>Ga0134125_10003526_pt1 | contig 18077 bp, 20 predicted proteins | sample KB31751_FD_96464 | JGI IMG/M metagenome (GOLD analysis project Ga0134125, IMG submission 96464) | Terrestrial soil microbial communities with excess Nitrogen fertilizer from Kellogg Biological Station, Michigan, USA - KB3-175-1 | ecosystem: Environmental > Terrestrial > Soil > Unclassified ...
AGACCAGGCCCCACAGCGTGGCGACGAAGGCCGCGGCGATCATGTGCCCCAGCTCGTCGGGCTTGGAGAGGTTCTCGAGGACGTGGGTCAGCGAGACGACGGTGCCGATGATGCCCACGGTGGGGGCGAAGCCGCCCATGGTGGCGAAGAACTTGTGCGCGATGGCGTCGCTGGCTTCCTTCGTGGCGATGTCGTCCTCGAGCTGCAGGCGCAGGTCCTCGCCGTCCATGCCGTCCGCGAGATTCTGCAAGCCCCGCGCAAGGAACGGGTCCTTGGTCTCGGCGGCCTCGTGTTCCATGGCCAGCAATCCGTCCTTGCGGGCGACCTCGGCGAGGGAGACGAGTCGGTCGATGAGGGCCTTCGGGGATTCGATCTTGCCTTTGAAGGCCTTGGGCAGTGCCTTGACTGCGAGCAGGGCGTCGCGGACGGTGCCGCTGGCGACGCCGACGGCGATGGTTCCGAAGAACACCAGGATCATCGGCGCCGGGAGCAGGATGGATGTGATGCTGGCCCCCTCCATGATCAGCATCGTGAACATGGCACCGAAGGCCAGCACGAGACCGATGAGGGTTGCGGGATCCATGTGTCAAACCGTCCTAGGGCGAAGCGGGAGTGTTCCTTCGGGGGGCAGGTTGTCAGGCACCGCGGCATCCAGGCCGCGCGCCAGGGAGACGACGCGTGCACGGAATTGGGCGATCAATCCGATGACCTCATCCATGGATTCCACGACCACGTACTTCGCGCCGTTCACCATGACCAGCACGGTGTCCGGGTTTTCCTGGATCCGTTCGATGAGGTCGGGGTTGATCGCGAAACGGCTGGTGTTCAGCCGGGTCACGACGATCATGGGCCCGTCCTTTCAGGACCCACTCTCGGCAGCGGTTGCGGCGCCGTTAGCCGTTGACGGCCCTCGTCGCGAGGTCCATGTCACGGTGTACGGCGCCGCAGCCCGAATTAGCGCTTGAGGTTCGCCAGTTCCTGCAGGACCTCGTCGCTGGTGGTGATGATGCGGGCGTTGGCCTGGAAGCCGCGCTGGGCAACGATCAGGTTGGTGAATTCCTGCGAGAGGTCCACGTTCGACATCTCCAGCGCGCCACCGATGATTGATCCAGCACCGTCCTGGTCAGCAGTGACGGGTACCATCTCCCCCGAGTTGGCCGTGACCGTGTAGCTGGAGCCCCCGGCCTTCTGCAGACCTGCCGGGTTGGCCACGGTGCCCAGTGCAATGCGGGCGATCGCCTGTTGGGTCCCGTCGGTGAAATTCCCGGTCAGGGTACCATCGGCACCGAGAGTATAGGACTCCAAGTTGGGGAGGTTGGGATCCAACACAACGTCGCCGACGGGACCGCCCACAACGCCGTTGGTGGCCGTCCAGCCCTGGACAATTCCACCATCCGGGCTGACCAGACGGCCCCTGGCGTCGAAATCGAAGGCCCCGGAGCGGGTGAGCGCAGTGGTGTTCCCTTGCTTCGTGATGAAGAAGCCGTTTCCGGAGATCATCATGTCGGTAGCCTTGCCAGTGTTTTGAGTGGAACCCTGACCAAAGTTGGTGGAGACGCCGGCGACCTGGACGCCGAGGCCGACCTGGGCAGGGTTGCCGCCACCGGCAGCGTCCTGAGGCATCGTGGCGCCCTGGGACATCTGCGACAGCGTGTCCTGGAACTGCGTGGACGAGGACTTGAAGCCCGCCGTGTTGACGTTGGCGATGTTGTTGCCGGTGACGTCGAGCATCGTCTGGTGGGCGCGGAGGCCGGAGATTCCGGAGTACAGCGAGCGGAGCATGATGTGCCTTTCTGGAAAGCTGTCGGTGGGGCTGATCGGTGAAGCTAGTCGGTGAAGCAGGTGGGTCTTGCTGTCGTGCAGGTCGTGCGGTGCAGGTCTAAGCGGTGCTGGCCGCTGCGGGTGGTGCGGATGCGGCTTCAGGAGCCGCAGCATCCGCCTCCCCAGTAGAGGCCCCGGTCTCGGCAATCGCATCGGTGGTGCGGATGCTGGCGATCTGCGAATACGGCACCTGGGTGGTGCCGATCGTGACGGTTGGCTCGGGCCCGGCGAAGGAGACGGCGCTGACGATCCCGGTGAGCGGCTCGTCGCCGATGGCGGTGACTTCCCGCCCGATGAGCGATGCAGCGGCCGAGCGCTGCTGGACGGCGAGCGCGGAGTCCTGCGTGGCACTGAGCGCGTTGAGCCGCTCCATGGAGGCCAACTGCGTGGTCTGGGCGATCATCTGGTTGGTGTCCATGGGTGAGCTCGGGTCCTGGTTGGCCAGCTGCGTGACGAGCAGGTGCATGAAGACCTCGCTGTCCATGGTCTGCTTCGGGGCTCGGACGGGCGCGGCGGTCGTGCCGATCTGGCTCGCCTCGATGGGTGGGACGGTCATGGTGTTCCTTCCTAGGCCAAGACGTCGAGCTGCGTGGAATATGGAGAGGGACCGGACGGTGTCCCCATTGCTTCGGTAGCAGGAGCAACGGAGCTGGCTTCTCCCCGCGGTCCGCCGGCGGCGGAGCCGTAAGACGGGCTCCGGTTCGACGAATGATCCGCCGGCCCCTGCCCACCGCCCGCCAGATGTCCTGCGGACCCAGGTTGCCCTCCGGTTCCTGCGTGGCCGGCACCGGCGTGCGTTTGTCCTTGCTGTCCTCCCCCGCCGGATCCGGGGAAACCGGGCTCCTGGCGTGTAGGAGTCGACAGACCCACAGAACCGTGGCCCAGCACGGCGAGATCCCGTCGCAGGTCCCCGAGCATGCCACGCAAGGCATCCCTGCCGGCATCAGTCGGGGCCAACAGCTCCACACGCAGCCCGTCGGTTCCCAAGTGGGCCTTGACGGTGACCGGCCCGAGGCCCTCCGGGGCGACGTTGACGGTTAATGTCCGATCGCCATGGGGGCCGGCAGCCAAGGTCGCAATGGGCCCTGCGAGCTGCTGGTTCAGTGGCGCCAGCGGCTGCGCGGGTGCAACGGGCGCGCTCCCCTGGACCGTGGGTGCGCCCGTCAACAGGGTCACGGGCCCCGGTCCTGCAACGACAGCAGTCGAAGTTGCCGCCGAAGCCGCTGAAGCGTGGATATCAGCAGGAGCCAAAGTCGGCGCAATGGCCTGGGCAGGGGCGCCTTCCACAGAGGCGACCGCGGCGTTGCGAACTGTTGGAGTGCCCTGCTGGCCAACTGGGACCGAAGTGTTGTCCGACTTTTCGTCACCTGCGGTGGATGCAGGTCGCGAAAACTCGGACAGATGCGCGGCGGATGCCGACGGAACTGCGGAAGCGTGACCAGAGCGAGCGGCCGCGACATCCGTGGTGGTCCGCTGCACAAGTGAGGCCGTGGCGCTCGCCGACAGGCCGGCGTACGGATCCGAGGACGGAGTGGACGTGCCCGTCGGCTGAACCGGCTGTTGCGAGCCCGGTTCGCCGGGGGCAGAGAGGGCGGGGGGAAATTGCTGGGCGGTGGCCCCATCCGCTCCCCCGGGGATTAGGGTGCCGGTTCCCCGCCCGTTCTGGACGAGCGTCGTTCCATCGGCTGGCGAGGCCGGGCGGGCGGTGCCGTCGGCAGGTGAAGGAACGGAGACCGGATCAGATGGTGCGTCTTCAAGGGTTCCCGGCTGGCTGCCAGCGCCAGCGGGCTCGGCAGGTGCACTGGGCACGCCCACGAGGGTGGCGGAGACCGGGGAACCTGTTCCCGGACTTGCCGGAACATGGGCTGCCGGCGCGTGGGTCGCCGGCGCACCGGCAAGCGCTGCCCCCGCGGGGACAGGTGAACCGGCATCCCGTGCGACACCCGGAACAACGGGGCCATCCGCCGGGGACGGGGCGGCCGCTCCCCCGTGCTGGGTTTTCGTCCCGGGTCCCTGGCGGTCGCTGCCGCGTCGGGTCGGGCCATGCTGTTCTGTGGCGAGGACATCGCCGAAGGAGGCACCGCCGTCGTGCCCGGTGGAGGCGGTGGAGTGGGTGGAGCCGGAAGACCGGACCGGCGACGGAGCAGCTGCCGGTACCCCTGCCGGGGTCATGAGGGCGTTCATGATGCGGCCCCCGCGAAGGCCGCCTGCTGCAGGGCGAGCGAGGCGGCAGCCGAGGCCGACGGGGACACGGCAGCGGATGTCGGCGCCTCGGCCGGGACGATGCGGCGGATGGTCATGATGTCCTTGTCCGTTTCGAACAGCTCGCGGATACTGACCTTTTCGCCCGGTCGGGGTGCGTGGATCATCTTGTTGTCGCCGAGGTAGATGCCGATGTGCTTGCCGTTGCGCAGCACCAGCAGGTCGCCGGGCTTGGCTTGGGACAGCGAGGGGACCTCGGTGCCGACGGTCGCCTGCTGCCGGGCGACGCGCGGCAGGTCGATGCCCAGGTCGCGGAACGTGTGCTGGACCAGCGAGGAGCAGTCCAGGCCGATGGCCGGGTTGTTCCCGCCCCAGACGTAGGGCACGCCGAGGTACTTCTTGGCGGTGGCCACGACGTCGGCCCCGGTGGTGGAACCGTGCTTCTTGACCGGGCCGACGGTGTCGGCCGCGCTGGCAGCATCGGTGGCCTTGGCCCCCGACGTCCCGGTTCCCGGGGCGAGAGCACTGGCGAGCGCCCCGGAGAACGCGTCGGCGGTCCCGGTGGCCGCGGAGCCCCCCGCACCGGTACCGGCCAGCGTCGCCGCGGCAAGCTGGGCGGCGGCCGAGGCGGCGGTGTTCGAGGAGGTGCCCCCCGCTGCGGCCGCGGTCGCGGTAGCGGCGGGGCGTTGGGCCGCCCCGGAGACCTGGGCCAGCGTCGACTGGATGGAGCTGATGCGCCCGAGCGCTTCGGTGATGCTCATGGGGTGCCTTCCTGTCCGGTACGTGTCCGGGAGGCCACTTCGTCGAGGGCCGCTTGTTCGCGGGCCAGGTCGTCGGCGACCAGGGCCGCCTGGTGCCGTTCGCCCAGCTTCTGGAGCACCAGGGCGTCGCGGCGCGCCTGGCGGTAGGTGTCGCGGGCGGCGTCGGCCTCGTGGGCCAGGGACTCGACGAGGCCGTCGAGTTCGACGAGCATCCCGCGGGTGGAGGCCCGCACGGCGGCAACGGCCTGCAGGGCGGCGACGCTGTCCACGTCCGTCGGGGCCGCCTGGGCGCGCGTGCGCAACCGGTTGACCCGTTCGTGCCCCTCGCGCAGCCCGGTGTTGGCCGCGGCGAGCCGGCCGGCGGCCTGGGCCTCCTGGGATTCGCGCAGGCGCAGCAGCCCGGCCAGGCGGAACGCGCGGGACATCAGGCCACCCCCATGCCGCGGACCAGGGCGTCGAGCTCGGTCCACGCCGCGGCGGCGGGCACCGGGGCGTCGAGCCGCTGGCACAGGAAGTCGTTGATGGCGTCCTCGTGGTCGACGGCGGCATCGACCAGCGGGTTGGTCCCGCGCTGGTAGGCGCCGACGTCGAGCAGGTCCTGGGCGGCCCGGCGGGCGGCCAGGATGCGGCGCAGCGAGGCCGCGGTGGCGGCGGCGTCCCGGGTGGTGACGCGGGAGGCGACACGGGAGACCGACCCGAGGATGTCGATGGACGGGAAGTGACCGGCCACGGCCAGCTTGCGGTCCAGGACCACGTGCCCGTCCAGCAGGGAGCGCGCCGAGTCGGCGATGGGCTCGTTGTGGTCGTCGCCATCGACCAGGACGGTGTAGATCCCGGTGATGGACCCGGCAGCGTCGGTCCCGGCACGCTCGAGCAGCCGGGCCAGCAGGGAGAAGGTCGACGGCGGGTAGCCGCGGGTGGCCGGGGGTTCTCCGGCGGAGAGGCCGATCTCGCGTTGGGCCATGGCCACGCGGGTCAGCGAGTCCATCATCAGCAGCACGTCGGAGCCTCCGCCGCGGAAGTGCTCGGCGATGCGGGTGGCGGCGAAGGCCGCGCGCAGGCGCATGCGGGCCGGTTCGTCGGACGTGGAGACGACGACGATGGACCGGGCCAGGCCCTCGGCCCCCAGGTCCTCCTCGAGGAACTCGCGCACCTCGCGGCCGCGCTCGCCGACCAGGGCGATGACGTTGACCTCGGCGTTGGTGCCGCGGGCGACCATGGACAGCAGCGAGGACTTGCCCACGCCGGAGCCGGCGAAGAGGCCGATGCGCTGGCCGCGGCCGACGGCGGTCAGGGTGTCCAGGGCGCGGACCCCGAGCTGGAGTTGCTCGCTGATGCGGGTGCGGTCCATCGGATTGGGCGGTTCGTTCTCCAGGGCCACCAGGTCGTGGTCACCCAGCGGACCCTTGCCGTCGATGGGACGGCCGAGGCCGTCGATGACCCGGCCCATCAGCGCGTGGCCGACCGGAATGAGGGCCGGGCGCCCAGTGGTGCGGACATCGTCACCGGCGGAGATGGACTCCAGCGGGCCGAGCGGCATGCAGTGCAGCGTGGTCCGTGTGGCGGCGACGACCTCGGCGGGGACACGGGCTTCGCCGATCTGCACGACGGAACCGACGGGGCAGGACAACCCGGCAACCTCGAGGCCGAGCCCCAGGATGGAGGTGACGACGCCGACACGCACCGGGGGTGCCGCCGCGATCATGGCGGACAGGTGGGGCAGCCTGGATCCCGTACTGGTTCCGGTCCATGAACCCGTCCGGTGTTTCGTCGCGAGGGTGCTCATCCGTCACCACCCTGCAAGGCGTCCCGGCAGCGGGCCAGGGCCTCGCCGATGCGCGCGTCGAGGTAACCGTCCTCGAATTCGGTGACCGCGTCGCCGCGCTTCAACCGGGTATCGGCCACCAGGGTGATGCGCCGGTCCAGGTCGAGTCCGGCGGGCAAATTCGCCAGGTCCTCGGGGTGCAGGTGCACCGCGTGGACGGTGGTGGCCTCGATGCCGGACAGTGCGCGTTCCAGGGCGGCACGGGCGCCGTGCTCGGTGTCCAGCAGTTCGGTACCCAATACGGCCTCCGCCAGGTCAAGAGCAGACTCGGCCAGCAGCTGGGAGGCGTCCTCGAGGACCGGGAGCATGCGCCGGTGCAGCGCGACGGCGGCGCCGTTGAGGGTGGCCACCGCTGCGGCGAGATCGCGTTGGAGGGCCATTTCGGCGGCGTGGTGCCGGCGCTGGAGTTTCTCGCGTTCGGCGCGGACGTCGGCTTCGGCGGCGCGGCGGCCGGCAGCGTATCCGGAGGCATAGCCGCGGGCGCGGGCACTCGAGATCTCCGGAGCCGCCGAGTCCGCGGCCGAGGTACCCAGGCTGGAGAAGACGACGGGCTGGATCTGCTCCGGATCGCGCGCGCTGCCGGTGGACGGGCCGGAATGGGCAGCCGGGGGCGCCCAGGCCGGACGGCCGAGGGACGGGTCAGACAACATAGTCATCCTCGTCCCCGCGCTGGACGGTGATCTCACCCTGCGATTCGAGTTCGCGGATCGACCGCACGATGTCGGCGCGAGCCTGCTCGACCTGCGAGACCCGCACCTTGCCCATCGACTCGATCTCGCCCTTGAGGATCTCCTGGGTCCGGTCGGAAATGTTGGCCCGGATGGTCTCGACAACCGGCTCGGCGGCCCCCTTCAACGCCAGCGCAAGCGTCTTGGGATCGATGCCGCGCAACACGCGCTGGACGTCGCGGCGTTCGAACTTCACCAGGTCCGCGAACGTGAGCATGCGTGAGCGCACCTCTTCGGCCAGTTCCGGATCGTTGGCGTCCAGGCTCTCCAACAGGTCGCGCTCCATGGCGACGTCGGAGCGGTTGATGATGTCCACCAAGGGTTGGATGCCCCCGACGACGTCGGCCTCCTCCCGCGGGCCGACCATGGACCCGGCGCGGGACCTGAGCGCCTCGGCGACGATCTTCACGTATTCCGGCGACGCGTTGCCCATGGTGGCCAGGGCACGGGCAACGGCAGTGCGCAGCTCAGATTCGAAGCCGGCCATGACGGCGGATCCGACATCGGCGGGCAGGTGGGCGATGACCAGGGCGATTGTCTGCGGCAGCTCACCGTCGAGCAGGGAGACCAGCTGCGTGGCCTCGGCAGCTGCCAAGAACTCGAAGCTCCGTCCGGCACTGGAAGAGGCGATGCGATCCAGCACCGAGGTGGCCTTCTCCGAGCCAAACGAGGCCTCCAGCAGCCCTGCGGCGAAGTCCTTGCCACCGCGCGCTCCCGCCTTGCCGGTGCTCGTCAGTTCGTACACCTCGGCCAGGGCACGCTCGGCGAGGTCGCTGTCCACACGGCGCAGGCGCACCAGCTCGGCGGCGATCTCGTCCGCTTCCTCCTCGGAGAACTGGCGCATGACCGCTGCGGCGTTGGCGCGATCCATCTGCATGAGGACGACGGCGACCTTCTGCGTGCCGGTGAGTTCGGTGACGGTCACGGGGTTCATGCGTTGGCCCGTTCGTCCATGACGGTACGCAGGTAGTCGGCCATCATGGCCGGGTCGGAGGCCGCCATCGCGTCCAGTTCGCTGCGCTGGAGGGCGGCGCCGCCCTCCGTGCCGTAGCCGGTGCCCGGCACGGGGACCGGCGCCCCGACCGCGGCCGGAGTGACAGCCGACACGGCGGCCGGGACCGGAACGCTGGGGATCGACGTGGTGGCCGGGGCATCGAGGGACTGGAAGGTGTCCTTCAGCGGCTCGTATTCGTGGAATTCCCCGATGTCCAGCGGTTCGCGGTTCTGCTTGTTCCGGCGGCGGAACAACAGGACGGCCAGGATGAGCAGCAGCCCGAGCACCGCGGCGCCGGCGATGACCAGGGTCCGCGTCAGCTCGGCCTTCCGCGCGGCCTCGGCGTCGGCGTTGGCCGCGGCCAGGGCGTCCTGGGCCGCGGTGGCGTCCTCGGCGTTGAACGGGATGACGTTCACGCTGACCAGGTCGCCCCGGTCGGTGTTGATCCCCGCGGCGGCGCTGACCATCTCGGTGACCTTGTTGACGTCGAGCCCCTGGGTGGAGGCGGCGTCCAGGGCCACGGAGATCGTCTGGCGCTCCAGCGCCCCGGCCGGGATGTTGCGGTTCTCGGTGACCTTGTTGACCGCGTTGGTGCGGTCGCTGGTCTCGGACTTGAACGTGCCGTCACCGGTGGAGTTCTCCGGGACCGCGATGTTGTCCGGCCCGAGCACGCCGGCGCTGCCGCCGCCGGTTCCCTGGTAGTTCTCGGTCTTGGTCGATTCGGTCAGGGCGGGGCCGCCCTTGGGGTCGGTGAAGGACTCCTCGGTCCGGTCGGCCGATTCCATGCTCATGTCCGCGGCCACGGCGACGGTGGCGTTGCCCCGGCCGACGACCCGGTCCAGCATGCCCTGCACGGCGGCCTGGATGCGCTCCTCGTAGTCGGAGGCCTGGGCGTCCACTCCCCCGGTGGCCCCCACGCCGACGGCGGAGAGCAGCGTGCCGGCGGCATCGACGACGGCGACGTTCTCGGGCTTGAGCCCATCGACGGCGGCCGAGGCCAGGTGGACCACGGACTGGACCTGGTCGCGGGTCAGCGTGGTCCCGGGAGTGGTCTCCACGAAGATGGAGGCGGTCGGGTCGACCTTGGAGTCGACGAACACGGTTTCCTCCGGGATGGCAAGCTTCACCGAGGCCATCTTGACGCCGTCGAGCGCCTCGACGGTCTTGGCGAGTTCGCCTTCCAGGGCGCGCTTGTAGGTGACGGACTGCTGGAATTCACTGGAGGTGACCCCCATGTCGTCCAGCAGCGAGTAGCCGCCCTGGCCCGCGGTGGGCATGCCGGCAGCGGCGGCCTTCAGCCGCGCGTCGTACACGTTCTCCTCGGGGACCATGATGGTGGATCCGCCGTTGGAGAGCTCGTACGGGATGCCGTCGGTCTTGAGCTGGTCCACGATGGCCGACGCGTCGGCGCCGTCCAGCCCGCTGAACAGCGGGGAGTACTTCGGCTGCGTGACGAAGGTGGCCAGGGCGATGCCGCCCAGGACCAGCACGGCGATGCCGATGATGGCCACGGTGCGCTGGCCGATGCTGAAGCCGCCGATGGCCTGGCCGAGTTTGGCCAGCGGCGCGGGAACGTTTGCCATCAGGCCTGCATCCGCATGATCTCGTTGAACGCCTCAACCCCGCGGTTGCGGAACGTGGCGGCCATTTCCAGGGTGATCGACGAACGCGCCGACGCCAGGGTCGCGGCGTGGATGTCCGTGAGGTCACCGGTGACTGCCTGGAGGGCCAGTTCGTTGGAGGTGGACTGCAGGCCCTGGACGTTGTCCACGGCGCCGGCGAGCGTGGAGGCGAACTGCGACCCGTCGGTGGACGGCCCCTCGACCGTGCCGGCGTAGCCGCTGGCGGTCGTCGGGGCGACCGAGGTGACGGAGGGGATGGCCCCCGCTAGGGGGGGAACGACGGCGGGCATCAGTTGCGTCCGATCTGCAGGGCGGCCTGGTAGGTTTCCTTGGCCCGGTCCACGACGGCGGCGTTGGCCTGGTAGCCGCGCTGGGCCATGATCAGCGCGCCCATCTGCTCGGAGTAGTCGATGTCCGGGTAGCGCACATTGCCGTTTTCGTCGGCCAGCGGGTGGTCCGGTTCGTGGACCACGCGTCCGGCGGCGTCGCCGAGTTCGGTGCCGGCGACGTAGACGCCGTTGTCCTCTCCCCCGGCCTGGGCCAGCACGTAGCGGGCCCGGAAGGCGTCCTCGTTGGTGGCGCTGGCGGTGTTGATGTTGGAGAGGTTGTCCGCGACGGCGTCGAGCCACTTGCGGTGCACGGTCAGGGCGGATCCGGCGATCCCGATGGCGTCCAGGGGCATGTCAGCTGCTCCTCAGTGCGGTGCGGATGCCGTTGAAGGTGCCGGAGGCGGCCTGTGTGGCGAACTGGTAGCGCAGCACGGTGTCGATGTTGGACAGCGTCTCGGTGTCCATGTTCACGTTCGAGCCGTCGAGCCGGGTTGGTTCCAGCGAGCGGGCCGTGGTGGCCGTCGCGTGTCCGTCGCCGTTGCGCACCGACTGGGCCAACGTGTCCTCGAAGGAGACGCGTTCGGCGTGGTAGCCGGGCGTGTTGACGTTGGCGATGTTGTTGGCGATGGCGCGTTGGCGCATGGCCAGGCCGTCGAGGGCGCTTTCCAGCGCGACGGACGTGACGGATTCGAACACGGCGTACCGCTCCAGGGTCGAGACACTGCCCGTCCGTGGGCCACAAAGGGGTGAGCAATCCGTGCTCACTGCCCACCATCGGCCGGGCGCTGCGGTCCGTTAGCGGTTGGCGGGAAAATTGGTGAAAACTTCTTGTCAGCGCAGGATTCCGGGTGGGCCCGTCGTGCAGATCCGGGCGGGAATACCGGGTCAGCGCGATGCCGACCCAGCGCGAGTCGGGGACGGTGGGTCAGCCGGCGACGTCCAGGTAGACCGATGATCCGCCGTCCTCGGCCAGCGGCACCGACCGCACCGCGGCCAGTTGCCGGGCGATCTCATCGCGCGCGGCCGCAAGGCGGGCAGCGGCGGCGGTCAGCGCCGCGGCGAGTGCCTGCGCACGGGGTGCCAGTTCCGCGGGCAGTGGACCAAGCCCGTCCGGCGGTGTCCAGGGCACGATGCCGGTGCCGGCTTCGGGGGCCTGGTCCGCTTCCAAGTGGTGCTCAAGGTCGTCCAACACGTGCATCCAGGCGTCATGGGCGGTCCTATCCAACGCTCAGGGCCCCGGCTGCCATCGGTGCAGCCGCGCTCTGGGCCTGGGCCGCTTCGTGCCAGCTCTGGCGCAGCGGCTCGAGCAGGTCGATGCATTCGCGCGTCCTGGCGGCATCGCGGCTGGTGTTGGCGTTCAGCATCGCGGTGGTGGCGTAGGTGTAGATCGCCATCAGGTCGGCCGCGCCATCCCACACGTCGAGCTTCAGGGTCGAGGACAGTTCCGCAACGATGGCCTGGGCGTGGATGAGGTTTTCCGAGGCGACGGACCACTGCGCGTTCTGCTGGGCGGCCTCGGCGCGGCCGAGGTCCAGTAGCAGGCGGTCGTAGAGCATGGTCAGCAGGCGGGCCGGGCTGGCGGAGAGGATCGCCTCGCGCTCGAGCTGCGCGCGTTTCTGGGCTGGGTTCATCATCATTTCGAGCTTCCGTTCGTGGTCGGGAGCGAGGACAGTTGGCTGGCCAGCCAGGAGGACTGGGAATTCAGCGAGCTGAGCTGGACCTCCATGGCGGCGTACGTCTTCTCGAGGGTCGCGCGGCGCGTGGCCAACCGGCGGTCCCAGTCGTCCACCTGGTCACCCAGGCGAGTGACCGTGGATTCCTGGCCCTTGATGCGGGCGGTGATCTGGCCGTCGTACTTGTCGGAAAGGCCCGCCGCTGCCGTGTTGATGCGGGATGCAATTTCCTGCAGGGTCGCTTCGACCTGGGCCGGGTTGGCTGCCAGGGCAGCTTGGAACTTCTCGGCGTCGTAGTCGATCGTGCCGGCCTTGTTGATGCTGATGCCGATCGTCGACGGTGACTGCCCGTTCACCGGCAGGGTCGCGGCGGAGAGGATTCGCTGGTTCACGTCGCGGGCGGTGCTGTCGCCGGTGAAGATCATGGCCTTGGTTGCCCCGCCGTCGGTGACGGAGGTGACCGCGGAGTTGCTGGAAATGAAAGTGAACAATCCGTTCAGGGAATCGACCAGGTTCTTCGCGACCCGACCGGCACCGGCGACGTCGCGGGCCACATTGACCGTCACGGCCTCCGTGGTGGCCTTGGTGACGGTGATGTCCACACCAGGCAGCAGGTCGTCAAAGGTGTTGGTCGTTGAAGCAACCGTTAGTTCTGCGGCGGTACCAGCCCACAAGGTGAGGCTGGCATTCTGGGCGGATTTCACCTCGGTGAACGCCGGCATAGCCGTCCCGGATATCGTGAACTTGCCATCGTCGCCTGTCGTGGCAGCGGTGAATTGAATGCGGAATTTTCCGTTGTCCGCTGCAACCTTGACGGCTTTGATGCCGGTATCGGAGTTGTTGACGGCCCGCACGACGTCGTCCAGCGACGAGGAGTCGGCGTTGATTTGGACGCCCGGGCCCTCTCCGGTGGTGAGGGTGAAGCTGGACTCGGTCCACTCGCTCACCGCGGCGGAAACAGAAACCTGGGCTTGGGCGACTTGATTGACCTTGAAGTCGATCGAACCGGGTGCGGCGCCGCTTCCCGCAGTCGCCTTGACGGCGTCGGAGCTGCTCGTCGTGGTGAACAATTGCAGCGAATCCGGCTTGGCCGTCGTCTCCGACAGATCCGCCAGGCTGGCAACCTTGCCGTTCAATGCCTGCAGGGCGGAGATCATGGTCTGTGTCGAGGAGACCTTGTTCTTGAGGATGGTCTGCGGGATGGCCTCGGCTTGCATGAGCGCGTCGATGAGGGCCGTCGTGTCCAGGCCGCTGGAAAGACCGTCGAGGGCGATACCCATGATTTCCCCTTAGAGTGCTGCTGAAACTCAGATGTTTTCCACGAATGGCGAGTGGCGGCCGTTATCTGGCGGGGGGCCGGTCCGGCCGCCACCCACCATTCATGGAACTGGTTACCTCATTGCGTCAGCGGACTAGCGCAGGAGGCTCAGCACACCCTGGCTGGACTGGTTCGCCTGGGCCAGCATGGAGGTGCCGGCCTGGGAGAGGATGTTCGCCTTGGTGAACTTCACCATTTCGGCGGCCATGTCGACGTCGCGGATCCGCGATTCGGCGGCAGTCAGGTTCTCGCGGCCGACGTTCAGCGAGTTGATGGCCGATTCGAACCGGTTCTGCACGGCACCGAGGTCGGAACGTGCGGAGGAAACGGCCGTGATCTTCTCGTCCAGCAGCTCAATAGAGGCCTGTGCCAGAGCTGCCGAGGTGAACTGCAGACCACCGGTGACTGCAGCGCCTGCAGCGCCCGCACCCAGACCAGTGCCCGCAGCTGCGTTGTCGGCGGTCTCCAGGGTGCCGCCATTCAGGGCCGTGACAACGATGCCATTCCCGGCTCCGTTGGGGTCCTTGGTGACTGACACCGAGAAGTTGGCTGCAAAGTCCTTGTCCCCGCGCAGTGCGGTTGCGAAGTCCTCTACGCTCGTGAACGTGCCCAGTGCCGCAGTCGTGACAGTCGTGGATTCGCCACCCTTGGTCGTCGTGAAGGTCATCGCACCGGTGAGCGCCGTGACATCGTCGATGGCGAAGGACGTTCCCGTGTTGCTCAGGTCGCCGCCGGTCAGGTCGTTGGCCAGGGACTTGATCGAGGTGAGATCCACTTCGATCTGGCTGTTCTTATCCCCGTCGGCACCGACCTGGAAGGTGAGCGACTTGTCCGAATTCAAGAGCTTGATGCCGTTGAAGTTGGTGCTCTCGGAAATGCGGCCGAGCTCTTCCGACAACTGCGAAACTTCCTTGGTGATGGCGCTCCGGGATTCGGTGTTGTTCGAGTCGTTGCCGGCCTGGACAGCGAGGTCGCGCATGCGCTGGAGGATCGAGTGGACCTCGGTCAGAGCGCCTTCAGCGGTCTGGATGACCGAGATGCCGTCCTGGGCGTTGCGCGCTGCCACGGTGTAGCCGTTGACCTGCGAACGCAGGCCCTCGGAGATCGACAGGCCCGCCGCATCATCGGCGGCCCGGTTGATGCGCAGTCCGCTGGACAGCTTCTCCAGCGACTTGGAAAGGTCGTTCTGCGTGTTGCTCAGGTTGCGCTGTGCGTTGATCGCAGAAAGGTTGGTGTTAACGGTCATACCCATGGTGATTTCCTCCGTGAAGTGGGTGTTCGTGCGAGGTCCGTCCGTGGACCTCAACCACACCTATCGGCAGGAAGACCTGTGGGGGTTAGCGAATGGCCAAAAGATTTTTCGTCAGCGCGCCGGCGCGGCCGGGTTCAGCCGATGAACCACCCCGACGGTGCGGGCGATCCCGCCGGAGGCCTGCTCGCCAAAGGCCTTCAGGTAGCCGGTGCGGCGCTGCGCCGCGACCCGGGACACGGGCTCCGGGGCCACCTTCACTTCAGCGTCGGAATAGTGCGTCTGCATGCCGTCGCGGAGCAGGCGCATGGCTTCCGAACGTTGCTGGGAAACGGCGGAGTGGGTGATTCCCAACTCGAGGGCAACCTCCTTGACCGTGGATCCCTCGAAGTAGATGCGCTGGACGATGTGGCGCATCTTCTCTGGAAGCACCTGCACGGCGGTGCGGACCATGGCGGTGCGTTCATCGGCGAGCAGGCGCTGCTCGGGAGTCTCGGTTTCCGCGACCAGGTAATCGGCCACGACCTCGTCGATCCCGACGACAGTGCGGGCGGCGTCCTGCATGGCAGCATGCACTTCGTCCTCGGCCACACCCAGCGCCTGGGCGAGCTCCGCCGTCGTCGGCGTCCGGCCCAGGGCAGATGTGAGGGTCTCCTGGACGCTCTTGGTTTCCTTGATGCGCTTGCGGGCACCGCGGGTGGCCCAGTCGCTGGAGCGCATGTCGTCGGCAAAGGCACCGACCACGCGCCGGCGGGCGTAGGCGCCAAAGGGGACGCCGAGTGTCGAATCGAAGGAATCGGCTGCCGCGATGAGCGCGATCGTGCCCACGGAGACCAGGTCCTCGCGTGAAAGATGGGTGGCCCTGGCACACATCTCGGCAGCCAGGTAACCCACCAACGGAAGATTGTCGACAACCAGCTGGTTGCGCACAGAACTATCCACTAACTCGCCCCAATCAAGTAAATAGCGGCCAGCCATACTGGTCGCTTGGGGCAGAGCGAAAATCCCCCCCACAGGAGATATTAGTTTAACTTTGTGGAATTTGGATACCCCTATTTTCGTTCTTCTTTCGTGGGCCTCCTAACGCCGCCGCAATGCCGGTCGATAGACTCAGATATGCCGGGGGGCACATGGAAGATAGGCGTGAGGTCTACCCGACAAGCCGAGGGGATCGTGGCGCATGAGTGCCAATGAATTATCCGCACTGTTGTGGAAAGAACGTGAGCTGCTGGAGCTTCTCCAGTTCAAGCTCGAGGAAGAACAGCTCCTTCTGGTCTCCGGAAAGAGCCGCTGGATCGGCATGGCCACCCGCGAAGTCGAAAGCGTCCTGGACAAGGTGCACGCTGTCAGTTTGTCCCGCTCCGTTGAAGCGGCTTCCGTCGCCGCGGCGTGGGGCCTGCCCGACGACGCACCGCTGGCAGACATCGCCGCGCAGGCGCCCCCGGGCCCCTGGACCGACATCCTGGCCGCGCACCTGACTGCGCTGCGGGAGATCACCGCCGAAATCGCGACCCTGCGCGAAGACAACGAGCAGTACCTGCGTGCGGCCCACCGCTCCACCCAGGAAACCCTGGCCACGCTCGACGACGAACGCCCCGGCTACGACAAGTCCGGCACCGGGGCTGCAGCCCGCGTCGGCGCACGCATCATCGACACGAGCCTCTAGGACTGGACCATGAGCACCTTTAGCGGACTGAACACGGCGATGACCGGGCTGAATGCGGCTCGCCTGGGCCTGGAGACCACCGGCAACAACATCGTCAACGTCAACACCCCCGGCTACACGCGCCAGCGCGCCGAGCTCGCTGCCGTAGGCGCATTGGCGTCGACGGGGTTGATCGCCAGCCGGCCCGGTCCAGGGCAAGGGGTCTCGGTGGCCGGCATCGCCCGGCTGGCCGACGCACACCTGGATGCCCGGTTGAACTCGACATCCGGTGCCGTGGGACATGCCGATACCCGCGCCGCGGCCCTGATGGACATCGAGGCGACTCTGCGGGAGCCCGGCGAGAACGGATTGTCTGCCCTGCTGGGCAAGTTCTGGAATGCGTGGGAGGGCGTGGCCAACCAGCCCGGCGAGGCCGCACCGGCCACGGTCCTGATCTCCAGTGCCAACGACGTCGCTGCTCGGCTGTCGCTGATGCATGGTGAGCTGTCCGACCAGTGGTCTGCGCAGCGCACCGCGCTGGACACGATGGCCTCGGAGGTGAACTCCACGGCGGCGCGTGTCGCCGAGCTCAACGGGAGCATCACCTCCACGATCGCTGCTGGCGGCAATGCCAACGAGATGCTCGACCAGCGTGCGATGCTGGTCAACCGCCTGGCCGAGCTCTCCGGAGCCACGTCAGGCGAAAATGCCGGCACCTTTGAGGTGAAGCTCGGCGACCGGGTGCTCGTCTCCGGGACGACGGCAAAGAAGCTCGAGGTCGCCGGCGCGGAGAACCTGGACGACAACGTGGCGGGCAACGAACCGAAACTGCTTCTGGACGGCAGCGGAGCCAAGCTCGACGGCGGTCGCATTGCCGGGGCCATGACCCTGCTTCGTCCCTCGGACGATTCCGGGACGGGCGGGGACATCGCCCAGATGGCGGCATCACTGAACGACGTCGCACAGCGGCTCGTGGACACGGTGAATCCCCTCCACCAGGGCGGGTTCACTGCAGATGGATCCGCCGGCGGGGATTTTTTCACGTTCGGTGGCGACCTCGGGACGGGCCAGCTTTCCGTGGCAGTCAGCTCGGCTGCCGACCTGGCCACCAAGACCACCCAGAATGCCGGAAAGCTGGATGGTTCCAACGCGTCTACGATCGCCGGCCTCGGAACGGCTTCTGGCGGACCGGACAAGCAGTGGTCTGCTGTCGTGGTCTCAGCCGGCCTCGCAGCTCAGGCCGAGGCGCAGCAATCCGTTACCGCCGCCCTCGCCCATAATGCAGCCGCAGCGCAGCAGCAGTCGGCGACCGGTGTCTCGCTCGACGAGGAAAACGTCGCCCTGTTGGCCTACCAGCACGCCTACCAGGGCGCCGCGCGCGTCATGACCGCCGTCGACGAAATGCTCGATACGCTGATCAACCGCACCGGCGTCGTCGGACGATAAGGGAAGGAACCATGATCACCCGCATCACCAACGCAGGCATCAGCGCAGCCGCACAGCGCAACCTGCAGACCGCCATGCAGCGGTTGGCCACGGCGCAGACCAAGGCCTCCTCGCTGGAGGCGATCTCCAAGCCCAGCGACAACCCGGCTGGCACCGCTACGGCGATGGCCGTTCGGGCCGAGACACGTGCCAACGCACAGTACAGCCGCAATGTCGGCGACGCCCAGGGCTGGCTCGCCACCGCCGAAACCGCGTTGGCCTCGGCAACCACGATCCTCAACCGGGTCCGCGACCTGACCGTCAGCGGGGCCAACGACGGCGGCCTCAATGCGAACGGCAAGGAAGCCATTGCCATCGAACTCGAGACGCTGCGCGACAACCTGATGGATGCGGCGAATACCCGCTACGCCGGACGCACCATCTTTGCCGGGACCTCCGACGCCGGTGTCGCAGTGGTGAAGAAC
>Ga0134125_10003527_pt1 | contig 18069 bp, 11 predicted proteins | sample KB31751_FD_96464 | JGI IMG/M metagenome (GOLD analysis project Ga0134125, IMG submission 96464) | Terrestrial soil microbial communities with excess Nitrogen fertilizer from Kellogg Biological Station, Michigan, USA - KB3-175-1 | ecosystem: Environmental > Terrestrial > Soil > Unclassified ...
CAATCGTGGCCATCGAATGCGGCAGGCTCTCGGTCGTCGCCGCTTTCCCTTTCCACATCAGGTGATAAGGAATGGGTTTGTCAGTGCTGTTCATGACGACGACTACGATGCTGCCATCGGGATTGAGGAAACCGGTGCTCTGCAGCAGGGGTCTGTTGGTCGAGACCGCGATCCGCCTGGCGCCGGCACGCACGAACTTCGAGAAATGTCCGATGTAATAATAAGCATTCGTATAGATCAACTGTCCCGTCCGGGTATCGGCGTGGATGGGCGCAAAACAAAAATTACCGACATGGTTCGGACCGCCGTGCTCATCCAGCAGGATGTTCCAGTCCGTCCAGCCCACCGCTCCGCTCCTGAAGTCGTTGATCATAGAATAGCCGTAGCGTTCGCCCAGCGACCAGTTCTGCAGACTGTCGAAGTTGAAAGATTCCTTGCAACCCTCGGTGAAGATCAGGTTGGTTTGGGGAAACGCGTGGTGTACCAGGGCGACGTTGGCAAACTGCATCGGGTTGCCGGTCCAGGTCTCGTACCAGTGAAACCCGATTCCCCATACGTAGCGCGCTGCGGCCGGGTCTTCGAGGATTGTGCTGGCGCGCTGGTAGATCAGGTCGCGGTTGTGATCCCAGGCGATCAGTTTCTTGTCGCCCATCCCCGATTTGTGCAGCGTCGGCCCGAGGAAATTCTTGATAAAGTCGCGTTCTTCGGCAGCGGTGTAGATACAGGACTCCCAGCGCTGACGCGCCATCGGCTCGTTCTGGACCGACAGGCCCCAGACGGGAATCCCTTTTGCCTCGTATGCGCGGATGAACCTGACATAGAAGTTCGCCCATGCCTGATCGTCTTCCGGTTTCAGATGACCACCGTCGATCACATTGTTGTTATCCTTCATCCAGGCGGGCGGGCTCCAGGGCGTGACGAAGAGGCGCAAGTGACCGCCCGCTGCGGCGATTGCGGCCTTGATCAGCGGGATGCGATATTTTTCGTCATGCGCAATGCTGAAGGTCTTGAGTTGCGGGTCGTTGTCGGCGACATAACTGTAGGTATCGCTGGAGAAGTCACAGCTCTGGATATTGGTCCGTGCGAGGGTATACCCGATACCTTTTTGCGGGTCGTAGTAGGCCGTCAGCAATTCCTGCTGCTTCTCCTTTGACAGTTTGGCAAAGGTCTCGGCAGAAGCGTCCGTCAGGGCGCCGCCGATCCCGATAAAAGACTGGAAGGTGGCGGACGGGTCAACCAGGAGGAAGGGGTCCGTCTCGAGGGGTTGCTGATAGGAAGAGAAATTCAGCTGACCGTTTTGCGACAGGCGCAATTCGGTTCCGGCAGCGGTTGTGTAGACCGTCGCTTTCCTTTGCTGACCAAGGGCCGTGAGTCCCGTCAGGGCGGCCAGCAGCAGGAGACATGTTCTTTGATGCACAGGTTGTTGTTTTGATGCGCTTGTGCGCGTTATTGCATATTGGCGTTACAGTGTACAGTTTGCATGATAGTTTACGAGCCGGATCGGCTCGGCCGGGATTTCGAAACCTCGGTACGTCGAGGCGATCTCCAGGAGCACCGCAAAGACCCCGGCAGGTTCCGGCATCCGTACGATATTCCGAAGCTGTTCGCCGATACCCGGAATGCCTTTCAGGTAACGCGCATACCGGCCCCGCATCTCGCGCAATCCCTGCACCGGGCCGTTCCAGGCAAGTGCACCTTCAAGATGGCGGATGGCAACACCGATCCGCTCTTCCACCGTGGGCGGCGGCGCCGGTTCGCCGGTTGCCAGGAAATGACGGATCTCACGAAAGATCCAGGGATGTCCGATCGCGGCGCGGCCCACCATGATACCATCGATCCCGAACCGCTCCTTGTATTCGACGGCCTTCGCTGCGCTGTCGATATCGCCGTTGCCGAAAATGGGGATCCGGATCCTGGGGTTATTCTTCACCTTGCCGATCAGCGCCCAGTCCGCCGTTCCCTTGTACAGTTGGCACCGGGTACGGCCATGAATGGTCAGCGCCTGAATGCCCGCGTCCTGCAGCCGTTCGGCAATGTCTTCTATATTCTTGCTGTCATCGTCCCAGCCAAGCCTGGTTTTAACGGTGACCGGAAGACGCGTCGCGCGTACGCAGGCGGCGGCGAGACGGACCATCCGGCCGGGATCCCGCAAAACGCCGGCGCCGGCGCCCTTCCCTACTACCCCTTTCACCGGACAACCGAAGTTGATGTCCAGCAGGTCCGGGTGCGTCGCATCCACGATCGCTGCGGCTTTTGCCAGCGCTTCCTCGTCGCCGCCATACAATTGAATGCCTACGGGCCGTTCAGCTTCAAAGATGTCCAGTTTGCGGCGACTGGCGGCAGTGCCCTTCAGCAGGCCCTCGCTGGAAATAAATTCGGTATACGTCATGTCCGCGCCGTTCTGACGGCAAATGGCCCGAAAAGGAGGATCACTGACGTCTTCCATCGGCGCCAGCAATAACGGGAATTCCGGGAGAGAAATGGGGCCTATGTGAACCAGAGTAACTTGTATTAGGGATATCAATAATCTAAATCCTCATAAAATTACTGCAAAATAGTGATTCGAGCAGACCCTAATCGTCAACGTATCCTGTTCTGATCGCCGGTTGCCGCGGCAATAAAGAACCACGGCAATCGTTAATACTCACGTAAAGTACCGTAGAATAAACATTCAAAATCCTAATTGTCATGAAATTCCAATGTAATCGCGTTTTGTCTGCTGCCATTGTCGGCGCTTCGATCCTGTTTGCTGTGACCAGTTGTAAAAAGAGCAGCACCGGCAGCGCTGCCATGTCGGCAACGATCAACGGCGGTGCATGGGCATCATCTTTTCCCGTAGCCGGCGTTCATACCAGCCAGGGCGACACGTACGAGCTCGGAGCCGCACAATATAAGAATAGTGATTCGACAATACTGGCGGTGGGTTTTAACGGCCCCGTCGTCTTAAATCAGGCATTCAGTTCCGATACCACGACCCTGGACATCGCTTATCAGGACATTAAGGCACAGGTTCAATACGACGGTGTATCCGGCCATGGCTTTTCCATTCTCACCGTGACGAGCCTGGACTCGGTCAACCATAAGATCGCGGGCACCTTTAGCGGGGTGCTGTATAACGACTTCGGTGGCGGGGACAGCGTGGTGGTGACGAACGGTCGGTTTAGCGCGCCCTACCTGGCACAGTAGCAAGAAATCCCTGTGACGGTTTGAACATGCAGCGATAAATAAAAGAGAAAGGGCCGTCCCGATAGTAAGGGGCGGCCTTTTGCATTAATGATTTCTTTGATGAGGAGCTTATTTGCCCACCGTGGCAGACATGAAGAGATAAGACAAGAACATGACGAGACTCAGGAAAGAAACGGCAAGCACGACGGTTACCGTGGCCTTGCTCAAGTGGATAGGGTTGTGTTTCATATGACAGATTTTTAATAAAGGGATAAAATCGTCATATACAATATATATAAAAAAACTCACATTTGCAAGCCCGGTAAAGGACAGATTCACTGAAGATTACAGCAGCGGGATTAATGCCTGGGACTCATATAGAAGACCAAATCCCCTCCGGCCATGATCTCGCGGTGTGTGATATACAGGCGGTCGAGCGGTTTGCCGTTCAGCGTCACTTTGCTGACATATACATTTTTTGCCTTTTGGTTCCGGGCATCTATCCGGAATACCCGACCATTCTCCAGTCGCAGGGTCGCGGCGCCGATGGCAGGACTACCGAGCCAGTACCGGTCCGAGCCAGGGGCAACGGGGTAAAATCCGAGCGCGGTAAAGATGTACCAGGCGCTCATCTGACCCGTGTCGTCATTGCCGCCGAGGCCGGCCGGACCGGTGTGGTATTGGTTGTCGAGGATCATACGGACCCTTTCCTGGGTCTTCCAGGGTTGACCGGTCCAATCGTACAGGTACGCGACGTGATGAGATGGTTCATTCCCATGGACATAGCCGCCGATGATGCCATCCCGGGTGATATCCTCGGTTTCGGCGAAGAACTTGTCCGGCAGGGTCATGGTAAAAAGGGAATCGAGCCGCTGCACAAATCGCTTCCTGCCGCCAAGCAGCGCGATCAACCCGTCGGGATCCTGCGGAACATATAGCGTGTAGTTCCAGGCATTGCCTTCGATAAAGCCCTGGCCGTTCGTGCTCAGAACGTCGAAATCCGGGCGGAAGCTGCCATCGCTCATCCTGGGGCGCATGAAGCCGATCGTCGGATCAAAGACGTTCTTATAGTTGCCGGCGCGCTTTATGTAGACGTCATACACATCCATGCGGCCCAGTTGCTTCGCCGCTTGTGCGATCGCCCAATCGTCGTAGGCATATTCCAGCGTAGAAGAAACGGATACACCGCTCGATTCTGAGGGAATATAACCCTTATCCATATAGGCTCCGAGGCCTTCGAAGCTCCGGTGGGTCGAAGTGGCGATACAGGCATCGAGGGCCTTATTCGCATCGAAAGGCGCATTGCCCTTGACGATCGCGTCCGCGAGCACCGAAACGCTGTGATATCCCGACATGCACCAATCCTCGTTGGAATAAAACGACCAGATGGGAAGCATATGTTCCGGGCTTTGATCGAAGTGCGCCAGCATCGAGCGGATCATGTCGGCATTCCGGCGGGGCTGCAGGATATTGAACAGGGGGTGCAGCGCGCGGTGCGTATCCCACAAAGAGAAGGTAGTATAGTTGGTGAAGCCGTCGGCCTTGTGGATCAGCTGGTCGATCCCTTTGTAGGAGCCATCGACATCCATGTAGACCGTTGGATTGATGAAGGCGTGATAGACCGACGTGTAGAAGTTTACCTTCTCGTCTTCCCCCGCCTCGATACGGACTTTGTTCAGTTCCGCATTCCAGGCTGCCTGGCCGGCCTGCCTCACAGCGTCGAAATTCCAACCGGGCGCCTCCGTCCTGAGATTGAGCAGGGCTCCGGCCGTGCTGACACCCGACAATCCGAATTTAATTTTAACCTGCTCCCCATTCCTGGTGGCAAAGTCGAAATGCATGCGGAGCTGCCGTCCCGCGGCCTCGGGAAAATTGTGGGCCTGGTCCCAGTTGCCCCAAAAGCCGTGATAGGGTTCCCGCTTTCCGAAGTTGCGCGTCCCATAGCTGACGAACGGCTTTGAGAAGACCATGGCGAAATAGACTGTCCTTGTCCGCCCCCAGCCGCTGGTTTCGCGGTACCCGGTAACAAGCGTATCGTTCTCGACCCGCACATAAGTCCAGACATTTTTGTCTTCATAGTTGTAGATCCCGCTCATCAGATCGAGAATGATGTGAGCCTGGTCCGAGGCCGGGAAAGTGTATTGGTGGAAGCCGACCCGGGTGGTTGTCGTCAGCTCGGCAAGGATATTGTAGTCGTCGAGCCGTACTTTGTAGTAGTCGGCTTCGGCGACCTCGGAACTGTGACTAAACGCAGATCTGAAGCCGCTGCGAGGCTGGCCGGCGACGCCCGGATTCATCCGCAGCACACCTACTGTCGGCATGATCAGGAAATCGCCCAGGTCCGAATGGCCGGTGCCGCTAAAATGGGTGTGGCTGAAGCCAACAATGGTCTTGTCGTCATATTGATAACCCGCGCAATACTTATAGACGTCCGGGTTGTAACGGCCATTTACATCGTAGGGTATCGTGTCGGTGTCCGGGCTTAGCTGCACCATGCCAAAGGGTGAGGTGGCGCCCGGGTAGGTATGCCCCATCCTTTCCGTGCCGATGATCGGATGGACATAGCGGACGAGGTCGGAATCCTGGGCCGCCGCAGCCAGCGGTAATGCCAGCGCAAGCAGGAAGAAGTATTTGTGCATAGTAGAAATTATCGGTGGTTCCATTGGTGGTCGAGGAGCTTCATAAAATACCCGCCGACGACGCTCCGCGCCTGGAATCCCACCTTGCGCCCATCCGTCGTCTCATGCCAGTCGCTCAGCGGAACCCGGTCGGCGGTTTCGGTGACGAATTTGTACACCGGGTCTGTCAGCGCTTCAAAGTCCTCCTGCCTGCCCGCCAGCGTAGCCGTCCAAAGGATCCAATCCGATTTTGTGTAGGTCTTGCGGCTATCCAGCGGAAGACCGAACGCATTTTGTTTGGTGAGATACCAGGCGATCTCTTTCTGATAGACTTGCGGGGGGAACAACCCGAGGTTAAGCAGTTTGTCCCATACCAGGTTATACTTTTGGCTCCAGCTATCCTTGTTGTCGAACGTCAGCGCATAGTGGTCCCCGGCGGCGGCCAGCACCATCCATTTGGCGGCAAGGTTCTTTGCGAGGGATTCATATTTCGCCGCAGTGTCGGACTGACCGAGCTGTCCGGCCATCCAACCGTATGCTCCAAGGGCGACGATGGCTTTGACAGAGAGGTTGGCGTTTCGCGCAAGGTGTCCGGCAAAATCGTCGGTGCACAACTGGTTCACCGGGTCGAAGCCGTTTGTCTCCAGATAATGCGCCCAGGTGCTGAGCGTGGTCCAATGCCTCTTTGCATAGTCCGCGTTGTTCTCCGCGCGGACGATGCCGGCGGTCAGCAGGATCATATTGCCGCATTCTTCCACGGGCATATCTTCGCCATAAGTCTGACCGTTGGCCTGCGGATAGGTGCCAAGGTCGTGCGCCGCAAACGGTTTGGTCCACCGGCCGCTCTCGCTGTAATAGAAATTGCCGTTCAACATGCCTTCCAGCAGTTTTGGATTGTACAGGAGATACAGGGGCGCGGATGGGTAGGTGACGTCCACCGTATTGATGGACCCGTTCGAAAAGTTCTCTTTGCTGAGGAAAAGGATTTCCCCGCCGGGGCTCATCGTCAGGGCGTGTGCCGCAATACTTTGGCGATAGGCCGCCACACAAAGCTGCGCATATTGTTCGCCGCCCGCATCGAGCGCGTTCACGTACATCATCTTGTTGAACGTGTCGCAACGCGAGAGAGTGCGGTCATAGTCGGCATAAGCGCGCCCGAGCAGGCTTTCCATGCTTGCCTTCCTTGCGCCGTTTTCCGGATGCGAGCGCCACCAGGGCTCCAGCTTCCGGTGAAAGAATTCGACCGAATACCGCTCATCATAACCGACGAGAACCAGTTTCTCCACGGGGTCGTCCGACACGGTCATCCGGGGGAATGTCGTGCAAAGCGACAGCGGAGCCGGAAGCGCCGGAAATGCCTTGCCGCCCTCCGGCGCGATCTTTATTCCCATCGGCTCGCCCGCCGGTCTGATCTCCTGGACGAGCCCCTTTTCGCCCGGAGCTGCGACATAGAGCCAGCCCCAGTCGATCCGGAGGTCGTCGCCTTTTTTCTTCAGTACGGGCTGCGACTTGGTGCCCGCCCGCATGAAACGGAGCGGGCCCGCGGTACCGGACGAGGTGCGAAGCGGCTGGTCGGGCGTATTGGAAGCGAGCATGCCTGCCACATCGAATTCCAGTTCGGCCGCGTGGGTGCCGCCGTCATTGCTGCGAAGCCGGAAAGAAATATAGGACACCGGCCTGGAAAGCAGCGCCAGATCGGTAAGCAGCAACGGCGATGTGAAGGTAAGCGTGAGGTCAACGCCTCCGCAGTCGAACTGGTATTTGGTCTCCGTCGCGGTCACGTTGACCCACTGCTGGTCGGCGAGGGCCGTCGAATCGTCAAACCGGTCGCTCCCGACGAACCGGTACCGTTTGCCGTCGACCGTCAGAAAGCCGGTCAAATATTGCGGCTTGCCCGTCCAGTGGACGGTGTTGCTCCGATTTAAAGTGTCGCTGAAGGACCATACGCTGAAATAGGTGTCATGGGTGATCAACGGATAGGCCGGCATGCGCCGAAGCTGGGCGTGGCCGGAAGATAAAAAAAGGGCGCCGAGAAAAGTCGTCAGAAGATATCTGGTCATAGGTCTGTTTGTATCCGGGAAGGGGCAAATATATCACTTCCACCGACAAATCCCCCCCTTACACCGCCCTTTTCGGCCCCATCCCGGATTCCCGGCAATAGCGTCTGCGGATTTCGCTAATTTTACGCCCTATGAGCGACAACAAACCTGGAAAGCCGGAGATGCCCGGAGGCAAGCCAAAGGGGCCGGGACTCTGGTCGGTCCTGCGGCCTTACCGGCGAATGATCTTTTTGCTGGTGGCCCTGTCTCTCCTGAGCAACGGGATCAACCTCGCGATCCCCGACATCAGCCGCCACGCGATCGATGATTTCATCGGGCATCACCTCGATGTCTGGCGGACTACCCTGCTCTTCCTTGGCGCCGCCATCGGCGTTTTTGTGTTCACCTATGGTCAAAGTTATGTGCAGACCTATACGTCGGAACGCGTGGCCAGGGACCTGCGGACGAAGCTAGCGGACCGGATCTCCAGGCAGAATTTCGGCTTTCTTCAGAAAAGCAATCCCGGCCAGCTCCTCACCAATCTCACTGCCGATGTCGATTCCGTCAAGGGATTCGTCGCGCAGGCCGTTGCGTCCATTTTTTCCTCGATCTTCATCATTGCCGGCGCCAGTTTCATGCTGCTGAGGATCCGGTGGCAGCTGGCGCTCTGCGTCATCGCCATCATCCCGATCATCGGATTTACCTTCTTTATCGTCCTCAAAAAAGTTCGGGCGCTGTTCAAAGCTGCGCGCGAAGTGATCGACTCGCTGAACAAGGTCATCAATGAAAGTATCATCGGCGCGGCACTCATCAGGGTCATTCATTCGATGCACCTGGAGTACCACAAATTCCTGGAGGCAAATGCCAGAGCGCTCGGGTTGGGGTTGCGTATGCTTAAATTGTTTGCCACGCTGATACCCGTGATCATCTTCACCGCCAATCTCGCCACCCTGACGATCCTCGGACTGGGTGGCCACTACGTGATCGGAGGCCGGATGACCCTGGGCGATTTCATGGCCTTCAACAGCTATCTGACCATGCTGATCTTTCCGATCCTGGTCATCGGCTTTATGAGCAACGTCATTGCGCAGGCGCAGGCCTCCTATGGCCGGATCGCGAGCGTGCTGCACACGCCGGACCCGGAAGAAAAGGGAACCATTGCCGCCGAGCTCAAAGGCGATATCAGGTTTCGGGATGTGTCCGTGCGGTACGGGGAGAAAGAGATATTGAGGGATATTTCGTTTGAGATAAAGGGGGGGACCAGGGCGGCGGTGATCGGGCCGACGGCAGCCGGTAAGACCCAGTTGCTGTACCTGCTGACCGGCCTGAGCCATCCGACAAGCGGTATCATCGAAATAGACGGCGTACCGCTGGACGATTACAGGAAAGAAGATTTTCACCGGCAGGTGGGGTTCGTTTTCCAGGACAGCATCCTGTTCAACCTCAGCATCCGGGAAAATATTGCCTTCAGCGACAGCGTAACGGATGAATCCCTGGCGAAAGCGATCGCCACCGCCGAGCTGAAGGATTTTATCGAAGCGTTGCCGCAAGGGTTGGATACGGTTGTGTCAGAGCGCGGCACGTCCCTTTCCGGCGGCCAGAAGCAGCGGATCATGCTGGCCCGCGCGCTGGCGGTCAACCCCCGCATCCTGTTGCTGGATGATTTCACTGCGCGGGTAGACAACCAGACTGAAAAGAATATTCTGGCCAATGTGGCCGCCAATTACCCCGACATTACGCTGCTGTCGGTAACCCAAAAGATCTCATCGATCGAAGATTTCGGCCAGATCATCCTCTTGATGGAAGGTGAATTGATCGCGGCGGGAACCCACGCGCAACTGATGGAGAGCTGCCCCGAATATGTTCAGATCTATCAATCACAAAGAAGCACCAGCCATTATGAGCAACCAGCACTACAATCTTAACGAGTTGACCGCGGGCCAGCCGAAAAGCAAGATCTGGCCGGCCCTTCGCAAACTGATAGGGTTGCTGCCGGAACAGCGGGGCAAACTCATCGGCGCATTGCTGATCATGGTCCTGTATTCCTTTCTGTCCATGTTACCGCCGGCGCTGATCGGATATACCATCAACCACCTCGTCAATGCCAAAATGCATGTCGCGGGCAGCGGCCTTTCGGTCTCCAACGGCTGGATCACCAGGCTGCTCCCGGGAACCGGCGCCGCACTGGTGGGTACCGTCTGCATCTGGCTGGCGGTCATCTACATTCTCAATCTTGGTGCGGTCTATTACCGGACCATCCTGATGGGCGGTTTCGGGCAACATTTGCTATATACCCTGCGCAATGCGATATTCAATAAGCTGCAGGAATTGCCGGTGGCTTTCTTCGCGCAAAACAAGGCCGGGGACCTCATTTCGCGGATCAACAACGACACCGACAAGGTCAATCAGTTCTTCAGCCAGTCGTTGATGCAATTCGTATCGAGCATCTTTATCATCACCGGCGCGGGGATCGCGCTTATCTATTTCAACTGGCGGCTGGGATTGACCGTGCTGGCGCCGGCGGCGCTGATGTGGATCTTCAACAAAACCATGTCGAAATGGGTAAAGAAGAGGAATGCGGACGCGGCAAAGGCGACGGGCAACCTGAGCGCGGAGATCCAGGAATCGCTGAACAATTTCAAGGTCGTACTGGCATTCAATCGCCGTGATTATTTCAGGAACAGGTTCGCGCAGGCAAATTCGGGCAATTATTCGAGCGCGGTCGGAGCCGGGATCGCCAACAATATCTTTATGCCGGTCTACAGCTTCCTGGCGAGCATGGGACAACTGGTCGTATTGATGTATGGGATCTACCTGATCACGGCCGGGCATTTCACGCCGGGCTTTCTGATCGCCTATTTCATGTACAGCAGCAGCTTTTACGACCCGCTGCGGCAGCTTGCCGCGCTGTGGGCCGGGTTCCAGGTAGCGATCGCGGGCTGGGACCGCATCTCGCACCTGCTGACGCTGCAAACGGACCTGGTCACGATATCCGCGGAAGACGCGGCTGCGGCCGCGGGACAAATCAGTCCTGGCGGACACGGTGTTCACGGCGGACTCAAGGTGGTGCCGGCGGGCGGTAACGGGAAGGGCCGCGGCACGGCGCCCCTGATCGAATTCCGTGACGTATCGTTCCACTATCCAAACGGGAAGGACGTCCTTCGCCACAACAGCCTGACGATGGAGAAAGGAAAGACCTATGCGCTGGTTGGACCTACGGGCGGCGGCAAGACGACGACCGCCTCTCTGCTGGCCCGGTTGTATGACCCGACAGGGGGTACGGTGTTGCTCGAGGGCCGCGATATCCGGACGTACACGCCCGGGGAGCGGACGCGGAAGATCGGGTTCATCCTGCAGGACCCCATCCTGTTCACGGGCACCGTCCGCGACAATATTCTCTATGGAAACGAGCAATACAAGGACTTCTCGGACGAACGGCTCATCGCGGTGCTCCACGAATCGGGGCTGGAGACATTGCTGGCGCGTTTTGACGAAGGATTGGCAACCCCGGTCGTGCTAAGCGGGGAAGGGATCAGCCTGGGTCAGAAACAGCTGATCGCTTTTATCCGGGCGGTTCTGCGGGAGCCCGAACTGCTGATCCTGGACGAAGCGACGGCCAATATCGACACGGTCACAGAGAAGCTGCTGGAGGATATTTTGCGGAAACTGCCAGATACCACGACACGGGTGATCATCGCCCATCGCCTCAATACCATCGAGAATGCCGATGAGATATTCTTTGTCAACGCGGGAGAGATTCTGCAGGCAGGGAGCCTGGAGCAGGCGATGGATATGCTGCTACAGGGGAAACGCGTGAGTTAGCGCTGTCCTGCTGGCCCTTACACCGCTTTTCTTCCTTCTGTCGATGGGCGGTCTGTCGTTGATCGGCGATTGGATAGCCGGGCAGTGGAGCTTCGGTCCCCCGCGGAAGAAGGGCGGTTCCAGGGCAGCAGGACAGCTTTTGGGCTGGAGAATGCTGGTTTGGGCTGAAGTATGCTGGTTTGGGCTGGAGAATGCTGGTTTGGGCTGGAGAATGCTGGTTTGGGCAAGTATGCTGGTTTGGGTTGAAGTATGCTATCAGGCTTGTTCAGGATTCTGCCAGAATGACGTTCTAGCTTGGTCGGTAAATTACAAAGATCATGAACCATCGATTTCTATTTTCCGCGTTGGCCTGCCTCCCCGGCTGTTTTGCCCTGGCGCAGGGTACCAGCGGCTTTCAGGTCAGGTCGACCTTCAAGATCGGCAGTCCCGGCGGCTGGGACTACATTGCTTCGGGTCCCGACCACCGATTATATGTCTCGCACGGCACGCAGGTCAATATCCTGGATGATCGGACGGGTGATTCCCTGGGCGTCATTCCCAACACGACTGGCGTTCACGGCATTGCGTTCGCCGGTTCGAAAGGATATACCAGCAACGGCCGGCTGAATACAGTCACGGTGTTCGACCTCAAGAGCGATGCCGTGTTGCAGCAGATCCCTGCCGGCCAGAACCCGGATGCGATCATGTACGATCCCCATTCCAAACTGGTGATCACCTGTAACGGCCGGAGCCACGATCTTTCGCTGATCGATCCGTCGACGGGCCAGGTCACGGGAACGATCACCCTGGACGGCAAGCCCGAAACCGCCGTGTCGGATGGAAAGGGTAAGCTATTTGTGAACATCGAGGATAAGAACAAGATCAGCGAGGTCGACCTGGCCACAAAGACCGTGCTGGCCAGCTGGCCGCTGGGCGCCGAAGGCCCGACGGGTCTGGCCATCGATACAAAGACCATGCGGCTGTTTGCGGGCTGCGAGGAAAAACTGGTGGTGATGGATGCGACCAACGGGAATATTGTCGCTACCTTGCCGATCGGCAAAGGTTGTGACGGGGTCGGCTTTGATCCGGGCCTCAGGTTGGTCTTTGCTTCCTGTGGCGAGGGCAAGCTAACCGTGATCAAGGAAGGGTCGGCAAGCGATTTCCAGGTCATCGACAATGTGCCGACAAAGCGGAGCGCGAGAACCTGCGCGGTCAATGTATCGAAACACGAGGTCTATCTTCCCGAAGCGGATACAGAACCGGGAGCGCCGGGCGAGCGGCCCCATGTGGTGCCGGGTACATTCGGCGTTCTTGTCGTGGCGAGAAAGTAGTACATTCGGGTATAATCCCGGATACATGCATTCCACCATCACCCATCCTGCAGGCACGGCGGGCAAATATGGTCAGGTGAATAACTTCATAAACGGAAGGTTTGTGGCCGCGACCGGAGGTCGCGGTTTTTTAGTGCGTTCTCCCCAGGACGGCGGCATCCTGGCCGAAATGCCCTGTTCCAGCCGCGCCGACCTGGATCTGGCTGTTGCGGCAGCCAGGCAGTCTTTTCCGGCGTGGAGCCGGACCCCTGTCAAGGAGCGGGTTCAGGTATTCTTCCGGTACAAGTATTTGCTGGAAGCGCATCTTGGGGAACTGGCAGCTTTGATCAGCGAAGAGAACGGCAAGACCCGCGGCGAAGCGGTTGCCGAAATTGAAAAATGCATCGAATTGGCAGAGTTCGCTACTTCCCTGCCCCAACTGATCGCGGGCGAAGTACTGGAAGTCAGCAAAGGAGTGGAATGCAGGATCGAGCGGATCCCGTTGGGAGTCGTGGCTAGCATTGTCCCGTTCAATTTTCCGGCGATGGTGCCGAACTGGACGATCCCCAATGCGATCGCTGCCGGCAATTGCATGATCATCAAACCATCCGAAAAGGTACCCCTCACGCTGGCGCGGATAGCCATCCTCCTTAGGGAGGCAGGTTTGCCGGCCGGCGTCTTCAATATTGTGAACGGAGACGGCGAGACCGTCCAGGCCATCGCCGATCATCCCGGGATCGACGCGGTCAGCTTTGTCGGCAGTACCCGGGTCGCCAAATTGGTATACCAGCGCGCCACTCACTCGCTCAAGCGGTGCCTCGCATTGGGCGGGGCAAAGAATCACCTCATCGTTCTTCCGGACGCGCAGCCGGCAATGACCGCGCAGAATGTCGCCGCTTCTATGAGCGGATGCGCAGGTCAGCGCTGCATGGCAGCTTCGGCGATGGTGGCTGTCGGCGAGGCAGATGCGATCATCGATCGAATTTGCGGGGAGGTGCGAAATTTCGTCCCCGGTCAGGACCTGGGCGCGGTCATCGATGCAGCCGCGAAAGCAAGGATCGAGCGGTATATCGCAGAGGCGGAGCACCAGGGAGCCCGGGTGCTGGTGGACGGCCGCGGCTGCGTCGTTCAGGGAAAAGAAGGGGGCTGGTATGTCGGTCCTACGGTCCTGGACCACGTCCGGCCGGACATGGCTATAGCGCGGGAGGAGGTCTTCGGCCCGGTCATCGCCATCATGCGCGCGGAAACCCTGGAAGAAGCGATGGCGATCGAAAATGCCAGCCCTTACGGGAATGCCGCGACCGTCTTTACGCAAAACGGCGCCGCCGCGCGTTTTGTCATGGAGCGGGCGGGTGCGGGGATGGTGGGGGTGAATGTCGGCGTGCCCGTGCCCCGCGAGCCGTTTTCATTTGGTGGCTGGAATGAAAGCAGGTTTGGCGTGGGGGATATTACCGGCAAAAGCTCCATCGAATTCTGGACCCAACTGAAAAAGAGCACCGTGAAGTGGAACGCCGAGGCAGGCATGGACTGGATGAGCTAAAGCAACCGTTAGGCCGCCCCGTTCGCCGCGGTCCCTTAAAACGATACACACCGCCCGTTATGGCTTCAACAAATACGCTGTCGCAAACCGCCGACATTGTCAGGGATAACCTCGACTATACCCTTTTTTCCTGGAGCAAACAAAAAGGCATCGATCCGATCGCTGTCCAACGCGCCGAAGGCGTCTATCTCTATGACTTCGATGGCAAGCGGTACCTCGACTTCTCGTCCGGGCTGATGAATGTCAATATCGGCCATGGACATCCCAGGGTAACGGCTGCCGTCGTGCGCCAGATGCAGGAGGTCAGCTACGTTACCCCCGGTTGCGTCACCCGCGTGCGGGGCGAGCTCGGTAAAAAGCTGGCGACAATAACGCCGGGCGACCTCCGGAAGACCCTGTTTACGGTAGACGGCGCAGGATCGGTGGACAATGCGATCAAACTCGCGCGACTGTATACCGGCCGGCACAAGATCATCGCCAGGTACCGTGCGTTCCACGGTGCGTCCTATGGCGCCATGTCGGCCGGCGGAGACCCGAGAAAGCTCCCCGCGGACGCCCAGCAGGCGCCGGGCTTCGTCCATGTCGAAGATCCGTATTGTTACCGATGTCCCTGGGGCAGGGAAATGAGTTCCTGCCATCGGGAATGTGTCGCGCATCTCGAGCGGGTCATCGAATTCGAAGGCCCGGGAAGCGTCGCGGCTGTGCTGATGGAAGGAGAGAGCGGTAGCTCCGGTTGCATTAAGTATCCGCCGGACTACCTTCAAAAGGTCAGGGCGCTTTGCGACCGGCATGGCATCCTGCTGATCATCGATGAGGTCATGAGCGGATTTGGACGAACGGGGCGGTGGTTTGCCGCCAGCCTGCATGGTATCGTTCCGGACATCATCGTAACGGCCAAGGGCATCACAGCCGGATATATCCCGATGGGCGCGGTCATCGTCAGCGACAGGATCGCGGACTATTTCAACGACCGCGTGCTCTGGCTTGGGCTGACCTATTCCGCACACCCCGTCGCCTGTGCGGCAGCGTTGGAAGTCCTGCAGATCTATGAGGATGAGGACCTGATCGGCAATGCGGCCCGCATTGGCCGGTACATCGAAGGCCAGGTGGCGCTGCTGCTAGACCGGCATCCCTGTATCGGCGATTTTCGGAACACGGGGTTGTTGGGTTGCATCGAAGTCGTGAAGGACCGGTCCACAAAGGAGCCGATGGCACCCTTCAACGCGAAGCCGGAGGAGATGGCTGTGATGGGCGAGGTCGCCGCGCGGCTCCGGCAGCTGGGCATGTACACTTTTGTCCGGTGGAACTATGTCTTTATCGCTCCGCCGTTATGTATCACACGAGAACAAGTCGACGAAGGCCTCGCCATCATTAGCGAGGCCCTGACGATCGCGGATGCCCACGTAATCCATTGACATGAGAATAGCTTTCGGAATCTCCGGGTGCTGCTTAGCGCTGTTAAGTGCTTCCCCCTCAACTGCCCAGAGCCCGTTAAAAAGGGCAAGGGACTACGGGGTGCCATTTTCGGGTATACCCGGCAAATACAATGCGATCACCGATGTGCCGGGCGTCACGGTCGGCGAGACGACGATCATTCGCGGCGAAGGGCCGCTGGTAAAAGGCGAAGGGCCGGTGCGGACAGGTGTGACGGCGATCCTGCCCCGGGGAAAGGACGCGGATCCGGTGTATGCGAACTGGTACACGTTGAATGGTAATGGCGATATGACGGGAACGCACTGGATCACCGAGTCGGGTTTTCTCGAAACGCCCATCCTGATCACCAATACCGGGAGCGTCGGTGCCGTCCGGGATGCGACCTGGCGCTGGATGGACGAGTGGCATTACTATACGCCGTTCTACAAAGACTACTGGTATGCCTATCCTGTAGTAGCCGAGACGTATGACGGGATATTCAACGATATCAACGGACAGCACATTACAAAAGCGGATGTCTACCACGCGCTGGACAGCGCCGCGACCGGGCCGATTGCCGAAGGCGGCACCGGCGGCGGCACCGGGATGATGTGTTATGGGTTTAAGGGCGGCACGGGCACGGCTTCCCGGATACTGAGCGCCGCCGACGGCGGTTATATCGTCGGTGTGCTGGTCCAATGCAACCATGGCAGCCGCAGCCAGTTGACGATCGCGGGAGTGCCGGTGGGCGAAGCCCTGCAGGATACCTTGCCCTACCGCATCGAAGGACAATCGTTTGGCCTGGTGAATACGCCGCCCAGGGAGGAAACGGGATCGATTATCGTCATCGTCGCTACAAACGCCCCCCTCCTGCCCGGCCAGTTGAAGCGGCTTGCACAGCGCGTACCCCTCGGCGTGAACCGCACCGGCGGTATCGGGGGAAACGGTTCGGGAGATATCTTCCTTGCTTTCTCCACCGCCAACCCGCATGCCTTCAGCAACACGGAAGTACGGCAGGTCGAGACTCTTCCGAACGACAAGATCAATCCCCTCCTTGCCGCCACGATCCAGGCTACGGAAGAGGCGATTGTCAATGCGCTCTTTGCCGGGCAAACCATGACGGGGATCAACGGGAATCGTGTCTATGGATTGCCCAAAGAGGCTGTCCTCCGGATCCTCAAAAGATACAACCGGTTGGGGCAATAAGAACTATTTCGCCGAAAAAGTAAAAGTCGTCGCAGACCGGTATTGCTCGCCTGGTTTCAACACGGTCGTCGGGAAGGACGGCTCGTTGGGTGAATCCGGGAAATGTTGGGTCTCGAGACAGAAAGCGGTGCGGTAACCGTCGGTTTTACCAGCCTTGAGCGGATTGGTCCCGGACAGGAAATTACCGCCATAGAATTGGAGGCCGGGCTGGTCGGTATAGACCCGCATCGTGATCCCGGACTGGTCGCCGGTGACAGTGGCGGCCGGCGCATGGCCCGATGCGGCGTCGGCATCAAGCACGAAATTGTGATCGTAGCCGTGGCCAAATCTGATCTGCGGGTTAGCCGAGTCGTTGACGCGGGCGCCAATGGCAGTCGCCTGTCGGAAGTCGAGCGGCGTGCCGGCGACCGATTCGATTTTTCCCGTGGGGATCAGTCCAGCGGAGACCGGCGTGTACCTGGCGGCGTTGATCTGCAGCAGATGGTTATTGATGGTGCCGCTGCCCTGGCCATTGAGGTTGAAATAGGAATGGTTGGTGAGATTGAGCACCGTCGGCTTATCGGTGGTGGCGGCGTATTCGATCCGGAGGCCGCTTGTGTCCAACCGGTAAGTGACCGTCACGTCGAGATTGCCCGGATAACCTTCTTCGCCATCCTTTGAAGCGTAGTTGAGCCGCACCGAGTCATTGCTGGCCGCCTGGCAGGTCCATACTACCGCGTCGAAACCCTTTCTCCCGCCATGGAGGGTGTTGGGACTGTCATTTCTGGTCAGCGTATACTCCTTACCGTTTAAATTGAACCGGGCCTTGCCGATGCGGTTACCATAACGGCCCACGATCGCGCCAAAGTAGGTGTCGGGCCGGTGAATATATTTACCGATGCTGTCGTAACCGAGAACAATGTCAGTTGGGTTGCCGTTCTTATCCGGGACGATGATGCTTACGACGCGCGCGCCGTAGTTGGTGATCGCCACGCTGG
>Ga0134125_10003528_pt1 | contig 18069 bp, 15 predicted proteins | sample KB31751_FD_96464 | JGI IMG/M metagenome (GOLD analysis project Ga0134125, IMG submission 96464) | Terrestrial soil microbial communities with excess Nitrogen fertilizer from Kellogg Biological Station, Michigan, USA - KB3-175-1 | ecosystem: Environmental > Terrestrial > Soil > Unclassified ...
AATCGCTGCGCCAACTTCTTCGCGATGAAGTGCGCCGTCTGGGGGCTGCCGGCGAGTTTATCCAGCATCTCCATGCCTTCCTCTTCCCCGTTTTCGTGAATCATGATCCCGAGCACGTGCTTGTCGCCCGGCTCGTGTTTGCGCGGATCGAAGATGAATCCGCCGCCCTGGCTGGGATTATCGATCGTCCATCCGGTGAGCACCTTGGCAAGTTCGATGATGTCGTTTTGGCTGTATCCGCCATCGACGCTCAGCGTGTGCAGCTCCATGATCTCGCGCGCATAGTTCTCGTTCAGCCCGCGTTTGGGATCGGGAGCCCGGTTCTTTCCGGCGCCTGCGGCTTTCGAGTCCGGTCCAATGCTCGTCCAGTTATCGAGATAGAACAGCATCGCCGGACTCCGCGCTGTGGCGATCAGGAGGTCGCGGAATTTGCCCAATGCGTGAGGACGGATCACATCGCGCTCGTAGCTGGTGGTGTAGTGCTGGTCAGCGTCTTTGTTGAGGAAGACGTTGAAGTGATTGAACCAGAAGTCGGTCATCACCTCCTGCAACTGGCGCTCGCTATAAATGGCGCGGAGCAATTTGGCCTGCTGCAGTTCGCCGACGGCCACACTAGGGGGATACCCGAGCGCCTGAAACGCTTCGCGCTGCTCAGGCGTAAAGTCGGCATTCAGGCGTCCTCGCAAATCGCCAGGAGTAGCTGTGCCCAGAGCCAGGAGTTGATCGCCGGAGTAGCCTTCCAAAGTGGGAAATCGCTGGTCTTTCGCCAGCGCAAGCAGATCGTTCGCGAGTGCCATGGCAACCTGCTTCTGCTGATCGCGCTGCATCTCTTCGGGAGTTTTGCTGTTCGTATCGATGGCCACAGTCGTGGCTACCTTCTGCTGCTTTTGTACCTCGAGCCGCGTGAGCTGCGCGCGATAGACCATCGCCAGCATCGGGTCATTCGGCGGCTGTAATTTGCCATCGGCGACGGCGCGGATCATTCCCGGACTGGGAAACCGCTGTACCAGCTCCTTCGGACTCATGCTAAGCGTGCGCAGCGGCGCAAGCCGAGCGTTCGCGGCCGAGTCGTCGATCGACTCCGGATGTAGTTGCTGGTCGATCCATTTGTCCACGCCGATCTGCAACACGTAATCGAGATCTCCCGGACGCGGCCCGAAAGTCAGCCGGTTGAGAGCGTGAATGGCGCGCTGCTCCTGTGTGAGTGGGGGCGGAGTCTTTTTGGGAGAAGGTAACTTCTTCGAGGCGGCGAACGATAAGACTGGAGCCAGGATTAAGATAAGGCCGGTTCTGGCAAAGCTCTCCATATTTCAAAAGAAATCATCGCTTGACAGGCAAAACACAGTCAACTAGTGAAAGTTTCTCGCCTAACTCGGGTTGCAAACCACAGAGGACACAGAGAACATAGAGGCAAGGACAATTTCTCTGCTTTCCTCTATGGCACTCTGTGTCAGCTGTCAATGATTTTTACTTCCCGTACACCAGCACCTCAAACGTATCCGGGACCATTTTGGGACGCTGCCGCTGTTGGCCCGGCGCCGGTTCGGACTGTGCTTCGAATTGCGCGGTAACAGTAATAAGGTTGTGCGTTTTTTCGTCGACGGCCATCGTGCGCGCCCGAGGCTTGGTAGTCACGTCACCAACAACTGCAAAGTTCGTCGGTGAACCTTCTTTCACGATGGTGATGTTCCCGCTCTGGCCATTGGAGCTGTAGGCCTGCTTCAGTCCTCGATCCCAGGCTGTAGCATCCACGCCTTTGCCGATGGTCTCGGTCGCGAGAACTTTGCCGCTTTTGCCATCGACCACGACCATCTTCTCGTTATCGCAGCCCGAGAACAACACCTCGTTCTGCGGATCAATTGCGAGCCCGCTCGGACCTTCACCTGGCGACAACGACCAGGTATTCAACACCTTCAATTCTTTTGAGTCGATCTCCACCAGCGAAGACTTGTCTTCCAGATTCACGAAGACTTTGCCTTTGCCGTCAGCGACAGCGAATTCGGGTTTGCCGGCCAAATCAATGGTGCCGGCGACGCTGTTGTCTTTCGATTCGATTACCGTTGCATTCCCGCTGCGGCCATTAAAGGCAAAGACGTGTTTGGTCGCGGGATCGAAAAGAATCGCGTCAGGATTCGTGCCCGCCTGGACTTTCCCCGTCTGCTTCAAAGTTTTCAAATCGAAGACGACAACGGAATTATCGCGTCCGTCGCTGATGAATCCTTTATTCGCGTCTTTATCGAGCGCGATGCCGTGCACGCCTTTCAAGTCGGTGATGTCGCCTTCGACCTTGCCGGTGTCGATGTTGATCACCTCAACATGCGTGCCGTGCGAGATGTAGAGGCGCCGGGACGATGCATCCATCGTGAGATAGTCCCAGCCGGTATCACCTCCGAGCTTGTACTCGTGAATAATGTGATAGCCGGCAGCGGGCGGGTTCTGTGCGCGAAGGCATACACAAACGGCACTCACAAACAGCGCGTATATAGCTAGCTTTTTCATGATCTCCTCGTTCGTCTAAGGCCGAAATGAACACTAAAACTATACGGCAGACGTGAGCCTCCGCGGGTGTAGAGCTGCCAATGCAATGATTGAGATGAGACGTGATCGGAGTAGATCTGAGTCCGCTGAATTCAATTTCGGATCTCGCTACAGATATCGCAGCCACCACTCCGTTCTTCGTGCTTTCAAGGCAGCAAACCTGCGGCACGGGAAATAGAGCAAGGCAATTGCGATTGCCCAGACGAGATACAACAGCCAGAGATCCCATGTGTAACCCGCAGGAGGCCGCGGATTCCCCATAGGGTGATTCGTGAAGAGCCACGGATTCACATAACCGAACCGCAGCTTGGACACCATGAGCGCCAGCACATGGATCAGCGGAATGTGCAGCACATAATAAAAGAAAGGTGCTCGCCCAAAGACGTTTACGACCCGCGCTATCGCACCGGACGCCGACTCGAGCAGCGGAATACTGGCAATCGCCGGTCCAAGTGTCATCAGCAGGAAGCAGAGCGATGCTGGATATTTCGTCGTGTTCAGAAACGCAAGCACTGCAGGCATGCGCGATCCGTGATGCCAGGGGGACGGATCGCCATAGAGATTGAATCCGCGCAGTACGAGGAAAAGACCGATGGCCGAGAAGCCAATTGTCAGGCACAGCTTTCGCCTGCGCGCCGGCTCGAATGTCAGAATCTTGCCGAAGGCGTAGCCAGCAGCCATCACTCCGATCCACGGAATAATTGAGTACAGCACGAACAGTTGCAGGCTGCCTAACTGCACCGGTCCAGCGTAGAAGCCGACGTACAAAATTTTCCAAAGCCCCGACGCGGAGTGCTCGTTCAAATGCTCAGCCCAGGAGAAAAGACGTGAGTCGGCGAGGTTATGCGCGGCAATCACGACGAGCCCGAATACGGCGAGCGCCTTCAGCGGCAGCTTTACCAAGCCCGCCATCAGCACCATACAAATTCCGATCACCCAAATGACTCCTGCCATTTCGTAATGCCGGAAATCGAGGTTAAAGGTCCAAGCGAGGCGCAGCACCGTGAATTCCAAAGCAATCAGCCACAGGCCTCGCGTGAGCAGAAAGCGCGAGAGGTTTGTGTGTCTGCGGCCGTAAAGAAATGCGCTGGTCCCTGCGAGGAAGATGAACGCAGGCGCGCAGAAATGTGTCACCCAGCGCGTGAAGAAGACGCCCGGCGTTGGTCCACCCGCAGGCACGCCGGAAAACACGCGCACATGATCGATGGCCATCAGAATCATTACCAGGCCGCGGAGCAAATCGATCGAGGCAATCCGCGTCTGTGCGGTTCGATCGATAAGCGTTGTCTGAGTTGCGTAAGCAGTTGTACTCATCATCATGCCTCGCATTTTCGTGCAGCCGGAATTTCGGCTGCTCTATTTTCGCTCGCGTTAATGTTGCCGGGAAAGTTCTGCAGCTCAAATTTGGGTCAGAGGAGTATATGCCAAGAAATCCTGCCCAGGGATGTGGATTATCTAAAAGTCAGCCCGAAGCGTTGTGCTTTCTCTGAGGCCCAATTCCCTGAACAGAGAATTAAGCAGCGAGTCAAGAAGTTAAGGAGGACAAATCCTCGAATTCTGCCCAAGACCCGCAAATTTGCGTGTTGATCGGGGAACTAACACGGATTTCAGGAAATTCGCTCCATCGCGTCTGCGACGACTTCTAGAGCATGCCTCCCGACCGAGCAGGGAAAGCATCAGGGGATGTCTGTCACGGAGTGTGACTTGGTGCCGTCGGTCCCAAACGTCAAGACTTTCCCGATTCGGCCCACGTTTACACACTTTCACCAAAGATTACGATTCCCGATTCGGTGTGATTCGTCTATTTCTGCAGAAGGCGCACATCCCCCGGCGCACAATTCGAAGGCTGCGCAAGCTATCAGCTTTCCACTGGAGGCTGCCAATGATGTTTGCCAGACGATCGTTAGTTTTTATCCGTTCCCTTTTCGAGACTAGCCCGGTTCTCGGGGCAATGTCAGTCATGCCAGTTCTGTTGCTCGCCGCAACCAGCTTCGCGCAGCAGACGCTGACCACGGACAGTGGAGGTCATCAGGCCGCAGGAGGCACCCAGAATGCGCCTGTGCTGCCCAACACTCTAACCATTCCTGCGGACACTCAAGTCGCCCTCGTATTCACGCACCCGCTGAACAGCAAGACAACGCATCGTGGAGATGAGATCTACGTGCAAACCACTGCGCCAGTCCTCGCCAACGATAGAGTGGCGATTCCCGCCGGCACCTTTATTCAGGCAAAAGTGAGCAAGTTGGTGCGCCACGGTAGCCGCGGCGAGATGTCTCTCGACTCCGTCGCGTTCGTCTTCGCGAACGGGTATATCGCCAGTGTCAGCGGTCCGATTACCGCGGAGAGCGAGGAAGGGAGCGCATTCGCCAATCCCACTTCGGGAAGGAGTACCGCAGCGTTAGTTGCGCCTTTTGCCGGGCTCGGATTCGGGGCGCTCATCGGCAGGGCAGCCCACCCCACGCACACGTCCACGCTCGGGGACATGTCGATAAAGACCAATACGCTCACGGGAGTCGCCGTTGGGAGTACCAGTCGGACTGGTTGCCGGAACCGTCGTCTCTTTTGCTTTGCTGGCGCGGACTCACTACTTCTACGTGGATGCCGGCTCAGCGCTGGAAATGCGCTTACCACGGCCGCTCACGCTCGATCGAGAGCAGGTCACTGCGGCCATGGCCAAGGCAGCGAACGCTCCTCCGACGATTGTTGTCAAACGGCTTCCATCGCCGTCGGCGCCAAATACCGACCACGGCACCTGCTACACCCCGGGAACGCCGGGTACACCCGATATCGTGATCCCCGGAACTCCAGCAATCGGCGATTCGCCAGGCACGCCGCCAACTGTGATCCCCGGCATCCCACCCACTCCGGCTATGCCGCATCCGTGTCCTTAGCGCGGTGGACCCAGCGGCGATTCGAGTACTGTCTGCAGAGGTCAGTACCGCACAGGGCCTGGCTCTTCCTATTTTGGGAAATCACTTGAGAACACTTGTGACTGCCACTAGCCGCTGTTTTCCGGTTCTTGTCCCATCTGGGCCCATTTCCGAGCAGAATCAATTCGAACTTGACAACCGTAGAGTACGGGCGTACTCTTTGCCTCATGCGGTACTCGCCCGAACACAAGGCACAGAACCACGAGAACATTCTTTCCGTCGCCGCTCGTTCTTTCCGCGAACATGGCGCTGATAGCAGCGGCATCGGGACCGTGATGAAAAAGGTAGGCCTGACAAAAGGAGGCTTCTACCGGCATTTCAAGAGCAAGGACGATCTCTTTGTTGAAGCCGTGGCGCGGGCTCTCGACGAGACGGGAAACGGCATGGTGGAGGTTGCAAAATCCGCGCCCGAAGGTCAGGCTCTGCGGGCGATGATCGAGCGCTATCTAAGCGTGGGCCATGCGAACTCGCCAGGAAGCGGTTGCGTACGCGCCACCCTCGGGCCGGAGCTCGCGCGGAAACCGGTAGCCGTGCGCAAAAGGATCGAGGCGCTGCTGGAGGCCTATCGAGAGCGGCTTCTGCCATTCATGCCCGGCGAGACGCGAGAAGACAAAATGGCGAAGCTCAGGGTGTTGTTTCCCAGTATGGCAGGCGTGTTGATGATGGCCCGGGTGGCTTCGAGCCCGCAAAGGCGTGAGCAGTACCTGATGGACGCGAGGGAGTTTTTCATAAAGTCCTTCGCTGCAGAGTAAATTTTTTTGCCCACATAGAGTACGCACGTACTCTTTGCGGGAAACCAACAACGTCAAACCAAACAGAAAGGCTAAGGGATGAAACTCATGATTTCGCTTCTCACTGCAATGCTGCCGATAGCGTCGGTTGCGCAGATTCCGTCCGGAACCGCCTCGGGCGTGCCCAGCGTGGCGATACCGAAAACCACCGCGGTGATGGTCATTCAGACGGCCAAGCACGGCGTAAACCCTCAACAAATCATGGCTGTCATACCCGACGAAATTCGAGCGACTGTGCAGCTTTATCTCAATGGAAAAATCCGCGAGTGGTATTCGCGCGGTGATGGCAAGGGCATCGTCTTCCTGGTTGAAGCGAAGAGCGAGGACGAGGCGCGAACCATTATGGAAACGCTGCCGCTCGCCAAGGAGCAATTGATGGATGAGCAGTACATTCCCGTCGGACCGTTGATGCCGCTCAGAGCATTAGTGGGTCCCGAATCGCAGCAATGACGACCGCAGCAATAGCGATCGTCTCGGCTGGGTGGAGCCGCGCACCAGGTGATCGTCGCGAACCCAGCACGCAATCCCAAACTGGAATTCTAAGAAGGAGGAATTCATCATGTCACAATTCGCGTTTTTCATCAGTGTCGCATTCAGCCTCATCGCGTGGTCGATCGTCGCCGCCCGATACATCTGGCCGGAACTCCGCTCTCGGCAACGCGCCGAAGCGTTGCGGCCTCTGCTGGTCCTGCACAGCTTCCGCTTTATGGGATTAGCATTTCTGGTCCCAGGAGTCGTGTCGCCTGAACTGCCATCCACCTTCGCGCACGCGGCGGCGTATGGAGACATCATTGCCGCGGTACTTGCCATGCTCGCGCTGATATCACTGCCCAGTGCGGCCGGCGTCGCGTTCGCATGGATCTTCAATATCTGGGGAGCAGCCGATCTCTTCAACGCCTTTTACCAAGGCAATCACGCAGGGCTCATGGCGGGACAGTTGGGAGCGACGTACTTCCTCCCGACTCTTATCGTGCCACTACTGCTGATCACCCACGCACTTGCTTTCCGCATTCTGCTGCAACCTCAACATCAAAAAGTATCCGCTGTACAGGACAGGCGGCAGTTGGCATAACTTCAAGCAGGGCTAGGAACCGATTCTGTTGCTCGGGGAGTTCCACTGTGGGAACGTGAAAGGGAGAACGGAATTTCGGATGACGTTAAACTCCTGAAACGAGTCTATGCCCTATTCAATGGCCGCGAGATCGAGAGCGTTCTCGCGGCCGTGCATCCCGAGGTGGTTTGGGCAAATGGAACGGGAGGTGGCCACGTCCACGGACGTGATGAGGTTCGCAGCTAGTGGACACGCCAACGGACACTCGTTGATCCGCATGTCGAGCCACTCGAAATCTCGCCCAATGGCAAAGGGGAAGTGACGGTTAAAGTTCATCAGGTGGTGCGGACGTGCCGACTTAGCAGAGTCATTTCATTCTCTGTCGAGAGGCTGCACTCCACCTGCCGGCGCATGTCGCGAGACAATCACTGATGAACTTTCTCAGCCCGTATGGGCTTCATATTTGGCGGTGCCCCTGCCGGGCGGATTTCCGCGTGCGTGTCGTCCTTCAGAGTCACAGTGAATTCAAATGGCCTATTACTGTCACCGACCGTGACGCGCAGCGCAGAACCTTCCAGAGTTGCTTTGATCGGATCCGGCTTGCTGTCTTCAGACGGATCAGCCTGCATTAGTCCTCCATCGTCGCTCAGCGAAATTCGGGATGGAGTAACGGACCCCGTAAATCCGGATCCGCTCCGAACCAGAATCATTGTGGAAAAACTCCTTCTGCCGTACATCCAATGCCAGGTTCCTGCAAACTTTTCTGCCGTCTTAGAGGGTTCAGAGCCTGCTTGCAGACTCATCGCATGCGCGAGCACTGCCCCCGCGCCAAAGGTTAAGCCGGTTAATAGTGCAAGCCCGACTACACCGGCCCGCGATAACGAACGTGTTTTCTCGGTCAGCATCATGATTCGAAGCTCCAGGTTGTCACCATCGAAAATCCCCAGCCCCGCAGCGCTGGCACGAGGAACGCGCAAGCACAGTGACGCCAGGCGTAGAAGTGTGTTGGCGTACGATCGGCGCTTCCCAAATCGGGACGCAGCATAGTCATCACAGGCGAGCTCTCGCGTCTGTGAAAGCTTTGATATGAGATAGGCGATGCCGGGGTGCCACGCCACCGACAGCGAGATCAATTCACAAAGGATGTGGACCAGAAAGTCTCTGCGACGGATGTGTCCATATTCGTGCAAAAGAATTGCCGAGAGCTCCTGCTCGCCAAGTTCTGGAAGCACTTTACTGGGCAGCAGGATGGCGGGATGAAATACCCCCAAGGTCACAGGATCATCAATGGCCGTAGATTCCAGAAGGACGACTCGCTGGTTACCCTCGATGTTCTCGCTGGCCATCCCAAATCGGGCGGAAGAAAACACGGATGCTTCTTTACGCAGCCGACGGACTCGTTGAACCGCCCGGCTGAAGCGGGCGAGCCGAAGCAGGACAAACATTCCCCAGGCTCCGATGATCCAGGTTTGGACGCCCGTCGGAATGATGAACTGCTCATGCGGCCTGGTACGGTCCTGCCAAATCCAAAGAATGCGATTCGCCGCTCCAGCCTCCGAGGAAATCCTCTGTTGAGATTTCTCGGCGACTACTGTTGAAGGCCAATGCCAAAAAGTATTGGCAACTGGAGCCGCCAGACAGAAGAGGAGAACTGCGAGATAGAAGCAGTATTGATACTTTGCTTTCGCCTTCGCAAAGAGACGCGAGAAGATTGTCGCCACGATGGCGAAAAAGCCAATTTGCAGAAGAGCATTGAGAAGCAGGTCGAATAAGCTCTCTTGAAGCGGGCTCATTTTGGTTCCTCCTCCCCGCTCTCACTCTCTTCTAACTTTGCCTGCAACTCGGCAAGTTTTTGCGCGTCCAGTTGCTTGCTCCGAACCAAACACAGGAGCAGGTCGTCCACTGATCCTTGAAAGACCTTTTGCAGGACGTCCCTGACCGCATGTGAATCGGCCGCCTCCTGAGAAACCATGGCGCTGTATTCGTAGGCACGTCCAACCAGCTTTCTTCTCACTTTCCCCTTGCGTTGCAGAACATTCAGCGTGGTTTGCACGGTCGTATAGGCAAGTTGAGGCTCACCAGTCAGCCCCTGCAAGACTTTCTGGACATTCCCTGCGCCACCCTCCCAGAGCACACGCATGATTCGCCGTTCTAAAGGAGTCAGAACTCTGGTTTTCTTCGGCATCGATTCAAATCCGTCCGCTCTCCTATAGATATAGGAGAGCAACGAGATTGTCAACTATACTCATAGGAGACGTAGCGAAGTCTCGGCAGGGAATGGTTTTGTTGGCGCAGAAGCGGAAATCCTGATCGCATCGTATCCCGCGACCCCGCGACCCCGCCTCTGCAGGAAAACGGGGATCGCAGGAATCTAAGAATCACGCTGCGGCCGTGGCCAACGGCTGTCTCTCCTTCGCTCCTACGATGATCAGCCACAGCATGATTGCGAGTTCGCCGAACATGACTGGGAATACCCAATTCGAAACTCGCTGCTCATACGCCGGCCACAGGATGCCGGTAACGCTGGTCGCCAGGTAGGCAAAGCAGTTGAGCATCAGCCAGACGCCGAGGATCCGCGGAATAAACCGCGACTTGTACACCAGCAGGCCGAAGGGAAACAGCCAGAGTCCCCAGAACACCTCGTTGGCGAGTACGCCCTGGCCGTGCATGCGGATGAAGACCATGACGAGTGCGTCGCGCTGCGGCTTGTCGAACACCGATAGGAAGTCTGGGCCGCGGGCGAGGAGCAGCGCAGCCGCGTCATTGATCGTATTCAAGAAGTAGATGGGCGTGACCAGCAGTGCCCCGAGGATCACGACAAGACGGGCGAGTCCTTCGTCCACTCCCTTAAATAGCCGGTAGAGTGCCAGTGTGAGAAAAATGCCCATCGTCGCCGTGAACAGGTCACTGAGCATGCCGAGTCGGAAAAGGGTTTCATGGGCAGCGATGTTCGCCGAGGTGGCACTCGCGTTGTTGGCGACAAACAAATGGCTGGGAATATAAATCAGGCGCAGGGGAGCGGTCATCAGTGTTAGATAGAGGAGCCCTGCGATGCGCGCTTGGTGTTTGAGTGTGCTCATGGATGCTCCTTTGGGCCGGATTGTGACATAGGTTCGGAATCATGGAGCTACGAAAAGGGGCGGTTGGCTGCAGGTACGAGGTGGTGCAACTAGCCGTTCCATAGAACCTCGGTCTCCAACTCAACGGACCCGCAGAGCCCAAATCAAGGTCCAGCCCTTTGCCTGCTAGTCATCGCACGCCTCGGCCCAGGGTAGCTGCGCCATTTACGGCTGTGAGGCCGGTTAGGTCCGGGTGCGCATCAAAGCAGGCGAGACTCTGCAATAATCTTGCGCTGAATGCGAACAGCGTAAATCAAGGAGAGTGCTGAGCAGATGAAGACTGGAATTCTGGCAGTTGGTGTGGTTCTGTCAGTTGTGAGCGCGGCGGCGCAGCAGGCTGGTGCTCCGTCGGGTGCCGCTTCTACTGCTCAAGCGACTGCTGCGCCCGATTCTCAAGCTCCAGTTGTGATCACCCTGCAGGACGCGCTGCAGCGCGCTCGCAAGCTCGATCCGACTTATCGTTCAGCGCTCACAGAGGCGGGAATTGCGCACGAGGATCATGTGCAGGCACGGGCCGCGCTGCTGCCCGGCGTGAGCGAGAACACGGAATATCTGTATACGGAAGGGACCGGAACTTCGACTCCGCGTTACATCGCTAACAATGCAGTTCATGAATATGTAAGCCAGGGCAATGCGCACGAGATGATCAGCGGCGCGCAATTCGCCGATTACAGCCGCACCTTGGCCGCGTCTGCTGCGGCGCGGGCGAAAGCTGAAATCGCTGCTCGCGGTTTAGTGGCGACGGTGGTGCAGATCTATTACGCGGAGGTGGTCAGTAAGCGGAAATATGCCAATGCCCAGCTTGCAGCCGCCGAAGCCAAGCGCTTCCTCGATCTGAGCCAGAAACTGGAGCAAGGCGGAGAGGTCGCGCATTCCGACGTCATTAAGGCTCAACTGCAATCGAACGATGCCAACCGCGCGCTCCGCGAGGCTCAGCTCGCCATGGACAAGGCGCATCTTGATTTGGCCGTGCTGGTTTTTCCGAACTTCAATCAGAATTATTCGACCGTGGACGATCTGCGCTTGCCGCCGCCGCTTCCTCCGATGCAGGAGGTCGAGCAACAGGCCAAGACCAAAAATCCGGATTTGTATGCCGCGATGCAGACGGTTCGCGCAGCTAATTACGCGGTGCTCTCCTCGCGCGCGGCCTACTTGCCGACGTTAACACTCGATTACTTTTACGGCATTGACGCTACTCACTTCGCGGTGAATACTCCCACTCCAGACGGCCCGATCCGCAATCTCGGATACTCGGCAAGTGCATCCTTGAATATTCCAATCTGGAACTGGGGTACGACGCGCAGCAAGGTAAAGCAGACGGAGCTGCAGCGCGAGCTCGCTCAGATCCAGCTCTCGGCGGCGCAACGGAAGCTGTTGGCCGATTTGAAGTCGCTCTATGCCGAAGCCGAAGCCGCGAAGATCGAGCTGGAAGTTCTGCAACAATCAGCCGATTTGGCTGCGGAAAGCGTGCGGCTGACGAATCTGCGCTATCAGGCCGGCGAGGCGACCGCGCTGGAAGTGGTGGATGCGCAGAATTCGCTCGTAACGGCGCGCAACAATTATGATGACGGGGAAGCCCGGTACCGGCTGGCAATCGCTAATCTGCAGACGCTTACCGGCGTCTTTTAACTGCATGGCCATTCGCAAGACGATTAGTTGTGGAGCGCTGGCGATTGCCGCTGGCTGCCTGACTGGCTGCTCCAAAGAACAAGCCGAGCCGCAGCCCATTGTGACTGTCCAGGCGGCTGCGGTGAAGCAAGGAAGCATTTCGCAGACCATCACCACCGACGCCGTTCTGTTTCCCATCAGTCAGGCGACGATCGTCCCCAAAATTGCATCGCCGGTGCAAAAACCGTATGTCGTACGTGGGGCGAAGGTCCACAAAGGTCAGTTGCTGCTGACGCTGGAGAACAAAGATCTCGCTGCTGCTGCCGAGCAGAACCGCGGCGACCTCGAGCAGGCACAGGCCGCTGAAGTAATCGCCACCAACAATTCTGTTCCCGAAGAGCTGCAGAAAGCCCAGGGGGATGCGCAAGCTGCGAAAGAAAATCTCGATGCGCAGCAGAAGCTCTATGACAGCCGCAAGAGCTTGTTCGATCAGGGAGCCCTTCCGCGCAAGGACCTCGATACGGCTGCTGTCGCTCTAGTCCAAGCGAAGGCTCAGAATGAGCAGGCTCAGAAGCATCTTGCCGGATTGCAGTCAGTTGGACACGAACAGGAGCTCAAGTCGGCGAAAGCTCAGCTCGTCTCAGCACAAGGGAAGTACCAAAGCGCGGTTGCGCAGCTTGGGTATTCCGAAATCCGCAGCCCGATTGACGGTGTCGTGACCGATGGTCCCTGGTATCCCGGCATGATGCCGCAGGCCGGTGCTCCTCTCGTGACCGTAATGGACCTCTCACAGATGGTTGCGAAGGCGCATATCCCCCAGAATCAGGCTGCGCTGCTTAAGAAGGGCGACATCGCAACCCTCTCCGCGCTTGGTTCTGACGAGCCCATTAAGGGAAAGGTCACAATGGTGAGTCCGGCGCTTGACCCCGGCAGCACGACCGTGGAGGTCTGGGTTCAGGCGCCGAATCCAAAACGCGTCCTGAAAGCCGGTGCGTCAACCACGCTGACGATGACCGCCAAAACTGTCCCCAATGCGCTGATTGTGCCCACGCAGGCGGTGGTCACCGACGAAGATGGCAAGAAGTCGGTCATGGTGATCGGCAGCGACGGCATGGCTCACAAACGCGAGGTCGAAACGGGAATTCAGAATCAGGATTCCATTCAGGTAGTCAGTGGTCTTAAAGCCGGAGAGCAGATTGTGGCCGTTGGCCCGTATGGCCTGCCAGACAATACTAAGGTCAAAGTTGAAGCGCCTACACCGCCCGCTGGCGAGAGCGACGAGGACAAAAATAAAGACAAAGAAGGCGGGAGCGAGCCATAGCCAATGGCCACCAAGGTCACGCCCATCGATGAGGCGCATCCGATCCCGGCTCCGCCCGCGAACTATTGGTTCTCGCGTCTCTCTAAGCCTCTCATCTTCTTAATCATCGCGCTGGCGATCATGGGTGCGTATCTTGCGTTCACTATTCCTGTCGCTGTTTTTCCTGAAGTGAACTTTCCCCGCATCATCATCGGCATCGACAACGGCGTGATGCCGATCGATCAGATGATGGTCACCATTACGCGTCCGGTGGAAGACGCGGTCAACAGCGTTCCCGGATTGCTGCGCGTGAATTCCATTACCAGCCGCGGTTCGGCGGAAGTTGATCTGTTCTTCAACTGGAACGTGGATATGGTAACGACTCTGCAGCTTGTGAACGCGGCCGTTGCACAGGTGCAGACGTCACTTCCAAATACTGCCAAGATCGACACGCATCGGCTGACTTTCGCCAGCTTTCCCATAATGGGATTTAGTTTGACCTCGGACAGTGTTCCGCAGACACAGCTTTGGGAACTGGCAACATACACGCTGAAGCCGCAAATCAATCGTCTGAACGGTGTGGCTACGGTGCTCGTGCAGGGAGGCGACGAGCCCGAATATCTCATCACCCCCGATCCGTCCAAGCTGCTGAGCGCTTCGGTCACGGTTCAGGACATCTTGAATGCCGTAACCAAGACCAATCTGGTCGATTCTCCCGGTCTCATTCAGGAAAATCATCAGCTCGTTCTGGGCTTGGTAAACGGACAGGTGCGTAACCCAGAACAACTCGGGCAGATCGTGATCAAGACCAACAATGCCGGTGTTCCCGTCCACATTACCGATGTGGCGACGGTCACGAAGGGTGTAATGCCCAAGTACACGGTTGTGACCGCCAACGGAAAGCCGGCAGTGCTGCTTTCGATCAACCGTCAGCCGGACAGCAACACCGTTCAAGTTGCCGATGAAGTAAATGCGAAGATTGACGAACTGCGTAAATCGCTGCCGCCCGGCATCAAGCTGCTGCCTTATTACGATCAGTCAGGTTTGGTGCGCGACGCCATCAAAAGTGTGCGCGACGCCATCTTCATAGGCCTGGTTCTCGCAGCCATTGTGATCGTTGCTTTCCTGCGTGATTGGGGAAGCTCGGCGGTTGCCGGCATGGTGATACCCATCACCATCGTGATCACCTTCATTGTGCTCAAGGCGCTGGGCGAGAGCTTCAATCTGATGACGCTCGGTGGCCTTGCCGCTGCCGTCGGGCTTGTCATCGACGATGCCATCGTGGTGATCGAGAACATCGTTCTCCATCGCGATCTCGGCCAAGGTCGTCTTCAGGCAATCTATAGCGCGCTGAAAGAAGTCACCGCGCCGCTGATCGGATCGACCATTACGCCGATCGTCGTCTTCCTGCCATTGGTTGCGATCCACGGCGTATACGGAACCTTCTTTCGTGCCCTGGCGATCACCATGGCAGTCGCGCTCTTCACCTCACTAGCGCTGGCGCTGACCTGGACGCCGAATCTCAGCCAATACTTCGTGCGGCGCAAAGCCGAGCACGAGGTCATCGAGCAAGGATCAGAAAACTGGAGCGAACGCGAACGCCTCGAGCGCATGATTGAAGCCGAAGAGTCTTCATACGGAAAGAAGTTCCGTGCGGTTGTGAACTTCTACGAGCGCTGGCTGCGGCGGGCTCTGGAACGTCCACTGCTTCTGGCGGGCGGCAGTGTAGTTCTGATTGTAGTCGCCTACTTCTGTTATCGCGGACTCGGCTCTGACCTGTTGCCTTCCATGGATGAAGGCGGGTTCATTGTTGACTACATCATGCCTCCCGGCAGCTCGCTTTCCGAGACGAATCGAGTGATCAACCATGTTGAGCAGATCATTCGCAAAGAGCCAGAGGTCGAGAGCACTTCGCGCCGCACAGGATTGCAACTCGGTCTCGCTTCAGTTACCGAGGCCAACACCGGCGATATCTCCGTGAAGTTGAAAGCAAGCCACGAGCGCTCAACTGATGAGGTCATTGCGGACGTGCGCGCGAAGCTCAAACAGCAGGAGCCGGAGCTCGATACGGAATTTCCCGAATTGCTGCAGGATATGATCGGCGACCTGACCAGCGCGCCAGAACCTGTGGTGATCAAGTTCTTCTCTGAAGATGCAGCGCTCCTGGGCAAAATCGGTCCCCAAGTCGCCGATGCGATTTCAAAGATCAATGGCGTGGTCGATATCCAAAACGGAGTTGAGAATACGACCAGTGGACCGGCGGTGAATTATCAAATCGATCCCGCGACCACAGCGCGGGCCGGATTTACTCCAGACGAAGTCGCCATCGATGCATCCGCAATCCTTGAAGGTGAACCGGCAACAACTCCCGTCGTCGTGAACGACCGCGCTTATACGGTGCGCGTACGTTTTCCCGATGCGAGCCGCGCCAGCATCGAAGCGATGAACAATACTCTGTTAGTAAGCTCAGCTGGACGCACTGCGACGCTGGGCTCACTGGCCACCGTGACACAACTCCCGGGACAGACGGAGATTCGCCGAGAGAACCTTCAACGCGACCTCGAAGTTACTGCTCGTCTCGAAGGTCTCGATTTGGGAACGGGCATTGCGAAAGTCAAAAGCGCAATTGCCAAACTGAATTTGCCTTCCTCAGTACGGATCGAATATGGCGGCTTGTACGCCGAGCAGCAGCAAACGTTTCGCGACTTCATCTTCGTATTCGTGATGGCTTTCGCATTTGTGTTTGCAGTGCTGCTGTTCGAGTTCCGCAGCTTCTCCGCACCGACGGCAATTCTTTCTTCAGCGCTGCTCTCGACCGCCGGCGTATTCTTCGCGCTTCTCATAACGGGAACAACGTTTAGTGTCTCCGCGTTTATGGGGTTGATCATGGTGATCGGCATTGTTGCGAAGAACGGCATTCTGCTGCTCGATGCCGAGCATGAATTCCGCCGCGCCGGTTTCGATGCGGAGGATGCAATGATGCGCGCCGGACGGCGCCGCCTGCGTCCCATCGCGATGACCGCTATCGCTGCTGTAGCCGGCATGTTGCCGCTAGCCTTCGCGCTTGGTTCTGGCTCCGAGATGCTGCAGCCACTCGCCATAGCGGTGATCGGCGGCATCCTGATCTCAATGGTGCTCTCCCTGCTCGTCACCCCGGCCGTGTACTTCTACCTGACACGGCGCCGAGAGGAGCGCCTGGCGCAATAAGCGCACGCCATGGCCATCGAAGTTATATTCTTCGACGTCGGCGGTACGCTCCTGTTTCCCGACCACGAAAAGACTCTGGTTCCACTTTGGAATCACGGTGTGCGTCCGACAGAAGCCCAACTACTTGTCGCTGAGCGCGCGGCTCGCAAAGGAATGGATCAGGTCGTTTCGCAGACGACGAAAGTCGATCAAAGCTACTGGGATACGTACTACTCGCGCTTACTTAGCGAGATTGGGGTTAACGATGGGGAGCTTCACGCCCAGCTTGTGAGACTCATACGCACATCCGCGAACTGGAGCCGCATGCGGCCGGGTACGTTCGAAGTGTTAGCGTCGCTTAAGCGCAAATTTCGTCTCGCGGTGATTTCTAATTCCGACGGACACATGGGCGAGCGACTCGCCAGTTTGGGATTCGGTCCGTATTTCGAGCATGTTACTGACTCGGGAAACGTCGGACATGAGAAGCCCGCGCCACAAATATTTCAGGCGGCGCTCAGTGCGATGAGCGTTCAGGCAGATCGAGCGCTGTATCTTGGCGATATTTATGCAGTCGATTATCTAGGAGCTCAACAAGCAGGCATGAAGCCGATGCTGATGGATATCGCCGGCGTTTACTCCAAAACCGATCTCCCGCGAATAAATTCGTTGGCAGAACTGGAACCTTGTCTCAAGAAATTAGTCTAAGCAATCGTGTGAGTATTTTCTCCGTGACCTCCCATTTTGACCATCGTGAACCGGAGCCTGCCCTGAGCGTAACCGAATGGATGTTCGCCCTCTCCCGATGACCGCAATTGATCTCTCAGCCGATATCGGTCTCGTGGCGGTTGGACTGGCCACAATCAACCTACTGATAGGCTCGCTGATTGCAATGCGATATAGCCCATGGCGATACTGGCCGCATCATCGCTTCAACATTTTTGCTATCCACAACTGGACTGGTTACGGGCTGCGGGGCGCCTGCGTTCTGCATCCGGTGGTGCTGCTCGCATCAGCGAGAGAGAGATTTCGAGTCAGCGACATTCTCTACCCCGTGCATTCGCCGGTTCAGCCGCTGGAGAACACCATCGGCGCTGTCGCCCTGTACTGCGTCATTGTGGTTGTCATTACGTCCTACTTTCGGTTGAGTCTTGGCCGTCATTTGTGGAAGTCTTTCCACTTCGTGATCTATGCAGCGGCGGTCGCGATCTTCTGGCACAGCATCTTCACCAATCCCAACCTCGAAAAAGCTCCGGTTGATATTTTCGACGGAGAGAAAGTGTTCATTGAGCTGTGCTTACTAGCTGTCGCAGGCCTTGTCACCATGCGGTGGCGCTACGGCGTCCGGAAAAGAAGGTTGAAGGAAGCGCCTAAGCTGCTAAGCTCCTAATCGGCTAAGCTCGACACGATTCGGCCATTTGTTTGGCTCAGAAGCTCAGGAGCTTAGCCGCTTAGGAGCCTTTCTTCTGCGCTGGATTATTAAATCCGTTGACGAACAGCTCGCGGCCCGAATTGCCGCCGAAGCTCATGTCTCTCCGCTGGTCGCCCG
>Ga0134125_10003529_pt1 | contig 18067 bp, 19 predicted proteins | sample KB31751_FD_96464 | JGI IMG/M metagenome (GOLD analysis project Ga0134125, IMG submission 96464) | Terrestrial soil microbial communities with excess Nitrogen fertilizer from Kellogg Biological Station, Michigan, USA - KB3-175-1 | ecosystem: Environmental > Terrestrial > Soil > Unclassified ...
AGGCCGGCTTGCCGTCCTGCGTCTTTGGAGCTGCGGCGTTGATCTCTTCGCGTGCGGCGGTGAGCTTGCCGATGTCGCAGTCGACGGTGAGATAGAAAGTCGGCATCGACTGCGCCGCGGCGGTGAGCCGCTGCGCAATCGTGCGCCGCATGCCGTCGTGCGGCACGAGGTCGTAGGAGCCCTGCTCGTACAGCGCGAGGATCTGCTGGTCCGACATTGCTGGAGCCGCCGCTCCTGCCGTCGCGGCGCTGGCGGGCGCGATCGACGGCGCGCGCAGGCCCTTGCCGGATTTCGCCGCGTCAATGTCGCGGGCGATGACGCGGCCGTGCGGGCCTGAGCCGGACACGCGCGCGAGATCGACGCCGGCGTCCTTGGCGAGGCGCTTGGCCAATGGCGAGGCGAAGACGCGGCCGCCCGTCGGCGCGCCAGCGGGCTTCGGCGGAGCAGCCTGCGGTGCGGGCGCAGCCGATTTCGGCGCTTCCGCTTTCGGAGCAGGCCTGGCTTCACTTTTCGCCTCGGGCTTCGGCTCGGCCTTCTTCTCAGGCGCCTTCACCGCGCCGGCGCCCGCCGCCTTCACATCTTCGCCTTCGTTCGCGAGCACCGCAATCACCGCATTGACCGCAACATCCTGCGTACCTTCGGGCACGACGATCTTGGCCAGCGTGCCCTCGTCGACCGCCTCGTATTCCATCGTCGCCTTGTCGGTCTCGATCTCGGCGAGGATGTCGCCGGACTTGACCGTGTCGCCTTCCTTCTTCAGCCAGCGCGCGAGGTTGCCCTTCTCCATCGTCGGCGACAGCGCGGGCATGAGGATGTTGGTGGGCATGAGCGCTTCAAGCCTTACTTGTAACAAACGGCTTTCGCCGCCTCGACCACCTCGGCCACCGACGGCAGCGCGAGCTTCTCGAGATTGGCGGCGTAAGGCATCGGCACGTCCTTGCCAGACACGCGCGCGACCGGCGCGTCGAGATAGTCGAACGCATGCTGCATCAGCCGCGCGGCGATCTCGGCGCCGACGCCGGACTGCTGCCAGCCCTCCTCGACGGTGACGCAGCGGCCCGTCTTTTTGACCGATTCAACAATCGTCTCGGTGTCCATCGGACGGATCGTGCGCAGGTCGATGACCTCCGCATCGATTCCCTCGCCGGCAAGTTCGTCCGCGGCCTTCAGCGCATAGGACATGCCCATCGACCACGCCACGATGGTGACGTCCTTGCCTTCGCGCGCGATCTTCGCCTTGCCGATCGGCAGCACGAAATCGTCGAGCTTCGGCACCGGCGAGGAGTGGCCGTAGAGAATTTCATTTTCGAGGAAGATGACGGGGTTCTTGTCGCGGATTGCGGCCTTGAGCAGGCCCTTGGCGTCGGCCGCGGTCGACGGCGAGATCACCTTCAGGCCCGGAATGTGCGAGTACCAGGCCGAGTAATCCTGGCTGTGCTGCGCGGCGACGCGCGCCGCGGCTCCGTTCGGCCCGCGAAACACGATCGAGCAACCCATCTGGCCGCCGGACATATAAAGTGTCTTCGCCGCCGAATTGATGAGCTGGTCCATCGCCTGCATGGCAAAATTGAAGGTCATGAACTCGACTACGGGCTTGAGCCCCGCGAGCGCCGCGCCGACGCCGAGGCCGGCAAAGCCGTGCTCGGTGATCGGCGTGTCGATGACGCGCTTGTCGCCGAACTCCTGCAGCAGTCCCTGCGTCACCTTGTAGGCGCCCTGATATTCCGCGACCTCCTCGCCCATGACGAAGACGTCCTTGTCGCGGCGCATCTCCTCGGCCATGGCGTCGCGCAAGGCTTCGCGCATGGTCATGGTGACCATTTCGGTGCCTTCGGGGATGGCGGGGTCGGCGGCGGCGCGCGCCTCGGCCGGAGGAGCGGCCTTCTGCTCTTTCTTCGGCGCCGGCGTCTCAGGCGCTTTGGCCGGCGGAGGCGCCGGCTCGGCTGCCTTGGCCTGCTGCGACGGCTTCACATCCTTGATCGCGCCCTTGTCCTCGCCCTCGCCGAGGATGACCGCGATCGGCGTATTCACCGCGACGTCGGCGGTGCCTTCGGGAACGAGGATCTTGCCGAGCGTGCCCTCGTCCGCAGCCTCGACCTCCATCGTCGCCTTGTCGGTCTCGATCTCGGCGATGACGTCGCCGGATTTGATCGTGTCGCCCTCTTTCTTGAGCCACTTCGCGAGATTGCCCTTCTCCATCGTCGGAGAGAGCGCGGGCATCAGTACTTCGGTCGGCATGTCGCTACTAATGTCCTACGCGGGCGGGCGTCTTCAGGCGCGATATACGTCGGTCCAGAGCTCGGACACGTCCGGCTCCGGATCGTGGGTGGCGAATTCGGCGGCCTCGTTGATCAGGTCGCGCACGGCGGCGTCGACCTTCTTCAACTCGTCTTCCTTGGCGATCTTGTTTTCCAGGATGCGGTGGCGCGCCATGTCGATCGGATCGTGCGTCGTGCGCACCTTCTCGACCTCCTCGCGCGTGCGGTACTTGGCCGGGTCCGACATCGAGTGGCCGCGATAGCGGTAGGTCAGCATCTCGAGGATGAACGGGCCCTTGCCGGCGCGGCACCACGCGGCCGCCTTCTCGCCGGCCGCCTTGACCGCGCGCACGTCCATGCCGTCGACCTGCTCGCCCGGAATATTGAACGACAGACCGCGCTTCGACAGGTTGACCTCGGCCGAGGAGCGCGTGATCGACGTGCCCATGGCGTAGCGATTGTTCTCGATGACGTAGATGACCGGCAGCTTCCAGAGCTCGGCCATGTTGAAGCTCTCGTAGACCTGGCCCTGGTTGGCGGCGCCGTCGCCGAAATAGGTCACCGAGATGTTGTCGTTGCCGCGATAGCGGTTGGCGAAGGCGAGCCCGGTGCCGAGCGGCACCTGCGCGCCGACGATGCCGTGGCCGCCGAAGAAGCCCTTCTCGACGCTGAACATGTGCATCGAGCCGCCCTTGCCCTTGGAATAGCCGTGGGTGCGGCCGGTGAGCTCGGCCATGACGCCCTTCGGGTCCATGCCGGTGGCGATCATGTGGCCGTGGTCGCGATAGCCGGTGATGATCTGGTCGCCGCCTTTGAGCGCCATCTGCATACCGACGACGACCGCTTCCTGGCCGATGTAGAGGTGGCAGAAGCCGCCGATCAGACCCATGCCGTAGAGCTGGCCCGCCTTCTCCTCGAAGCGGCGGATGGTGAGCATCGTCCGGTAGGCGGAGAGCTCCTCGTCTTTGCTGAAATCGGCGATCGGCCCCTTGGGCTGCGCCGGGTCGGACTGGTCCGCGCTCGGTTTTTTCTGGGCGACCGCCATTGAGGCTCCTTGAGCGGCGTCGGATGAGGATCGGACCGTTCCCATAGCTTAAATCATCTGGAGGCGGAAGCGTACGGCGGCCGGGCAGGCCTGCGCCGGCTTCAGGCGGCCTGTCCGGTGGATAACGTGTGGTACTGGAACGGGTTGCTAGTGCGGGTGGAGAAGAAGGACGAGGTCGCGCGGGTCGACATAGCCGATCAGGGCGCGCGCGCGTTCATCCAGCATGTCGGGGTCGATCCGATCGGAGCGCAACAGCGCCACCCGGCGCTCGAGCCCCGCCCGCTCGGCCTTCAGCCCGGCCAGTTCCGTCTGCATCGACGCCATCTGCTGGTCGAGGTCCTGCTGCGCGCGCAGGCCGTGCCGGCCGGTGAAGGCGTTCACGGCGAAGTAGCCGATGAACAGCGCGGCGAAGAGATAAAGACCGATCGCGGTCAGGATGGCGCGGCGGCGGCGATGCGAAACCATGGCGCGTGACCATGCCGCAGGGCCGTTAAGGCGGGTTTAAGGGCGGCATCAAACCCGCGAGCGGATCTCGTTCAGCACGAAATTGCCGACGCGCTTGAAGCGGTTGCGCAGGACGCGCAGCGCGCCGTGGTCGACGAAATAGGTCAGCAGGATCGAATCGCGCGTCTTGACCCGGTTGTGCACCGGATCAGCCGAGTGCCAGGTGTCGTTGCCGACCGCGAAGGCATAGCCCGAGTTCGGCGCGAAGCGCATCTGCGTCGCCTTCGGCTTGGAGCCGTCGGGCTTAACGTCGTGGAAGATGGTGCCGATGTCGGTGTTGGCGTCGTCCGCCGGCAGATAGAGCTGCACCGTGATCCCCTTCCAGCTCGTGTCGGTGTGCGGCGGGATCAGGTAGCCGGGGATGTCGCGCGTGAGAATCGGGATCGGGTACATGCCGACCTTGGCGTAGCCGTTGCCGAAGCGCTTCTTCAGGCCCGGCGTCAGCTTGCGGATGAAAGCCTGCTTCACCGGCTCGGAGCAGAGCGCGCGGCCGACGATGTCCCACAGCGCCTTCTTCTCGGCCGGCAGGTTGCGGATGTATTCGGGGAAGAGGTCGATCTTGACGCGCGTATGCGTGCCGTCCTCGAGGTCGAGCCCCTTGCTGCGGCCATGCATCGGCCGGTAGTCGCGGGTCTGCGGCATCAGCGCCAGCATCTGCGCGTAGATGTCGTCGGGGAAGACGCGGTCGAATTCGAGATGGAAGAACGGCTTCTCGACGGCGCGCGCGGCATCGATCGAAGCGGCGATCGATGCCGCGAGCCGCGCCACCAGGCGCTGGCGGTCGTGCCGGGGCAAATTCGTCGATTGGTCCATGGAATGACCCCGTTCTCTGGCGCGAAGCCGGTCGCAATTTGCGGGGATTTGCGCCCCGGCGCAAGGCGAAGCGGCGGACGTGACTACCGCAGCGCCTTCAGCACGCCGCGGCCGCCATATTGGGCCTGGGTGCCCAGTTCCTCCTCGATCCGCAAGAGCTGGTTGTACTTTGCGGTGCGGTCGGAACGGGCGAGCGAGCCGGTCTTGATCTGCCCGCAATTGGTGGCGACGGCGAGATCGGCGATGGTCGCGTCCTCGGTCTCGCCGGAGCGGTGCGACATCACCGCGGTGTAGCCCGCCTTGTGCGCCATCTCGACGGCGGCGAGCGTCTCGGTCAGCGTGCCGATCTGGTTGACCTTGACCAGGATCGAGTTGGCCATGCCGCCCTCGATGCCTTGCGCCAGACGTTTCACGTTTGTCACAAACAGGTCGTCGCCGACGAGCTGGCACTTGGCCCCGACCTTGTCCGTCACGGCTTTCCAGCCGGCGAAGTCATCCTCGGCCATGCCGTCCTCGATCGACACGATCGGATAGGCGCCGACGAGCTCGGCGAGATAGTCGGCCTGCTCCTGGCCAGTACGCGTCTTGCCCTCGCCTGCGTAGACGTATTGGCCGTCCTTGAAGAACTCGGTCGCCGCGCAGTCGAGCGCCAGCATCACGTCCTCGCCGGGCTTGTAGCCGGCCTTCGTAATCGCCTGCATGACGAAATCAAGCGCGGCTTCCGCCGACTTCAGGTTCGGCGCAAAGCCGCCTTCGTCGCCGACATTGGTGTTGTGGCCGGCAGCCTTCAGCGCCGACTTCAGCGTCTGGAACACCTCGACGCCCATGCGCAGGCCTTCGGCGAAGCTTGCCGCGCCCGTCGGCATGATCATGAATTCCTGGAAGTCGATCGGATTGTCGGCGTGCACGCCGCCATTGACGATGTTCATCATCGGCACCGGCAGAAGCCGCGCCGAGGTGCCGCCGACATAGCGGTAGAGCGGCAGGCCCGCGGCATCCGCAGCCGCCTTGGCGGTGGCGAGCGAGACGCCGAGGATGGCGTTCGCGCCGAGGCGCGCCTTGTTCGGCGTGCCGTCGAGATCGATCAGCGCCTGGTCGATCTGTGCCTGGTTCTCGGCGTCCATGCCGCCGATCGTGTCGAATATCTCGCCATTGACGGCATCGACCGCCTTCAGCACGCCCTTGCCGAGATAGCGGCCCTTGTCGTTATCGCGCAGTTCCACCGCCTCGTGCGCGCCGGTCGAGGCGCCCGACGGCACCGCCGCGCGGCCGCGCGCGCCGTCTTCCAGCACCACATCGACCTCGACGGTCGGGTTGCCGCGGGAATCGAGTATTTCGCGGCCGATGATGTCGACGATGGCGGTCATGTGCGGGTCCCGGATGCGTTCATCGGGCTTCTACAGGATCGGTGGCCCCCTTGTCATGCCCTGCCAAGCCGGGCATGCAGTGGTTCAGAACCCGGCGATAACCCTCGATGGCAAAACGCAGATTGCAGCTCGGCCGCCCGGCCCCGATCCCCGCCTCGCCCGACAAGGCGGTGCTCGACCGCGTGGCGAATCCCCAGCCGGGCACGAACTACGTCGCCCGCTTCACGGTGCCCGAGTTCACGACGCTGTGCCCGATCACCGGCCAGCCGGACTTCGCGCATCTGGTGATCGACTACGTGCCGGCGAAATACCTCGTCGAGTCGAAGTCGCTCAAGCTCTACATCGCCAGCTTCCGCAACCACGGCGCCTTCCACGAGGACTGCACGGTCGCCGTCGGCAAAAGGCTGTTCTCGCTGCTTAAGCCGAAGTGGCTGCGCATCGGCGGCTACTGGTATCCGCGCGGCGGCATCCCGATCGACGTGTTCTGGCAGGCTGGCAAATTGCCGAAGGACGTCTGGGTGCCGGATCAGAGCGTCGCGCCCTATCGCGGCCGCGGTTAGACAGCCGCCGGCTCGCGCCTGAGCCACTGCGCGCAGGTCAGGCCGACGCAGACCAGCACGGCGGCGCCCACGATGAGCAGCGGCCTTATGCCGAGGCTGCTCGACAGGCCCGCGCCGTAGACGGCCGGCCCGACCGCCTGACCCAGAAAGAAAAAGAACGAGTGCAGCGCCATGGCCGAGCCGCGCGCGGCCGGCGCCAATTCGCTGGCGTAGATCTGGATCACGGCGTGCAACATGTAGAAGCCGAAGCCGAGCAGCATGAAATTGCCGAACTCGACCGGCCAAGGCAGCGTCGCGGCGATCACTACAAGACAAAAGCCCATGGCCACGCCGCCGAGCCGCATCATCCAGCGCTCGCCGAGCACCGGCAAAAGCCGCGACACCGTCACGCCGTAGAGCGCGCCGCCAACGCCGAAGCCGGCGATGACGATGCCGGCGATCGAGGCGCGCGTCTCGCCGGCGTTGTGCATCATGGTCGCGATGTGCGGGAACACGCCGTACATGAACAGCGCTTCGAGGAAGACTGCGCCGAAGCAGAACTTGGCCAGCGGATTGCGCAGGATGCTGCCGTAATTCGTCACGGTGGCTTTCAGGTTGAAGTGCCCCGGATGCTCCTTGACGCCGCGAATGCCGGAAATGGTGGCGAGCAGCACCAGCACGCCGAAGCCGCCGAGCGTGAAGAACACGCCGCGCCAGCCGATGAGATCGCTGACGATGCCGGCGCAGGTGGCACCGAGCAGGTTGCCGGTCATGATTGCGAACAGGAGCCGCCCCATTGCCACCTGACGCTCGGCGACCGGCACCATGTCGCCGACCAGCGCGAAGGCGATCGGCACGACGCCGCCGGCGGCGACGCCGGCGACCATGCGGGCACCGACCAACGTCTCGAAATTCGGCGCGACGCCGCAGACGACCGTCGCGGCGGTGACGCCTAGCAAGCAGAGCAGCATCAGCCGCGCCTTGCTCCCCATGTCGGCGAGCGCGCCGAGGAACGGCTGGATCAGCGCATAGGGCAGCGTGAAGGCTGACGTCAGCAGCGCGGCGGTCGCAGGCTCGACACCGAGACCGTAGGCGATCTGCGGGATGATCGGGTCGGTCGAGCGCATGAACAGCGAGCTCGCAAACACGACGAAGGCGATGAGATTGAGCGTCCGGGTCATTCCGCGCGGCCTGAGACCCGGTCAGGCCTTGGCCAGGCGGTCGAACTCAACCAGCCTGCGCAGAAGCGGCTCCATGTCCTTGAGCGGCATCATGTTCGGGCCGTCGGACGGCGCCTTGTCCGGGTCCTGGTGCGTCTCGATGAAGACGCCGGCGACGCCGACCGACACGGCCGCCCGCGCCAGCACTGGCACGAAATCACGCTCGCCGCCGGAGGACGTGCCCTGCCCGCCTGGCTGCTGCACCGAATGTGTCGCGTCGAAGATCACCGGCGCGCCCATGCGCGCCAAAATCGGCAGCGCGCGCATGTCGGAAACGAGCGTGTTGTAGCCGAACGAGGCGCCGCGCTCGGTCACCAGCACGTTGGCGTTGCCGGCGCCGGTTAGCTTGGCGACGACATTCGCCATGTCCCAGGGCGCCAGGAACTGGCCCTTCTTGACGTTGACCACCTTGCCGGTCGCCGCCGCCGCGGCGAGCAGGTCGGTCTGCCGGCACAGGAAGGCCGGGATTTGCAGCACGTCGACGGCCTCGGCGACGGCCGCGCACTGGTGCGCTTCGTGCACGTCGGCGAGAACCGGCAGTTTCAGCGTCTCGCGGATTTCGGCGAAGACCGGCAGCGCGGCCTTCAGCCCGACGCCGCGCGCCGCACCGGCGGAGGTGCGGTTCGCCTTGTCGAACGACGTCTTGTAGACGAGCCCGACGCCCACGCGGGCGGCGATCTCCTTGAGCGCCGACGCCATCTCCAGCGCGTGCGCCCGGCTCTCCATCTGGCAAGGCCCGGCGATCAGCGCGAGCGGCAACGCATTGCCGAAGCGGACGCGGCCTGCGGTGACGGTCTGGTTCGGTTTCGGGCTCAAAATGGACCTCGCGGGCCGCGACCATGCGGCGCGCCGCGGGTGCGGTCAACCGGCCGGGCCGAACAGCAGCGTTGCGCCGAGGCCCGCCGCCGGCTGCACCACGAGCGCTCCGCCCGCATGCCGCGCCGGGATGCCCGCCGCGCCGATGAGCGCCCGCGCCGCGGCCGGGTTGGCGGTGGCAAAGCGCAGGGCGGCGAGCCGCGCGCCGCCATCGGTCTGCGGCGCCGGCACGCCGTAGCGGCGCACGAACTCGGCTCCGGTCATGACCTCGATGGCGCCGCGCGGCAGCCTCATCGCATAACCGTCGCCCTCCTCCCGCACCGCCTCGGCGCCGCTGAATGCGTGCAGCATGGCGCGATGCGCGGCCGGATCGTCGGTGACGACAACGACGGCGGCGATGCCCGCGACGCTGTTGGCGTGCGTCTGGAACGCCGGGTTCCAGAAGTTCTCCGGAAAGTGCTGCTGGCAGGTGGCGAAATGAATTTGCGGCGCCTTGCGGTCCTCGGCGAAGGCGAGCGAGAAGCCGACCTTGACCGCAGTGCCATCGGGGCGTTTGGCCTCGCGCTCGAACCGCAGCGACTCGGAAGCGGCGATGCCGGCGACACGGAAATCGGACACGTCGTGCCCGGAATCCCGCGACTCCAGGATCAGCATCGACAGGCCCTCGTGCGCACCGGCGAAGTCGCGGTTATAGGCCGCGAACAGGCTCGAGAAAGCGTCGCCGCCGAGCTTCTCCGGCTCCACGAACGCAAGAAGCTCGATGAAGCAGCCAGGGAACTGCACGATGTGGTTATGCGTGCCCCAAGGGTGCCGGTTGCGCGCTCCGACCGTGAAGCCGAGCCGGCGGTAGAGCTCGGCGGCGCGGTCGAGATCGCGCACGGCATGGACGATATGGTCGAGGCCGCGCGCCATCGCGAGGGATATCCCGTTTTTTCCGCACCCGGTCCATCATGGCGCAAAAGGCCCGCCAATCAACCGGACGCGGATCGGGTGTCCCCCGGCGAATGCGGTCCGCGCGCTATTTCGCGCCGCGCCGGATCGTGCTGACCGCGTAACCGCTGTCGAAGGGAATGCGCCCCGCCATGCACTCGGCATCGAAGGCGGCGAACTCGAAGCGTTCGACGTGCACGCCCCTGACCCAGGCCAGGCGGTAGCAGTCCTCGAAGGTCGGCGCCGACCGCGGCGCAAAGGCGTGTTGATTGCCCATGTCGGAGAAGTCGGGCGATTCGGCTTGTGCAGAGGCGAGCGACAGCAGGCCGCCGGCCGCGAGCGCGGCGGCAACAATCAGAAGGGTGCGCATTGGGAAGTCCAGGTTGGATTGCGATACGACAATCCAACGGGGCTGGTGTCATTCCACCTGCGTAAAGCCGGCGTAAATTCGCGACGCCGGCGTCAAAATGAAAACGGCGGCGCGTCACCGGCGCGCCGCCGCAGATGAAAAATTGGAAGTCGGGCCGCTATTTCACCGCCGAGAACGCCGTCGGCTGCAGCAGCGAACTGGCGATGTTGGCGACGATGGCGCCGTCCTTCTCGGTCTCGGCCCGCTTGGCGATCCATTCCGGGTCGGACATGAAGCCGTTCCACTTCTGCTCGCGCTCGGCCATCGATTCCCAGGCGAGCATGTAGGTCAGTTCCTGGTTCGACGGGCCGATGATGGTCGTGAAGAAGCCGGCCTGGCGGATTCCGTGCTTCTTCCACAGCGCCATGGTGATCGTCTCGAAGCGCTTCACGAGGGCCGGCAGGCGGCCCGGCACGGCGCGATAGACCCGCAATTCGTAGATCATGTCTCTCCCCCGTCGTTTTGTTTTGAACGGCGCTGCCGCAGCCGCCGATTGGATCACACCAGCCTCGAGCGCTCCACCGCCGCGCCGATGAAGGAGGCGAACAGCGGATGCGGCTCGAACGGCCGCGACTTGAGCTCGGGGTGGAATTGCACGCCGATGAACCAGGGATGGTCCTCGTATTCGACGATCTCAGGCAGGATGCCGTCCGGCGACATGCCGGAGAAGCGCATGCCGCGCTGCTCGAGGCGGTCCTTGTAGTTGGTGTTGACCTCGTAGCGATGGCGGTGCCGCTCGGAGATTTCCGTGCCGCCATAGATCTGCGCCACGCGGCTGCCGCGCGTCAGTGTCGCGTCGTAGGCGCCGAGCCGCATCGTGCCGCCGAGATCGCCGCCGGAGGCGCGCTTCTGCAATTCGTTGCCTTTCAGCCATTCGGTCATCAGGCCGACGATGGGCTCCCTGGTCGGGCCGAACTCAGTCGAATTGGCGTCGGCGATGCCGCAGAGATTGCGCGCCGCCTCAATGCAGGCCATCTGCATGCCGAAGCAGATGCCGAAATACGGCACCTGCCGCTCGCGCGCGAACTGCGCCGCCCTTATCTTGCCCTCGGCGCCTCGCTGGCCGAAGCCGCCGGGCACCAAAATGCCGTTGACGTGCTCGAGGAACGGCGCGGGGTCCTCGTTCTCGAAGACTTCCGACTCGATCCAGTCGAGGTTGACCTTGACCTTGTTGGCGATGCCGCCGTGCGAGAGCGCCTCGATCAGCGATTTGTAGGCGTCCTTCATACCGGTGTACTTGCCGACCACGGCGATGGTGACGTCGCCTTCCGGATTGCGGATGCGCTCGTTGATGAGCCGCCAGCGCTCGAGATCGGCCGGCTGCTTCGGCTCGATGCCGAAGGCGGCGAGCACTTCGGACGCCAGCCCCTGCGCCGAATAGGCCTCGGGCACGGCGTAGATGTTGTCGACGTCGCGCGCCTCGATCACGGCGCTTTCGCGCACGTTGCAGAACAGCGCGAGCTTCCTCCGCTCGCCTTCCGGGATCGGCCGGTCGGTGCGGCAGAGCAGGATGTCCGGCTGGATGCCGATCGAGCGCAGTTCCTTGACCGAGTGCTGGGTCGGCTTGGTCTTGAGCTCGCCCGCGCTCGGGATGAACGGCAACAACGTGAGATGGATGTAGACCGCGTGGTGGCGCGGCAGGTCGTTGCCCATCTGGCGGATGGCCTCGAAGAACGGCAGGCCCTCGATGTCGCCGACCGTGCCGCCGACCTCGCACAGCACGAAGTCGTAGCCCTCGTTGCCGTCGCGGATGAAGTCCTTGATGGCGTTGGTGACGTGCGGGATCACCTGGATCGTGGCGCCGAGATAGTCGCCGCGCCGCTCCTTGGTGAGGATGTCCTGATAGATGCGGCCGGTGGTGATGTTGTCGTGCCGCGTCGCCGGCCGGCCGGTGAAGCGCTCGTAATGGCCGAGGTCGAGGTCGGTCTCCGCGCCGTCGTCGGTGACGAAGACCTCGCCGTGCTGGTACGGCGACATCGTGCCGGGGTCGACGTTGAGGTAGGGATCGAGCTTGCGCAGCCGCACCTTGTAGCCGCGGGCTTGCAGCAGCGCACCGAGGGCCGCCGATGCCAGACCTTTGCCGAGTGAGGAGACCACGCCGCCGGTGATGAAAATGTACCGCGCCATGGGGCCTAACCTTTAGCGCCCGCGAATCGATTCGACGAGCGCGAAAAACGGAGGGCCGCATTGCGTCTGTGAGTAGCGAGCAAAACGTCCCTGGTTTCCGAAACTTGCAACGCGAACCTCACGTCATATCGCAACGAAGAAGGGCCGGTTGCCCGGCCCTTCGGAGGAACTCATTTCGACTGCGGCACCGTCGGCCCGCTGGGAGCGGCGGGGGCCGCCGGCTGCTGGCCGGACTGGCCGCCGCCGAGCTGTTTCAGCAGGCCGCCCTCGCCGCCAAGCGGCGGCGCGCCGCCGGGCGCGGCGGGTGCCGACGCGGGCGTGGACGAGCCGCCGCCGATGATGGCGGTCGGCTTGCGGTCGACGCCGGCGAGGATCGAGAGGATGAGGCTGGTCACGAAGAACAGGCCGGCGAGGATCGCGGTCGCCCGGGTCAGCACGTTGGCGGTGCCGCGGCTGGTCATGAAACCGCCGCCGCCGCCGATGCCCAATCCGCCGCCTTCCGAGCGTTGCAGCAGCACCACGCCGATCAAGGCGAGCACGAGCATCAGGTGAATGACGATAACGACTTGCTGCATAAGGCCAGAATTCCGCTCAAACCGTGCCCGCGCGGGCCTGCGCCCGACCGGTCATTCCTGCTCCATATAGGGAGACGCGGCGGTGTCTACACGATCAGAACCGCTTTTTCCACCCTCGATCGGTCAGCGGTAAGCCGCCGCAATACCGAGGAAATCCTCCGCCTTGAGGCTGGCGCCGCCGACCAGCGCCCCGTTGACGTGCGGAACCGATAGGAGCTCGGCGGCATTGGCCGGCTTCACCGAGCCGCCGTAGAGGATGCGGATGCCGCCGCCGTCCGGCCCGAAACGGCCGATCAGGCGCTCGCGGATGAAAGCGTGCACCAGCGCAACATCGTCCGCCCTGGGCGTCAGGCCGGTGCCGATGGCCCAGACCGGCTCATAGGCGACGACCAGATTGGCGCCTGTGGCGCCGTCCGGCAGCGAGCCATCGAGCTGGCGGCCGACGATTTCGAGCGTCTTCTCGGCCTGGCGTTGCGCCCGGGTTTCGCCGACACAGGCGATCGCCGCGAGGCCGGCCCGCCAGCCGGCCTCCGCCTTGGCACGGACAACGTCGTCTGTCTCATGGTGGTCGGTTCGGCGCTCGGAATGGCCGACAATCACGGCACTCGCCCCGGCATCGGCCAGCATCTCTGCGGCAACGTCGCCGGTATGAGCGCCGGAGGCCTTTACGTGACAATCCTGTCCGCCGATGGCGACCGATGACCCGCGCGCTGCCTCGGAGAAGCGGGCAACCAAGGTCGCCGGCGGGCAGACCATGAGGTCAACCTTTCCGGCCAGCGGCGGCGCGCCGGCGATCACCTTGCGCAGCTCGGCAACCGAGGCCGAAAGCCCATTCATTTTCCAGTTGCCCGCCACCAGCGGGCGGAGGCTTGGCGTTGCCATTACGTGGTTCCCCTCCGCCTCGCGGTTACCAGACCCCGGGGTGCGGCGCCAGAGCCGATCCCTCTTGTGTTGCAGGGCGTTGGGCGGGGGCTTAAAAGGACCTCCGTCTCCCGTCATTCAACCTCAAATTCAACCCGGACGAAGTCGCGCGCCCATGCTCCGCAACATTCATAAGGCCTCCTCGACCTGGCTCGGCAAGGGCATCATGGCCGTGGTCATGGGCTTCCTGGTCATCAGCTTCGCGATCTGGGGCATCGCCGACATCTTCCGCGGCGGCTTCGGCCAGAACAACGTCGCCAGCATCGGCTCGAGCGAGATCACGATCGAGCAGTTCCGCCAGTTCTACAACGAGCGCCTGCAGCAGCTCTCGCGCCAGGCCGGCCGGCCCATCACGCCAGACCAGGCGCGTTCGCTCGGCCTCGACCGCCAGCTGCTCGGCCAGCTTATCGCGCAGACGACGCTCGACGAACAGGCGCGCAATCTGCATCTCGGCCTGTCCGACGCCGAGATCGCCAGGCGCATCACCAGCGATGCGAACTTCAAGGGCCCGACCGGCCAGTTCGACCGCAACCGGTTCCTGCAAATCATCCGCGACGCCGGCTACACCGAGCCGCGTTTCGTCGCCGAGCAGCGCAACGTGCTGTTGCGCCGGCAGATCGCGCAGACGGTCGGCGGCGATATCCCGGTGCCAACCGTGGCGATGGCCGCGATCAACCGCTTCCAGAACGAGCGCCGCGACATCGATTTCGTCGTGCTCGGGCCGGCGCAGGCCGGCGACGTTCCGGCGCCGACCGACGAACAGCTCACCAAGTATTTCGACGAGCGCAAGGCCACCTTCCGCGCGCCGGAATACCGCAAGGTGACGTTGTTGCCGGTGTCGCCGGCTGAGCTCGCCAAGCCTGATAAGGTGTCCGACGCCGACGCGAAGACCTATTTCGACCAGCACCAGGACCAGTACGGCACGCCGGAAAAGCGCGAGCTGCACCAGATGGTCTTCCCGGACGAGGCCAAGGCCGCGGCCGCGCGCGACGAGATCGCCAAGGGCAAGTCGTTCGCCGACGTCGCCAAGGAGCGGGGGCTGAACCCGTCCGACGTCGACGTCGGGACGGTGACCAAGAAGCAGATCATCGATCCGACCGCGGCGGAATCCGCCTTCAGGCTGCCGCTCAACGAGGTCAGCGAGCCGGTCAAGGGCCGCTTCGGCACGCTGCTCCTCTACGTCACCAAGATCGACCCGGGCTCGCAACAGTCCTTCGACGACGTCAAGCAGCAGATCAAGCAGTCCATCGCCGAGACGCGCGCGCGCTCCGCGATCAACGACCTGCGCGACAAGGTCGAGGACGAGCGCGCCAGCGGCGCCACCCTGCCCGAGACGGCGCAGAAGCTCGGCCTGAAGGCGCTCACGGTCGATGCCGTCGACCGTTCCGGTCGCGGCCCCGACGGCAAGCCGGTGGCGGTGATGCTCGGCTTCCCGCAGAACCTGTTGACCTCGGTGTTCTCGAGCGATGTCGGCGTCGACAACGAGGCGCTGCAACTGCCGAACGGCGGCTTCCTCTATTACGACGTCGGCGGCATCACGCCGTCGCACGATCGCAAGCTCGACGAGATCAAGCCGCAGGTCGAGAAGAGCTGGCACGACGAGCAGGTGGCGCAGGCGCTGCAGAAAAAGGCCGACGCGATGCTCGCCAAGATCAAAGGCGGCGCGAGCCTCGATCAGGTCGCGAGCGAGAACGGCGTCAAGGTCGAGAAGGCGATCGACCTGCAACGCGGCAAGTCCGCGCCGAACGTGCCCGCTTCGGTCGTCGACGACGTGTTCAAGACCGCCAAGGACGCCGTCGGCAGCGCCGTCGGCCAGAGCGACACGCAGCGCTATGTGTTCCGCGTCGCGCAGGTCACCGATCCGGCGCTCGACGCCAACGCCGTCACCGCGCAGCAGGTCAAGAGCGTGTTGCAGAACTCCTATTCGGACGACCTGGTCGGCGAATACCTGGCGCGGCTCGAGAACGAGTTCAACGTCAGCATCAACCAGTCGGCTTTGAACCAGGTCGTCGGCGGCACGACCGAACAATAGCCATGCAGATCGAGCCGACCGAAGAGGCCTTTGCCGCGCGGTACGCGCGCGGCGAGGCGCAGGTCGTCTGGACGACGCTGGTCGCCGATCTGGAGACGCCGGTCTCCGCGTTCCTGAAACTCGGCGGCGGCCGGCCGATGAGCTTCCTGCTCGAGTCGGTCGAGGGCGGCGCGGTGCGCGGCCGCTATTCGATCATCGGCCTTGAGCCCGATCTTGTCTGGCGCGCACAGGACGGCAAAGCCTCGATCAACCGTGCCGCGCGCGTAAAGCCCGATGCCTTCACGCCGTGCCCAGAGCCGCCGCTCGATGCGCTGCGCGCGTTGATCGGCGAAAGCCGCATCGCGCTGCCGGACGGATTGCCGCCGATGGCGGCCGGCGTATTTGGCTATCTCGGCTACGACATGGTGCGGCAGATGGAGCACCTGCCGGCGATCAAGCCCGACCCGGTCGGCATTCCCGACGCGGTGATGGTGCGGCCGACGCTGATCGTGGTGTTCGACGCGGTCAAGGACGCGATGACGGTCGTGACACCGGTGCGCCCGGAACGCGGCATCGACGCCAAGGCGGCGCTGGCGCGCGCGATGGAGCGGCTTTCGGGCGTCGTCGACGCACTCGACAAGCCGCTCGACAAGTCGCTCGCCGAATACACCGAAGGCCCGCTCGACGTGCCGCCGCGTTCGAACACGACGCCGGCGGAATTCGCCGGCATGGTCAAGCGCGCGAAGGACTACATCGCCGCCGGCGACGCCTTCCAGATCGTGCTGGCGCAGCGCTTCGAGGCGCCGTTTTCGTTGCCGCCGTTTTCGCTCTACCGAGCGCTGCGGCGCACCAACCCCTCGCCCTATCTTTATTTCCTCGACTTCGGGGGCTTCGCCGTTGCCGGCTCCAGCCCGGAAATCCTGGTGAAGGTGTCGCACGACATCGTCACCATCCGCCCGATCGCCGGCACGCGGCCGCGCGGCGCGACACCGCATGAGGACAAGGCGCTGGAGGACGAACTCATCGCCGATCCGAAGGAACGTGCCGAGCATCTCATGCTGCTCGACCTCGGCCGCAACGATGTCGGCCGCGTCGCCAAGATCGGCTCGGTGAGCGTGACCGACCAGTTCTTCATCGAGCGCTACAGCCATGTGATGCACATCGTCTCGAACGTCGAGGGCAGACTCGATCCGAAGCACGACGCGCTCGATGCCCTCGCCGCCGGCTTCCCGGCCGGCACCGTGTCCGGCGCGCCAAAGGTACGGGCGATGCAGATCATCGACGAACTGGAGAAGGACAAGCGCGGCCTGTATGCCGGCTGCGTCGGCTATTTCTCGGCCGCCGGCGAGATGGACACCTGCATCGTGCTGCGGACCGCGCTGGTGAAGGACGGCACGATGTACGTGCAGGCCGGCGCCGGCATCGTCGCCGATTCAGATCCCGCCTTTGAGCAGCAGGAGTGCATCAACAAGGCGAAGGCCCTCTTCCGTGCGGCAGAGGAAGCGCGACGCTTCGCCAGCGCCGCCCGCCGCGGGCAGTAGTGGCACCCGCGCAGGTTGTGTTACGGTTGTAGCATGAGCCTGATCGAGAATGAGCGAACGAAACTCCTGGCAACGGCGCTCAACAATACGGCCGTGGCGACCATCGTAACGGCAGTCATCGGCCCCATCGCCGGTTTCTTCTACGGCCTTCCGACCGTCTCGAGCCGGTGGTGGTTCCTATTCTGGCTGCTCTGGCTTTTGGTCGGGATCGGCTTACATTTGAGCGCACAGTCCATTCTTGGGAGACTTCAAGAATGACCGGGCTTGAGATTTATCTTGTCGTTGCACCCTTGGTGCTTCTGGCCATCGGCATGGCGGCGGCTTATTGGTGGCTGCATCGCCCCTACCCCGAAGACGGCAGGCACAAGTCGCACTGATGGGCCACGACCACGATCATTCCCACGAGCCGAAGTGGAAGCACGACGGCGTCCGCGTCATCCCCGGCAACCAGCTCGATCCGAACACGGCGCAGACGCCGGGCATGGACCGCAAGGCGGCGATCAATGCCGCGCGCGTCGGCGCACAGAAAATCTGGGCGGGTACCGTCGCCATCCATCCCAACGCCAAGACCGGCGCTCACCATCACGGTGCGCTCGAAAGCGTCATCTACGTCGTGAAGGGACGCGCCCGCATGCGCTGGGGCGACAACCTGGAATTCACCGCGGAAGCCGGCCCCGGCGATTTCATCTACGTGCCGCCTTACGTGCCGCACCAGGAGATCAACGCCAGCCGCGACGAAGTGCTCGAATGCGTTCTGGTGCGCTCCGACAACGAAGCGGTCGTCGTCAATCTCGACATCGAGCCGGTCGAGAAGCCCGAGGACGTCGCGTGGATCGATCCGATACATAAGGCTTAGTCGACAGGCTTAGTCGACGTCGCGCCGAGGCGGGCGGCCCGCCGGAGCCGCGCTTGACCCCCCTCCTGCCCCGCCTTAAGACCTTGAGCGGGCAGGAAAACATGATCGTCCTGATCGACAATTACGACAGTTTCA
>Ga0134125_10003530_pt1 | contig 18067 bp, 16 predicted proteins | sample KB31751_FD_96464 | JGI IMG/M metagenome (GOLD analysis project Ga0134125, IMG submission 96464) | Terrestrial soil microbial communities with excess Nitrogen fertilizer from Kellogg Biological Station, Michigan, USA - KB3-175-1 | ecosystem: Environmental > Terrestrial > Soil > Unclassified ...
AGCTACGCCAGGCAGTTCGCGCAGGCTTTGCGCCAGTGCGATCAGGCAGAGTAGCGCCGCTGCTCCGATCGGCAGCGCCCATAGCGTATTGATCCAGCGCCGACCGATCCGAATGCGCGGCGCGATTCCTTGCTGCGGTGGCGTCCAGTGGTTGAGACGGATGCGATCATCCGCATTACTGAGACGAGCACGGAGTGGCTCGGACAAGGGCGTCTGGGAAGTCGTGGGCATCGGGCGATCGCTTCCTGTTATCGATCGCGCCTGGCGAAAGCGTCAGTCGCGAAGTTTGCTCAGCGCCGAATCCTTATGAAAGGCAATGTGCTCGGTCTTGCTGCTCTTGATCTCGTATTGTGGCGCTTCCGCGCTCGCATGGTGCGTGTAGCCGTTAACATCGAAATTTCGCGTATGGACGTGAACGATCGTGCCGCTAACGCGCCCGGCCTCGGAATTCCAGCTCACATGATCGCCGGTTTTGAACCTGTTTTTCATGACTGTTCCCGCTCAACGCGTCGGACCGTCGAGGCGTCACAAAGCGAGCTTTCGCGTATATCATGCGCCTAAAGCCGGCTTGAAACAGGGCTGTTTTGACCATAACTCTGCGCTGATGCGGCCACGCTTGCCGGGCGCTAGTAACCTCCAGCCGCACTCACTCGTTTCTAACGCAAGCCTTGCTCTCCCAATTTCCTCCATATCTCTAAACAGTTGTAGACCCGAAGATAGTCCAGCGCTTGCGTCGTGGAATCGACCTGGTCGTCGAATTTCGACCCAGGAAAGCTGGTTAGCTCCAATAGATAATCATACAGCCATTGTGCAGTTTTTGGGAGGCGCACGATGCCATTTTCGAACATCGCGGTCTGGGCATGCAATCGCATGACCTTGTCGGCACCCGGCGGTTGCTCGTAGGCTGTGGTGCCGAACAAGCCATCTTCTTTGAGATCCTGGATGAGCTGTGTGCCTGAGGCCTTGCCTTCGATTAGAATTGTTTTGGCCTTGAAGTGCCGCGCGTGGTCAACGTGATCTGCCCCCATTGAAGTGGTCCTCCCTGATGTATGTTTTTGACGGAGGAGGATATCGAGATGGGAAGGAAGAGGCATACAACTGAAGATATTGTTTCAAAGCTTCGGCAAGTTGATGTGCTGACGGCACAAAGCCATACGGTTGTGGATGCGATCCGAGCAATCGGTGTAACGGAAGTGACTTATTACCGCTGGCGGAATGAGTACGGTGGCTTTAAGGGCGACCAGGTCAAGCGACTGAAGGAGCTAGAGACCGAAAATGGCCGATTGCGATGAGCGGTCTCCGATCTGACGCTGGATAAGCTGATCCTGACCGAGGCCGCCAAGGGAAAATTCTAAGCCCGGCACGCCGACGTGCGCGTGTGGATCGTGTGAACGCCGAGCTTGGCGTCTCCGAGCGGAGGGCCTGCCGGGTTCTGCGGCAGCATCGATCCACGCAACGCAAGAAGCCGACGACGCCAGATGATGAGGCTGCACTGAGGGCCGACATCATAGCTCTTGCCCGTCAATACGGCCGCTATGGCTACCGCCGGATCACGGCGCTGCTACGCGAGGCCGGGTGGGTGGTGAACAAGAAGCGCGTTGAGCGGATCTGGCGGTGTGAGGGGCTAAAGATTCCGCAAAGGCAACCTAAACGGAGCCGTCTATGGCTCAACGATGGATCATGCGTACGGCTTCGTCCTGAGCATCCCAATCACGTGTGGTCCTATGACTTCGTCTCGGATCGCCCTCATGATGGTCGAGCCTTCCGAATGCTGTGCGTGATCGAAGAGTTCACGCGCGAGAGCCTCGCTATCCGGGTGGCTCGCAAGCTCAAAGCCACCGACGTCATCGAATGTTCTCGCCGACCTCTTCATACTGCGCGGCATTCCGACACATATCCGTTCCGATAAAGGTCCCGAGTTCGTGGCAACGGTACTTCGGGAATGGATTGCGGCCGTCGGGGCCAAGACCGCCTATATCGAACCTGCCAGCCCCTGGGAGAACGGCTAACGGCTACTGCGAATCCTTCAACGGAAAACTGCGCAACGAACTGCTCGACGGCGAGGTCTTCTACACCCTCAACGAGGCCGCGATTGCGATCGAGGCATGGAGACGGCACGACAACACCGTGCGGCCTCACTCGTCGCTCGGATATCGACCGCCGGCACCTGAGGTTATCATCTGGCCAACAGCCAAACCGGTGGCACAAATGCCAGCGCTAAACTAACATTCAACCCGGACCACTTCGTGGGGGACGATCAGTATGTGACGCTCGTGATCGTCGGCACGGTGCTGTTCTGCGGAATTCCGCTGGTGATCCACGAGATGCGTAACCCGCGGTGGATCAGGCACGCGCAATCGGCCGAGTAAGTTGGCAAACGGCTAACTTCACTTAGGCACCCATCAAAACCTAAGACGATGGGTCGAATGGCCGGTCAACGGGGGAAGGATACTCCATTGCGCCGCTGTAATTCTCGCCGTCCTTATCGCGATCGTGGTTGTCATCGGCTATGGGTCCCCGCGCAGGTGAAAGTGACCCCCGTAATCTCGATCTCCCGCTTAACGGATTTTTCTGGTCGGATGGACTTGCCGTCTTCCGCTCACGGTGCGCTAATTTCTTACAAGTCAAAACCCTTTCTAAGTTTTGCAGTCGCAGCCCATCTACGATGATTTCGACCCGCAGATGCCTGCCGCACAATATATCTTTCTCGCAAGCTCGAACGAACGGCCGCGATGGCAGTTATCCCTACACCCACGCAGCGATCGGCGGGCATTCCGAACGCATCTCGTCGATGCCATTAAATCCTAAGAAATACTCGAGGCGGTGCAACCAAAGGCCGTTCTACCGTGGATCATCGTCCAAGTTTTTCAACGCTGAATGCTAGATATGAAAATTTTCTATATGCGCCAGTCTGCGAAGACGCAAACGGGACGCGTCTCAGCGTCCTTTCTGCTTTGGCGCGGACTAATGTTGATCCGTGGGAGGAGGCAAACCGATTGGCGGCCATGCCAAAGGCCACCGCGGAGAAGGCGCTGATCTCGATTTTTGATCTGGTCTCGGGCCGAAACTGGAAGTCGCCGGAAGCGGCGACCATTGCCGCGCGGCTGGTTCAATTGCTGCCCCAGCCCGGCGACGCTACGACGACCACCGTCGGAACGGGGACGGCACATCCCGCGCCAGGAATCGCAAAAGTCCTCCAGCTACATAAAAATTATTGGTGGCTGTGGGTAGCCATGGCGCTGGCGATCTCATTCATGACGCCGCACCATAAGGCAGGAACATCGAGCACGTCTGCGGTCGCATCGGAATCCGGCGTAACATCCCAATCGAAGAGCAGCGCCGAAACTCCAGATCTAGTCGGTCAGTCCAGATAGTTTTGTCATTGGGCGTGGCTACCCGCCGGCGCCCTCACTTGCGCGGCTGTATGCACATCAAGGCGCGAAGGTTTGATGGTCCCAAGAATCGTCTTGGCACGTGCCTGCGATGGTAACGGTGCCCAGATAACCAAGCACGACGACATGGCTTACTACGGGAATCGCTAAGAACAGCCTTTCCAAGAACAAGCCTCAGAAGCCGCCCCAGAAGGCACCTCGTTTGCCCCAGAACTTGATACGGTCGGCAGCATTGTAAAAGCCGACGACTTTTTCATCAGTATGGTATTCCTTTCCGACGACGCTGAGATTTTTTCATCTCAAAGCCGGCCGCGGTGTGCTTTTTACGGCTCCTCCGCCGAAGGATGGTCTGCAAAGACCGCAATGACGGTGTCGGGTTTTCCATTTGTGTCTTCCATTAAGACGAGGCGGCGATAAGTGTTTGAATGAATTGCGCGTTGCGGTTAGCCGTCCGGGCGGGAGAACCGAACCTGATCCGCATTTCGATGCGACGTTAAATGACAACGCGATAATGGCCGCTTCTGACCCTGCGGCCGCAGCCTCGGAAACTTACGCTGGCGGTTGGACGCTATGGCCCACGTCGGATGACCCCGGAGACGCCGCCAGTAGTTTCCTAGTCTACGATTATGACCTGCCGCGTACGACCTTCGACCGCAATTCCGCTACGCTAACGCGCCAGCTAATGGTGGCTGCATTGAACCAATTCGCGAGGAAATCGTTGATATTACGGGGCTACCTATTTGGCAAAAGTCGAGGCTCGACCGGCCGCCTTGGCCGGGACGCTGCTTCAGGCGTCGGCGCCAAATCAACGTTGTCGGCACCAGGTGGGAAGCATGGCGAGACGCGATGAGGCCACCACTCTAGATAACGTCAGCAAAGCGCCCATCGAGCCGGCAAAAGCGCGTCAGCGAGTTCCGCCAAGCGATTGCTCGATCGATGAATTGTGCATCAACACAATCCGAACATTGTCGATGGACGCCGTGCAGCAGGCCAACTCCGGCCATCCCGGCACGCCTATGGCTCTGGCTCCCGTCATTTACACTCTGTGGCAGCGCTATCTACGATTTGATCCCGACGATCCGATCTGGCCAAACCGCGACCGCTTCGTCTTGTCCAACGGACATGCCTCGATGTTGCTCTACGCGATGCTGCATCTCAGCGGCGTTAAAGAAGTCGACGCCGATTATCGGCAGTCTGACGCGGCGGCGGTCACGCTTGATGACATCAAACATTTCCGGGAAATCGACAGCAAATGTCCGGGGCATCCTGAATATAACGTTACTGCGGGCGTCGAGATGACAACGGGACCGCTCGGCCAGGGCTGTGCAACGAGTGTTGGCATGGCAATCGCCGAGCGCTGGCTGGCAAAGCATTTCAATCGACCGAACTTTACGCTGTTCGATTATGACGTTTATGCGATGTGCGGCGACGGCGATATGATGGAGGGCGTCACCAGCGAAGCCGCCTCCCTTGCCAGCCATCTGATGCTCGGCAACCTTTGCTGGATTTACGACAATAACGACATAACGATCGAAGGCCATGCCGATCTTGCCTTTAGCGAAGATGTCGCAGCGCGCTTCCTCGCCTATGGCTGGAATGTGACGCGGGTTGGAGATGCCAATGACACCGAACGGACTGCACAGGCGATCGCAACATTCCGAAGTGCCAACGACGCGCCCACTTTAATTATCGTCGATAGTCATATCGGCTACGGTGCTCCGCATAAGCACGATACCAGCGCCGCGCATGGCGAGCCGCTCGGCGTCGAAGAGATCCGTCTCGCCAAGCGCAGCTATGGCTGGCCGGACGATGCACAGTTTCTTGTGCCGGACGACGTGCGTGAGCATTTCAGCGCCGGCATCGGCCAGCGTGGCGGCGAGCTTAGAGAGGCCTGGAAGGGCCTCTTCAAAAAATATCGTTCCGAATATCCGGACCTCGCAGGCCAGATTGAACTGATGCAGCGCGGCGAACTCCCCGAAGGTTGGGATGCCTCCATCCCCAGTTTTCCCGCCGATCCTAAAGGCGTCGCCAGCCGCGATGCGTCCGGCAAAGTACTCAATGCCATCGCGCAGCATTTTCCGTGGCTGATGGGTGGCGCGGCGGACCTGTCACCTTCGACCAAGACCAATCTCACATTCGAGTCGGCCGGCAACTTCGAAAATGACAGTTACGGCGGCCGCAACTTGCATTTCGGCATTCGCGAGCACGCCATGGGCGCTGCGGTGAACGGACTCGCGCTGTCCAAGATCCGAGCCTACGGGTCGACCTTTCTTATTTTTTCCGACTACATGAAGCCGGCTATTCGGTTGAGCGCGCTGATGCAGCTTCCGACCGTGACCATCTTCACGCACGACTCGATCGGCCTCGGGCAGGATGGCCCGACGCACCAGCCGATCGAGCAGCTCATCGCGTTGCGCGCGATCCCCGGTCTCATCACGCTACGGCCTGCCGACGCCAACGAGGTCGCCGAGGCATGGCGGGTCATCGTTGCGCTGAAACATCAGCCCGTCTGTCTGGTTCTAAGCCGTCAGCCGCTGCCGACCTTCGACCGCAAGCGTTACGCCTCAGCCGCGGGCGTCGCGCGCGGCGCCTACGTCATGGCGAATGCGGAAACCGGCAAACCCGCCGTGATCTTGATCGGCACCGGAAGCGAGATGGCGCTCTGCGTCGATGTCTACGAGACGCTGAGGCAGCAGGGGATCGCGGCGCGCGTGGTCAGCATGCCGTCGTGGGAATTATTCGAGCAGCAGGACCAGACTTATCGCGATGGCGTCCTGCCGCCTGACATCATCGCTCGCGTGTCGGTCGAGGCGGGTTCGGTCATCGGCTGGGATCGTTATGTGGGTGCCACCGGCACCAAAATCGGCATGCACAGTTTCGGTTCCTCCGCACCGATCAAGGACCTGATGGCGAAGTTCGGCTTCACGCCGGAGAAGGTGCTTGCCGCGGCCAAGGACCAGATCGCGAAATCCAAGAGGCATGCAAAATGAATTCGCTCAAGCAACTCGACGCTTGCGGTCAGTCGCCATGGCTTGACTATCTTAAACGCAGCCTGATCGAGAAGGGCGAGTTACGGACGATGATCGAGCGCGATGGGCTCAAGGGCATCACCTCCAACCCCTCGATCTTCGAAAAGGCTATCGGCGAGAGCGACGAATATAAAGATGCGCTGAAGCTGTTCCAGGCCCAGGCCGACCACAGTATTTCCGAAATCTATGAGCACTTGGCGATTGCCGATATTCGCGCCGCTGCCGATGTTTTGCGGCCGGTGTACGACAAGACAGAGGGACGTGACGGTTATATCAGCCTGGAATGTTCGCCTTATCTCGCGAACGATACCGACGCCACAATCGCCGAGGCGTTGCGCCTTTGGAAAGCAGTCGGGCGTCCGAACCTGATGGTGAAGGTGCCGGCGACCCCGGCCGGCATTCCCGCAATCCGTCTGCTGATCGGTCGTGGACTGAACATCAACATCACCTTGCTCTTTTCCGTGACTGTCTACGAGCAGGTGGTCGAAGCCTATATTTCCGGACTCGAGGATTTGCAGCGTGCCGGTGGCGACGTGTCCAAGACCGGCAGCGTCGCCAGCATCTTTGTCAGCCGCATCGATGTAGCGGTCGACAAGCGCCTGGATGCTCTCGGCGACAAACAGCTGGCGGAGCGGTTGCGCGGCAAGGCCGCGATCGCCAACGCAAAAATCGCTTACGTTCGCTACAAAGCATTGTTTTCCGGCCCGCGTTGGCAGAGCCTTGCTGAGGCGGGCGCAAAGACGCAACGCCTGCTCTGGGCCTCCACCAGCACCAAAAGTCCGGCCTACAAGGATACGATGTATGTCGAGGCGCTGATCGGCCGCGATACCGTGGACACCCTCCCGCCGTCGACCATGGACGCGTTCCGCGATCACGGTGAGGCAACGCCCGATGCCATCGAACAGGGCCTGGCTGGCGCCCGCGCGATCCTCGCCGAGCTGGAGCGGCGCGGCATATCGCTGATGCAAGTCACGACAGAACTGGTCGCGGAGGGCGTGCAGCAGTTCGCCGATTCGTTCGACAAGCTGTTCGGCGCCATCTCGCGGCAGCGGCGTGTGCTGCTGGATGGCAATCGCGCTGGCCTGGAAATTAGCGCGGGCTCTGACGAAATGAAGGAAGCCTTCGACGCCGAGATGCACGTCTGGGGGGCGGGCGGGCGTATTCGACGTCTTTGGGCGGGCGATGCGTCGCTGTGGACCGGGACCGACGAGAATAAATGGCTCGGCTGGCTGAACATCGTCGAGCAGGAACTGGTCGATGTCGATTCCCTGATCGCCTTTGCAAAAGAAGTGAAGCAGCGCGGGTTTACCGACCTCGTGCTGCTTGGGATGGGCGGGTCAAGCCTGGGGCCGGAAGTGTTCGGCAAAACCTTCGGATCGCAGGCCGGTTGGCCGCGTTTCCACATGCTCGACAGCACCGATCCGGCACAGATCAAGACAATCGAGCAGGAGATCAATCTCGACAAGACGCTGTTCATCGTCTCCTCCAAGTCTGGCGGCACGCTGGAGCCCAATATATTCCTCGACTATTTCTTCGACCGCGTCGGCGCGGTGCGGGCCAAAGACAAAGTGGGCGAGCATTTCGTCGCCGTGACCGATCCGGGCTCGTCGCTCGACAAGCGCGCCAAGCAACTCGGCTTCGCTCATATCTTTTACGGTGCCCCTTCAATCGGCGGGCGCTACTCGGTGCTGTCGAAATTCGGCCTCGTGCCGGCGGCGGCGATGGGCCTCGACGTCAAGCGCCTGCTTGAGACGACATTGCCGATGCAACGCGCCTGTGGCGCCGACGTGCCGCCCTCCGAGAACCCCGGCGTGCAGCTCGGCATCGCCATGGGTATCGCGGCCACGCGTTTCAGCCGTGACAAGGTGACGATCATCGCTTCGCCGGGAATAGCCGACCTTGGCGCTTGGCTGGAGCAGCTTCTGGCCGAGAGTACAGGCAAGCAGGGGCGTGGCCTGATCCCGCTCGCTGATGAGCCGCTCACTGATCCTGAGCATTATGGCAGCGACCGCTTCTTTGCCTACCTGGAGCTGGACGGCCAGCACGATCCGTCGCAGCGCCAGGCCATTGCGGCGTTGCAAGATGCAGGCCACCCGGTCGCGCGCATTCGCGTCAAGGGTGTCTGGCACATCGGCGAGGAATTCTTCCGCTGGGAGCTTGCCGTTGCAGTCGCCGGCGCGATCGTCGGCATCGATCCGTTCAACCAGCCGGATGTCGAGGCGAGCAAGATCAAGACAAGCGCGCTGACCGCGGGATACGAGACATCACACCGCCTGCAAAAGCAGGAACCGGTCTTCCGTGAGAACGGTCTGGCTCTCTATGCCGAGCCGCGCAACGCCGCTGAGCTCGGCCAGCACAATACGTTGACCGGCTATCTGAAGAGCCATTTCGGCCGCGTGCATACTGGCGACTATGTTGCGCTGCTGGCCTATATCGAGCGCAACGAGCCGCACACTCAGGCGCTGACCGCAATGCGCGCGCGCATTCGCGATAAGACCCGCGCCGCGACCTGTCTTGGCTTCGGGCCGCGCTTCCAGCATTCGACCGGGCAGGCCTACAAAGGCGGGCCGAATTCCGGTGTATTTTTGCAGATCACCTGTGACGACCCGGCCGATATCGACGTGCCCGGCCATTCATACAGTTTCGGCGTGGTGAAGGCCGCGCAGGCCAGCGGCGATCTTGAAGTTCTGGTTGAGCGCGATCGTCGCGCGCTGCGTATCCACCTCAAGGATGTCGACGCCGGCCTGGCCGAACTGGTTCGGGCGACGGATGAAGCCTTCAATTAGGAATTTTTATAAGGAGTGAAACGGATGCAGATCGGTCTCGTCGGTCTCGGCAAAATGGGCGGCAACATGTCGCGGCGTTTGATGAAGGCGGGACACGCCTGCGTGGTGTTCGACGCCAATGCCAAGCCGCGCGAGGCGTTGGCTAAGGAGGGCGCAACGGCGGCGGGCTCGCTGCAGGATATGGTCAAGGCGCTTAGGGAAAAGCCGCGCGCCATCTGGCTGATGCTGCCCGCGGGCAAAGTTACCGAAGAGACGGTCGAGCAACTCGGTGGCCTGCTGGAGCGGGACGACATCATCATCGACGGCGGCAATTCGTTTTACAAAGACGACATTCGTAACGCCAAAAAACTTGCGGTAAAGGGCATTCGCTATGTCGACTGCGGCACCTCCGGCGGTGTCTGGGGAATCGATCGCGGCTACTGCATGATGATCGGCGGTCCAAAGCAAGCTGTCGATCACCTCGATCCGATCTTCTCAGCGCTTTCCCCGGGCCTCGGCGATATCCCGCGCACACCGGGCCGCGCCAAAGGCGATCCCCGCGCCGAGCGCGGTTACATTCACGCCGGACCGTCCGGTGCCGGGCATTTCGTCAAGATGGTGCACAACGGCATCGAGTACGGATTGATGCAAGCCTATGCCGAGGGCTTCGACATCCTGCGCAACAAAGAGTCAACGGATCTAGCCGAGGACGAACGCTTTACGCTGAACCTGCCCGATATCGCGGAGGTCTGGCGGCGCGGCAGCGTCATCTCATCCTGGCTGCTCGATCTGAGTGCCTCTGCCCTGGCAAAGGACCCGCAGCTAAAGGAATTTTCCGGTTTCGTGCAGGACTCCGGAGAGGGCCGCTGGACCATCCAGGCAGCGATCGAAGAGGCAGTCCCCGCCGATGTCCTTTCCAGCGCGCTTTACGCCCGCTTCCGCTCGCGGCAGGAACATACCTTCGGCGAAAAGATGCTCTCGGCCATGCGCTTCGGTTTCGGCGACCACATCGAAGGTCAGGAGTCGATCGATCCCGAGCGAAAGCCGAATAATTCGAAGAGCTACCAGGCGGCGGGCGAAGCAGCGGAATAGCATCATGCTCGACAAACAATCGCAGTCCGTTCCGCCCGTCAGGGTGGCAGAGTCGGCGCCCCGGCGCGAAGCCAAGCCGGCCGATCCCTGCACCATCGTCATTTTCGGCGCCAGCGGTGATCTGACAAAGCGCTTGGTTGTGCCGGCGCTCTACAATCTCGCGCGTACCAATATTCTGCCGGCGAACTTTTCCCTGATCGGCGTCGCCCGCACGAAGGAAACTACGGAGAACTGGCGCGACCACCTTCATACTATGCTGGACAGTTTCGTAGGCAATGCCGCCGCCGAATTCGATGTCGATCACATCGACGAAGACGCGTGGAAGCGGCTGGCCGACAAGATGACTTATATCGACGGCGACATCACCAAGCCCGAAGTGTACGAGCGGCTTCGCGGTCTTCTCGACAAGGCGGAAAAAGATAACGGCACCAAAGGCAATGTCATCTTCTATCTCGCGGTCGCCGACCAGTTGTTCGGGGCCGTGGTGGAAGAACTTGGCAAGGCCAAACTGACGGACCAGAACGAGGATCAAGACGGCAAGCCTCAATTCTGGCGCCGCGTCGTAATTGAGAAACCGTTCGGACACAGTCTGAAATCTGCGCGCGAGCTGAATGCAAGCGTTCTGCGCACGCTCGAGGAAGAGCAGATATTCCGCATCGACCACTTTCTCGGCAAGGATACGGTGCAGAGCATCATGGCGTTCCGCTTCGCCAATGGTCTGTTCGAGCCGATCTGGAATCGGGACCGAATTGACCATGTCCAGATCACCGTTTCGGAAACCGTGGGCGTCGAGAAGCGTGGCAAGTTCTACGAGGCGACCGGCGCGCTCCGCGACATGGTGCCCAATCATGTGTTCTCGTTGCTCTCGATGGTGGCGATGGAGCCGCCGACCGGTTTCGATGCTGCCGCAATCCGCTCGAAAAAGGCCGAAGTGCTGGCCGCGATGCCGGCCGTGCAGCCGGATCAAGCAGTGCGCGGCCAGTATGGCGCCGGCACGGTGCTCGACAAGAAAGTGAAAGCGTACCGAAAGGAGCCCAATGTGGCGCCGGCTTCGGGCGTCGAGACTTATGTCGCCATGCGGCTTGAAGTCGACAATTGGCGTTGGGCGGGGGTGCCTTTCTATATTCGTACGGGCAAACACATGACGGCGCGCAATACCGAGATCGCGATACGCTTTAAGCAGGCGCCATACACGGCGTTCCAGGACACGTCGGTGGACGCTTTGAGGTCGAACTGGCTGGTGCTGCGTATCGCACCGAACGAGGGCATCTCGCTTCAGTTCGAGGTCAAGCGGCCTGGGCCGGTGATGGATCTCGCCGCCGTGAAGATGGACTTCCGTTACGATGACTGGTTTCCGAAGGAGCCGAATGTCGGATACGAAACATTGCTCTACGATGTCATGTGCGGAGACCAGACCTTGTTCATGCGCGCCGACATGGTCGAGCAGGCCTGGCGGATCGTCCAGCCGGTGCTCGACGACTGGGCTGAGGGTAGGGCTGCGAATCTGCCTATTTACATGGCCGGCAGTGAGGGGCCAGCCGAGGCGGACACATTGTTATTCAAGAATGATCGGCGCTGGCGGCCCGTCAAACGGGCCGATACGACGAAGTCGTCATGATGGAAGCGCTCCGGACGCCGTCGGCAAGAATCTCCGCCGTTGTCTCGGACGTCGACGGGACGCTGGTGACTGACGACAAGATTTTGGCAGCGCGCGCCCAAGCTGCGGTGGCAAAGCTGCGCGCTAACGGCCTCACTTTTACCATCATAAGCAGTCGTCCCCCCCGCGGCGTGGGCGGGTTGATCGAGCCTCTCGGCATCACGTCACCGATCGGGTGCTTCAACGGGGGCGTAATCGCAACGGCCAATCTTTCGATAATAAGCGAGCACCTGCTGTCGTCTGATGTCGTGAGGCGTTCGGCAGAACTGCTTGATGTCGAATCGGTGCGGCCTTGGGTGTTTGCCGGTCAGGACTGGCTGGTGCGTCATTCCGACGGGCCGTACGTCGGGCGTGAGGCGCGCACTGTCGGGTTCCGGCCGACCGTGGTGGCGGATTTCGGACCGTTCCTGGCCACGACGGCCAAGATTGTCGGCGTCAGTGCGGATTTCGAACGTCTCGCGCAGTGTGAGCACGATATACGCGCGGCGTTGGCCGATCAGGCGACTGTGGCGCGCTCGCAGCCTTACTACCTCGATATTACTCATTTGCATGCCAATAAGGGCCACGCGCTCTCGGCCATGGCGAAACTATTGGCGGTGCCGCTGGCGGAAATCGCCGTCATCGGCGACGGCCGCAACGATGTCGCGATGTTCAAGTGCGGCGGTCTCAGCAACGCGTTCGATCGGTTCATCCTCGGTGGTGAGCGATCGAACGCACCGGTTGCGATCGCCCGCGCAGCAGGCCGCGCATGATGAAGCAAGAGTTCACGGCAGCAAAAATTTCGCTTGTGCTCGCCGATGTCGATGGCACGCTTCTCACGTCGGATAAAGTGCTGACCTCGCGCGCGGTGGACGCTGTCAAGGAGCTCGACGCCGCCGGCATCGCGTTTGCGACCACCAGCGGCAGGCCGCCGCGCGGTATGGCGATGTTGATTGCTCCACTGGCCCTGCGGACCCCGATTGCCGGCTTCAACGGCGGCGTCTTTATTAATCCCGATCTTTCGGTCATCGAGAGCCGGACGCTTGATCCGACGACGGCCAAGAAAACCGTGGAGCTCATCCTCAATCAGGGTCTGGACGCCTGGGTATATACAACGGATGAATGGTTGATTCGCAATCCGGACGCGCCGCACGTGGCTCGCGAGGCCTGGACGGTGAAGTTCGACGCGAAGGTCGTGCAAGCGTTCACCGACGCACACCTCGCACACGCGGTGAAGATCGTTGGCATCTCTGACGATCTCGCTCTGGTTGCCGCTTGCGAGAAGCTGGCGCAGAAAACCCTGGGGGAGAAGGCGAGCGCTGCGCGTTCGCAGCCCTATTATCTCGACGTGACAAATCCGCAGGCGAACAAGGGCGCGGTGGTCGCGACCCTGTCCAAGATTTTGAATATTCCGGCCGCGCAGATCGTCACGTTTGGCGACATGCCAAACGACGTTCTTATGTTCAGCAAAAGCGGCTTTTCCATCGCCATGGGCAATGCCAGCGACGAGGTGAAGGCGCAGGCGAGCGCGGTGACTGACAGCAACGAAGATGAAGGATTCGCCAAGGCGATCCGCAAATTTGTCCTTCGCAAGCTCGCCGCATAACGCTCGTGACGGGAATAACCTGGCTGTATTGCGTTCTGCCGTTCGACGATGTGCGGTCTCAAGGAGAGCGATGATGGGAATTGATCCGAAACCTCGGCGCGTATGGTCCGCAGCCCTTGCGCACACCCTCGTCAAACCGGTCATCGCCATTGTCATGGGCGTCTCCGGCTCCGGCAAAACCACGGTGTCGGTCCTGCTCGCAGCGGCGCTGGGGTGCCAATTCCAGGAAGGCGACGATCTGCATCCGGCCGCCAACGTAGAAAAAATGTGCGGTGGCACGCCGTTGACCGACGCGGATCGGCTGCCATGGCTGCGCAAGATCGCCGAGGAAATCGATGGCTGGCGCAAGCGCGGCGAATCCGGCGTACTCACCTGTTCGGCGCTCAAGCGCTCCTATCGTGACATCATTATAGGCAACCGATCTGACGTGACGCTGGTGTACCTCAAAGGCTCGCGCGACCTTATCCACAGGCGAATGGCCGCGCGGCACGAGCATTTCATGCCCTTGGCCTTGCTCGACAGCCAGTTTGCGACACTCCAGGAGCCGACGCCGGACGAACATCCGATCACCGTCGATGTCGGCGCCAAGCCGATCGAGATCGTCGGCGAAATTGTGAGCCAGTTGGAAGAGCGTCAAACTGTCGAGTCGAAATCGCAGCAGGCGACACCGGGCGGTTTTGCAAGCGAGCGATAATGACACGCCGGATCAAAGAGGTGCTGACACCGATTGTCGTCGCGCCATCGATCTTGTCGGCGGATCTGGCCCATCTCGCCGACGAGGTCCGTGCTGTCGATGCGGCCGGTGCCGACTGGATCCATATCGATGTAATGGACGGGCGCTTCGTGCCGAATATCACGTTCGGGCCGGCGATCGTCGCAGCGGTGCGACGCTACACGCAAAAGCCGCTCAACGTGCACCTGATGATCGTCGAACCGGAGCGGTATCTCGCCGCCTTTGCCAAGGCCGGCGCCGATCATCTCCTCGTTCACGCGGAACAGTCGGCGACGGTCCACCTCCACGCCGTGCTGTTGCAAATCCGGGATCTCGGAAAGAAGGTCGGCGTTGTGCTCGACCCGGCGAGCCCGATCGAACTGATCGAATACGTCCTGCATCTCTGCGATATCGTTCTCGTCATGACCGTCAATCCCGGCTTCGGCGGCCAGAAATTCTTGCCGGAGACGCTGCCTAAGATTCGCCGTCTGCGCAAAATCTGCGATGCGCGCGGTCTTAAGCCGCTGATTGAGGTCGACGGCGGAGAAAATCGTGAAACCGCGGCGCGGGCGATCGAGGCTGGCGCGGATGCCATCGTTGCCGGGTCTGCCGTCTTCGAGTCGCAAGATTATGCAGCCGCGATCGCCGCCATCCGCGACGCTGCTCGCCCGTTGGCAGGGAGGGCACTGGCATGATCGGCGCGTCCGAGGCGAACACGGAAGTTCTCGCCGATCCGGAAGCCCTGTCGCGACGGGTCGCGACGTGGCTGCTCGAATTAGCTGTTTCAAAAGAGGGCGTTTTTACGGTCTGCCTGTCCGGCGGTTCAACCCCTCAGGGGCTCTATAAACGTCTCGCCGAGGCGCCTTACCTCGATGCTTTCCCCTGGTCGCGCACGCATTGGTTTTGGGGCGATGAACGATTCGTGCCGCACGATGACGTGCTCAGCAATTACCGCATGGCGCGCGTGGCGCTGCTGTCGCGCGCTCCGGTCCCGCCAGCGAATATCCATCCGATACCGACAGAAAGATTAACCGCTGACGCCGCTGCATCCCAATACGAACGCGAACTGAAATCTATCTACGGCGCCAAGCGCCTCGATCCCGCTCATCCGCTGTTCGACGTGAATTTTCTTGGGCTGGGCCCAGATGGACATACCGCCTCGTTATTTCCGGGCAACGCGGTTTTGGCGGAACGCGCCAAGTGGGTTGCCGCCGTCATCGGTGCCAAGCCGGGAGCGCGCATCACGCTGACCTATCCCACGCTCGAGAGCAGCCGGCATGCGGCCTTCCTCGTCGCGGGAGACGAGAAACGGGCGATATTCAGACGGCTTCGCTATGGCGACAAAAGCCTGCCGGCCGCGCGTCTCCATCCGATCGGCACACTTTGGATGTTTGCCGACGCAGCCGCAGCCGGCTGAGCGATGGCTTAATCCACTGTGGGCTCTACCACACCCGTCGTGGCTAGGGTGGAAGGGTGTCGCTGGAGCGCTAACTGGAATCAGCCGAATGTGGCGGGTGCGAGGAGGTTAACAAGACGATATGGGAGAGTTTTTTACGACTGACCCCAACCTGAAACTGCTGTGACCAATAAATGTATGCACGCAAAGTGCATCATTCAGTGCCGCAGGTCCCACTGCGCCGCTACCCGTGTTGCCTTTTAGCTGGGGAGGACCCGCGAAATTTGGCCAGAGTTGCGCGGTGATCGTCCCCACGAAGTGGTCCGGGTTGAATGTTAGTTTAGCGCTGGCATTTGTGCCAGCGGTTTGGCTGTTGGCCAGATGCCAACCTTAGGTGCCGGCGGTCGATTATCCGAGCGACGAGTGAGGCCGCACGGTGTTGTAGTGCCGTCTCCATGCCTCGATCACAATCTTGGCCTCGTTGAGGGTGTCGAAGACCTCGCCGTTGAGCAGTTCGCCGCGCAGTTTTCCGTTGAAGGATTCGCAGTAGCCGTTCTCCCAGGGGCTGCCAGGTTCGATATAGGCGGTCTTGGCCCCGACGGCCGCAATCCATTCCCGAAGTACCGTTGCCAAGAACTCGGGACCGTTATCGGAACGGATATGTGTCGGAATGCCGCGCAGTGGGCGGCTCCCCTCCCACAAGGTCGATCACTAGGGCTTTTTCTGGCATTCAAGCTTTTGCCGAAGAGTCTTCAGTGCAGCTTTTTTGTACCAGCGCCATAGAGAGACTATTGCAGTTGCGGGGCCTGATCTAGCGGTGTCAGGAATGGGTTCATCGTCTGCGGCGCCGGCCAAGCGCTCATCCGTGATCAGGATAGGATCTATGGCACGACCGTCACCGTCGACTTCAGTCAATGGGTATCCGGGATAATCCGATCTCACCAGCATCGCCTTGGCAGAATGGGGACGTCGAACGGTTGATCGGATCGATACGCCGCGAGTGCGTGGATCATTTCATCATCTTAGACGAGGCGCATCTACGCCGGATTCTTCGAGCTTATGCTGGCTATTATAATGAGATCAGGACGCATCGGTCATTGAATAAAGATGCGCCAATCTTTCGCCCGGTTCATCGGGCTGGAAGCATCAATTCGCACCCGATCCTTGGCGGGCTTCATCACCATTACGTGCGGGTTTAGGTTTTCGGTACACACAGGAAGGCTGCGCGCTTTATTGACCGAACCTCATCAAGTTGTGTTATGCAGATCGTCACAATGAAATGGGGGCAACCGATGCGATCAATCGTTATCTTGGGCTTGGCGCAACTGGCGCTTATTGTGGCTTCGACGGTTTCGAACGCGGCCACTGTTGAGCAGGTTACGGCCGCCTGCGACCGCACCAAGGGTGCAATTACAGTACCGATAAAAATGGCGACTTGATCGGATGCTCAACGGGTTCGCATACCTGCTTCATCTGCAGTGGTAAAACGCGGGAGTGCCAGTCCGTTATTAAGCACGGCGACGGCACCACGGGGCCCGGCAAGGCCGGCAACATCGGAGGCATCAAGATTCCCGCCAGCGGCTTGCCGAAAAGCGTTTCGCAATCACCAAAGAAACCGACGGTAACGAAGACAACGAATGTCTCGACAATAAAGCATCCGAACGACAGCAATTCCAGTAGCGGCAATTCGGGCGCCGGTAAGAAGCATTGAAGGCGAGGAACCGTCTCGTCGCGCCAAAAACGGGCCGTTATATTTGCTTCGACCAGTCGCTGGGCAAATCGCTTAGACGGGCAATCCCTATACCGCGTGGCAGCCGTCCTTGGATGGCTGCTTTCACGAGACCCGGGGCAAGGAATGCAAGCGAGATCGTCATATTGACCTTTCGGACGCTGCAGTTCTTTCGTGTAGCGAGCGTTTCTTCCCAGCCAGACCGGTCCACGTCGGACCCACTGCAAATTTCCATGTTTGAACGCCTGGCTAAGACTTTGGTAAACTCGCGTCCTTGTCGCTTACTGATAAATCGGCTGCTATGGACGAGAAGCGGTTGCATTGGGAGATTGGCGAAGTTCGCAAGTCGATCGAAACCGATTTTGCCGCCCTCGCGCGTGGGAGATTGTCCCCCGACCGTCGCAGAGCCATTAGAGAACATCTTAAAATTTGTAACAGTGCGCTGAAGACCCTTCGGCAAAAGCTTGAACGTCAGAAAAAGCCGTAAGGGTAGTGCAAGGCGACCTTGTGGGAGAGGAGACATCCCATAATCCGGCACAGAGGGAAGAGCCGCGCAAATTCCCTGTTCACCCCCGAGGGTGCAGTCCAAATTCCCTGCTACTGCAGTGAACCCCTGGGACTGAACAGGGATTATTCGGGGGATTTACCAGTCTGGCAGGCGTGTTGATCCTCGAACTCAATCGGGCTCCGGTATCCGAGCGCTGAGTGGA
>Ga0134125_10003531_pt1 | contig 18064 bp, 16 predicted proteins | sample KB31751_FD_96464 | JGI IMG/M metagenome (GOLD analysis project Ga0134125, IMG submission 96464) | Terrestrial soil microbial communities with excess Nitrogen fertilizer from Kellogg Biological Station, Michigan, USA - KB3-175-1 | ecosystem: Environmental > Terrestrial > Soil > Unclassified ...
GAGCTGCGCAGCGAGGCCGAGCGGCGCGAGCTGGCGAACCACGCCATCCTCGCCGGCGAGGCGCGCAAGAGCGACACCTTCTATCTGGTCTGAGCCTTGCCCTCGAGGATGAGCCGCTCGTAGGCGAGGCCGGCCTCGCGCACGGTGGCGTGCAGCGCGGCGTCGGGCAGCGGCTGGGCCGCGCCGTCGCCGAAGAGCACGGCGATGACGCGATCGCGCACCGCCACCGGCATGAGCAGCACCTCCGACGACACGCCGCCGAGCGCGTGGGCGAAGGCGCGGTTGGCCGGCGTCTCCGGCAGCGGGCCGCGGTAGGGCAGCCGCGAGGCGATCACGTCGCGGAAGAGCGAGGGCGCCTCGACGTTGATGACGAGCTTGCGCACCGTCGAGCGGTCGATGTCGGCGCCGCGCGCGTCGTGGCCGATGAGGATCGACTTCTTCATGACGAAGAAGGCGCCGCGACGCATGAGCAGCGCCACCCAGTCGAGCACGGCGGCGGCGATCTGGTCGCGATCGCGCGCGGCGCGCAGCAGCGCCAGCGGCGGATCGGGCACCGTGATCTGCGCGAAGCCGGGCAGGGTGTCGGAGCGCTTGCGCTCGTGGTGCTCTTCCTTCTTCTGCGTGAGGAGGATCGGCTCGTCCTCTTCGGGCGCGTAGAGCGGCTCGTAGTCGTCGGGCGGCGGCACCGGCATCGGCAGCGGTGTCGCGTCGGCGTACTTGACCTTGGTGAGCAGGACGATCTGCTCTTCGATCACCTCCTTCGACGGCTTCGGCGCGGCGGCCTTGGCGTCCTTCGGGATCGGCGGCGGCGGCGACGGATTGGGCGCGCGATCGGGCGGCGCCTCGGTCTTCGGCCCCGGCTTGGCGGGCGCCGGCGCCGTCGCCGGCTGGGCGACGCGCGCGCCGAAGCGATCGGCGGCGCGCGGCGAGGTAAAGCGGACGCCGTAGTGACGCTCGATACCGTCGCGGATCGCGCTCTCGGTGACCACCACGCGCACGACGAAGCGATCGGCGAAGAAGGCGACCTCGTCGGTGGCGTGGTTGTCGGTGGGATCCGCCATCGCCAGCACCAGGCCGTCGCCGTCGAGCTCGAGCGGCAGGACGCGGAACTCGGCGGCCATGTCGGCGGTGACCAGCGCCAGCACCTTCTTGGGGATGTCGACCAGCCGATGATCGGGGACGCGCGTGATCATCAGCCGCGACTTGTAGAAGTCGGCGAGCTGCTCTTCGTCGACGAAGCCGAGGCGCACCAGGCACTCGCCGAACGAGCCGCCGTCGCGCTCCTGCAACGCCGCGGCGGCGGCCAGGTCTGCCGGTCGCAGGACCCCCGACCGGAGGAGCAGCGCACCGGGCATGTCGGCCATGGCCCTTCCATGTTTGGCGACGGGAACGAGCCATGTCAAGGTACGTCAATGGCGCGCGTCTATCTCGATCACAACGCGACGTCGCCGCTCCACCCGGCGGCGCGCGCGGCGATGATCGCGGCCATGGACGAGCTCGGCAATCCGTCGTCGCTCCACGCCGAGGGGCGGCGGGCGCGCGAGCTGGTCGAGCGGGCGCGCGACGAGGTGGCGCGGCTCGTCGGTGGGCGGCGCGAGGAGATCGTGTTCACCTCGGGCGGCACCGAGGCCAACAACCTCGGGCTGCGTCTGGGTGGACGCGCGATCGCGTCGGCGGTCGAGCATCCGAGCGTGCACGCGCGCGAGCAGATCCCGGTCGATCGGCAGGGGCGCGTCGATCTCGACGCCCTCGCGGCGGCGGTGCGGGCGGGCGACGTGGTGTCGGTGCAGCTGGCCAACCACGAGATCGGCGTGACGCAGGATCTGGCGGCGGTCGTCGCCGTGGCGCGGCGCGCCGGGGCGCGCATCCACACCGACGCGGTGCAGGCGGCCGGCAAGCTGCCCGTCGACGTGATGGCGCTCGGCGTGGACGCGCTGTCGCTATCGGCGCACAAGCTCGGCGGGCCCAAGGGCGTCGGCGCGTTGTGGCTGCGCGACGGGATCGACATGGAGGCGCTCTTGCGCGGCGGCCATCAGGAGCGCGAGCGGCGGCCGGGCACCGAGAACGTCGTGGGCATCGCCGGCTTCGGCGCGGCGTGCCGCGCGGCGGAGGAGCGGCCGTCGAGCGTGCTGCGCGATCGCTTCGAGGCGGGCGCGCGGGCGCTCGGGGCGCGCGTCGCCGCGGAGGACGCGCCGCGCGTGCCGACGACCTCCTATGTCGCCTTCGACGGCGTCGCCGGCGAGCTGCTCATGCAGGCGCTCGATCTCGAAGGCGTGGCCGTGTCGACGGGCGCCGCCTGCAGCTCGGGCTCGCTCGAGCCGTCGCCGGTGCTGCGCGCGATCGGCTTTCCCGAGGGCATCCGCGTCTCGGTCGGCGCCGGCAACAGCGCCGGGGAGATCGATCGCGTGCTCGCGATCTTGCCGACCCTGCTCGAGCGGATCAGGCGGGCGTGAGGATGGCCAGCGACTCGACGTGCGGCGTCTGCGGCAGCATGTCGTAGGGCACCACCGATCGCGTCACGAAACCTTCCTTCTCGAGCAGCCCCAGATCGCGCGCCAGCGTGTCGGGCGCGCAGCTCACGTAGGCGATCAGCCGCGGCTTGAGCGCCGCCGCCGCGCGCAGCACCGCATGCACGCAGCCGCGCCGCGGCGGATTGAGCACCACCACGTCGGCGGCGCCGAGCTTGCCGAGCTCGCCCTCGACCTCACCAACGACGAAGCGCACGCGCACCGCGTGGTTGAGTTGCGCCGAGGCCTGCGCGTCGGCGACCGCGCGCGGGTGCTCCTCGATGCCCACCACCTCGGCCGCGCCGCGCGCCAGCGTCAGCGCGATCCCGCCGACGCCGGCGTAGGCGTCGACCACGCGCTCGGTGCCGGTGAGCGCCGCCGCCTCGGCCACGTCGGCGTAGATGCGTGCCGCCACGTCGCGGTTGACCTGGAAGAACGCCGTCGACGACAGCCGCAGTTGCACCGAACCGACCTGGTCCAACAGCCACCCGTCGCCGGCGAGCACGCGCTCGACGTCGCCGTAGAGCGCGTTGCCGCGCGAGCGGTTGATGTTCTGCACCACGCCGACGACCTCGGGCCGGCCGGACTGCAGCGCGCGTGCGACCGGCTCGCCGGCGGGGAACACGTCGTCGGCGGTCACCAGCGTGATGAGCACCTGGCCGAGGTGATTGACGCGCAGGATCGCGTAGCGCAAAAGGCCCTCGGCCGTGCGCTCGTCGTAGCCGCGCACCGCGTGCGAAGCCAGCAGGTCGCGCAGCGCCGACGCCACGTCGTCGAGCGGCGCCTCGGCGACCTGGCAGCCGGAGAGATCGACCACGCGATGCGACCTGGGCGCATAGGCCCCGAGCACCGGACGACTGCCGCCGTGCGCGTCGCTGTCGGCGTACACCAGCTTCGACTTGTTGCGATAGCCGAGCGGCCGCGGCGAGGCCACGCAGGCCGCCACCTTGGCGCCGACGCCGGCCTGCTCGAGCGCCTTTTGCACGTGCTCGCGCTTCCACTCGAGCTGCCGCGCGTAGCCCATGTGCTCGAGCGTGCAGCCGCCGCACGCGCCGTAGGCCGGGCAGACCGGCGCCACGCGCGCCGGCGAGGTGCGCGCGATCGCGCCGAGCTCCGCCCACGCGTCGGGCCGGTGCGGCGACACGTGCGCCACCGTCGCGTCGAGCTCCTCGTCGGGCAGCGCGCCGGCGACGTGAACGCGCACGCCTTCGTGCAGCGCGAGACCGGCGGCTTCGTCGTCGAGCGCGCCGATCACGAGCTTCAGGTGATCGCCCTTGCGCACGATTGCAATGTAATGCAACTTCTGCCGCGAATGAACAACGGGTTTCCATCGCCGGGCGTAGACGGGGCCGCGGGGCCGGCCACTTCTGCCGGCGACCTCCCGATCGCGGTCGCGCTGTCCGGCGGCGTCGACTCGGCGACCGCGGCCGCGCTCCTCGTCGAGGCGGGCCATCGCGTCGTCGGGCTGACCATGCGCCTCTACGACGCGCGCGGCACCACCGCCGCGGTCGGCCGCTGCTGCGGCCCGCGCGACATCGAGGACGCGCGCCGCGTGGCCGCGCACCTCGGCATCCCGTTCTACGTCTGCAACTACGAGGCGGAGTTCACGGCGCGCGTGGTCGACGACTTCGTCGCCGAGTACAGCGCCGGCCGCACGCCGAACCCGTGCGTGCGCTGCAACCAGCACATCAAGTTCACGCCGCTCCTTTCACGGGCGCGCGCGCTCGGCTGCGCCACGCTGGCCACCGGCCACTACGCGCGCATCGATCGGGGCGCGGACGGCGTGCTGCGCCTCATGCGCGCGCGCGATCGCAAGAAGGACCAGTCGTACTTCCTGTTCAACATGCCCGCGGCGGCGCTGCCGCACGTCCGCTTCCCGCTCGGCGGCATGGACAAGGACGAGGTGCGCGCGCACGCGCGGCGGCTCGGCCTGCCCAACTGCGAGAAGCCGGAGTCGCAGGAGATCTGCTTCGTCCCCGACGGCGACTACGCCGCCTTCGTGGCGCGCAAGCTGCCCGCGCAGCCGGGCGAGATCGTCGATCACGACGGCCGCGTCCTCGGCGGCCACGACGGCGTGCACGGCTTCACCGTCGGGCAGCGCCGCGGCATCGGCGTCGCCGCCGGCGACGGCCAGCCGCGCTACGTCGTGTCCGTCGACGCGCTCACGCGCCGCGTGACCGTCGGCCCGCCCGAGGCGCTGGCCCACGCCACCGTCGAGCTCGACGACGTCACCTGGGCCGGCGCCGCGCCCTCGGCGCCGCTGCGCGCCGGCGTGCAGATTCGCTATCGCCACGCGCCGGCGCCGGCCACCGTCATCGTCGAGGGCGGCCGCGCCCGGGTGACCTTCGACGCGCCCGAGCGCGCGCCCGCGCCCGGCCAGGCGGCGGTCTTCTACGACGACGAGACGGTGTTGGGCGGGGGATTCATCGCGGGCTGAGCGCCCGCGCGTTCAGGCGACGAGCGGCTTGATGGCGGTGATGCGCTGCGTGCTGGTGTTGCGCTTCTGCTTGCGCTGCTGCCGCACGATCGACAGCGCGCCGTCGATCTCGACGAGGTTGTTGCCTGCGCATTGTCTGCACCGACGCGGCAGGACGAAGTAGCCGTCGCAACCCTTCACGGGGTCCGGCACCATCATCTCCGCGCTGCACCAGGCACAGGTGACTGCACGCAACGTCATGTTGATCACGATAACGGCTCTGCCGACGTTCGAACTGTTGTGCGCACTACCAAAACAACACTTCTGGGGGACGTGAGCCCACACTATACTCCCGCCATGGCCACCATGCGGATCTACGGCAAGGACTCCTGACCGTACACCTCGAACGCCCGGGCGGCGTTCGCGGAGCAGGGCTTCACCGTCGACTACGTCAACATTCGCAAGGATCCCGCACGCCTCCCCGAGATGCTCGAGCACTCGGGCGGTCGCCGCGCCGTGCCCGTCATCGTCGACGACGCGGGCAAGGTCACGATCGGCTACGGCGGTACTTGAGGCGCATGACGGTCGGCCGTGCGCCGACCACGCTGAAGACGAGACGCTAGGACCTGGCGCTACGCTTTGGCCACCTGGCCCGCGAGGGTCAGGACCTGGCGGACGGTCGTGCCCGCGACGACCTTGACCGCCTCGTCGAGCTCGCCCCGGTCCAAGAAGATCCCGTGGCACTTGTTGCAGTACTCGATGTGCACGGGCCCGAGATCGACTTCCTTGAGCGCGCCCGGACAGGCGGGGCACGAGGTCGTCGTGTCCGACGCCGGATCGGGCGATGCCGTGCCGGCGAGCGCCGTGCGCAAGCGCGACAGGTCCTCCGCCTTGCCGCGCCCGAGGCGCTCGATCTCGCCGTGATCGAGCCACAGCCCGCCGCAGCTCGGGCAGAGATCCACCTCCACGTCGCCGACGCGCGCCTTGTCGAGGACCGAGGTGCACTTCACGCACGTGAGGTTCATCGCAGTCGCTCCTTGGCCGTGGAGGGCCAGCATATCACAAGCCGGCCCGTGTTATCGTCGACCCGTGGCTGACTCGGACCACGACGACAATCCATACGCGCCGCTCGAATCGCGGCTCGGCTACGCGTTCACCGATCGCGCGCGCCTCGAGAGCGCGCTCACGCACAAGTCGTATCTCAACGAGAACGCGAGCTGGGGCCGTCCCGACAACGAGCGGCTGGAGTTTCTCGGCGACGCGGTGATCGATCTCGCCGTCGGACATCTGCTCATGGACGCGGCGCCCGAGCGCAACGAGGGCGAGCTCTCCAAGACGCGCGCCGGCATCGTCAACGAGCTCGGCCTCGCCGACGTGGCGGGCGAGCTCGGCCTCGGCGAGTGGCTGTTCCTCGGCCGCGGCGAAGAGCAGTCGGGCGGGCGGCGCAAGCCCTCGGTGCTCGCCGACGCCTGCGAGGCGCTCGTCGCCGCCGTGTATCTCGACGGTGGCTTCGAGGCCGCGTTCGGCGTGGTCAAGCGCCTCTTCGGCGCGCGCGTCTCTTCGGCGCGCGAAGCGGGTCTGCACGACTTCAAGACGCGCCTGCAGGAGCGCGCGGCGCGCCGGCGTCAGCAGGTCCGTTACACCGTGGTCTGCGAAAAGGGGCCCGATCACGACAAGACGTTCGAGATTGCCGCGCACATCGGCGAGCGCGAGTACGCGCGCGGGGTCGGCAAGACCAAGAAAGAAGCGGAGCAGCGCGCCGCCGAGTCGGCGCTGCGCGTCCTCGATTCCGAGAGCGGACCGACGTAGAATATTCGGTTGATTCCGGCGGGTCTCCAGTTTTAGCTTTTGTGCCTTAAGGAGGCTCTCGTGGCACGTAGCGACTTAGTTCAGATGGAAGGCGTCGTGAAGGAGGTCATGGTCGGCGGGAACTTCCGCGTCGAGGTCGAAGGCGGGCACAACGTGCTGGCACAGCTCGCCGGCAACATGCGCCGCAATCGCATCCGCGTGGTCCTCGGCGACCAGGTCACGGTCGCCGTTTCGCCGTACGATCCGACGCGCGGCCTGATCGTCTTCCGCGCCAAGTAGCCTCTCTTCTCCTTCGCAGATCTACTTCTTCGTGAGGTCGGCCGTCTTCTTCATCCAACGGTCGACGGCGTACTTCTTGACCAGGTAGATGTCGGGCGATCCCGCCTTCTGCACGAAGTAGTCGCCGTCCTTGGTGCTGGCGCCGACGTTGATGGTGACCGGCGGCTTGCCCTTTTCGTGCAGCACGGCGCTCCCCGCCGGCTTCTTGAGCCCGGTCTTGGCCGGGTCCTTCTCCTCGGCGAAGCCCGACGCCACGAAGTTCTCGAAGCCACCGACGGCCGGCTTGACCTTGGCGTCGTCGGCGGTGCCCTTGGCCGCGGTCCACTTGCCGTCCTTCTGCGTCAGCGTCGTGGTGTCGCCGCCGTCTTCGATCGTGACCGACTGCAGGTCGGCCGCCTTGGCCTTGACGATCGTCTTGTCGCGATAGTCGATGGGCTTGCGCGCGATGTGCTCGATGGAGAACTTCTTGACGGTGTAGACCTGCGGCGAATCGCTCGTCGCCACGAACAGGTCGTCGCCCTTCTCGGCGCCCACCCACAGCGTGTGCGGCTTGTCCTTCGCCGTCATCGTGATGGTGAGCTTGCCCTTCTCGTCGTCGACCTTCTTGTCGTCGGCGAAGTCGGAGGCGTGCAGGTTCGACAGCCCCTGCACCGCGGCGTTGACCTGCGTCATGTCGAGATCGGCCGACGTCTTCGGCGCCGTGCCCGTGGTCTCGACGATCTTCCACTTGGCGTCGTTCGGCTTGTCCTTGTCGCCGCCCGCTTCGCGCTCGAGCACCAGCTTCGACGGCCCGTCCTCGACGGTGAGCTTGCTGATGTCGTTCGCCGTCAGCTCGAAGATGGCGTGGTCGCGCCAGCCCGACGGCGCGCGCGAGATGGTGTACGGGTAGAGCCCGCTCGCCTGCCAGGTGTCGCTCTTGCCGTCGACGCGCATCATCGTGTAGCCGCCGACCGATTTTCCGACGTGCAGATCGACGACGGCGTCGCCCTTGGCGTTCTTGGCCACGATGCGCGCGCCTTTGCCGTCGGCGACGCCGAGCTCGGCCTGCTTGTCGACGTTCTGCGAGGCGACGTCGTTGAACGTCAGCTTCTCCAGTCCGTCGAGCACCTGCTTGACGCCCTGCTGATCCGCCTTCCAGTCGCCGGGCGAGGTCACGCGCCACTGCCCGCTCTGGCGGCTGAGCACGGTCTTCTCGTTCTTGTCGCTCGTCAGCTCGAGCGTGAGGATGTCGGCCGCCTTGACCGCCGGCACCGGCCGTGGCGCCGGCCCCGAGCGCTGCCCCTTCTCCGGCGAGCGCATGACCGCGAACGCGATCCCGACGAGCACGAGCACGCCGACCAGCGCGTAGAGTGTCCGTTTCTCCATGTCGATAGACTCCTAGCGTCTAGAGCTTGGCGCGCGCACGCCGCGCCGACCGCAGGCGCCAACGCATCACGCCGAACAGAATGAACAACAGCGGCACACCGACGATGTTGATCGCTTGCAGCACGATCGGCGTCGTGTCCGACGAGACGGTGACCGGCCGCTGCGTGATCGCCTTGGCCCGGATCGACGACATCGCCTTGTCCTGCGCCAGCCAATCCATGACGTTGAGGTCGAACGCCAGATCGATCTGATAGACCGGCACGTAGCGCGACACGCCGGCGACGTAGAGATCGCTCACCACGTTGGCCGAGCCGAACACGAACAGCCGCCCCGGCGCCTCGCTCGCGTCGATCGGCTTCTCCGCGTCCGGCGGCAAGGATGCGTTCGCCGGCAGCGTCGTCTTCTCGCCCTTCTCGTTGGGGAACGGCTTGCCCGCGTAGAACGACTTGAACTTGCCCTCGACGGTGTAGCCGAGCGAGAACGGCCCCTTGTCGTCGCCCGGCTTGAGCGGCACCGTCGGGTTGAGCACGAAGAAGCCCTTTTGCCGCCACGCCTGGCCCGACGACTGCGCCAGCTGCGTGTAGACCAGGCCCGCCTGCGCCTTGTTGTCCTTGAGCAGCTCCACCGACGAGGCGAAGGGCACGATGAGCGCGTCCACGTGCTCGAACAGCGGGCTCGACTTGGCGATCGAGTCGGTGACCATGAAGGTCGGGTAGTTCCCGAGCTGCATCTGCCCGTCGACCATGAGCGGGCCGGGCGCGTTCTTCTGCGGCTCGAGGATGACGTCGTCGTTGATCTTGAGGCCGTAGTGGCCGAGGAGATCGTCGAGCCCGGTGTCGTTCTTGCGCCCGATCTGCGGCGGCGCCGCCTGTCCCGGCATCTGCATCTGCTGCGGCGTCTCGAAGGTCATGCCGTCGACGAAGAAGGCGACCGACTTGCCCTTCATGAGGAACTGGTCGATCACGAACTTCGCGCGATCGGTGAACGGCTGCTTCGGCCCCGCGATCACCAGCGCCGCGACGTCGTCGGGGATCTGCTTGCCCTTCAAGTCGGTGGGCACCGCCTCGAAGAAGTCCATGTACTGCTTGAGCGCCTGCAGCCCGCCGCCTTGCCCCTGCTGCTGCCCGCCGGTGGTCTGCAGCTCGCCCTCCGACGTGGCGAAGGCGATCTTGGTCTTCTTCTGCGTCAGCATGCGGACGCGCTTGTCGATCTCGAACTCGAGCCCCTCGGGCGAGTTGACCTCGGGGATCGACTCGACGTTGCCCTGATACGACAGCGCGATGCCGAGGTACGAGGCGCCGATCTCGACCTTGTTGTTCGAGATGCGGCCGCGCCGCATCTTCGGCACCTTCATCTTCGTCGCTTCTTCCTCGAGCTTGGAATCCTCGCCCGGGTCGATCGCCTCCCACTTGAGCTTGCCCTTCGAGGCATGGGCGTACTCGTCGAGGAGGTCGCGCACGTACTGCGCCGTCTGCGAGAACGGCGGCTGCAGATCGCCGGAGATGAACGCCTTGACCTGCAGCACGTCGGGCAGCTTGGCGACGAGATCCTTCGACGCCGGCGACAGCGTGTAGACGTGATCCTGCGTCAGGTCGATGCGCTTTCCGAAGCGCGCGGCGATCACGTTGACCGCCACCACGCCGAGAATCACGAGCACCAAAAAGACGATCGCGTTGGCGCCGGTTTTGGCCTTGCTCGGTGCCGTTGCCATTTAGCGCCACCTCCGGCTGTCGAGCGTCGTCTGCGCCACCATGAGGCACACGAAGATCACCGACACGTAGTAGAGGACGTCGCGCAGGTCGATGACCCCGCGCGCGATGTTCATGAAGTGCGAGCCGATCGACAGCCCCGCGGCGAACGGCGCCAGCGACGGCGGAATCACGCCGATGATCGCGCCGAGCAGATACAGCGAGAAGCCGATGAAGAAGGCGACCAGCGCCGCCACGATCTGGCTGCGCGTGAACGCCGACGCCATGATGCCGATGGCCACGAACGCGCCCGCCATGAGCAGCGCGCCGAAGTAGGAGGCCACGGTGACGCCCTTGTCGAGCGGCCCGAGGAACGAGACGGTGATGGGGAAGGCCACCGTCAGAAGGAGCAGCACCGCCATGAGCCCGAGCGCGGCGAGGAACTTGCCGCCGACGAGCTGCCAGTCGGTGACCGGCATCGTCAAGAGGAGCTCGAGCGTCCCTTCGCGCCGCTCTTCGGCGACGAGGCGCATGGTGACGAAGGGAATGATGAGGCAGAACAAGAGCGGCATGTTCTCGAAGAAGTGGCGCATGTCGGCCTGACCGCCCGGCATGAACAGCTGCTTGAAGAACATGTACCCGGCGGTGGCGATGTACGCCGTCACCAGGATGTAGGGGATGGGCGAGTTGATGTAGCTTTGGAACTCGCGCTTGGCGATGGCCATCGTGTTGCGCACGTTCAGGCTCCCTGTGTCGTCGTGAGCTTGCGGAAGACGTCCTCGAGGCTGGCCTTCTCCGGCGTCATCTGGAGAAGATCCATGCCCGAGGCCGTCGCGATCACGCGCGCGATGTCGCCGCGCGGATCGGCGCCCGTCTTGGCGATGACGCGGAACTGCGTCGCCCGCGGGCGATCCGAGAGCGACCAGCCGCTGGTGTTGATCGCCTTGATGTCCTCGATGCCGTCGATGTGGCGCAGCAGCGTGAGCGGGTCGGACTCGTTGCCGCGCGCGCCGCCGATCTCGAGCAGGATCGACGAGGCGCCCGAGGACTTGCGCGCCAGATCGTCGGGCGTGCCGTCGGCGACCAGCTTGCCGTCGGAGATGATGATGATGCGCGAGCAGGTCGCCTGCACCTCGCCGAGGATGTGGGTGGAGAAGATGACCGTCTTCTCCTGCCCGATCGACTTGATGACGGTGCGGATCTCGGCGATCTGGTTGGGGTCGAGGCCCGAGGTCGGCTCGTCGAGGATGAGCACCTCGGGCTCGTGCACGATCGCCTGCGCCAGGCCGACGCGTTGGCGAAAGCCCTTGGACAGCTCGCCGATGAGCGCGCCCAGACGGTCGCCGATGCCGCACTGCTCGACCACGCGCTTGAGGCGCGAGTGGCGCTTCTCCTTCGGCACGTCGCGAACGTCACACACGAACTCGAGGTACTCGAGCACGCTCATGTCGCGATAGAGCGGCGTGTCCTCGGGCAGGTAGCCGATGCGGCTGCGCACCGACAGGCTGTCGCCGTAGACGTCGTGTCCGGCGACCTCGGCGCGCCCCGACGTCGGCGCGAGGAACGAGGTCAGGATCTTCATGGTCGTCGTCTTGCCCGCGCCGTTGGGCCCGAGGAAGCCGAGGACCTCGCCGGCTCGCACGTCGAACGAAATGCCGTCGACGGCGAAGCGGCCTGTGCCGCCGTAGTCCTTCCGCAACTGCTCGACGTGAATCATCACCTTGTCGGCCATCAGTAGATAAGCTCCGGGTTGGCGCCGTTTTTGTAGCGCCGAACATGGCGGGTTCGCAACCTATTCCCGTTTTTCGGCGTGCATCTTTTTCGCGATGGTTTCGAGGGCGGCGGCGGCGCGTGACACATCGGCGAGCGAAGCGAAGTAGCGCGTGCCGTCGGCGGGCGGTGTATCCAGCGCGCGCGGATACTCGGGCCGGCGCGCGCGCAGGGCACGTACGATTTCGTCCCACGGCTCGTCGAGCCCGACGGGGTCGAGCCCGTTTTTGACGAGGGTGTCGGCCAGCGTCTTGAGCTGCAGCCCGAGCGAGAAGCCGACGCGGAAGATGCGCTCCAGCGCGATCGACGTCAGCGCCTGACCGGCGCGCGCCGTGTCGCCCCGCGACAGATATTCGAGCCCCAGCCCGACGGTGGCGGCGGCGCGGGCGAGCGCCTCCTTGCCCATCTCGAAGTCGCCCGGATCGACGAGGTCGGCGGCCATCGCCTTGTTGATGAGCAGGACCAGCGTCGCGTGCAGCCGTTCGACGTCGGCGTCGGACGGCAGCGTGCCGAGCGCTTTTCCGAAGAAGCCGGCCTCGTCGAGCGAGCCGGCCAGCACCGCGGGCAGCTCGGTCGGCGTCTCCGGCGGCGGCGCGACGAAGGTGTGCTCGTCGAGCTTCACGCTCGCCGGATCGAGGTACTGATAGATCGAGAGCGCCTCGTAGAAGTCGACGTAGCCGAGATCGGCCATGCGGCCCTGTCGCCAGCGCCAGGCGTGCTCCTCGAGGTCCGAGCCGAGCTCCCACTTGGCGCCCATGATGATGCGCCGGCCGAGCTCGAGGTCGTAGCGATAGATCCAGTCGAGGGTGCGCTCGAGCGCCTTGCCATCTTCGCCCGGGGCCAGGATGTCGATCAGATAGAAGCGGTCGGGAGTGGGGTAGTAGTGCCCCTCGGGCTCCTCGGGCGGCGTCTCGATGGTGAGGTCGTAGACGATCGCCTGGCGTTGCAGCCACAGCGCGACCACCTCGGAGTCGAGCTTCTCGAGGACGCTGCCGAGCTTCTCGTAGCCGGCGTCGGCGAGCGTATCGATCCAGGCGTCGATGCGGCGCTCGTCGATGTGGTCGCGCTCCCAGACGTCGAGATCGACGAAGCCCTGCACCTGCTCCGGGGTGGCGAGCGCGACCAGCTCGGCCGCGTCGGCCAATCCAACCTCTTTGATCGCGTAATAGAGCTCCTGCACGGGTAAACTGGGCACGAGCTGGGCTGCGTCGGGCTCGCTGATGATGGCGTCGGCCTTGCGTCCCCGACGGGCACGGGCCAGCGCCGCACGCCAGCGGCTCAAAGGAATGATCTCGTCACTCATGAACGGCTCTCTTCGGTGATCGGTCTTTACTACTTTTCCTTCTTCGGCGCGCTCGGGATCTTCCTGCCGTACTTTTCGCTGTGGCTGGTGGCCCAGGGGATGTTGCCTTCGCAGGCGACGCGCGTCTTGTCGCTGATACCGCTGATGGCGCTCTGCGTGCCGCCGCTGACGGGGCTCGCCGCCGACGCGCGGCGCCTGCGCGGCTGGCTCCTGCGCCTCGGCTCGGTGGCGACGGCGGTGGCGTTCCTCGGCTTCTTGCGCGCGCGGACGACGCACGAGCTGTGGCTGGCGACGGCGCTGTTCTGCTTCTTTCGCGCGCCGCTGACCTCGCTCGTCGACGCCACGACGCTGGCGCACGTGCACCACCACGGCGGCAGCTACGGGCGCATCCGCCTGTGGGGCTCGCTCGGCTTTCTCGTCGCCGCGGCGGCGACGGGCGCGGCGATCGATCGCGTCGGCGTCGGCGTGATCGTGCACGCGGCGTCGTGGGGGCTCGGCGCCTGCGCGGTGGTGTCGTTCGCGCTGCCGGCGGCGCCGCCGAGCGCGCGCGAAGGCGTGGTCGGCGCCTGGCTGCATCGGCTCGGCGAGCTCGACACCTGGCTCTTCATCCTCGCCGCGGCGTTCGCGCAGATGGCGACCGCGGCGTACGACTCGGGCTTCTCGCTGCACCTTGCGCGCCTCGGCTTCGGCGGGCGCTTCATCGGCGCCGCCTGGGCCACCGGCGTGGCGGCGGAGATCCTGCTGCTCGCCGCGTCGGGATGGATCCTCGCCCGCATCGGCGCGGCGCGGCTGTTCACGCTGACGCTGTTGACGGCGGTGGTGCGCTGGACGCTGCTCGCGCAGGTACGCTCGCCGGTGGCGATCTTGTGCCTGCAGCCGCTCCACGGCGTCACCTTCGGCCTGTTCTGGGTCTCGGGCGTGACGCTGGCGCGCGATCGCAACACGGAGACGCCGACGGCGGCGCAGGGGCTGTTCTCGGCGGCGATCGGCATCGGCTCGCTCGGCGGCATGAACGTCGCCGGTCTGCTGCTCGAGCGCGGCGGCGGGCGCCTGCTCTATTCGGCGGCGGCGGTCTGCGCCGCGCTCGGCGCATTGTGCGCCTGGGCCTACGCCCATCGGCAGCGGAAGTGATAGTGTCATGAGGCTGTGCGCTGGATGCTCCTCATACTGCTGGGCTCTACCGGCTGCCGCTTCAGCGTCGATGCGCTGCAGGACGTCGGCCCCGCCGGCGACGCCGATCTCGCGATGCCCGCCGACGGCGCGGTGCGCTCCGATCCCGTCGATCTCGGCGCGCCCGACGATCTGACGGCGCCGCCCGTGGTCCAGGGCGACATGGCGCAGGATCCGTGCGCGGGCGCGCCGCCGCCCGCCGCCGGCGCCATCGGCGCGCAGTGCGTGATCGGCAACCCGCCCACCATCGATGGCGATCTCAGCGACTGGCCGCAGGGCTCGTTCCTCGGCATGACCAGCACCACCGCCGCCCAGGCCGAAGGCAGCTGGGGCGGGCCGCTCCCCGACGACGAGGACAGCTCGGCGCGCTTCGCGGTGCGCTGGGACCTCACCAACCTCTACGTCGCCGTGTCGATCACCGACGACATCCGCGAGACGCCCAACGCGCCGCCCGGCCTCAGCGACAACGACGCGCTCGAGATCTTCGTCGACGGCAACCACGACCGCACCACCAGCTACGGCAGCGACGACTGGCAGCTCGTCTATTCGGCCGACGGGCAGAAGGCGGCGGCGCGCGTGTCGCTCGTGTCGTGGCCGACGGGCGCGCACGAGGCGTGGGGCGGCACCAGCCCCTCGTTCACCGTCGAGGCGGCGATTCCGTGGAGCGCGCTCGGCGGCAGCGCCGCGGCGCCCGGCCGCATCGTCGGCTTCGACCTCAAGCTCGACGACAACGACGAGAAGAGCAAGACCACGCGCGACCGCGACCTCGTCATGTACTACGTGCAGCCGAGCGGCGCCGGAGCCCCGAGCTGCGCGGCGCCCTATTGCCGCACCGACGTCTTCGGCGCCGTGCAGCTGCAAGGCCGCTAAAGCGCGATTCGGTTGCGTTGAGCGTAGCGCGCAGCGATGAGTCCGCCCAAAGACAGCCGGCGTCGCGCACCGCAGTAGATCAACGCAAGTGATTCGCGCTTTAGCGTACAGTTCAGGCATGGAGCCCGTCGCCGCCGCCGTCGCGCGCGCGCTCGCCCGCCTACCGGGCGGGCGCTGGGTCGTCGCCTGCTCGGGCGGGCCCGACTCGACGGCGCTCGTCGACGCCCTCGCCGCCGACGGCACGCGCGCGCTCACCGTGGTCGCCGTCGACCACGGCCTGCGTCCGGCGGCCGCCGCCGAGGCCGCCTCCGTCGTCGCCGCGGCGCGCGCCCGCGGGCTCGACGCCGTCGCCGTGCGCGTGGTCGTCGACGGCAAATCGATGGCCGCGGCGCGGCGCGCCCGCTACGACGCGCTCGTCGCCGAGGCGCGCCGGGCCGGCGCCGTTGCCATCGCCGTCGGCCATACCGCGACCGACCAGGCCGAGACGCTGCTCGATCGCCTCGTCCGCGGCGCCGGCACGCGCGGCCTCGGGGCGATGGCCCCCATGCGTCGCATCTCTTCGCTCGACGGCGATCTATGGTTGGTGCGCCCGCTGCTCGCCGTGCCGCGCGCCGACGTCGAGGCCTACGTGGCCGCGCGCGGCCTCTCGGTCGTGCGCGATCCGACCAACGACGATCGCGCCTATCGCCGGAGCCGCCTGCGCCACGAGGTCCTGCCGCTGCTCCGCCGCGAGCGCCCCGACCTCGATCGCGCGCTCGCCGCCACCTGCGATCGCCTGCGCGCCGACGCCGACGCCCTCGAGGCCCTCGCCGCCGACGCCAGCGCACGCCTCACCGCCGCCGACGGCAGCTTGGATGCGGTGGCCCTTGCCACGTTGCCCGAGGCGCTCTTCGCCCGCGTGGTCGCCGCCGCCAGCGGCGTGGTCCTCGGCGCCGTCCACATCGCCGCGCTCGCCCGCCTGTGCGCCACGCCGAACGGCACGCGATCCTTGGATCTTCCCGCCGGCCTCGTCGCCGAGCGCCGCTACGGCCGGCTGGCCTTCGCTCCGCGCCGCAAAAAACGCGCGTCCGCCGTCACTCCGGAGGTGGCGGTATCGCAACCTGGGATCTACCTTCTGGACGAGATGCGAGTCGAGGTGACCGAAGCGCTCTTCGATTCCCTCCGCGAGGGCACCGCCCCGCTGGTGCTCCGTCACGTGCGCGCGGGCGATCGCGCGCGTCTGGGAAAGGTGCAGGATCTGCTCGTCAACGCCAAGGTGCCGCGGCCCGAGCGCGCGCGCCTGCCCGTGTTGGCGCGCGGCGCACGAGTCCTGTGGATCGCGGGCGTGGGTATGTAATAATGATCGCTGACAAGAGAGGTCCCTTTGCGTCAGTCCCATAAGACCATCCTGCTCTGGCTGCTGCTCATCCTCATGTTCGTGAGCATCTACCAGTTGTTCACCGGCCCCGCGAAGGCTGTCGACGAGAAGATCGCGTTCGGCAACTTCATGCAGGAGGTGCAGAACAACCCCGCCCACATCAAGAAGGTCACGATCAAGGGCGAGCACTGGAAGGGCGAGTACAACGACGGCCACAAGTTCACCACCATCGGCCCGGCCACCGTCACGGCCGACGTCCTGGCGAAGCTCGACCACGCCGGCAAGGACGGCAAGGCCGCGGTCGCCTACGAGCTCGAGGAGAAGGAAGACAACCCGATCTGGACCGGCATCCTCTTCACGTGGCTGCCGATGCTCGCGCTGGTCTTCATCTTCTTCCTGTTCATGCGCCAGCTCCAGTCGGGCGGCGGCAAGGCGATGTCGTTCGGTAAGTCCAAGGCCAAGCTCCTCGGCGAGCACCAGAACAAGGTGACCTTCGCCGACGTGGCTGGCGTCGAAGAGGCCAAGGACGAGGTCGAAGAGATCATCGCGTTCCTCAAAGACCCGAAGAAGTTCACCAAGCTCGGCGGCCGCATCCCGAAGGGCGTGCTCATGATGGGCCCGCCGGGCACCGGCAAGACGCTCCTGGCGCGCGCGATCGCCGGCGAGGCGGGCGTGCCGTTCTTCAGCATCTCGGGCTCCGACTTCGTCGAGATGTTCGTCGGCGTCGGCGCCTCGCGCGTGCGTGACCTGTTCGAGCAGGGCAAGAAGAACGCGCCCTGCATCATCTTCATCGACGAGATCGACGCGGTCGGCCGCCATCGTGGCGCCGGCCTCGGCGGTGGTCACGACGAGCGCGAGCAGACCCTGAACCAGCTGCTCGTCGAGATGGACGGCTTCGAGTCGAACGAGGGCGTCATCCTCATCGCCGCGACCAACCGGCCGGACGTCCTCGACCCGGCGCTGTTGCGCCCGGGCCGCTTCGACCGCCGCATCGTCGTGCCGCGCCCCGACGTCAAGGGCCGCGAAGGCATCCTGCGCGTGCACGCCAAGCGCGTGCCGGTGTCGACGGAAGTCGACCTGTCGACCATCGCCAAGGGCACGCCCGGCTTCTCGGGCGCCGACCTCGAGTCGCTGGTCAACGAGGCGGCGCTGCTCGCGGCGCGCAAGGACAAAGACAAGGTCGACATGCGCGACTTCGAGGAGGCCAAGGACAAGGTCCTCATGGGCCCGGAGCGCAAGTCGATGGTCATCTCCGAGCGCGAGAAGCGGACGACCGCTTATCACGAGGCGGGGCACGCGCTGGTCGCCAAGCTCCTGCCCGGGTCGGACCCGGTGCACAAGGTCACCATCATCCCGCGCGGCCCGGCGCTCGGCGTGACGCAGCAGCTCCCGGCCGAGGATCGCCTGAGCTACTCGAAGGACTGGGCGGAGAACCGCATCGCCATCTGCCTCGGCGGCCGCATCGCCGAGGAGATCGTGTTCGGCCAGATGACCACCGGCGCCGGCAACGACATCGAGAAGGCCACCGAC
>Ga0134125_10003532_pt1 | contig 18060 bp, 16 predicted proteins | sample KB31751_FD_96464 | JGI IMG/M metagenome (GOLD analysis project Ga0134125, IMG submission 96464) | Terrestrial soil microbial communities with excess Nitrogen fertilizer from Kellogg Biological Station, Michigan, USA - KB3-175-1 | ecosystem: Environmental > Terrestrial > Soil > Unclassified ...
CTACGACGAGTGTGTGTCGGAGATCGCTGCGTCGTTACGACCCTCGGCGCGCGGGGAGTACGAGATCACTGATGTGAATCTCGAGTATCTGCGGCGCGGGGAGCTGCGGATGGAGTTGATGAGCCGAGGGACCGCGTGGCTCGATACCGGGACGCACGAATCGCTAGCCGATGCGTCGAGTTTTGTGCAGACGATTCAGAAGCGGCAAGGGCTGAGTATTGCGTCCCCAGAAGAGATAGCGTGGCGGATGGGCCATATCGACGATAGTCAGCTCGTTCGATTGGCCCAAGCGATGGGAAAAAGTGGCTACGCGTCCTATTTGCGCGAGCTAGCATCGGAGGGTACGCGTGAACGTAAGTGAACTTGACGTTCAAGGCGTTCTCCTGATCGAGCCGCGAGTATTCGCTGATGACCGCGGCTTCTTCATGGAAACCTACAATGCCGAGCGCTACGCGTCGCTTGGCATCGACCGCTCGTTCGTGCAAGACAATCTATCGCGTTCCCGGCGGGGTGTACTGCGCGGTATTCACCTCCAACATCCACATGCCCAAGCCAAGCTTGTGTCCGTACTCGAGGGCGAAGTGTACGACGTGGCGGTCGACGTTCGGCCCGGCTCCCCGACATTCGGGCGGTGGTGCGGCGAATATCTGTCGACGCAAAACAAGCGGCAGCTTTTCATTCCGGCCGGAGTCGGGCACGGGTTTATCGTTACGTCCGAATCAGCGCTCTTCCACTATAAATGCAGCGACTTCTACCACCCAGAATGCGAACGAACCCTCCGTTGGGACGATCCTCAATTTGACATCCGGTGGCCTCTCGAACCAGATGAAGTCTCATTGAAGGACCGCGTGGGAATGTCCCTTGATGAGTTTCTCGCTGAACTACAATTAGAAAGTCGTGCTGCCGATCACACCAGCGCGAATCACAACCCAGACTGTGGGTTGGCGAATGGACTGAAGGCGTTCAAATGACCGTCGCGAGGAATCGATCGAGTGCGTCGGTCCACGGTGGGAGCGGGGATTCGAGAGCCGCTTCCAACTTTGTCGTTGAGAGCGTGCTGTTGGCGGGCCGCCGTGCCGCAGTCGGATATTCGGCGGAAGTGCACGGCGCCAGCAGACTGGATGCGCCTATAGACTCGAAGATTCGCGACGCTACGTCGAACCACGTCGTAGGGCTGGCGTTCGCAGCGTGCCACGTGCCAAGCGCCTCGCGCCGCGTCAGTAACCAGGTCCACTCGGCAAGATCGCGAGCGTACGTCGGGCGGCCCAATTGATCGCAAACGACGCGCGTCGGAAGGTGGGCCATAGCGCGCTCACGCATAGTGCGCGGAAAAGATCGTCCGTTCCGCCCGAACAGCCACTGCGTTCTCACGAGAATCGTACGCGCGCCAGACGCCAACAGTTGCCGTTCGCCTTCCAATTTTGTGCGGCCATAGACATTGATCGGAGCCGGGGCGTCAGTCTCCGAGTACGGCCGCCCCAGCGTCCCCGAGAAGACATAGTCGGAACTGAAGTGCACAATTCCTATGTTGCACGAAGCGCACAAACGGCCGAGTCTGCCAATCGCGGACGCGTTGACCTCATGAGCCAGGGCAGCGTCCTGCTCCGCGCCGTCGACAAACGTATAACCGGCGGCGTTGATGACCCAGTCCGGCGAGAGCGCGTCGAGGCAGTTAGCGATCGCTGCGGTATCGATAAGATCGACGTCGACGCGCGCAGGCGCGTGCAACTCGACACTTGCTGGCACAGTGTCGCGAAGGTCCGTTCCAAGCATGCCACTACCGCCGAGTAACAGTACACGCTGCACTGTATGATCGCTCATTTGTGGGAACGCTTGCCATGACACGGATTCTCTTGGTCGTAGGCGTTCCGAATGATGGCAAGTTCACAGCGCGCGATGGGCGCTACGAGCACGAAGGTTCGCAGGGGCCCGCCTGCCTCCCAGACGGAATGCCGCAGCGGCTTTGGCTGAGCGCTCTGGAGCGTCTTGGTCACGAGGTACGCGTGTTTAGATATTCCGACGCGGGGATGTTGGGAGCATTCGCGAATCGCGGCCTTGCACATTCCGTGCGTCGATTGCCGAAAGCGATCCGCACGCCAATCGACAGTCTAGTTCATAGGACCGCGAATGCTAACCCGGAGTTTCGCGCCCGCAACCGGCGATTGCTCTTGCAAGCCGCCCACTACCAGCCGGATGTGATCCTGCTATCAGGCGGGAGCGAAATCATTCGCCCGCCGACGATTCAACGCCTGAAGGCACTTTCTAATCGGCCGAAGATTGCGCTGCTCCACGGATCCCCGCCGATCTATTCGGCGACGCGGGCTGAGCGAACCTTCGCTCGTTACGTCGATGCCATCTACACGAACGACGATTTCTTCGCGGCGGATTGGACGATGCTTGGAGCAAAACGATCGGTCAACCTTCCAGTGTCGGCCTGCGATCCGGAAGTGCATCACCCGTCGCTCGAAGCCGCGTCGGTGAAGCGGCATACAATCGCGTTTGTTGGTACGCTGAACGGCCTAATGCACGAGCGACGGTGGGAGACATTGGATGCCGTGGCTGACCTTGGACTGGCCATCTGGGCGCCAGAGTTTCCAGCCGCGCTGCGGTCGGCGCGCCTGTTTCACTGCTATCAGGGGCCGCTGCTCAATCGTGACCTTCAGGTGGCTTACACGAATTGCACGCTCGGCCTGAATATTCATTCTCATACTATGCTGACTGGCGGGAACTTGGCGACTTTTCAAATCCCCGCCTTTGGCGCGCCGCAGCTCATCGATCGGTTTAAGGCGGATTGGTTCACCGCGGGCCGCGACGTAGTCCAGTATAGCTCGCCGCGAGAGCTGCGAAGTTGTGTCGAAAGTCTGCTCGGGCAACCGGGCCGGCAACGAGATATCGCATGTGCCGGGCATCGGCGAGCAACGACGGAGCACACCTACGAACGCCGGTTCGCCGGGCTGCTCGATAATCTAAATAATTCAGTGCATGAAGGCGGCCGATGAACGTGCCACTGAGCCAATCCATTCAAGCGGGGCGCGTACTCGACGCCAATTGGGAAACCGCAACATGCGATCGCTGTGGTAGTCGCGCTCCGTGGCGTGCGCTCGCAAGCTTCGCATCGCCATCCGACATCGCTCTAGCGATTCATCGCAAATGCATCGATGCCGTCACGTGGCCGCCTTCAGGACGGATCGACTTTCGTCACTGTCGCGGTTGCGGAATCGTTTTTATGACCCCGAGGTTGACCGAGGCAGGCGCAAGACGTTTCTACGATGCCTTTTACGACAGCGCGACGGACTTGCCATACTATGCGTCGAGTTGGACAGACCTGGAAAGGGCTCGTTTGGATTGGATCGCGCAATTTGCCCAAGCCCGCTCGAGCATTATCGACGTCGGTTGCGGTACCGGTTCGTTCCTGGCGGCGGCGCGGGCGGCCGGCTATCGCGTGTACGGCGTCGACGTCTCCGAAATCGCAGTAACTCACGCACGAAAGGAGCGGCAACTCGATGCAGATGTTGGTGATATCGCATCACTGGTCGCCAGCGGACGCCGATCCGATGTGATCACCATGTTTTCCGTACTCGAGCATCTTCGTGATCCGCTCGATGCTCTGTCAGCTGCTGCTCAAATCGTTCAACGCGGCGGCCTTTTCGTGTTCAACGTCCCCAATTACGCTAGCGCAGATCGCGCGTTTTGTTCGATCGTCGGCCGGGCCTGGCCGGGTTTCATCGTCGAGCACAACTACTACTTCTCGGCGACCGTCGTTAGGCGAATGCTGGCCGACGTCGGATTCGCCGTCGTCAGGATGAACTCCAATTCGCCGGTTCCCCGCGGGGCGAGAGGAACAGGACCGGTGGTGTCGGGCGGCAGGCCGAAGAGCGCGGTGACAGATCGCGTCGTCGGTAGAGCGCGGACTTTGCTGGAAGGTGCGTTCGAACATTCTCTGTTGTCGCGACATTCAATCGCCGGGAACTTCCTTCACGTCGTCGCAAGACGCGTATGAGCACCAAGCACTGGCGCGAAAGGCTCAACCGCTGGACGCGAATGGCCGTCATTCGCGCGACTGGCCGGCGTGATCTGTTTTGGCGCATTTGGGGCTACAACTTCGCGGATGAAGCATATCAGCGGCGCATCTTCCCGCAACACGAGTGGCTTCGCAATCATCTTGCTGCGCTGAATCCCGCGAGCGTCGCTGAAGTCGGCTGCGGCTTTGGTCGAAACCTCGGCCTCATTCGCGATTGGCTCGGCGACGATTGTCTTGTCGTCGGATTCGATTTTAGCTTGCCAATGCTGGCTAGGGCTCGCGACTACGTCACTTCCGAAGCTGGCTGCCTCTGCGCGGCAGACGCCATCCAGATTCCGATGCGGGCCGCAAGCGCGGACGTGGTGCTGTCGCATGGGTTGCTGATGCACCTTCCGGACGCCGCAGCTGGGGTGGCGGAACTGCTACGAGTCGCGCGTCGATCCGTGCTGATTGTTGAGCAGTGGGACGATGCCGGCGAACGCGCGATCAACGATTATACGTGGGTCCACGACTATGAAGGAATAACTGGCTCTGTAGCCGACAGCTCCGAGGCAGTCTTGGTCGACAGCCGTGTAATCCTTAACACGGAACAGCTGCTCTGCTTGCGAATCGATCGCCACAGCTCGCATTCCACCTCATAGCCGCGACCGAGCGCCCGAAAAGGTCAGGCAGTCGCTTAGCCGCCGCGATTACGCTCGCGGGTGCCGCGCCCTCGTGTACGAAGATATCGCCAGGCAAGATAGAGAACGGCCGATGGAACGAGCACCAAATTGGTGCGGACAGAGCCGAACCAGCGCCGTGAGAAAACGAACATATCGTGATAGTAAAGCCACCGAATTGCCTTCGGGTCGCTGCGGCTCGAGCTGTGCTGACCAATATGTTGGACCGATATCTCGGGCAAATAATACAATTGAAAGCCGTTTGAGCGCAGCGTTTCCGCCAGATCGTCTTCCGTGAAGTACAACTTGAGCTTCCAGTCATAGAGCTCGCCGGCGATTGCAGATCGGCGCACCAGTAAGCAAGAGTCTTGCAAGACATCGACTTCGATGGCCGATGACGAAGCGTTGAGATCGTTCAGTGCTTCTGCCGGTGGACGGGGCAGAAATCGCCAGAAGGTGTATGTGGACAGAAGGCTTTGGAAGGAATACCTTGGCCGCGCGATCCATTCGATAGAGTTGTCTAAATGCCGGCTCATCGGCGCGACGGCGCCGACCGATGGGTGGGCTTCCATGAACGCAACTAGGCGAGCCAACGTCTCCGGCGCTAGGAAGACATCTTGGTTAAGAATGAGAAAGTACGGCTCAGTACTTTCGATGAACGGTCGTCGATAGGCGAGGAAGAAGAGGTTTGACCCGCTCGCGAGGAGTTCAACGGTTGGAAACTCGCGGGCGAGCATGGTGTGCACATCGCCCGCGGAAGCATTGTCGGCGACTACAACTCGCGTGAACGGCGGCTGCGTCGAGCCGAGCACTGAGGATAAGCTCCGGCGCAAAGCTTCTGGCGCGCGGAAGCTGATGATGCAGACGGCTACGCCCGGTGTCTGGCGTGCGTCGCCGGAGGCGGCGCGCTTCACCACGTGATCGTCATTAGAGCCGTATCGCAACAAAATCAGCAGGCCGTCAGCGAGTGCGTCATCGGTATCTCATATATATAGCGTTCGCGATGCATCATCAAATTCTGTACGTCGCTCCGGCTGGAGTTGAACGCGGAGGGATAGGCTCGTACGCACGCGCCGTCCGCTCGGCGCTATTGGCGTACACCGACTGGGTGCCAACATTCTATCAAGATCTGTTGCCGCCCGGGTTTGATGGAGCCCGAAACGTCAGTCCCGCAATGCGCCGCAGGATTGTAGGCGAACTTGATCGAAGCGGTAAGCTCGCGCCGTTTCGCCTTATACACGTCGAGCTCGGGACAAGCCTCAGCGATGAGTTTCACTGGGCCTATCAGATTGCGCGCACACGACCCGGTTTGCCCATCGTGCTGACGGTGCACGATCCGCCGTACACCGTACGCAATCTCTGCCCCTACTACGACTTCGGATCCACAAGTGGGTTTCGCGACCGCTGGGTTCGAAAGGTCTGGAACGTCTCGGCCGGCCATCTCATCGAACGTGACATGCTTCACCGGGCCGCGGCAGTGACAACACTTTCTAGGCGAGGCGCGACACTGCTCAGCCGGCGATTCGACGTTCGTGTGACGACGATTCCGCACATCGCTTCGATTTTGCCAGAGTTGCCGCCACAACCGCGTCCGTTAAGCAGCCCCCTCCGCGTTCTCTTCTTCGGCTACTTGAGCCGCGACAAGGGGCTACACGTCCTATTGGAAGCTGTGCGTCTCCTCGCTCGCGATCGTTGGGCTCGCAGGTTCATGCTCACAATCGTCGGTAAACCATTTGGCGAACCGGATTCAGCCACGCTGCCGTCTTTGAGATCTGCGATGAACGAGCCGCTCGTACGCAGTCATCTGGTAGTAACAGGTTTTCTTCCTGACGACGAACTCTCGACCCTCTTGACGCAGCACGACGTCTTGGTTCTACCTTACGTCGACGATCGGATCTGTTCGTCGAGCGGGCCGCTCGTGACAGGTCTTCAGTTCGGACTGGTCCCGGTGGTTACGCGTACACGTGCGCTTGCCGAGGTTGTCGTGGATTCGGGCAGCGGCTTTGTCGCCGAACCACGGAGCCCGCAAGGTCTTGCCAGCGCGCTCGGGAGACTGATCGATAGTCCGGACCGGGTACAGCTCGACCGGGCTCGAGCCCTGGCCTATGCGCAAAAGAGCAGTCCGCGTGCCGTCGCGCGTGCGCTGTCCGACATCTATTCGGTCGTCGGAGGCCTGCAGAGGTCCACCGCTCCTGAGGACGACCGGGGCGCGGGACCGCAGTTTGCAGACAGAGCAATGAAGTAGCCACGGAGCAGGCCGAGCCGCGCAGAGGTCTGGCACGGCTCGTCGTGGCTCTTTGGACTTGCGATCCTCGCAGCTCCCACAGATCGCCTTTTCGACGACGAGGTCAGGACGTGCAGCAACTCAATGGCTCCGTTGGACCTGCCCCTGAGGCACAAGCCACTTCTCCGAGCCGGGCGATTCCCGTCTTTCGGCCGCAGCTCGGTGAGGAGGAGATCGAAGCACTGCGCGAGGTATTTCGGAGCGGCTGGATCGGGTTAGGTCCGCAGACGGCGAAATTCGAGGAGAAGTTCGCAACATTCGTCAACGCCAAGCACGCGGTGGCCGTGAACAGCGCCACCGCCGGTCTTCACCTGGCCTGTTTGGGCTTGGATCTAAGACAGGGCGACGAGGTGCTGGTGCCGACGATGACTTTCGTGTCGACGGCACATGCAGTGGTTCTGGCGGGCGGTGCCCCGACCTTCGTAGACATCGATCCCGAAACGCTCAACATTTCTGTCGAAGATGCCGAACGGCGAATTACGCCCCGGACACGAGCGATCGTCGTCGTGCACTACGGCGGACACGCGGCGCCGATGGACGAGGTTTGGGAATTCGCGCGCCGACACAACCTCGTGGTCATCGAAGACGCGGCTCACGCGTGTGGCACACTGTACCGGGGGGCGCCAGTCGGTGGCTTAGACGGGACCGACGTCACTGTCTTCAGCTTCCACGCGGTGAAGAATCTTGCCACGGGCGACGGCGGGATGTTGACGACGAATCGCGACGATCTTCGCACAGCTTATGACCGGTTGAAGTGGGTCGGGATTGATAGGAGCACGTGGGATCGGACGTTGCCGAGAGAGGATTCGGCCTACGACGACTTGCGCCAGTTCGCCCGCTACGGCTGGTACTACGAAGTCCACGGCCTCGGGTACAAGTATCACATGAACGACATCACCGCCGCCATCGGGCTCTGCCAACTGGCGAAGCTTCCTGACGGGAACGCGCGGCGCAGAGAGATTGCGGCCACGTATCGGGCAGCACTGGCAGGCATAACCTGGATCGAACTGCCATTGGAGCACTCGTACACGCGCAGCGCGCAACACAATTTCGTGATCAAGTCGCCATATCGGGATGCGTTGAACACGGCATTGATGCAGGCAGGCATCTCGACCGGTGTTCATTACATGCCGATTCATTTGCAACCGTACTACCGGAGCACGCACACCACGCTGCCAGTTGCCGAGCAGGTGTGGCGCACGCTTCTCACTCTGCCGCTTTACCCATCCATGACCGCGAGTGATGTAGACCGCGTAATCGACGGTATCCGACGTTTCATTCCGCCAGATTGAGCGGTACGCATCGCGCATTCGGCGCCTGTTCCCCGATGTTCGAATCCTCTAGCCTACGTTATCATCGCGCCGGGCCTTCCGAATTGGGGAAGCCTTGGTCTGCGCACCGACATGTTCTGGCGATGATACCGCCGCGCAGCCGTATTCTCGAGATTGGCTGCTCGACGGGATATCTAACCCGACACCTTGCGCAGCATCTCTGCTGCCAAGTTGTGGCTGTCGAGTCGGACCCCGCTGCCGCTGAACTCGCCCGCCCCGAAGCGACGGCGCTTCTCGTCGGGGACATCGAATCGCCCGAAATTCTCGGTCAGGTTTGTGAGCGACAGTACGACGTCATTCTCTTGGCCGCTGTGCTTGAGCACCTTCGCCGGCCTGACATCGTCCTGAGTCGGATCGCGCAGGAGCTGGCACCGAATGGCCGGGTCATCATCTCGCTACCCAACGTCGCACATTGGTCGGTGCGGTGGGGCCTGATGAGAGGCAAGTTTCAATATGAGGACACCGGGCTGCTAGATCGAACACACTTGCATCTGTTCACTCGAAAGACGGCCCGCGAGCTGATTGCCGAATGCGGCCTACACGTCGAAGCGGAACGGGTGACGTCGATGCCGCCATGCATGCGGCTGTTCCAGCATCTTCCCCGAGTGGCCAGCCTCACGGGCAGGTTGGCGCCTAGTCTCGTCGGATATGAGCTGATTTACCAGGCAGCGCGTGCATCCTCGTGAGTGGAGCGGAGATCTGACGACAGTGGATCAAGCGCTCACCTCTCTCCCACCGGTAGCGCCACCAGACGTTCCGACTCGCTTCGCCACGCGCGGCTTCGCGCGCGAAGCCACAATTTACAATGCAACCCAGATCCTTGGGCTGGCGGCGACTTTCGCTTGGGGCGTTGTTCTCGCGAACCAACTCGGCCCGACCGACTACGGCAGGTATGCGACGGTTGCCGCATTCGCGGCAGTTTGCGGAACGTTGCTCGACTTCGGTTTTGAGCTCATCATCGTTCGTGATGTCGCACGAAACCAAAGTGTCGCGTCCGAATACATGGCGAGCTCGCTCTGGCTCCGCGCGATCGCCGCGGCCGCGGTTTGCTGCCTGGCAGCAGGGTGCGCGGCCTTGATCGGTTTCGATCGTCGCATCGTCTGGCTCATCCTCCTTTTCTACGTTAGCACCTCCGTAAATAGCTTCGCCGCGCTGGCCGGCAACTTTCTTCAAGCGGTCGGGCTGTTCGGAGTCGTTGGTGGCGTCACCGGCGCGCGCGCGGTCGGCATTCTTGTCGTCGGCGCGGGCATGCTTCGTATCGGCTACAAGATACCCGGCATTCTCGTGATGTATGCGGTCGGCGCCACCGCCGCGGCACTGATTCTTTGGGTCGTTGTGCGTGCGCGAGTCGGATCTCCAGCGCCGAAAGTCGACCGCTCGCTCTCGCGTCGTCTAGTGATTGAGTCGACGCCCGTCGGCTTTGCAGCCCTCTTCAGCGTTCTGCTAGCCCGCGTCGACAAAATTGCCTTGGCGCGGTTCGTTTCGCTGCAGGCGCTCGGCTGGTACAATGCAGCCTTCATCCTCATTCAAGGAGGAATGGATGCCACCTGGACTAGCTTCAACAAATTATCATATCCCATCCTGAGCCGGGCGTCGCGCGACGCTAAGACGCTCATCGCGACAACGAGGCTCATGTTGATCGCGGCAGCAGCGCTCTTCATCCCGGTCGCGGCGGTCGCGGCCATCCTGTCACGAGACGTGACGCACCTGCTCTTTCGGCGACCGGAGATGGCGAATGTGTCGATCGCGATTAGTATTCTCTCATGGACTATCCCGATTACGATCTTCTGGGCGATCCTTCGGAACGTTCAACTTGTGAGTGGCAGGCAAATCGCGTACGCTGCTCAAACCGGTTTCGGGGTCATCGTGAACGTCGCGGCTCTTGCCGTCACAATTCCGCTTCTCGGTTGGACTGGCGCCGGCGTCTCGGCTGTCGGCACCCAAGCGATGCTGCTCTACCTCGCTTACCGCGACACCATCCGGACGTATCCGAGAATTTGGCCTACCGGCGACATCGCGCTCATCGTTGTAATCTGTGCAGCGATGGTCCTCGTTGCCGCCTACTTCGATCGCCGCGGGTTGCCGTGGTGGTCTGCGGCGGTGATCGCTCTTCTGGCATATGCGGGTCTTCTGGGAGCATACTGGCGATGGCGGCGCCACGCGATCTGCCCAGCCGGTCAGTTTGCTAATCTCGCAAGCGACGCATAAATCGACCAATAGCCGAGAGTAGAATCGGAACGGACGGCTGAGCGAAAGGGCTTGGAACAATTTGCTCTGACAACTCGAATGACCATCGTATCACCAAAGTTCGCCGCGCAGACGACGAACGCGCCGCTTCCGGATCGCTCCGGGCCCTCGGCAGGTTTCGTTCTCAGCCCGTTCAGCTTTCTTATGTCGGCGAGACGTCACCCTCTGCTCCTGATCGGCGTTCCTCTCGGACTCGCCGTCGCGGCCGGTGCGGCCAGTTTCTTGTTGCCGACCACATATACAGCCACCGCGACTTTCGTCCCAGAGGTGTCCGCGTCCAATAACTCGTTGCGCGGCCTCGCATCACTGGCTGGCATCGGTCTGTCGGTTGGCTCGTCGACCGACTCGCCCGAATTCTATGCGGAGCTGCTCCGGTCGCGGCCAATCGTCAACAAAGTGGCCGCCGGACGATACGGCACGAATCCGGACAATTGGCCTGCCCTAACACGCGATAGTCTGCCGCTGTCGACGCTATTAGGAGTCACGGACACCGACTCTGCGCAACGGGAGGCCCACACGGCGCGCGATCTCGTGGGCAAAACCGCCGTGAACATCGATCGCCGAACTGGAATCGTGACCATAGGCGTGACGACGACGCGAAGGGCACTATCTGCGGCGCTCGTCGCGGCTTACTTGGCCGAGCTCGGACAGTTCAATCAACTGACGCGACAATCACAGGCCAGCGCTAAGCGGCGCTTTGCGGAAGCGCAAACCGCTCAGGCTCAGCTTCGCCTCAGGTCCACAGAGGATTCTCTGCGAGCCTTCTACACGGCGAACCGCAACTGCTGTAGCTCAGCACCCGTGCTCCGGTTCGAAGAGATGCGGCTTGAACGCGCGGTGCAATTCAACACTGAGCTGTATTCGTCGTTGCAACGGGAGCTCGATGCTGCTCGGGTTCAAGAGGCCGATGACCTGCCGGTATTCACGGTGATCAACTCGCCAATGGTGCCCTCCCAAAAAGCTGGACCGAATCGCACGCGGATCGTCGCGGTGGTGTTCATCCTCGCGTTGTTGGCGGCGGCGGTCGCGCTTGCCCTCTACGACCATCGGGCGCAGCTATTTGATAGCTCGCCAGATTGGGCTGTGTGAGCAAACCTCAGGGTGATGGATTTCGCGACAGCGCCGAATTCACGCCACTATGAGCGCACCTCGATCTGCGCGCACCGGGAACGTTCTAATATGGATTGCCTTGATCGGCCTGCTTGCAATGGTTGCATGGCCCGACAGCTGGCGATCAATCGCCTACTCGATCCTACTCACCGCATGGGTGGCGTTCGAGTTTCACCGCTGGCGCCTCAGGTCGGTTTCGATGTACGGCCTGGTCTTATTTTGGCTGGTCTTGACCTACGTCCTTGAGCCAATTGGATCCGGCTATATGGACGAGACTCTACACGATTCTGCGGTACCGCTCGCAGTATTTCTGTTTGTCGGCGCAATCAGCTTGGGGTATGCAACAGAACTTCCGAGGCGAATCGCTGCGACGTGGAAGGCAGATCCTCGACCGTGGGAGCCTGAGAGCGTGCAGCACGCCACGTTAGCGCTCGCAATCCTTGCGATCGGCCTGTGGGGACTGTTCTTGGCGCTCGCCCACACAAGTCCGGTCGAGATGCTATACCACTCGCTCGAGGTGCGCGTTCGTGTCGAACAAGAACTTCCAGATGCGCGATGGATCCGTGACTTCGCCATCTGGTTCAGCTGGGCGCCCTTCTTCGTCGAGCTCACACAGGCGCTTGCCAAACCTCCACGTCCAACGTCATGGTTCAGGCTCGGTACGGAATTCTGTGTGCTCGAAGCCTGGATGCTGCTGTTGGGGCAGCGATGGGTGTTCTTTGCTCCAGCGGTTGTGACGGTCCTCCTGCTCGCAGATGCCGGCAAATTGAAGCTGACGGCGCTTCGCGTCGTGGCCGCCGGGCTCGCAGGAACCGCGCTGTCCTTCGTACTGGTGATGTACCGCACGCGTTCTCTGATCGGCGCCGTCGACTGGAAAGAGCTGTTTTCGGCCGTCAGCGACTTGGGGGCGACACAAGCCGTTCAACAGGGCCTTCGCGTGACCAGCAGCCGAATGGACAAGCTTGGAACGATCCTTCACGGTGTTCCGTCCAGCCTGCCGTTCGCTTGGGGCGACTCATACATCGGCGTAGTGATGCTGTTCGTTCCCCGCCGGTTCGTCCCCTGGAAACCGATGTACACGGATGACGCGATTCAAGCTGCGCTCTTTCCCGGATTCGACGGAGTCGGCCTCGCGTTCGGCGGAATCGCTGAAGCCTATTACAACTTCGGATGGTTGGGGATCGTTGCTATAGGCCTCCTGTCGGGAATGCTGATCCGGCTATGCGACCAACTGTTGTCGCGCGACGGTGCGAACCCAGTTCTTCGAATCTGGTTCTCGCAGGCCGGATTTCTGCTGCCCGTAATGATCGTCGGCGGGTGGTTCGGAGTGACGGCAATCCAGTTCGTTTTCTATTCCCTCTTGTCGTGGGTTGTGACGAGCACGCTGACCGCGGGGAAATCCCTCGCGGTCGCTCGAATACCGGCATAGCGGTCGCGAATGGCCCTGCGACAATGCCCGCTACTCCGGTGAGACCGATGCCACCAATAGGCACGGCACTTGCGCCCTCGCGGGAAGCTGTAGGCGTCGCACAGTGGAGTGCCGGGAGCGATGCGAGCGAATCTCGGGAGCGGACATGCGACGACTTACCAAGCGCGCCGGCCAACCGCAGCGTGCGAAACTGGTGCGGCTATCGTGATCGATCGGCAAATCAGAGTCGCGCTTGACCTCACCGCGGTCCCGGAGAACGTCGCGGGTGCGGGGGTGTATATGCTGAATCTCGCGCGCGCCCTTTCTCGACACGATGGCCCGGCCGACTTCGTATTGTTCGCGCCGGAACACGCCCTGACCCGCTTGGGAATCGAGTCGCCGCGGGTTCGTCAGATACCAGTGAGGTTGCCTGGCAGAGCAGCTCGCCTCGTCTGGGAGCAGACTCGCCTGCCTCGACTCTTGAGCGACTACGAAGCGGACATCCTCCACTCGCCGCACTATACCGCTCCGCTAATGGCCCGGCAGGCGTCTGTGGTCACATTTCCGGATATGACCTTCTTACTGTATCCGGAACTTCACACGCCGGTGAAGCGAGTGGTCTTTCCATTTTTCATGCGCCAGTCCGCAGAACGCGCAAGCCGGCTGATCGCGATGTCGGAGAGTACGCGCCGTGACATGATTCGCCTGTTGGGCGTCGCACCGTCCAAGGTAACGACAATTCATCTCGCGGCGAGCGATGATTTTCTGCCGCGCTCGCCCGCCGAGATTGGCGAAACTTGTCGGCGATACAGCGTGAGCCCACATCAGTACTTGCTCTACGTCGGGGTCTTCGAGCCACGCAAGAACATCCCAAACCTGATCACGGCTTTCAACGAGATCGCCGCGGGCTACTCTGACATAACTCTCGCGCTGGCTGGAAAGCCGGGATGGATGTACGAGGAGATTTACGCCAGGGTGCGCGACCTGGGGCTCGAGGGACGTGTGCGCTTCCTCGGCTACGTGCCCGACGCCGACCTCCCCGCACTCTATTCCGGAGCGAGAACGTTCGTCTATCCCTCGGTTTACGAAGGGTTCGGGCTTCCGATCCTTGAGGCGATGCGCTGCGGGACTCCCGTAATTACCTCCGAAAGTTCATCAATGTCAGAAGTCGCTGGGAGCGCGGCGGTGCTGATTAATCCGAACGATCCAGCCGAGCTACGCAATGCCATGGTTCGCGTGATCGATGATCCGTCGTTCGCGCGGCGGCTGCGTGAGAGCGGATTGGCGCGGGCGGCGATGTTTGGTTGGGATCGTTGCGCGACGGACACCATAGCGGTGTACCGAAGCGCGCAAAGGGTCAAGTGGGAAGCCGATCGCGGAGTAGCGTGATGCCATTCGCGGGAACGGTTGACGTGTCGATCTGCATGGTGTCGCTGAATTGCTGGGACGTATTACGGCCATGCCTGCAGTCGCTCTTGGCGATTGATGGCGATCTGTCATTCGAGGTTATCATTGTCGACAACGCGTCGACCGACGGAACGCCGGAACGTCTTCGGCAGGAGTTCCCCTGGGTTCGACTGATCGAAAACGATCGAAACCTCGGGTTCACGCGCGCTACCAATCAAGGAATTCGCGCGAGTCGAGGCCGACTGCTGCTTTGGCTCAACACAGACACGCTGCTTCGGCCGGAATCATTGCCGCGACTCGTTCAATTTCTCGATGATCATCCGCGCGTCGGGATCGTCGGACCGCAAGTGCTAAATCGGGACGGCTCATTTCAGCCGCAATGCCGTCGCGGCATGCCGACGCCCGGCGCCGCGCTCGCGTACATGCTGGGGATAGCTCGACTGCGCCCCGACGACCCCCGGTTTGGACAGTACCTTCTCAGCTACCGGCCCGTGGACGAAGCCTGTGAGGTCACGGCAGTGTCAGGATGTTGCCTCGCAGCGCGCCGGGAAGTTTGTGACGACATTGGGCTGCTCGACGAGGACATCTTTGGGTTCGGCGAAGACATCGACTGGTGCGTGCGCGCTGCCAACGCGGGCTGGCAAGTCTGGTACTGTCCGTCAAGCATCATCACTCACCTCAAGGGTTTCGGCGGCGCGCATTCGAAGCCCTATCACAAGATATTTGGAATTCACCAGGCGATGTGGGTGTTCTTTCGGAAGCACCTTCGCCCGCGCTATTCGCCGCTCGTCGCTGCCACCGTGTACGCTGGAATATGCGCGAGCTTGGCTGCCAGTACGGCCTCGACAGCGGCGCGCCGGAGTTGCGAACGCGTCAGCACTTGGTTGGCCGGGCAGCGGCCTTCGGCCCCGGTCATCCCCGATCCGCCAAGAACCACTTCGCTGTGATTCCCAATCCGTCTTCAAGGGAATAAGGAGCGATGAAGTCGGTCGCTCGGTGGAACTTCGACGAGTCGACGACTAGCGATGTCGTCAATCGCCGGAGCGCGTCAGCGTAGGAGCGATAGCCTATGGTGCCGATGGTCGCGTCGGCGGCGCGCGCCGCGTGCTGCAATAGTGGGATTGGTATGTTCAAGAAGCGCGTCGGGCGGCCGAGCGCACGCCCCATTTCGTAGGCGAAGGTGCGTGTCGACACGTCGGTCGGATCTTTTATATAGAAGATCTCGTACCGATCCGGCGAACGGTCTAGGAGGCAAATTATCGCTGCTGCGAGGTTCGTCACATATACCAAACTTCTACGGTTGTTGCGAACTGCTCCAAGTGGAAGTGGGATACGAGCGGCCACGAGCTTCATGAGCGAGAGTGGATTGCCTTTCATTCCCGGACCATAGACCATCGGTGGGCGCAGGATTGCGATGCCCGGGCCGCCCGCAAGGGCAAGATCGCCGAGTGCTTGCTCGGCGCGCAGCTTGCTCAATCCATATGCAGTGGTCGGGCGTTCTACACCAGTTTCAGTGAGCACCTCGTCCGCTTCGACCGCGGCAGCCGCCACGGAGCTCAGAAAGAGAAACTTCGCGATCCCCGCGTGTACGCACTCGGTGTAAAGCGCACGCGTGAGCTGAACGTTGGCCGCCTGAAGTGCCGCTGCAGCGTGCGCGTTCTCTCCCGGTACGTGGGCGCGGCCGGCCAAGTGGACAACTGCTTGCGCGCCGGCCAGGGCGCGTCTCAGGTCACTCGAGCTATGTTGGATCGCGTCGAGGGACTCGCGTGAAACAGCGCGCGGAGAATAGCCATGCTGTCGCAGCGAATCCATCAGATGGCTACCTATAAACCCGCGTGCGCCGGTCACTGCCACGACACGATCTGGGGATTGTGGCGCTTGCCAGGTCAGCGGGGCATCCTGCGATGAGGACATCAATATCGATTCTCCATTCGACGAGGAAGCGACACTGCGTCGTCGAGACCAACGATCGCCAGGCGCCGGCCCGCGAGCCGGGCGCTCGCTTAACGCGACCGTTCAAACAAATATGCATGCGCCGCGCCCTGCACGGCTCCGATGAATTATTCATTCCCTAGCAGAGGCGCGACGGATAGCGTGAGCGTGAACCTGAGTCGATGAGTAGTCCTCCTGGCGGCCTTGGGTTGGCGTGTGTCGTTTTCCTCGTCGCAGCGTTCACGTCCGGGGTGTTGGTCGGGCGCGTGCGCGCGTTTGCCGTGAAGCGGTCAATTTTCGACATCCCAAACTCACGAAGCTCGCACGCGCGGCCAACGCCACGTGGCGGCGGTGCGGCGATCGCGGTCGTCCTTCTCGCGGGCACCATTTTGCTTGCTGCATTCGGCCTACTCAATCATCGCGTCGCCGTCGCGATCGTCGGTGGCGGATTCAGCGTGGCAGTGGTTGGATGGCGTGATGACCGCCGCGGAGTGCCGGCGGCTTTGCGCGCAGTCGTTCACCTCGCCGGGGCAATATGGGCAGTTGTCTGGTTAGGGGGCTTTCCGATCGCGCGCTTCGGAACCACTCAGATCACCTTCGGAAAATTCGGCTATGTCCTAGCAGTCGTGGGGATCGTTTGGTCAATCAATCTGTTCAACTTCATGGATGGCATCGACGGGATCGCTGGCGTCGAGGCGCTGAGCGTTGGCGCTGTCCTAGCGGGAATGCTCGCCAGTGTGAATGCCGAAGGCCTTTCAATGGTCGCACTTCTCCCGGCAGGCGCGGCCGCCGGTTTCCTCATCTGGAATTGGCCCCCGGCAAAGATTTTCATGGGAGATGTTGGCTCGGGACTGCTCGGCTTCGTGTTTGCAGGCCTCACTGTCGCCAGCGAAAACGCGCGTGCTGCGCCCGCCCTAATCGTCCCCATGCTGCTCGGGGTTTTCGTCTTCGATGCGACGATCACCCTCATCAGGCGAGCAACCCGCGCTGAACGTGTCTATGTCGCCCATCGCGCCCACGCGTACCAGCGGGCAGTCCAAAGCGGGATGTCGCACGCAGTGGTCTCGACCGGGGTTCTCGCTGTAAACATTGTCTTGGCTGTTCTCGCCTGGACCGTGTTACAATCTCCTCAATTCATGTTGATGTCAGTGCTAACAGAGTTGCTGATCCTTTCTACGATCTATTGCTGGATCGAATGGCGTCGCCCCATGAAGGCCTCTCCGATCGAGATCGTCGAGGCGACGTCGAGCGGAGAGTGGCAATGATGGAAGCCTAGCCCGGCAAGAGGGCCCACTTCTTGCCCGCCTCAGCCTCTCCGATACCGCTCGATGCTCCAGCAGATTCGCTCCACGAAATGAAGATCAGGAACCGACACATCCTGCTCCTCGATGCCTTCCTCCTCGGCATCGCACCGTTCCTGGTATACGCCCTCCGATTCGAGAGTTGGCATTGGCGCCCGGCACAGCTCGCTACCGCGCTGACCTTCGCCGAACTCCAGCTCCCCCTCACCCTCGCCATCTGCTTCGCCTTCGGCATGTACCGCCGCCTCTGGCGGTATGCCTCCATCGCCGAGCTCGAGCTCATCGGCCTGGCGGGCGCGACCGTAGCAGTAGCAAATACTCTCCTCGGTCTTGTAATACTCCCGCGCTACTTCACGCCCA
>Ga0134125_10003533_pt1 | contig 18057 bp, 24 predicted proteins | sample KB31751_FD_96464 | JGI IMG/M metagenome (GOLD analysis project Ga0134125, IMG submission 96464) | Terrestrial soil microbial communities with excess Nitrogen fertilizer from Kellogg Biological Station, Michigan, USA - KB3-175-1 | ecosystem: Environmental > Terrestrial > Soil > Unclassified ...
GCTGCCGACCACGCCGACCACGCCGACTCCGCTGCCGACTCCGCTGCCGACCGCGCCGCCGACTCCGCTGCCGACCGCGCCGCCGACTCCGCTGCCGACCACGCCGACTCCGCTGCCGACCACGCCGACCACGCCGACCACGCCGACTCCGCTGCCGACCGCGCCGCCGTGATTACACAAGTGTCTCCACCGATTTCGGCCTCGTGGCACTGGCGTACTTGGGTGAGAGCCGCAACGGTCTGCGCGATTACGGCGTCAATAGCCGCGCCGTGTTTCCCCGCGTTACCGTTTTGCAGCGCGATCAGCCGATCGATGCGGCGCAAGGCAAGCTTGGGTCGCACCGGCTCAAGATTCGCGCCGGGCGTGATGGCCTCAAGAAACGCTTCGGGCCACGCCATCGCTTCGGCTTTCGGTAGACCTTCAAAAATTCGATCTTCGAGTCGCGCAAGCCATTCCGGCAGGCCCAACTCGATCGGATAGAGGGAATGGTCGTAGGCTTCGAGCGTACACCCGATGGCGCAACCCTTCCCTTTCTCCCAACCAATGCCTTGCGTGATGGCATCGGCGGCGCGATGGGCACGAACGCGTGCCAGATATTTGTCTTTGATTGCCTGGTCGCCGTGGAAGGCGCGAAGGGGCTTAGTGGTCATGGCACCAGCTCCTCACCGCCAGGCAGTGCGTACGCGAGCTTGCCGTCGCGGCGCAGCGGCGCGCGCAGGCCGCAGCCACCGCGCTTCGGCACATCCAGCTTGACGGGTGCGTGAATGACGGTGTCGCCGTAGACGACGGTAGCGTGCGGGATGAAGCCCACGGTGGTCTCGGTGCCGCCGAAGGACGTGGTGTGGCGTTCGGGCTTGGCTTTCATGGTCTTGTCTCCTGTCGGCACGGATCGGCCGGCGTTGCGCACGCGGTGGCATGCGCAACACCTGCGAATCAAAGCGCGTCCACCTGGGCGATAAGCCGCGCGGCATGTGGGCGGCGCGCCGGGATGTCATACCGGCGGCACGTTTCCAGTCGTTCGCGGAGCGCTGCGCGTTGCACCGGCGACACGTGCACGTCGGATATTTCCCGCGTGCGGTTCGCGTCGAATGAATAACCCGCGAAAAAGCGGCAGATGTCGGCCTGTAACTGGGTCATGCCGTCACCTCGCGTTCAGACCATTGCGTTTTCACCGGCTCGCCTAGCAGAAACTCGAAAAGACGGCGCGTCGCGGCGAGTGTCGGGCGGGCACGCGAGCAGTCAAAATAGCGCCAGCGGCCGTTGCGTTTTACGTAAATATCGATTCGTTCAAACATGGGCTAGTTACTCCGCGCGTCAACGCATTTAAGATGGCGCACCAGGCGATCGGTGCATTGCAGGTTGAAACTGTGAAACTGCGCGCCGCGCATGTTGGCCTGTATCTCCGCGAGGCCGAACGCTTCACGCGATACCAGCTTGCCGTCGATGTAATGGCGGCGCTTCCCGGTTTGGCGGTTGATCGTTTCGCACATTTGCATCGCACGCGCTCCCCGTTAGATGGCCGAATAGACGTGGTAGCCGAATGTCTGCAGGCGATCCAGACCGGGGGTGAAATACAAGTCCATCCATCGGCCATCCCCCCAATTGGCCCAGCGCGCGCCGATGCGTTCCGCGGCCTTGCTCCACTGCTCGCGAGTGCGCGCGTTCGGGTCGCGGTTGTACGCGGCGAGCAGGCGCGCACGTTTCTTTTCATCTTCCGGCACGTCGCCGCAGTGATCGGCAATCGAATGGCCGTCGATCTTCAAACCGGCCAGCGCATGAGTCAGCTTGTCATAGCCGTAGCCGCTGGCGCTGGCGTGCTGAAATTCAGCGCCACGCGAAAAGACGTTGACCAGCACGCGGCCGCCATCGCTGAAATGCGCTTGCACCTTCGCGACATACTCGCCGCGCTTGTCGGTGATGATCCACGCGGAAATGGAGCCGGCGGCTTTGGTTTCGGATACGTAGCGTGACATGGTCATTCTCCTGTCGATGGTCGGGGTGGTGCTGCAAGACGACTATACACGCATTGCGTGGTTACGCAAGGCGCGCCGCGATTGGCGTTCAGGACGTGTTCAGGTTATGCCCACGCTGAGTGCGCAAAACGCTGCGCGTTGCGCCGAACGGGTGCAACATTGCACGTGTTGCACTGAGCTACGCATACGCTAGCGCACGGTTCGTGGATGCAACGCGGGTGCAACGCGGCGGCGGTTTTGGGGTACGCGGCTAAGTTGTTGATTTTACGAGGTAAGCTAAGGATGCAACGCGGATGCAACGCGGATGCAACGCCGCGTTGCAGGAATTTTTAGAGAGACTGCATCTGCAACGCAACGCGGGGTGTGTCTAGGGACACCCCCGCGGTGTTGCAGATGCGGTCCGGCGGTCGGCGTTGAAACCAAAAACCTAGAACGCAACTTTTCGCACGTCACCAAACTGGTATGACGGGCGCCGCGCCGTGTTGCCGATGCCCACGCGCGTGATTACACTCGCGCCATGGCTCCCCATTACTTCCCATGGCATGACGCGTTCCTCGCAGCACTGCGCGAATACCCAGTGCTGGGACACGCGTGCGAGGCTGTTGGCATCGACCGCGCCACGGCATGGCGCGCACGTGAAAAAGATGCGAACTTCGCTAAAGAGGTGGCGGACGCCCTAGAGGAGGGCATCGACCGCGCCGAGAAAGAAGCCTTTGCGCGCGGCGTCACCGGCTGGCATGAGCCGGTGTTCCACCGCGGCGAGGTCGTCGGCGAGGTGCTCAAGAAGTCGGACGCCATGCTCGCACTGGTGCTCAAAGGCCGCCGCAAGGCGATCTACGCCGACCGCACGGAGATCACGGGCGCCGACGGCGGCCCGGTGGCACACAGCGACGAGACCACGCGCGCGGCCCGCTTGGCGCACCTGATCGACGTGGCGCGCCTGCGCAAAGAAGCCGAAGACCTCGGATGACGCCGGCGGAGCTGCGCGAGCTGCTGCCGTTCCTCACCGCGGCCGAGCGTGCCGAGTTCGAAACGCTGCTGGCGCAGGACATGGCCGAGCGCGTGTGGGTACCGCTGCCAGGCCCTCAAACCATGGCCTACGAGTCGTGCGCTGACGTGGTGGGCTACGGGGGTAGCGCTGGCGGTGGAAAAACGGACTTGGCGATCGGCAAGGCGCTAACGCGACACTCCGTGATCCAGATATTCCGGCGCGAAGGCACCGAGCTGGGCGGTCTGATCGATCGTATGGTGGAAGTGCTGGGCCATAATTCCGGCCTGTCGCGTGCACACCCCGCGACGTGGCGCAAGCCATGTGATGGCGTCAAGGTGGTCGAGTTTGGCTCCGTGCCGAATCTCGGCGACGAGACCAAGTATCAGGGGCGCCCGAAAGACCTGCTGGTAATCGACGAGGCGGCCAACTTCCTCGAGCAGCAGGTGCGGTTCCTTATGGGCTGGGTGCGCACGACCGACACCGCGCAGCGTTGCCAGACGCTGCTGTGTTTCAACCCGCCCACATCGGCGGACGGGCGCTGGATCGTCAATTTCTTTGCCCCCTGGCTGGATCGCAAGCACCCCAAGCCTGCCGTGCCCGGCGAACTGCGCTACGTCGCGGTGATCGACGGCAAGGATGTGTGGGTGGACGGCCCGGAACCCTTCGTGCACGGCGTCGAAACCATCACGCCTCAGTCGCGCACGTTCATCCCGGCGCGCGTGACCGACAATCCCTTCCTCATGGGGACCAACTACATGACCACCCTGCAGGCGATGCCCGAGCCGTTGCGTTCGCAGATGTTGTACGGCGACTTCGACGCCGGCACGGAGGACAGCGAGTTCCAGGTGATCCCCACTGAATGGGTGGACATCGCCATGGCGCGATGGACCGACCTGTCACCGAAGCCGCCGATGGACAGCGTCGGGTTGGACGTGGCGCGCGGTGGCAAGGACAACTCCGTGCTTGCACGCCGGCACGGCTGGTGGTTTGACAGGCTGATCCGCAAGCCCGGCAAGGAAACGCCCGATGGCCCATCGTGCGCCGGCTTGGCAGTGGCCCACCTGCGCGACGACGCGGTGATTCACGTGGACGTGATCGGCGTCGGCGCCAGTCCCTACGACGCGCTGGTGGCGCTCAACCAGGACGCCATCGGCGTCAATGTGGCCGAGGGCAGCACGGCGCGCGACAAGTCCGGACGACTGGGCTTCTTCAACCTGCGCAGTCAGCTGTACTGGCAACTGCGCGAAGCACTGGACCCGGCGGCCAATACCGGCATCGCGCTACCGCCCGATCCGCAGCTGAAGGCGGACCTGTGCGCGTTCACGTGGAAGCTGAAAGGTGCGGCGATCTACGTGTGCTCACGCGAGGAAGTGGTCGACCGCATCGGGCGCTCGCCGGACGATGCGAGTGCCATCATCCTGGCGTCGATGGACACACCGAAGTCGGCCGCCATCCGGCGCAAGTACGCCAACCACGCACCACGCCACGAGTACGATCCCCTGAGCGTGGCCGACCGCTACGCGCAAAACGGAGAACGCCGTGGCTATTAGCTTCGCGGTGGAAACCGTCGATGCCATGCTGGCACCGGAGATCCAGGCGATGATGGCGCAGCACCTGGCCGACGTGGCCCCGCTGGACGCCTGGCGCACGCTGGACGCCGGCGTCGGCATGTACCGCCAGTGCGAGGCCGCCGGCATGTTCTACGTCATCGTGGCGCGCGACAACGGCGTGCCGGTGGGCTACTCCGGCACGTTCATCGGTCCGCACCGGTTCTGCGTGGGGACCATCTTCGCCAACAACGACATGTTGTTCTTGGCGCCGGCGTTCCGGGGAACGAACGTGGCGCTGCGCCTCATGCGCGCCACGGTGGCCGAAGCCAAGCGCCGGGGGGCGTCGGTCATGGGCTGGGCCGCCCGTCCGGACAGCCGTTTCGGGCAGATGCTTGCGCGATCGGGCCATGTGGTCGCAGAATCGCTCTACCTTCGGGAGATCTGAGCCATGCCGCAAGCCGCCGCCATATCCGCCATCGTGGCCGCCGCGGCGACCACTTACAGCGCACTGAACCAGCCCGGCGCGCCGAAGGTGCAGACGCCCACCGAGCTGCAGTCGGCCAAGTCGCCCGACGCCACGAGCGTCCGCAGCGCGCTGGCCGGTCCCGGGCAGGGCGGCGGTGCGCAGGGCATCGCGCAAACCTTCCTGTCCGGGGCCGGCGGGGTGAACCCGGCACTGCTCCAGCTGGGCAGCAACACACTGCTGGGCGGCGGCACGTCCGGCTCGTCCAGCACGCCGACGACGCCGGGGATGGGCTGAGTTGAGCCAGCCGACCCGCCAGGAAATCCTCACGCGCCTCGCGGCGCTGCGTACCGAGCGCGAAACTTGGCGAGCGCACTGGGCGGAGATCACCCAGTACCTGCTCCCGCGCAACGGGCGCTACTTCGTGCAGGACCGCGACCGCGGTTTTCGTCGGCACAACAACATCTTCGACAACACCGCGACCCGCGCGCTGAACACGCTGGCGGCGGGCATGATGTCGGGCATGACCAGTCCCGCGCGTCCGTGGTTCCGCTTCGGTACCATGGACCCAGACCGGCAGAAGTCGCAGGCGGCGAAACTGTGGCTGAACCAGGCCACGCAGATCACGCTGGACATCTTCGCGCGCGGCAACACCTACCGCGCGCTGCACGCGATCTACAAGGAACTGGGCGCCTTCGGCACGGCCTGTTCGTTGGTGCTGGACGACTACAACGACGTCATGCGCCAGTACAACCTCACCTGCGGCGAGTACTTCATCGCGCAGGACTGGCGGGGGCAGGTGTGCACGGTCTACCGCGAGTTCCAGAAGACCATCGGCGAAGTGGTCGCCGAGTTCGGGCGCGACCGTTGTAGCAACGCGACGCGATCGCTCTACGATCGCGGCCAGCTGGACAAGTGGATCACGATCATTCAGGCCATCGAGCCGCGCGAGGACCGCGAGCCCGGCAAGCCGGGCGCGCTCAACATGGCGTGGCGTTCGGTCTACCTGGAGCAGGGCGGCAACGGCGACGACGTGCTGCGCGAGTCCGGGTTCAAGTACTTCCCGGCGCTGGCGCCGCGGTGGGATCTGGCCGGCGGCGACGTCTACGGCAACTCGCCGGGCATGGACGCGCTGGGCGACATCAAGCAGCTGCAGCAGGAACAGCTGCGCAAGTCGCAGGGCATCGACTACATGACGAAGCCCCCGCTGCAGATGCCTTCGGGCATGAAGAACCGCGAGATCGATGCGTTGCCGGGCGGCATCAGCTACCTGGACTCCACCGGCGCGCCGGGCATCCGCAACCTGTTCCAGGTGCAGCTGGACCTGCAGCACCTGCTGGGCGATGTGCAGGACGTGCGCGAGCGCATCAACTCGACATTCTACGCCGACCTGTTCCTGATGATGGCCAACGACAGCCGGTCCGGTATCACCGCGACCGAGGTCGCCGAGCGCCAGGAAGAGAAGCTGCTGATGCTCGGCCCGGTGCTGGAACGCCTGAACAACGAGCTGCTCAGCCCGCTGGTGGAGATGGCGTTCACCCGGGCGATCGAGCACGGGCTGTTGCCACCGCCGCCGGCCGAGCTGCAGGGCCAGGATCTGAACGTGGAGTTCGTGTCGATGCTGGCGCAGGCCCAGCGCGCCGTGGGTACCACGACGATGGACCGCTACGTGCAGGCGATCGGCGCGGTGGCGTCGGTGGCCGGGCCGGCCATCCTCGACAACCTCGACCCGGACAAGTACGCCGACGTCTACGCCGACATGCTGGGCGTCGACCCGGAGATCATCGTGCCGGGCGACAAGGTGGCGCTGATCCGCAAGCAGCGCGCGCAGGCGCAGCAGCAGGCGCAGCAAGCGGCTATGATGAACCAGCAGGCCGACACCGCGCAGAAGCTGGCGAACGCGCCGACCAAGGGCGGCGGCAGTAACGCGCTGAACGACATCATCAACCAGTACCAGGGTTATGGCGCGCCCGATCAGGTCAACGCGCAACCCGGGCAATAGGAGTCTAGGCCATGAAGCAGAAGTTCACGTACACGACGATCACCGCACGCGGCGCCGACAACGCCAAGCCGATCACCTTCGACTTCGACGGCCTGCCCGTGACGCCGGCCGACGCCACGAACCTGCCGGATGGCATCGCCCGCGGCCTGTACTGCACCGGCGCCGGCAACATCGCGGTGACGCTGGAGTCGGGTGCCACCGCGACGCTTACCACCGTGCCGGCGAACACCGTCATCCCGATTTCCGTGTCGATCGTGGGCGCCACCGGCACCACGGCTACCGGCATTTACGCACTGTACTGAGGCCAAGGCCATGCAGATCCTGAGCAAGTACATCGACGCGCTGGCGCCCATGCAGTCGGGCGTCGCCGTCACGCCCGGCACGGCATTCGCGTCCCCGCTGGCGCGCGACGGGCATACGCCGCCAACCAACGCGGTTTACGTCGGCGGCGCCGGCAACCTCAACGTGACGATGGCCGATGGCTCGACGCTCACCTTCAGCGGGGTGACGGCGGGGGCGATGCTGAACATCGCCATCACTGCGGTGGCCAGCTCCGGCACGACAGCCACCAACATCCTGGCGTTGTACTGATGGGCATTTCGTCCGCCAGCCAGCCGACCACGATCCCCCGGTGCTACAACACCGACGGCTCGGCTGTCACGGTGGCGGCCAATACCGTCATCACGACGCCGTGGTATCCTGAAGGCGTACCACTGCCCAACCCGCAGCAAGGCGCAGCCAACTGGGCCAAGAACCTGGCACAGAACATCAGCCCCGCACAGCAGCCCGGAGTGCTCTGACATGTCTCTCGTGAACCTCGACATCGCGGACGACGACAGCGGCCCCTACCCGGCCAGCGACGCTGTGTCGCAGGCGCCGTGTATCTACCTCACTGCGGCGCAGGTGAAGGCGCTGGGCATCACCGAGCCGCCGCGCGCCGGCACGCGCCTGAGCCTGCAGGGCCAGTGCATCGTGGAAAGCGCCACCGAGTCGATCGACGGCGACATGGACGACCCGGACGTGCGCCTGACGCTCGTGCTGGAGTACGCCGAAGTCGGCGCCGCCGATGCGCAGCGCGATCCGGGGAAGGCCTTGTATGGCTAAGAAGTGGATCGACAGCGCGACCAAGAACGCGCACGGCCAGTTCCGCGAGAAAGCGCGCAAGGCCGGCATGACCACGCGCGCCTTCGCGGAGAAGCACAAGGACTCGCCTGGGAAGCTGGGCAAGCAGGCGCGCTTGGCGCTGACCCTGATGGGGATGCACTGAGCGCACATGAGGGAGCATGACCCCACCGATATCCGAGGCGAAGAACGCGAGCAGGCCGAGACGCGACGCAAGGCGCAACTCGCTGCGAACCTCGAAGCCGACGACTTCAAGTGGATCATGTCGAACAAGAGGGGGCGCCGCTTCGTGTGGCGCCTCCTTGAAAAGGCCGGTGTGTACCGATCGTCCTTCACCGGCAACTCCGAAACGTTCTTCCGCGAGGGACAACGGAATCTCGGGTTGCAGATCTTGGGCCTCATCCACGCACACACCCCCGAGCTGTACGCCACCATGTTGAGCGAGCAAAAAGACCATGAGCGATCCGAGCGCACAAACGACCACTGATAGCGCAGCAGCTCCCGCACCCGCGGCTCCCGCGCCTGCACCGGCTCCCGCCGCTGCTCCCGCGCCGAGTCCCGCACCGGCATCGAGCCCCGCAGCCGCCCCCGCGTCCGCTCCGGCACCCGCCGCAGCGCCTGCGCCGGCACCCGCTGCCGACTCCAAGCCGGCAGACGCGCCTTCCGGCGCGCCGGAAAAGTACGAATTCCAGAAGACCGAAGGCATCGCCCTGGACGAAAAGGTGCTCGCGAAATACAGCGAGGTCGCCAAGTCGCTGAACATGCCACAGGACGCTGCGCAGAAACTGCTGTCGGAAGTCGCGCCCGCGATTGCCCAGCAGCAGGCGGACGCGTTCAAGGCAACGGTCGAGGGGTGGAAAACGCAGACCACGGCCGACAAGGAAATCGGCGGCGAAAAGCTCAGCGAGAACTTGGGCCTGGCCAAACGTGCGATGGATGCCTACTTCTCTCCGGACTTCGTCAAACTGCTGAACGACTCGGGCCTGGGCAATCACCCGGAGATGATCCGGGGCCTCATGAAAGCGGGGCGGCTCGTCAGTCAGGATCGTTTCGTAGCCGGTGGCTCGGGTTCCTCCAACCAGGGGAAATCCGCCGCCGACATTCTCTACGGCTCCCGTTAAAGGACACTAGACCATGGCAACTCTCACCACTGGCGCACTCACCCTCGCCGACTGGGCCAAGCGGTTGGACCCGGACGGCAAGATTCCCGTCATCGCCGAACTGCTGTCGCAGTCGAACGAGATCCTCGAAGATGCGGTTTTCGTGGAAGGCAACCTGCCGACCGGTCACCGCGTCACCATCCGCACCGGCCTGCCCAGCGTCTACTGGCGCCTGCTGAACGCCGGCGTGCCCTCCAGCAAGTCGACCACCGCGCAGGTGGACGAGAGCGTGGGCATGCTGGAAGCCTACAGCACCGTCGACAAGGCGCTGGCCGAGCTCAACGGCAACGAGGCGCAGTTCCGGCTGTCCGAGGACCAGGCGTTCCTCGAAGCCATGAACCAGCAGCAATCGCAGACGATGTTCTACGGCAACGTCGCCACCAACCCGGCGCAGTACACCGGCCTGTCGACGCGCTACGGCGCCATCTCCGGCGCGGGCAACGCGCAGAACATCCTCGACGCCGGCGGCACCTCCACCAACAACGCGTCGATCTGGCTCGTGCTGTGGGGTGAGAACACCGTGTTCTGCACCTTCCCGAAGGGCAGTCGCGCCGGCCTCGTGTTCGAGGACGTCACCACGAACGCGCCGGTGCTGGACTCGAACGGCAACCGCTACCAGGCGCTGCAGACCCACTACGAGTGGAAGAACGGCATGGTGGTGAAGGACTGGCGCTACGCCGTGCGCATCGCCAACATCAACACCGCCAACCTCGTGGCGCAGTCGGCGGCCGCCGACATCGTGGCGCTCATGTCGCGCTCGCTGGACCGCATCCCGAACTGGGGCATGGGCCGCGGCGCGTTCTACATGAACCGCACGATCTACTCGATGCTGCGCGTGCAGGCGCTCAACAAGAGCAACAACGCGCTGTCGATCGAGAAGGGCCTGTCCCAGTTCGGTACGCCGATGAACTGGCTGTCCTTCATGGGCGTGCCGATCCGTCGCGTGGATCAGCTGTTGAACACGGAGGCGAGGGTTGTCTGACGACGCCTAGCCTCTACCCCATTTTCAGCTGGAGCAAACAGCCATGATTCTCGACAACAACGCCATTTTCTCGGGCTCCATCGTGGGTTCCACCGTGACGGGTCAGACCGTCACCGGTACCAACACGACGGTCACCTCCACCAACGTCTATGACCTGCAGACGGCGCGCGACATCATGAAGGGCGACAATCTGGTCGTCCCCATCGAGGTCACCACGTCGTTCAGCGGCGGCACCAGCGTGCAGGCCCAGCTCGTGCAGGCCGACGACGCCGGCATCTCCACCAACGTGCAGGTGCTGTCGACCACCGGTGCCACGCCGATTGCCAACCTGACGGCCGGCACGCGGCTTGTGCTGGAAGGCGGTCGCGTCGACCCGTACCCGAACCGTCGCTACCTGGCAGTCCAGTACGTGATCGTGGGCACCGTCGCCGCCGGCGCGCTGTTCGCCTCCCTGCAGCCGAACCAGGGCATCAGCGACGTGTCGGAGAATTACGCCTCCGGCTTCCAGGTCCTGTAAGGAGCGACCGACATGGCCAAGTACCGTGCACTCGTGACGTCCTTCGCCCACAACCGCATCGTGCAAGCAGGCGATGTGGTGGATCTGGACGGCGAAGTCAGCCCCGTCAACTTCGAGCCGGCTGACAAGGCGGCGTCGAAGGCGGCGGAGGTCAAGCCGTTGCCCCCGGAAGTCGAGCAGTTCATCACGGCCGTCAAGCTGCATGCCGCCTCGCGCGGCGTGCCGCCCACCGAGGTGAACGAGACCGATTTCGAGGACGTCGCCAAGGAGATCACTCCCCCGCCGACTCCGCAGACACTCATGGCGGCGGCGGACAAGCTGGGCGTGAAGTTCGGCCAGTCGGTCGCCTGATACCCCTCGTCGGGCGTGGTACGTTGAGGGGGCCTTGCGCCCCCTCTTTTCTGTAGGTGGCCAGCATGAGTTCCGAGGTCGATATCTGCAACGATGCACTAGCGGTGGTGGGCGACGCCGCCAACGTGTCCAGCATCAAGCCGCCGGACAGCAGCGCGCAGGCGGGGCATTGCGCACGCTTCTACCCCATGGCGCGCGACCAGCTGCTGGAGATGCACCCCTGGAACTTCGCCACCAAGCGCGCCGCGCTGTCGCTGCTCAGCGAAACCAGCAACCAGTGGCAGTACGTCTACGCGTTGCCCGGCGACTGCATGCGCGCGCTCGTCGTGCTTGACCCCCTGGCGCCGGACGACTTCTCCACGCCGATTCCGCTCTACGGTGTCTACCCCTACCCCTACCCGGGGCAGAACAACATCCCGGCGGTGTACTCGCCCCAGCCGTTCGTGGTGGAAGTCGACACCGCCGGCAATAAGATCCTCTACACCAACCAGCAGAACGCGCAGCTGACGTACCTCGCGGCAATCACCGACACCACGAAGTTCTCGCCGCTGTTCACCGAGGCACTGGTGATCCTGCTGGCGTCCAAGCTGGCCGGGCCGATCATCAAGGGCACCGAGGGGCGGCAGATGGCCTCCGCCCTGCGGCAGGAGTTCATCGGCGAGTGGTTCAACAAGGCGGCATCGGCGGACGCCCAGCAGCGCCACACCGCCATCGCGCAGTCCGTGGCTTGGATCGTGAACCGCTGATATGGCTACCCAGCGCACCATGAGCAAGGCGTTCAGCTCCGGCGAAATATCGCCGGAGATGTTCGGCCGCGTCGACCTCAACAAGTTCACGCAGGGCGTGGCACTCGCCCGCAACGTCATCTCGCAGCCCTACGGCTCGCTGCGCAATCGCACCGGCACGCAGTTCGTCAAGACCGCGGGCGGCGCCAGCGCCAACAAGGTGCGCCTCATCCCGTTCAGCTACAACAACGTCCAGCAGTTCGCCATCGAGCTAGGCGCCGGCTTCACGCGCTTCCACGCGCTGGCGCAGACGCTGCAGGCCACCGCACCGGCGTGGAACAGCGGCACGGCATACAACGTGGGCGATCTGGCAGCTGTCGGCGGCGTGCAGTACTACTGCATCGCCGCTAACACCAATCACACGCCGCCAAACGCGACGTACTGGTATGCGATGCCATCGGATGGTACCTACGAGATACCGAATCAGTACGCCGCGGCAGACCTGTTTTCCATCCATTACGTGCAGTCCGCGGACGTGATGACGCTGGTGCACCCGAACTACCCGGTAACCGAGTTGCGTCGCTACGGCGCGACGAACTGGCAGTTTGCGCCAGTCGCCTTTCAGCCGACGATCAGCGCACCCGCGGCACCGACCATCACCACCGGTGGTCCGGGCGGGGGCAACCCGACGTTCCACACCTACGCGGTGACGGCGATCTCCGGCACCAACAACTCGGACGAGTCGCTGCAATCGCCATCAGTAACCACGAGTGTAGCCATCGACCTATCGGTAGCCGGCAACTACGTCCGGCTGACGCTATCGCCAGTCACCGGAGCGATCCGGTATAACGTCTACGAGAACGTCAACGGCATCTACGGCCTGGTGGGCTCCGTGGGCGCCACCGGCGCTTTGACGTTCACCGACAACAACATCACGCCGAACATCAGTCAGACGCCGCCCTACGTCGACAGCTCCAACTTCAACAGCGGCGCCGGGTACTATCCGCAGGCCGTGGGCTATTTCGAGCAGCGCCGCGCTTTCGCCGGCTGGAACAACTCGCCGCAGGAAGTGATCGCGACGCGCTCGGGCACCGAGACAAGCCTGAACTACCATATCCCGAGCGTGGCGGACGACCGGCTGGAGCTGACGATTGCCGCGCGGCAGGCCAGCTCTATCCGGCACATCGTTCCGGTGCAGGACGTCATCCTGCTGACGGCCAGTTGCGAGTTCCGCATGTTCTCCACCGATGGCAACGCGATCAGCGCGGCCAACGTGAGCGTGAAGCCGCAATCGTACGTCGGCGCCAACGACACGCAGCCGCAGGTCGTGAACAACATGGTCCTGTACTGCGCGTCGCGCGGGGGCCACATCCGTGAATTGGCGTACAACTGGCAGGCGCAGAGCTACCTGACGGGCGACGTCAGTCTGTTGGCGGGGCATCTGTTCGACTACAACGATATCGTGGATATGGCGTTCAGCAACGCGCCGACGCCGATCCTGTGGTGCGTCAACAACAACGGCGCGTTGCTGGGTATGACGTACGTGCCGGAGCAGCAGATCAGCGCATGGCACCACCACGACACGACCAACGGGCTGTTCGAAAGCTGCTGTGTCATCACCGAGGCCAACCCCTACGGCGGTAGCGAGGACTTCCTGTACGTGGCCGTCAATCGGACGATCAACGGCGCGACGCAGCGCAGCATCGAGCGCCTGAGTTCGCGCGCCTTTCCGCTGCCGTCCGAAGCGTTCTTCGTGGACTGCGGCGCGACGTATACCGCGCCCAGTGGCGCGTACAGCGCCGCCGGCACGACGCTTACCTGCACTCTCGCGAACCACGGCCTGTCGACCGGGCAGTACGTGCCGCTGGCCTTTTCCGACCTGTCGCTCAACCGCAGCTACACGGTGACCGTGGTTAACGCCAACACCTTCACGATCACGCTGGCCAGCGCGCTGACGGAAACAGGCACGATGTCGCTGCCGGCCACGGTCATCAGCGGCCTGACCTGGCTGATCGGGCAAACGGTATCCGTGCTGGGCGACGGCGCAGTGATGCCGCAGGTGGTCGTCAGCAACACCGGCACGATCACGCTGGAACAGCCGGTGAGCACGGCGCAGATCGGGTTGCCAATCACGTCGCAGATACAGACGCTGCCGTTCGTGTACTACGCCTTCGACTTCGGGCAGGGGCGCCCGAAGGCCATCAACAAGGCGTACATCCGCGTGGTCAACACATCGGGCGTTTACGCCGGCCCGGATTTCGATTCGCTGGTACAGTACCCCCAGCGCACAACGGAGCCCTACGGCTCGCCACCGGCGCTGATTACGGACGAGCTGGAAATAGTGCTTGACCCGGAGTGGGGAACCAGTGGCGAATTGTGCATCCAACAGAGCGATCCGCTACCGCTGATTGTCGACTCGCTCACTCTTGACGTTGACGTGGGGAACTAGCATGCCTTTCTCCAGCACCACCCCCATGGCATCCAACGTCACGTACATGGGCGGCATGGGCATCAACATGCCCGATACCTCCGCGGTCTCCAGCGGGTTCAACCCGCAGGCACTGGCCATGGGCGCGCAAGCTGTTGGCGGCGTGGCGCAGGCGGTGGGCGCCTACGACAACACCGCCGCGCGCAGGAACATGCTTGGCATGGATGCGCAGATTGCGCAGTGGCAGAGTTCGCAGGCGCTGGCCAGCGGGCAGGTACAGGAAGAAGATTCGCGCCTGCAGAGCGGCCAGCTATTCGGCCGCCAGCGCGCCCAGCTGGCGGCCAACGGCGTCCAGCTGGGCTCCGGCAGCGCACTCGATCTGCTGGCGGGCACCAAGGTCATCGGCGGTATGGACGCGACGACCATCCACAACAACGCACTGCGCGCCGCGTGGGGCTACCAGACGCAGAGCACCATCGACCGCTACGCCGCGTCCAACCTGAACCCGACGACGACGGGGCTTACCACGCTGCTTGGCGGCGCCGGCTCGGTCGCCAACAGCTGGTACCGCTACAACAACGCGATGAACGGCGCCCCGGTGCCCACTTCCTGACGCGAGCGCACGATGCCCACCGTACCCGAACAGACCGTCCCCAGCGTACTGCCCAGCGAGCTACCGGCGCCGCAGGTAAGCCGGTTCGCCTACATGGCCATGGGTCAGGGCGGCGAAGAGCTGCAGCGTCAGGGCGCGGTGGCTGCAGGCATCGGCAACGAGGTGAGCGCCGAGGCCACGCAAACACTGCAGCTGGCTAACCAGGTCCGCGTCAACGACGCGATGAACCAGCTGCGCGAAGCCCAGCAGAACCTCACCTACGGCGATCCGAACGACCCCAGCACCGGCTATCTGGCGCAGCAAGGCCGCGCCGCGCTGGAGCGCCCTGGCGGCCAGTCCCTAGTGGACGAGTATGGCGGCAAGCTGCAGAGCGCCGCGTCGTCCATCGCGGACGGCCTGAGCACGCCCGCGCAGCAGCAGATGTTCCAGCGCGAGGCGCAGGGCCTCGTGACCGGCTTCCAAGGCGAAGTGCAGCGCCACACGCTGCAGCAGTTCCACAACTACGCACTGTCGACGCAGAGCGGCGCGCTCAAGCTGGCGCAGAACTCCGCCGCGCTAGGCTGGAGCAACCCGGACACGGTGGGCACCTCGGTACAGCAGGCCGAGGCCGCCGTGGTGCAGACCGGACGTTTGATGGGTATGTCGGCCGACGAGATCGAGGCCAACCGCCAGCAGACCGTCAGCGGCATGTACAGCCGCGTCATCCAGTCGGCGCTGGAGAACAACAACCCCGACTATGCCCTGCTGTTCATGAACGCCCACAAGGGCGACATGACGGCCGACGACGTCCTGCGCGTGCAGGGGCAGGTCAACCGCGACGTGGACAGCCGGGTGGCGCTGACGGCGACCACGGCGACCACGGCCAATTTCCAGTCGGCGCTGCAGCCCACTGGCATGGACCGCTTCACGAATTTGATCCTGCAGCAGGAATCCGGCGGCAAGGGCGATCTGCTGTCCAATGGGCAGCCGCTGACATCCGCCAAGGGCGCCAAGTACGGCATGCAGGTGACGGACGCCACGGCGGCGAATCCCGGCTTCGGTATCCAGCCGGCGCAGTCGGATACGCCGGACGAATACAACCGCGTCGGGCGCCAGCTGCTCAGCGCCTACGTGCAGAAGTACGGCAACGTGGCACAGGCGGCGGCGGCTTACAACGCCGGTAGTGGCGCGGTGGACGCGGCGATCAAGAACGCGGGCGGCGCGTGGCTGACGCAGATGCCGGCGGAAACCCAAGCCTACGTGGGGAACATCACGCGCCAGTACGACGCGGGCGCCGGCGCGCCGCAGATGCCGACGAAGCTGGCCTTCGTGCAGGATGCTGTCGCGCGGCTGGGCACGAACCCGCGGCCCGAACAGGTCAAGCTCACGCAGGCTGCGGCGGCACGCCAGTTCGATATGCTGCAGACGTCGGTCAAGGAACAGGGCGAGCAGACGCTGAGCCAGGCGCAGCACGCGTTGATTGCCAACCATGGCGACTTCAACGGGCTGGATGGCAACCTCAAGACCGCGCTGGCGCAAGATCCTGAGAACTACACGAAGGCGCAGACGTTCGCCACCGCGCTAAGCAAGGACACGACGCAGACGGACCCGGCGGCATACGCCAAGCTGGCCAGCCATCCCGAAGCCATGGCCGCGCTGTCCGACGCGCAGTTCACGCAGCTGCGCACGGTGCTGTCCGCCGCCGACTTCAAGCACTTTGCCGACGAGCGCGGCAACATCTTGAACGGTAAGACGGACAACTCGGCTGGCGCGATCAACAGCCCGGCGCTCAACACCGCACTGAACGAGCGCTTGGCCAACCTCGGTATCAACCCATCGCCGACCAAGACGGATACCGACAACCTGGCGCGCGTGGGCGAGATCCAAAAGTTCGTGCGCGACGATATCTTCTCCCAGCAGCAGGAGCTAGGCCGCAAGATGACACCGCAGGAAATCGGCCAGCGCGTGGACGAGCTGTTCGCCAAGAACGTGAACCTGCGCGGCCTCTTCGGCCACTGGTCGTCCAAGCCCGTGCTGTCGATGAGCTACAGCGACATCCCTTCCGCTGATCGCAGCAAGCTGGAAGCGGCCATGCCGAACGCCACGGAAAACGACCGCCTCTACAAGTACCAGCAGTGGGTGATGCAGCATGGCCGATAACGCACTCGCCCTGAACGCCGCGCCCGGCCAGCCGTCGCTGGAAGACTTCCTCAAGACCGACGCCGCGCCGGTACAGGCCCCCGCCGACGCGCAGTCGCTGGACGACTTCCTTGCGGGCGCTGCGCCCGGCGCGCCTTCGCCCACGACCCTGCGCAACAACATGCAGTTTTCGGTCAACGCGCAGCCAGACAAGGAGGCGTCGTACAAGCACCTCGGCGCCGCGGTGGGCGTGCCCATCGATACGGTGCGGGCGCAACCGGACGCCATCAAGACGCAGGCCGCGCTGCAGCAGTTCCCGGCCGACGCCATCGCCAGCAAGTACCCGGAGACGGCCAAGATCCTGGCCAGCCTCGACAACACGCGCATGCTGCACGACGACGTGCCGAACATGACGGCGATCGAGGGCACGATGCAGGCGTGGCAGCCATCATGGGGTCAACGGCTTTCCTCGTGGATTGGCTCGTTGTTCGACATGCCGGCACAGGAACGCGCGCAGGCGGCCAACCTCGTCGCCGAGCAGCAGCTGGGCATCTCCGCCGGCCAAGCGCGCACGGCGGTGGGCGGCGAGTCGGAACTGCCGGAGCAGTTCGCCGGGCAGGCCGTGCACGTCGGCACGCTGGGCATCGTGCCCAACCGCTTTGGCGAGGCACAGACGGCGGCGGGCCGCGTCGGCGCTGGCGCCGGCAGCCTGCTGGGCTTCGTGGCCGGCGCGCCGGTGAAGGCGGCGGCCTACGGCCTGGGTCGACTCGGCGTCACCGGCGCGCTGGGCGCCATGGGCGGCGGCTCCCTCTTGACGTCCACGCTGGCGTCGGCCGGCAACACGGCGGCCACGCTGGGCACGGCTGGCGCCCTTGGCGAGGTAGGCAACGCGCTGAACAGCCCCAGCGCCGGCGAAGCACTGGGCAAGATCGGCGCGGCCGCCGGCAGCAACGCGCTCACCGGCGCCACCTTCGGCGCCGTGGGGCGCCTGCTCCCGAAGAACACGCTGGCGCAGCTGATCGGGCGCGTCGTCGCCAACAACGCCGCCACGGACCTGGCGCA
>Ga0134125_10003534_pt1 | contig 18056 bp, 14 predicted proteins | sample KB31751_FD_96464 | JGI IMG/M metagenome (GOLD analysis project Ga0134125, IMG submission 96464) | Terrestrial soil microbial communities with excess Nitrogen fertilizer from Kellogg Biological Station, Michigan, USA - KB3-175-1 | ecosystem: Environmental > Terrestrial > Soil > Unclassified ...
CCGGCGTCGGGCGGCCCGCCGTCCGGCGGCCCAGGTTCCGGCGCGACCGGCACTGGCGCGCCGGCGACCGGCGGCGCCTCGTCGGGGATCACCGGCGCGACAGGATCGCCCAGCTTCGGCCCAAGCGCGGGCGCGGCGACCGGCGTGACGCCGGGGAGCGGGACGGCGCCGGCGACCGGAACCGGCGGGGGAGCCGCGGGCGCGCCTGGAACCGCAGGCGCGACCGGCGCTGCCGGAGCGGCCGGCGCCGGAGCCGCTGGCGGGCCGGGCGCTGGCGGGGCGGGTGGAGCTGGCGGCGGCGGCCGCTAGGCCGCGGCGCTCAGAGGTAGGCCCAGACGCCCACGGCGACGCCGATCGCGCTGAGCCCGATCGCGGTGAACCATGGCCAGCGGCGGTGCAGCAGGATCGCCAGCGTGGCGATGGCGATCGCCATGTGCAGCAGGGTCGAGGCCACCGTCAGGCGGCCATGGCGGATCTCGTGGCGGTCGGCGAGCTCCACGGCGGCGTCGCGCTTGCCTTCGAACGAATTGGCGGTTGCGGCCGCCTGCGTCTGGTCGGCGCCCTCGTGCGCGGCGGATTTCGCGTAGGCGGCCGCCTTCGGGCCGGCCGCATCGGCGGCGATCTCGTAGACCTTCTTGCGCAGGCTCTTGGAGTTCGCCAGGCCCCATTCGTCGGTGGCCTGGTCCTGCGCCAGCACCGCGTCGTTCTTGGCGACGATCGCCGCGTCGCTCTCGGTGGTCTCCAGGCTGGCCGAGATCGCCGCCGCCACCGCCAGCACGGCGATCGTGAACGTGACCCGCAGGATCAGCTTGTCGCCGCTCTCGTGCGCGTGGTGCGCATGCTCGGCGTGCTCGTGATGCTCGAGCTCCTCGAGGGGTGAGTCGGACATGTCGGGTTGGCTCACGCATCGCCCGGGGCGCCGCCCAGGGCGGCGCGGGCGGCGGCGAGGCGGGCGATCGGGACGCGGTAGGGCGAGCAGCTGACGTAGTCGAGGCCGACCGCATCGAAGAAGCCGATCGAGGCTGGATCGCCGCCGTGCTCGCCGCAAATGCCGAGCTTGATGTCGGCGCGGGCGGCGCGGCCGCGCTCGGCGCCCATCCTGACCAGTTGTCCGACGCCCTGCTGGTCGAGCGAGACAAACGGGTCCTTCTCGAAGATCCCCTTGTCGATGTAGGCGGTCAGGAAGCGGCCGGAATCGTCGCGGCTGATGCCGTAGGTGGTCTGCGTCAGGTCGTTGGTGCCGAACGAAAAGAAGGCGGCGTTCTCGGCGATCTCGCCGGCGGCGACCGCCGCGCGCGGCAGCTCGATCATCGCGCCCACGGTGTAGTCGAGGCTGCGGCCGCGCGCCTCCAGCACCTCCTTGACGACCCGGTCGGTGAGGCGTCGCAGGAAGGCCATCTCCTCCCGCTTGGCGACCAGCGGATGCATGATCTCCGGGCAGGGCGCGGCCTTGCCGGCCGCTTCCACCTCCAGCGCCGCCTCGATGATGGCCCGAACCTGCATCTCGTAGATCTCGGGATAGGAGATCCCCAGCCGGCAGCCGCGGTGGCCGAGCATCGGGTTGGTCTCGCGAAGCTCGCGGGCGCGGCGCATCAGCTTGCCGGCGTCGAGGCCGGTCGCCTCCGCCACCGCCGCCAGGTCTTCCTCCGTGTGCGGCAGGAACTCGTGCAGCGGCGCATCGAGCAGCCGGATGGTCACCGGCAGCCCCTCCATGATGGTGAAGAGCTGCACGAAGTCGCCCCGCTGCATCGGGGCGATCTTGGCCAGCGCCGCGCGGCGCCCCTGCTCGTCGTCGGCGAGGATCATCTCGCGCACCGCGGCGATGCGGGTGTCGTCGAAGAACATGTGCTCGGTGCGGCAAAGACCGATGCCCTCGGCGCCGAACTGGCGGGCGACCTTCGCGTCGGTCGCCGTCTCGGCGTTGGCGCGCACCTTCAGACGTCGCGCCGCGTCGGCCCAGGCCATCAGGGTCGCGAAGTCGCCGGACAGCTCCGGCTCGATCATCTTCACCTGGCCAGCCAGGATCTCGCCCTTGCCGCCGTCGATGGTGATGATCTCGCCGGCCTTGAAGACGCGGCCGCGGGCGCGCATCTCGCCCTGCTTCTCGTAGATCTGGATCTCGCCGGCGCCGGATACGCAGGCCCGGCCCATGCCGCGCGCGACCACCGCCGCGTGGCTGGTCATGCCGCCGCGGGCGGTGACGATGCCGCGCGCCGCGTCCATGCCGCGGATGTCCTCGGGGGAGGTCTCGTCGCGCACCAGGATGACCGCCTCGCCGGCCGCGCCGAGCCGCTCGGCCTCCTCGGCGGTGAAGACGATCTTGCCGGTGGCCGCGCCCGGCGAGGCCGGCAGGCCGACGGCGATCACGTCGCGGTCGGCGGCCGGATCGATGGTCAGGTGCAGCAGCTGGTCGAGCGAAGCCGGCTCGACGCGCAGCACCGCCTCTTGCTTGCTGATCAGCCCTTCGTTGGCGAGGTCGACCGCCACGCGCAGCGCCGCCTTGGCGGTGCGCTTGCCGTTGCGGGTCTGCAGCATGTAGAGCCGCCCGCGCTCGACGGTGAACTCGATGTCCTGCATGTCGCGGTAGTGGCGCTCGAGGCGCCCGACGACATCCCTGAGCTCGCCGAACACCTCGGGCAGCGCTTCTTCCATCGAAGGCGCCTTCTCGCCCATCTCCTCGCGCGCGGCGCGGGTGATCGACTGCGGCGTGCGGATGCCGGCGACGACGTCCTCGCCCTGGGCGTTGATCAGGAACTCGCCGTAGAGCGCGTGCTCGCCGGTCGACGGGTTGCGGGTGAAGGCGACGCCGGTGGCGCTGGTGTCGCCCATGTTGCCGAACACCATCGACTGCACGTTCACCGCCGTGCCCCAGCTTTCAGGAATGTCGTGCATGCGGCGATAGAACTTCGCCCGCTCGTTCATCCAGCTGGCGAACACCGCGCCGATCGCGCCCCAGAGCTGCGCCTCCGGCGCCTGCGGGAACGGCTCGCCGCGGTCGCGCTCGACGGCGGCCTTGTAGTCGCGGACGACGGCTTCCCAGTCCTCGGCGGAAAGGTCGGTGTCGATTGTGACGCCGAGCGCGTCCTTATGGTCGTCGAGGATCTCCTCGAACATATGGTGATCGAGGCCGAGCACCACGTTGGAGTACATCTGGATGAAGCGCCGGTAGCTGTCGAAGGCGAAGCGGCGGTCGCCGGCGAGCCTGGCCAGCCCGTCGACCGTCGCGTCGTTGAGCCCGAGGTTCAGCACGGTGTCCATCATGCCGGGCATCGAGGCGCGCGCGCCGGAGCGCACCGACACCAGCAGCGGATTGGCCACGTCGCCGAAGCGCTTGCCGGTCAGGCTCTCGACACGCGCCAGCGCCTCGGCCACCTCGCCTCGCAGGCTCTCCGGATAACGGCGCTCGTTGGCGTAGAAATAGGCGCAGGCCTCGGTGGTGATCGTGAAGCCCGGCGGCACCGGCAGCCCGAGCGAGGACATCTCGGCGAGGTTGGCGCCCTTGCCGCCCAGCAGGTCCTTCATCGAAGCGTCGCCGTCCGCGCCGCCGCCGCCGAACGCGTAGACGAAGCTCTTCCTGGCCAGCGTCTCGACCATGATCCGTCCTAACCCGATACCTGTGAGAAGTCCGCCACCTGGCCCATCAGGGCGCGCACCCAGCCGAGCAGCTTCAGCCGGTTGGCGCGCTCGGCCGCAACCTCCGAATTGACGAGCACCTTGTCGAAGAAGGCGTCCACCGGGTCGCGCAGCGCCGCCAGCGCGCGCATGGCGGCGGCGAAGTCCTCGGCCTGCAGCGCGGCCTCGACCTTCGGCTCGGCGGCCGCGAGCGCCTTGGCGAGCGCCTGTTCCTCGCGCGGCGCGCCGCTCGCCGCCGCCGGCGGGCCGGCCGGCAGCTCGCCCTTCCTGGCCTCGGCGGCGAGGATGTTGGACGCGCGCTTGAAGGCGGCCAGCAGGTTGGCGCCGTTCTCGGTGGTCAGGAACCGCTCCAGCGCCTCGACCCGCCGCACGATCCTGACGAGGTCGTCGTCGCCGAGCGCGAACACCGCGTCGACGAGGTCGTGCCGGGCGCCCTCGCCCCGCAGCGAGACCTTCAGCCGCTCGACCATGAACGCGGTAACCTCCTCGGCGACCTCGCGGGCGGCGCGGAAGCTGTAGATGACCGGCTGGGTCGGCGCGCGGCGTCCGACCACGGTGCGGTCGAACGAGACCGGCGGGTCCTCGTCGACCTCGATCACCCAGGCGGCCTCGCTCACGAGCGCCTCCTCGAGTTCCTCGAGATAGGGCTCGATGCCGAGGTCCGGCTCGTCAGGATCGATGCCGAACCAGCCGGTCGTGCGCACCGCCGACACATAGACCCCGCGGCCCGGCGCCACGTACGTCTTCAGCGTGCGGTACCAGCCCCTGACGGCCTCGCGGATCGGCAGGCGCACGTCCGACTTCAGCACGATGCGGATGACGCCCAGGGCGGCGCGCCGCAGCGCATAAGGGTCGCGCGAGCCGGTCGGCTTCTCGCCGATCGCGAAGAAGCCGACCAGCGTGTCGAGCTTGTCGGCGAGCGCCAGCGCCATGGCGAGCGGCGTGTCCGGAACCTCGTCGGCGGGCCCGGCCGGCCGATACTGCTCGCCGATGGCCTGGGCGATCGTGGCCGGAAGCCCGGCCTCGCGGGCGTAGTAGGCGCCCATGACGCCCTGCAGCTCGGGGAACTCGCCCACCATGCCGGAGGCGAGATCGGCCTTGGCGTAGCGCGCCGCCTCGCGCGCCGCCTTCGGGTCGGCGTGGACGGGGCCGGCGAGTTGCTCGGCCAGCGCCTCCAGGCGCGCGACGCGCTCGGCCATGGTGCCGAGCCTGGCGTGGAAGGTGACGCCCTTCAGCTTCTCCAGCCAGCTCTCGAAGCCGGCGCGGCGGTCCTCGTTCCAGAAGAACTGCGCGTCCTTCAGCCTGGCCGACAGCACGCGCGCGTTGCCGGCCGCCACCAGCTTGCCGCCATCGGCCGCCTCGATGTTGGCCACCACCACGAAGTTCGGCGCCAGCTCGCCGGCGCGGGTCCTGACCGCGAAGTAGCGCAGGTGGGTGCGCATCGAGGTGCGGATCACCTCCGGCGGCAGCTGCAGGAACGCCGGCTCCATCACCCCCAGCAGCGGAATGGGCCATTCAGCGAGCCCGGCAACCTCTTCCAGCAGCCCCTGGTCCTCGACCAGGTCGAGGTCGTGCGCCCGGCAGAGCGCCTCCGCGCCAGACCGGATCCGCCCCTCCCGCTCCTCGGCGTCGAGCACCACGAAATGCCCGGCCAGCGCCTCGCGGTACTCGTCGAAATCGCGGGCCCGGAACGGCGTGCGCTCGCCCATGAAGCGGTGGCCGTCGCTGAGGTCGGCGGCGACGATGCCGTCGATGCCGATCGGCACGACCTGGCGATCGAAGACGCAGAGGATGCGCTGCAGCGGCCGCACCCAGCGCAGCCGCCCCTCGCCCCAGACCATCGACTTCGGCCAGGGAAAGCCGCGGACCACCTGCTCGACCATTTCGGCGATGATCTCGGGCGTCGGCCGGCCGGCGCGCGCGATGGTCGCGAACCAGGCGCCGTCGCGCTCGGTGAGCTGGTCCTGCGTCAGGCCGGTGGAGCGCAGGAAGCCGGCGAGCGCCGCCTCCCGCGCGCCGACACGGGGCCCCTTGCGCTCCTCGGAGCGATCGCCCTGCGCGGCCGGCAGTCCGTCGACCACCAGCGTCAGCCGCCGCGGCCCCGCGAACGTGCGCAGCCGCTCGAACGGCAGCTCGGCCGACGCGAGCCGCTCGCGCGCCATCCGCTCCAGATCGCGGGCGGCCCCCGCCTGCATGCGCGCGGGGATCTCTTCGGAGAGCAGTTCCAGGAGAAGCTGAGGCATCAGCCTGCCCCCATCGAGGGGACGGGAGCGCCAGTCACCGGGCGGCCTGATTTCCCCATCACGCGTTCTCGCCTTGTTGGGCGATCCAGGCCTCGGCGCAGGCTTTGCAGAGGTCGCGGATACGGCCGATGTAGCTCTGGCGCTCGGCCACGGCGATGGCGCCGCGCGCGTCCATCACGTTGAAGAGGTGCGAGGCCTTCAGCACGTGGTCGTAGGCCGGGAGCACCAGCGCCTGGCCTTGCGGGCCCTTGGCGGCGAGCAGGCGCGGAACCTGGCTTTCCATGTCGTCGAACTGACGCTTCAGGGTGGCGACGTCGGCGGCCTCGAAGTTGTAGGCCGACATCTGTCGCTCGTTCTCCAGGAACACCTCGCCGTAGGTCTTGAAGGCCGGACCCTGCGGGTCGTTGAAGGCGAGGTCGAAGATCGAGTCGACGCCCTGGATGTACATCGCGATGCGCTCGAGCCCGTAGGTGAGCTCGCCGGCGACCGGGAAGACGTCGAGGCCGCCCACCTGCTGCATGTAGGTGAACTGGCTCACCTCCATGCCGTCGCACCAGACTTCCCAGCCGAGGCCCCAGGCGCCCACCGTCGGGTTTTCCCAGTCGTCCTCGACGAAGCGGATGTCGTGCAGCGCGCCGTCGATGCCGATGGCGGCCAGCGAGCCGAGATAGAGGTCCTGCAGGTCGTCCGGGCTGGGCTTCAGGATCACCTGGTACTGGTAATAGTGCTGCAGGCGGTTGGGGTTCTCGCCGTAGCGGCCATCGGCCGGGCGGCGCGAGGGCTGCACGTAGGCTGCGCGCCACGGCTTTGGCCCCAGCGCGCGCAGCACGGTGGCCGGATGCAAGGTGCCGGCCCCCACCTCGACGTCGTGCGGCTGCAGGATCACGCAGCCCTGCCGGCTCCAGTAATCGTGGAGCGCAAGGATCAGTCCCTGGAACGACAAGGGCGGGGCGGCGGCCATGCTGGAATGAGGACCCGAGGGCGCGAAAAAAGGTCGGCGGACCTATAGGGCCCGCCGACCTCTGCTTCAAGCTGACCGGCCCGGCCCCCGGCGCCGGCGCGTGCGGCCTCAGTTGCCCTTGGGGGCGGTGTGCCTGCCAGCGCGCGACAGCGGCTTGCCGAACGCCTTGCGGTTTTCCGGCGTGTCGGGAACCGGCTGGCTGGCGACCGTAACGACGCCGTTGGAGTTGACCGTCGCCGCGGCGTTGGCCTCGGCGCCGGTGGGCGCAGCGGCCGGCGCCGCCGGGGCCTGCGGCGCCTCGGCATTGTCGGTTTGCGCGAACGCGACCCCGCCAAGCAGGCAGGCGGCCGTCGCCATCAGAGCTGTTCTAACGAGGGGCATGACATGATCCTTCTGCAGGCGACCGCCAGGGCCGCCCGCAGAGCCAAACGCCAAGCGCGGCTGTAGGGTTCCCCCCTCGGGTTGCGCTGGAAGCTCAGCCGCCGGAGGTGGAGGCTGCGGAGGCCTGCGCCGCAGGGGCGCTGGATGCCGACGCCACCGCCTTCGCATAGGGGCTGTCGGTGGGGATCAGCACCTTGTCGACCACGTTGATGATGCCGCCGTTGCCGGTGCGCACGTCCGCCTGGATGATGTCGGCGTTGTTGACGAGCAGGTCGTCGGGATTGCTGCCGTCGAGTTGCACCGGGGTGTTCTCGACCGTGTTCACCGGGCCCTTCGCGCCGCGGATCTTGCTGGCGTCCACCTGCGCGTTGATCAGGTGGTACTTCAGGATCTGCTGCAGCTGGTTGGCGGAGGTGTCGTTGGCTTCCATCAGCTTGGAGAGCACGTCGGCCGGCAGCGCATTGAACGCCGCGTCGGTGGGGGCGAACAAGGTCACCGGATAGCGCTGCAGCACCGGCGCGAGGCCGGCCTGGTCGACGGCCTTCAAGAGGATGGTGAACTGACCGGACGCCTTCAGAGTGTCGTAGATGTTCGCGCCGCCGGCGACCTTCGGGATGCTTGGCACGCTGTGGGCGGGCGGGGCGGCCGGCGCCGCGGCGGCGGCCGGCGGGGCGCTTGCGTCCTGCGCCAGGGCGGCTGCGGGACAGGCGATCAAGACTGCCGCGGCTGCGGTGGTGAGAAGGCGATTCAGCTGCATTGAAGTCCTCGGCGTTGGGGACCCCCGGCGTCCCTGCCAGCGCTTTATGAAGCCTTGCGCGCGCCCGTCAATCGGTCTCGCCGCGCCTGCGACGCAACTGCGCGGCCGCTCGCCGGACTCGCCAAGCGAGCCCTCAGAGCCCTCGGCGCCGCCGATTTGGGCGCCCGCGCCGACTGCTCTGATCAAGAACTAGGCGCCAAGGACTCCGGCTTCGAAAAAACGCCGCTCGGCCGCCGCGATTCCGGGCGCCCGCCGATAGCGTGAACGGGTCGGCGCGCCGAGCCCAGGAGGGTCGCCTCGCCGGCGGGGGATGACTTTGAACAGGACGCGCTGGCCGGCGGGCGTCGCCCGGTCCGGCGCGGGAGCGAGGCGAATGAAACTCATCATGGCGATCATCAAGCCGTTCAAGCTCGACGAGGTCCGCGAAGCCCTGGTGGCTGCGGGCGTCGAGGGCCTGACGGTCTCCGAAGTGAAGGGTTACGGCCGGCAGAAGGGGCACACGGAGATCTACCGCGGCGCGGAGTACCAGGTGACCTTCGTGCCCAAGGTCAAGCTCGACGCGGTGGTCGAGGACTCCAACGCGGCCGCGGCGGTCGAGGCGATCAGCAGGGCCGCCGGCGCCGGCAAGATCGGCGACGGGAAGATCTTCGTGCTCGCCGTCGAGGACGCCGTTCGCATCCGCACCGGCGAGACCGGCGCGGCCGCGCTTTGACAAATTTTCGGCACAAGGGGTTCAGATTTATGCAGATAATCGCTCTGAAGCGATGGGCGGGGCTGGCCGTCGTGGCGCTCGTGATCGGCGCGCCGCTGGCCGCGCTCGCCCAGAACGCCAGCAACGCCTCGCCCGCGCCCGCCGCAGCCAACGCAACGGCCGCGGCCCCGAACCCGACCGCCGGCGCCGCCGCGGCGCCGGCCGCCGCGGCGCCGGCGCCAGCCGCCAGTCCTGACGCGACGCACGACTATTCGAAGGACAGCGTCAACTCGGGCGACAACGCCTGGATGCTCACCTCGTCGGTGCTGGTGCTGATGATGACCATCCCCGGCCTGGCGCTCTTCTACGCGGGCATGGTGCGCAAGAAGAACATTCTCGCCACCATCGCCCAGAGCTTCGGCGCCACGGCGGTGATCGCGGTGGCTTGGATGGTGATCGGGTACTCGATCGCCTTCACCGGCGGCGGGACCAGCGGGATGCAGCCGTTCATCGGCAGCTTCAAGTACTTCCTGCTGGCGCCGCTGAACAACGACATCAACATCGCCAGCCCGCTCGCGCCGACCATCCCAGAGTCGGTCTACATGTTCTTCCAGATGACGTTCGCGATCATCACGCCGGCGCTGATCGCCGGCGCGCTGGCCGACCGGATGAAGTACTCGGCCTTCCTGTGGTTCATGTTCCTGTGGCTGATCTTCGTCTACTGCCCGATCGCCCACTGGGTGTGGGGCGGCGGCTGGCTGGGCTCGATGGGCGCCCTCGACTTCGCCGGCGGCACCGTCGTGCACCTGAACGCCGGCACGGCGGGTCTCGTGGCCGCCCTGATGCTCGGCAAGCGGCGCGGGCTCGGCTCCGAGAACTTCGCCCCGTTCAATCGCGCCTATGCGGTGATCGGCGCCTCGCTGCTGTGGGTCGGCTGGTTCGGCTTCAACGCCGGCTCGGCGGCGCAGGCGCACGACGGCCAGGCCGGCATGGCGGCGGCGGCCACCCAGATCGCCACCGCGGCGGCGACGCTGGCGTGGATGTTCATGGAGTGGATGATCGCCAGGAAGCCCACGGTGATCGGCATGGCGTCGGGCGCGGTGGCGGGTCTGGTCGCCATCACGCCGGCCTCGGGCTACGTGAACCCGACCGGCGCGCTGATCATCGGCCTGGCGGCCGGCGTGGTCTGCTACCTCGCGGCCGTCCACATCAAGAAGGCGCTCGGCTTCTACGACGACGCGCTGGACTGCTGGGGCGTGCACGGTGTCGGCGGGGCGCTGGGCGCGATCCTCACCGGCGCCTTCGCCTCCAACAAGATCAACTCCGCCAGCAAGGGCTGGCTGATCGACGGCAACTTCCACCAGATGCTGCTGCAGTTGATCGATGTGGTGGTGGTGTTCCTCTACTGCGGGATCGTCACCTTCATCATCCTGGCGATCCTGAAGTACACGATCGGCATCCGCGTCAGCGAGGACGTGGAGATCGAAGGCCTCGACATCAACCTGCATGGCGAGGTGGTGCAGGGCTGACCGCCCCTGCCGGAATCAGCCGCTTCGGGAGCGGGGGTCCTCGGGGCCCCCGCTTTCGTTTCGGGGCGGCAGGAACCGCCTTGCAGGCAGGCTGTTCAAGGCAGACCGATCCAGGAGGACCAGATGCCTGCCACGCATATGAAATCATCCGGCCACGCCGCCAAGAAGACCAGGCGCACGCGCCGCACCGGCCGACGCGACCCGATGGCCGTCAAGCTGCTGAAGACCGACCACCGCGAGGTCGAGGACATGTTGGACGAGTACGAGCAGCTCGAGGCCGACGCCGAGAAGCTCGCGCTCTTCAAAAAGATCGCGGTGGCGCTGAAAGTGCACACGATGATCGAGGAGGAGATCTTCTACCCGGCCGCCCGCGGCGAGGTGGAGGACGACCTGCTCGACGAGGCGCTGGTCGAGCACGACGGCGCCAAGAAGATGATCGCCGAGATCGAGAAGATGAAACCGGCCGACGAGCTCTACGACGCCAAGGTGAAGGTGCTCGGCGAATACGTGAAGCACCACATCAAGGAGGAGGAGCAGCCTGGCGGCATCATGGCCCAGGCCAAGCGCGGCGAGGAAGACCTCGACGCCATGGGCGAGCGGCTGAAGACCCGCAAGCAAGAGCTGATGACCAAGATGGGCGGCGCCAAGGCGCACTGAGCCCTGGGTCGCGCCGCCTACCCGCGAAAGCCTGCAAGGCGGCAGGCCTGCACCCACCAGCCGGCGTGGTCGCCCGCGATCTTTCGCGCGAGGTCGCGGGCGCTGGCCGCGTCCACGCAGATGGCAAAGCACGTGGCGCCGGAGCCGGACATCCGCGCCAGCAGCGTCTGTGGCTGCGTCTCGAGCGCCGCCAGCACATCGCCGATCGCCGGAGCAAGGTCGATCGCCGGCGCCTGCAGGTCGTTGCGCGCAGCGGCGAGATAGCGGGCGACCGCCTGCGGCGTCGCCATCGGCTCTGGCCACGGCGGCGGCTCGGCCGAGCCCGGCGCGCCGGCCGCATCATAGGCGCGGTAGACCGCCCCGGTCGGCGCGGCCGCCAGCGGGTTGACCAGCACCGCGTCGAGATCTGGGAACACCGGCGGCCAGTCGCACTCGTCGCCGCGCCCGGTCGCCATCAGCGCCTCGCCGCGCAGGCACGCCGGCACGTCGGCGCCGAGCGCACGCGCGACGGCCAGCATCCGCGCCTGCGCCGACGCGCCCTCGTCGCCGAGCGAGGCCGCCTCGGCCATGAGATGCAGCGCGGCCGCCGCATCGCTGGAGCCGCCGCCGAGCCCGGCCGCCACCGGCAGGTTCTTCTGCAGCGAGATGCGGAACGGCGCCCAGTCGCGCGGGAACGCCGCGATGAACGCGTCCCTCGCCCGCACCACCAGGTTGCCGGCGGCGTCCGCGCCGGCCTCGCCGCCGAGCTCGCCCGCGAACGGACCTTCGACCACGAACGACATCTGCGCCGCCGGCTCGACCCGCAGCCGGTCGCCGACGCTGGCGAACGCCATCAGGCTGGCGACGGGGTGATAGCCGTCGGCCTGCAGCGGGCCGACGTGCAGGAAGAGATTGACCTTGGCCGGCGCGAAGCGCTCGAGGCGCATCAGGGCGTCGAGAGCGTCGGCAACGGCGCGGGCGGCGCGTCCGGCCCCAGCGGCGAGGCCAGCTTGCGCTCCACGCTCGCCCTCAGCTTGGCGCTCGGCTCGAGCGTCAGCACGCGGTCCCACTGGAACCTGGCTTCCGTCTTGCGCCCGACGCGCCAGTAGGCGTCGCCGAGGTGGTCGTTGACGTCCGGGATGCCGGGGTCGAGGGTGACGGCGGTCTCCAGCTTCTCGACCGCCGCCTTGTAGTCGCCGAGCCGGTAGTAGGCCCAGCCGAGACTGTCGATGATCTCGCCGGACTGCGGCTCGGCTGCGACGGCGCGCTTGATCATCGCCAGCGCCTCATGCGTGTGCTGGCCGCGCTCGAGCCAGAAATAGCCCTGGAAGTTCAGCAGCTCCGGCTGGTCCGGGTCGAGCTTCAGCGCCGCGGTGAGGTCGGCCTGGGTCTTTTCCGCATCGCCGATCTCCTCGTAGGCCGTGGCCCGCAGGTAATAGAGCCGCCAGTCCGGCTTGGCGTTCGGCGCGTCGATCAGCTTGGTGAGCACCGCGGCCGATTCCCGATACTCGTCATTGGCGCGAAGCAGGTCGGCGAGATTGGTCTGCGCGGCGCGGCTCTGCGGATCGGCGGCGGCCGTGGCGCGCGCCACCTTCAGGGCGGTGTCGTGATCGCCGGCGCCCTGGTAGCTCCAGGCGAGCTTGCCGCGCGCCAGGACGTAGCTCGCCGTGCCTGGGGCCACGCTCGCGTAGGCCTCGCGCGCACCGGTGATGTCGGCCGGCGACAGCAGCTCGCCGACCAGCAGCCAGGCCTGGTCGTCGCCGGGGTCGAGGCGCAGCGCCAGCCGCAGATACTCGAGCGCCAGCGCGTCCTGCTTGGCGTTCACCAGCGCCGCGCTCGGGAGCAACAGCGCATCGGCGGCCACCTGGCGAAGAGTGCCCATCGGGGCCGCGCGGCGCTTGCCGACACGGAGCAGACCAGCCCGGGCCGTCTCGTCGTCGGGACTGTGCGCCAACCGCGCCTTGTAGAGGGCGCCGGCGTCGGCCCAGCGGCCGCGGCGCTCGAGGAAGGCGCCATAGGCGCGCGTGACGATGCCGGTCTCGTCGCCCGACTGCATCATCGCCTTGTAGGCCGCATCCGCCTCGGCGGCGTGGCCGAAGCGTTCCAAAAGGCCGGCGCGGTCGATCTCGCCGACGAACTGCGCGACGCGGTCGTCCACCGCCGGCTCGGCAAGCGCATTGGCCGCGTCGTGGGCGCCGGCGGCGGCGTAGGGCGCCAGCAGCTGCGCGGCGGCTTTCGGCGGATACTCCAGCGCCGGGTCGGTAAGGAGCGCATAGGCGGCCTTGTCCTTGCCCTCGGCCATCGCTTCGACCCCGCGCACGAGAAGGCCGAGCTGGGAGGCGGCGCTCTGCGGCGCGGTCGTCGCCAGCTCGGCGGCGCCGCGCACGTCCCCCGCCAGCAGCGCCGCGGTGAAGGCGTCGGCCTTCAGGTAGGCCGGGCCGCCCTCGGCGGCCGCCGCGGCGCGCGCGAGATAGGCCGCGGCTGCCGAGAGGTGCCCCTGGTCACGGGCGGTCTCGCCGGCGAGAAACAGGCCATAGGCCGAGGCGTCCGGATCGGGGGCGACGGCCGGCGCGCTCATGGCCATCGGCGGCGCGGCGGGCGCGGTCCCCCGCGCCGTCGCGCACGCTCCGAGCGCGCCCGCCAGGATGACGATGGTGAGACTGCGCAGCATGGCCCCTGCCATGGCCCGATCCGCCCTGCCCCGCAATGCCTCACATGTTCGGGTAATTGGGGCCGCCGCCGCCCTCGGGCGTCGTCCAGACGATGTTCTGCGACGGGTCCTTGATGTCGCAGGTTTTGCAGTGGACGCAGTTCTGGGCGTTGATCTGGAAGCGCGGGTTCTGGCCGTTGTCGTCGTAGAGCACCTCGTAGACGCCGGCCGGGCAATAGAGGCGCGCCGGCTCGCCGTAGCGCGGCAGGTTGACGTTGATCGGGATGGTCGGATCCTTCAGCCGCAGGTGCGCCGGCTGATCCTCCTCGTGGTTGGTGGAGGAGAGGAACACCGACGACAGCTTGTCGAACGACAGCACGCCGTCCGGCTTGGGATAGACGATCGGTTTGTAGTGCTCGGCGAGGCCGGTGGATTCGGCGTCGGTCTTGCCGTGCCCGAGGGTGCCGAAGAACGAGAAGCCGCCCAGCAGGTAGGTGATCCACATGTCGAGCATGCCAAGGAAGCCGCCGATCTCGTCGCCGAAGCGGGTGAGCAGAGGCTTGGCGTTGCGGACCTGCTTCAGCTCCCTGGCGATCCAGGAGCCGCGCAGCGCCCGCTCGTAGTCCGTGAGCTCGTCGCCCTCGCGGCCGCCGGCAATCGCCGCGAACGCCGCCTCCGCGGCCAGCATGCCGCTCTTGATGGCGTTGTGGCTGCCCTTCAGCCGCGGCACGTTGACCATGCCGGCCGAGCAGCCGATCAGCACGCCGCCCGGGAAGGTCAGCTTCGGCAGCGACTGCCAGCCGCCCTCGGTGATCGCGCGGGCGCCGTAGGCGATGCGCTTGCCGCCCTCGAGATGCCGGGCGACCGCCGGGTGGTGCTTGTAGCGCTGGAACTCGTCGAACGGCGAGACCCAGGGGTTCTTGTAGTTGAGGTGGGTGACGAAGCCGACCGCGACGTAGTTGTCGCCGAAATGGTAGAGGAAGCCGCCGCCGCGCGTGTCGCCCGACAGCGGCCAGCCGACCGTGTGCTGCACGAGGCCCTTGCGGAACACCGCGTCGGGGACCTGCCACAGCTCCTTGACGCCGATGCCGAACTTCTGCGGCTCCTTGCCGTCGCAAAGGCCGTACTTGGCCTGGATCACCTTGGCGAGCGAGCCGCGCACGCCCTCGCCGATGAAGACGTACTTGCCGTTGATCTCCATGCCCGGCTGGTAGTCGTCCTTGTGGTGGCCGTCCTTGGCGATCCCGACCACGCCCACGACCACGCCCTTCACCGAGCCGTCCTCGCGGAAGGTCAGGTCCGAGGCGGCGAAGCCCGGATAGATCTCGACGCCCAGCTCCTCGGCCTGGGTCGCGAGCCAGCGGCAAAGGTTCGCGAGCGAGCCCGCATAGTTGCCGTGGTTGTGCATGAACGGCGGCATCAGGAAGTTGGGCAGCGTGACGTCGCCCTGCGGCCCCAGCACCATCCAGCGGTCCTCGGTGACCGGCGTGTCGAGCGGCGCGCCCTTCTGCTTCCAGTCGGGGATCAGCTCGTTGAGGCCCTTCGGGTCGACGATGACCCCGGAAAGGATGTGGGCGCCCACCTCCGAGCCCTTCTCGAGCACGGCCACGGAGAGCTCCGACCCGGCCGCGGCGGCCAGCTGCTTCAGGCGGATCGCGGCCGCGAGACCCGCCGGACCGGCGCCGACGACGACCACGTCGTAATCCATCGCCTCGCGTTCGACGTCTTCACTCATGCCGCGTCCCTTGCCGTTCAAGCCGCGTCCTTAATCAAAGCCGGGCGCGGGACGGTCAAGCGATTAGCGCGACGCAAGCGGCCGCCCTGACCGGGCGCCGGAACCTGGACCGCCGTCTCGCCGCCCCGGTAGAGTCGCCGCCTGCGACGCGGCTTCGCCGCGGCGGGAGGACAGGCGCCGATGTCCGATCCCTTCGACCTCGCGAGGTTCACCGACGCGCAAGCCGGCGCCTACGCGCGGGCGCTGGCCGAGCTGAAGGCCGGCCGCAAGCAGAGCCACTGGATCTGGTTCATCTTCCCGCAGATCGCCGGGCTCGGCGCCAGCGCGATGAACCGGCGCTATTCGATCGGCTCGCTGGAAGAGGCGGTCGCCTATCTCGAGCACCCGGTGCTGGGCGCGCGGCTGCGCGAATGCGTGGACGCCGTGAACGCGCTCGAAGGCCGCTCGGCGCGCCAGGTGTTCGGCGCCGACGACGTGAAGTTCCGCTCCAGCCTGACGCTCTTCCAGCGCGCCGCGCCCGACGAGCCGCGCTTCGCCGACGCCCTCGCCAAGTATTTCGCCGGCGAGCAGGACGGCGCGACGCTGCAGCGGCTGGCCGAGACGTTCGGCGGACGCTGAGCGAGGCCCGCGCTGGGCGGTGGGGAGTCGCCGGGTTCCGTGCTACCGACGGCGCATGCCCGCCGATCCGCGCGCCATCGAGAGCCTGCTCGCCTTCTGGGTGGAGGCGGGGGTGGACGTCGCCTATGCCGAGGCGCCCAACGACCGGATGGCCGCCGGGCTCGCGGCGCTGAAGCCGAGGCCGGCGGCCGCACCACCGCCGCTGGCGCCCAGGCCGGCGGCGCGAGCGCCGCGCGGCGTGGACGCCGCCAGCGTGACGGCCGCCCGCGAGACCGCCGCGGCGGCGGCCGACCTCGTCGCGCTGGAAGTCGCTATCGCCGCGTTCGAGGGCTGCGAGCTGAAGCGGCAGGGCGCGCGCCAGGCGGTGTTCGCGCGCGGCAATCCGGACGCCGAGGTGATGGTGATCGGCGAGGGTCCCGGCGCCGAGGAGGACCTGCAGGGCGCGCCGTTCGTCGGCCGCGCCGGCAGGCTGCTCGACAAGATGCTGGGCGCCGCCGGCCTCGAGGGCCGCGTCTTCATCACCAACACCGTCTTCTGGCGCCCGCCCGGCAACCGCACGCCTTCGCCGGCCGAGCAGGCGGCCTGCGCGCCGTTCCTGGAGCGGGCGATCGCGCTGGTGCGGCCGAAGCTGCTGCTGCTGGCGGGCGGCGCCTCGGCCAAACACATTCTCGCGACCAGCGAGGGCATCCTCTCGCTGCGCGGCCGCTGGTTCGAGTGGCGCTCGGCCCCAGATTCTTCTGGCGTCGCGCTGGAGCTTCCAGCGTTGCCGACCCTGCATCCGGCCTTCCTGCTGCGACAACCGGCCGCCAAAAAGAAGGCCTGGGAAGACCTCCTGACGCTCGTCGAGAGGCTTGATCGGCCGGCGCAGCCTACGTAACGTTAAGGTTCTCCGGGCATGTTTCGGGGGACTCGGCGCTGCGGCGCCGCGTCGCTCGGTTGTGCTAAACGCTTGATTCTAGAGCCGAATAAGCGAACGCAGGCGGCTGCCGGCACGCTTCTTGCGGCTGTTGGCGCGACGTAACGCGAAAAGACGCGGATGAGTGATTCCGCGCTCAGGGAGGGTGTATGGCTGGAGTAAGGGAAGCGCTCGCCGCCGCAGCCGCCCTCCTGATCGCGGGGACCGCCCTGCCCGCCGCCGCCCAGCCGCTCGCCGCCCTCACGGCCCACGACCTTTCCCTTTACGCCGCCGCGTTCAACGCCGCCGAGCGCGGCGACGCCGCCGGCGCCGATGCGGCCATCGCGCAGGTCTCCGACCCCTGTCTCGCCGGCAAGGTGAAGTACCTGGAGTTCACCCACAGCCAGCTCAACGCCTCCGACTACGCGACGCTCTCGAAATGGCTGAAGTCGTTCGGCGACATGCCGGGCGCGAGCCAGGTCTACGAGATGGCGCTTCGACTGAAGCCGGCCAACGCGCCGCCGCCCGCCCCGGTCGCGACGCTGGTCGGCGCCTCGGACGGCTCGTTCCACATGGCGCCGGCGCCGCAGTCGAAGGCCGCTCGCGAGGCCTACTTCAGCGGCGACGTTCCCCGCGCGCTCGATCTGGCGCGCTCGGCGGGCGATGCCTGGATCGCCGGTCTGGCGGCCTACCGTCTCGGCCAGTATGCCGACGCGATGCTGTCGTTCGAGCGGCTGGCCGCCAACCCTGCCGAGGACGACGCCACGCGCGCGGCCGGCGGCGTCTGGGCGGCGAAGGCCGCGATCAGGGCAGGAATGCCAGACCGCGCCGAGCCGCTGCTGAAGATCGCCGCGCGCGCCCACCCTGGCGGCTTCTACGGCATGATCGCCAAGCGCAAGCTGGAGCTGGCCGACGATCCGCTGGGCCGGATCATCGACGCCGCCGTGAAGGGCGCGCCGACGCCGGCCGCCTTCACCCCGCCCCAGCCCGGCGAGAGCGCGCTCGACAAGCTGGTGCGCACCGATCCGCACGCGCGCCGCGCCGTCGCCCTGATGCAGCTGCAGCGCCCGAAAGACGCCGGCGCCGAGTTGCGCGCCGGCTTCTCCGAGGCGCGCGACGACACCACCCGCGGGCTCTGGATGAACCTGATGTTCGAGCTCAACCCCGAGCGCCAGTCGGGCGAGATCGCCCTGCACCCGGTGGTGGCGATGAGCCCGGCCGGCGGCCAGGCCGCCTATCCGACCCCGGCGCTGGCGCCGGCAGGCGGGTTCACGATCGACAGGGCCCTGGTCTACGCGGTCGCCTGGCAGGAGAGCCGCTTCAACAA
>Ga0134125_10003535_pt1 | contig 18056 bp, 20 predicted proteins | sample KB31751_FD_96464 | JGI IMG/M metagenome (GOLD analysis project Ga0134125, IMG submission 96464) | Terrestrial soil microbial communities with excess Nitrogen fertilizer from Kellogg Biological Station, Michigan, USA - KB3-175-1 | ecosystem: Environmental > Terrestrial > Soil > Unclassified ...
CCGGTCTGCCCGAAGTACGAGCCGCCCAGGCTGTACCTGATCCGGTCGCTGCCGCCGCTCAGGCCCAGGTGCAGGTTGCCCACCGGGGCGCTGCGGAAGATGGCCCGCTGCCAATCGGTCGACTGCGCATCATCGACGCCGGGCGTGAACGGGTCGCTGTCGCCGTCGTTTTCTGCGCCTTGGTTCATGAAGGCGACGTACTGTTTCGCGTTCATGAGACTCAGGTAGCGTTCGGGCTGCTGCCAGCCGGTGTTCGCGTCGAACGAGAACCGCGTCGCGCCGGCGCTGCCGCGCTTGGTCGTGATGATCACGACGCCGTTCGATGCGCGCGATCCATAGATCGCCGCCGAGGCCGCGTCCTTGAGGACGGTGATCGACTCGATCTCGCTCGGATCGAGACCCGTCACGCCGGTCACGCCCTGTCCGTTAGGCCCGAGCTGGGAGAAATCGCTCGTCTGCACGGGAACGCCGTCTACCACGTACAGCGGCTGGTTGGAGGCCGAGACCGATGCCGCACCGCGCACCCGCACGGTGATGCCGTTGCCCGGGTCGCCCGCGTTCTGGATCACCTGCACGCCGGGCGCCTTGCCCTGCAGGGCCGCGTCGATGCCGGCCACGGGTTGGTTCTGCACGTCGCTCGCGTTCACCGTCGACACCGCGCCGGTCACGCGCGCGCGATTTTCGGTGCCGTATCCGACTACCAGCACCTGCGGCAGGGTAACGGTCACGCTGTGCAGCGCAAAGTCCGCCCGCACGGTGTCGCCTGCCGCCGCGGTGACCTGCCGCTCGGCGGGCGCGAATCCAATGCGTTGCACGCGCACGGTGAGGGTTCCGGACGCGACGCTCGCCAGGTACGCGCCGCGGTCGTTGGTCGTGGCGCGCGCCTGGCCCGCGATCATGATCTGCGCGCCGGTCACGGGTTGGCCCGACACCGAATCGGTGACGGTCCCGCGAACGGTCGCCTCCTGTTGCGCTCGGGCAACGGCGGGACTCGCGCCTAACAGCGTGAGACCGAGCAGCAGGAACGCCGCCCGGGTGAATGGAACGTGCCTCATCGATGAGCCTCCCGGTGGGAGTGACGGTGAAGCCGCAGGAACGACGGATGTGCCCGCTGCGACACGACGGAGGAAGAGCCGCGGATCAGGGAAGCGTGGCGCGCCCCGTCCGCGGGTCGTACGTGCTGCCGGCGGGCAGCACGGCGACGTGAATGCCGGACGCGCCTAACCGCGGAGCCGTGGGCCCCGTGACGCGGGCGTCCCGCGCGTCGATGACGATCGCGGCGCTGCGGCCCAGCACCGTCCATGTGCCGTCGGGATCGACCCGCACCGCCGTGCCCTCGTCGATGCCTACGCCTAACAAAGTGGGCCGCTCCAACACCACCGCCAACAGCCGGTTCGCGCGCTCGCGGCGAATGAAATGCATGTCCACGATCGCGTTCGTGATGAAGCCGAACCCCGGCGAGATCTGGATCGCCCCGCGCGACACGTTCGGGAACTCGTCGCCGTAGTAGCCGATGCTGTCGGCCTCCGGACGCTTCTGATTGCCGGTGATCATCGAATCGCTGAGCACGGCCGCACCCGCCGACGTGCCGCCCACCACCGCGCCGGCCTGGTAGCGCGCCAGCATCGCCTTGAGCGCGGCCGTCCCGATGAGCGAATCCGCGAGCTTCACCTGGTCGCCGCCGCCAAACCAGATGCCGGTCGCCGTTCCGATCAACTGCACGATCGAGTCGCTCTGCGCCTGCGCCCGCGTCGGGTCGATCACGAACGCCTGCGCGCCGTGCTCCTCGAGATCTTTGACTTTCTCGCGCCCGGCCTCCGCGGATTCTTCCGTAGCCGTGGGCACGACGGCGATGCGCGCGTGCGCCCCGCCCGCGAGATCGACGAACGCCTGCACGAGCTCCTTCGACTGCTCGCCGCCCCCGACGATGAACAACGTGCCCTTCGGCGCCCGACGAGCGTGTGCCTCCGGGGTCGTCACGGCACCCGACGCCGAGTGCGCCAGGACGGCCACCACGACGCCGCCCAGGACTAACGAAATGGATTGCACGATGCGACGAACGGCGTGACCGAGCATGCGACCTCGATTGGGGGGGACCGTGGGCAGGCGGGAATGCCTAACAGGCGGGACATGCCAACCGGGACGGCGTGGCGCACGCGACCGTGGCCGCGCGGACACCTGGTTGATTTGTCCGTGCACAAGCGCCGAGCCCAACAGTGATAGAGAGTACCGAACTCGTCAAGCCCACCCCATCATTGGCAATGTTCGCCCCGATCATGCTGTCGTTCACATCTCATCACCCCGTCAGGTTGCTGCCCGCGCGCACCGCGCAGTAACATCCCGCCGTCGCTCGGCCGACATCGGCCGCGACTCTTGGTCCCAAAGGCTGGAGGAAATCCGGAATGTCGAAGATTGGTGTGGCAGTGAGCGCAATCCTGGTCGTTGGCGCGGGCGTCGTCGCCCTCGATGCGACGCCGGCACGCTCCAGTGCGCTCGCGTCCACCGTGCCGGCCGCACGCGCGGCCGGACCAGTGCACCTCATCGTCGCGCCCAAGAACAACCAGGCGCGCTACTTCGTGCGCGAGCAGTTGGCGCACATCAACTTCCCGAGCGACGCCGTCGGCGTCACCGACAGCGTCACGGGCTCCCTTTCCCTCGATGACAAAGGGAAGGTCGTCCCGGCGGACTCCAAGTTCGTCGTCGACCTCCGCGAGCTGAAGAGCGATCGCTCGATGCGCGATGGGTTCATCCAGCGCCGCACGCTCGAGACGGACAAATACCCCACCGTCACGCTCGTCCCGAAGGAGCTCCAGGGACTTCCGAGCCCGATACCCGACTCGGGCCGCGTGTCGTTCACGTTGTTAGGCGACCTCACCGTGCGCGGCGTGACCAAGCCGACATCGTGGATGGTCGAGGCGTACCTGCGCCACGGCGAAGTCCGCGGCACGGCGTCCACCGGCTTCACGTTCGACGACTTCCACATCGAGAAGCCGAAGGTCGGCTCGGTGTTGAGTGTGGCGGACAGCATCCACTTGGCGTACGATTTCGACCTCGTCCCGGCACCGGGATCCTGATCGCGGGGCCGTTGCCGGGCGGCCCTGCCTAACGGAACGACACCCATGAAACTGTCGCGCTCGGCCGCCGCATTCGCGGCGGCCATCCTGGCGGTACCCGGCGTGGCGCGCGCGCAAGCGGCCGCCCAGGGCCGCCCTGCGCTGTCCCCCGAAGTCCGGTCGGTCGTCGCCATCGACACCGACATCGTGGCGCTCACGCACGTGCGCGTGATCGACGGCACCGGTGCTCCCGCTCGCGCCGACCAAACCGTGGTCATCCGCGACGGCCGCATCGCCGCCGTCGGCAATGCCGCATCCACGGCGGTCCCGCCCGGCGCGCGCGTGGTGGATCTCAGCGGAAAATCCGTGATCCCGGGACTCGTCATGGTGCACGAGCACCTGTTCTATCCCACGGGTCCCGGCGTCTACGGCAACGTGGCCGAAAGCTTCGTGCGCCTCTACCTCGCCGGCGGCGTCACGTCGATGCGCACCGGCGGCAACATGAACGGATTCGGTGACATTGGTCTCGCGCACGCGATCGCGCGCGGCGAGAAACCCGGCCCGTGGATCGACGCCACCGCGCCATACCTCGAGGGTCCCGGGTTAGGCCTGGACCAGGTCCACGAGCTCACGGGCCCCGACGATGCCCGCCGCATGGTCGACTTCTGGGCCGACGAAGGCGCGACGTCGTTCAAGGCGTACATGCACATCACCCGCGCCGAGTTGGGCGCGGCCATCGCCGAGGCGCACAAGCGCGGCCTCAAGGTGACAGGGCACTTGTGCTCGGTCACGTATCACGAAGCGGCGTCGTTAGGCATCGACAATCTCGAGCATGGCTTCTTCGTGTCCACGGATTTCGTGCCCGACAAGAAGCCCGACGTCTGCCCCGGACAGAACGCGGGCATGGCCACCATCGCGACGCTGTCGCCCGATTCGGCCCGCGCCCGCGCCCTCATCGCCGATCTCGTCCAGCACCACGTGGCGGTGACGAGCACGCTCACGGTGTTCGAGACGTTCGTGGCCGGCCGCCCGATGCCGCCGGGCCTCGACGTCCTCGATCCGATCCTCCGCGAACAGTTCGAGCAGCGGTACGCGGCCACGCAGCGCGACACGACGGGCCGGTTCGCGAGCATCTTCGCGCACGCGCGCGCGCTCGAGGTGGCGTTCATGCGCGCCGGCGGGTTGCTCATCGCGGGCACCGACCCGACCGGCGGCGGCGGTGTCATCCCCGGATACTCCAACCAGCGCGAGCTCGAACTGCTCGTCGAGAGCGGGCTCACCCCGCTCGAAGCGATCAAGGTCGGCACTCTCAACGGCGCAACCTTTCTTGGACGTGCCAAGGACGTGGGGTCGATCGCCACCGGCAAGCAAGCAGATCTGGTGGTGATCGACGGCGATCCGTCCGCGAACATTTCCGACGTTGCCCACGTTGAATTGGTGTTCCGTCAAGGGATCGCGTACGATCCCCAGAAGCTCATCGCTTCGGTCAAGGGCAAAGTCGGGTTGTTCTGATGTCACTTCCGCATCACATCGAGTCACTGTTCGCACACCTCGCGTGGGCGGACGAACGCGCACTGCTGGCGCTCGAGACGTCGCACGGCGAACCGCCGCAGGCACTCGAGCTGTTCAACCACGTGTTGGGCGCGGAAGCCGAGTGGCTCGCGCGTCTCGAGCAGCGACCGTGCGAGATCGCGATATGGCCCGAGCTTAACCTCGCGGTGTGCCGCGCCACTGCCGCGCGCAATCGGGAGCAATATGCGGCGTATCTGTCGCGCCTCACGGCCGCCGATCTGGACCGGGCCGTTCGCTACCGCAACAGCGGTGGCGCCGAGTTCGAATCGCGGGTAGAAGACATTCTGCTCCATGTCGCGCTGCACGGATCGTATCATCGCGGCCAGGTGGCGCTCGTGATCCGCGGCGCCGGCGCCGTGCCTAACGCAACCGACTACATCGCGTTCGTGCGCGGCGTGGCGGCGGCGACCCGGGTCAACCAGGCCGCCGGATGAACGCGCCGTCGCCGTCCAAGAGCGCGGTCGATCGCGTGTCGCTTCTGGGTTTTCTGGCGGCGCGGGCCCGGCACGCGACGGACGTGCGGCTCATGGCCGATGCGGCGGTCGGGACGACGCTCGCCGCTGCGATCCTCCTCATCCACCCGGCCCTCTGGGTGCTCGCCATGCCGGCTGCTGTCGTGGCCGCGTACGGCGCGTGGGGAATTGCCGATCGTGAGCTCCAGACCCGCGCGCCGGGCACGCCGCACAAGACGTTAGGCATCGCCCGCACGGCGGCCCTTGCTGCCGGAGTCGTCGCCGCGCTCGCCTTTTTCTTCGGCGCACTCGGCGTGGTGCTCGGCAACTGGATTCTCTAACCGTTTGCGCGATCACGGTCGCGTCCGCCAGAGCGCGTCCGGGTCGCCGGCGTGACGATCCAGGACCTTCCCACGTCAACAGGATAGCGGTATGTTACTACGTAGTCAGATGTTGCATCAGTCACCCTCAAGCCCCTTGTACCACTGAGTCGCACCCGCCCATCCGCGCGCAGACGCCGTAGCCCCGCGCGAGCCCATACGCAGCACACGTCGCTGCCCACCAGTCGCACGGCTTACACGAACACACGCGAGTGGCTTCTCGAACGCCACGGCGCTGTGTGCACGTATTGCGAACGACGCGTCCATCCCGACGCGATCACGCTCGATCACGTGACGCCCCGCCGCGGCAAGACTGCGTTCGACCGCCGCGACAACCTCGTGCTCTCTTGCCCCGACTGTAACGCGCTGAAGGCCGACAAGCCGATCCTCGCGTTCCTCCTCGCGCGTCGCACCCGCGCCGTGAACCTGCTCCGGTTCGGTGAGCACCTGAGCCCCATGCTCCTCGATCTCGCCCGCCAAATTGCCGGCCCCGAGGGCGTCGCGAGAGCCGAGCGGCTGTCCGATCCGGACTACCCGTACAAAGATTGACGCCACGGCCGCCAGCATCGGAAACTGATTCGGGGTCCCTCCTCGTAGTGTTTGGAAAGATCACCGGACTCCTGACATGCTTGCCGCCATTTTCCGTCTCATCGCGTTACGGCCGTTCCTCGGCATGGCCATTCTTGGCATCCCGATATTGCTGCTCATCGCAGTCGGCCTGATCACGATCCTCGCGTTCAAGTTTTTCGTCTTCATCGTCCTGCCGATCGTGGCGGTCGTATGGCTCGTGCGCACGATCAAGCGCTCGTCGTCATGCGGACCCGACGTCGGACCGGACACGGGACCCGACATCGCGCAGTGATCGGTCGGGCGCGAATCGCAGGTCCGGTCGGGCGGTGATGGAGGGTGGGGCGTGAGCATTCGCCGACTGGAGCAGTTCGCGGTCGGTTCGCTGCTCGTGAGTATCGCGCTCATCGTCGCCGATCGGATCCGTCATCCGCGCGGCTTCTTTTTCTTGATTCCCATGCCGCGCCACAGCACGCAGGCGTGGCGTCCGGTGTGGATTCTCTTTCGCGCACGGCCGGCGTTCGCCACCGGCGTGCTGCTGCTGATGATCGGACTTTGCGCGGCGTTGATCGCCGTCTGCGCGGAAGTCGGCATGGTGCTCGTCGCGCGCGACGCCAATCGTTAGGCGTGGGCGCCGGCGACGGGAGACACGATGGAACGCTGGCAAGACCGCCTCAAGCGGTCGCTCTTCGGCTCGGTCTCGCGCACCCGCGTCATTCGCGGCGTGACGGTCGACGTGGTCAACACCCGGCCCGACATCAACACCGAGCACGTGTTCGCGCGCCTCGATGAGGCACTTGGCATCATCGAGCAGTACCAGCCGTGGTACTTCCGCCATCTCGTGCGCGACTTCGCGCGGATCGCGATACGCCGCTATCCCTGCCGCGGTGCGTATTTTCCCGACGAGCGCACCTGCCTCATCGAGCTCACGTTCAGCGTCAATCCGGAATTCACCGCCGCCCAGGTTGCGTCGACCATCGTGCACGAGGCCATGCACGCGCGGCTCGATCGCTGCGGCGTGATTTTCACGCGGGAGATCGCCGCGCGCCATGAGCGGTTCTGCCGGCGCGCCGAGGTCGAGCTGGGGATGTCGGTTCCGAACGGGGAGGCAATCGTCGAACGCGCGCTGGCATCGCTCGCGGCAAGCGACGAAGACGTGGCGCCGCTGATCGACTGGGATGTGGCACGGCGGCGCGTGGCGCAGGCTGATCTCGATGCGCTACACGTGCCGCCGTGGCTCAAACAAACTCTCGCGCGTCGCGCCGGACTCGACCGCGACGCCGAACGCTGACTATACCGCTGGCGCGCCGCCTTCCGGGCCCGTTGCCGGCGTCGCGGCCTTAGTGCGATGCGCCCAATGTTGGCGCGGCTGAGCCGGCTGTGAGCGCTTGAACAGCAGGTCCGCATAGTACGCGGCAATGCGACTCCGCACAGAATCCTGCGTATCACCCGACTTGGCTTGGAACGGCGCGTACCGGTTGGTGTCGCCCGACACCTGGAACCACCACCATGACTCCGTTCGTGCGCCGACCGGCTCCTCGATCCTGCAGCTGAACGTCCGGCCATTATCCTGGAAGTCGAACGGTTTCAGCATGGGATCTCCAAAATAGGGGTGAGCCGTAATCTACCATCGGCGACGTCCCCGTGCCTACCTTCCTCCTGTAACGGGCGCTCTGGCAGGCGGTTGGGGCGCCGGCACCGGTTTAAGGGAGAGCCAGCGTGCGGTACGACTTCCTGATCGAGACATACGAGACCGAGCGCATCAAGACGCTCAACGTCTGGTCGCAGATCCCCGACGCGCGCATGGAGTTTCGACCCGAGCCGCGCGCGCGCTCGCCGCATGAGCACATGGTGCACCAGTGCGTGAGCGAGGACACCTGGATGCGCACGATGCTCGGCATTACGGTGCCGATGCCCGCCGTGCCGGCCGCCGAAACGCGCCTCGCGTTTCTCGAGCACTACGCCGCCACCTCCGTCGTCCGCCTAACGGAGCTCCGCGGCAAACCCGAAGAGTGGTTCGAGGGGGCCACCGCATTCTTCGACACGCAGCGCTCGCGTGCGTGGGTCGTGACGCGACGCCTCACGCACTCGGCGCATCACCGCGCGCAGCTCACGGTCTACTTGCGCCTGTGGGGCCAATCGCTGTACTCGACTTACGGTCCCAGCGCCGACACCGGCGGTCTGTTCCAGAACGGCGCCGCGGTGATCTATCGCTATCCGAGCATCGAACGATTGCTCACCGCGGAAGAATCCGGCGGTGAGTTTCCGCCGCTGCCGGGTCCCGGACAACGTGCGCCCACGGAGCGGCCCGGCGGCTAAATCCGTCGGCCGGTACCGGTCTTGCTTAAGTTGGGTCGGCGTCGGCTCAAGAGAGGAATCGGTGGCGACGATCTGGAAAGGCACGCTCTCCATTGGTTTGGTCACGGTGCCGGTCGAGCTCAAACGCGCGATCCGCAACGAAGAGCGCATCCACTTTCACATGCTGCACGAAGCCGACCTGGCGCCGATCCGATACGAGCGGATCTGCACCAAGGACGACGCCGTCGTGCCGTGGGACGACATCGTCAAGGGATACGAATACCGCAAGGGCGAGTACGTCGTGATCACCGACGACGACTTCAAGTCCGCCGCGCTCTCGGCGTCGTCCACGATCGCGCTGCGCGAGTTCGTGCCCGCGGACTCGATCGATCCGCGCTATTTCGACACGCCGTACTTTCTCGTTCCGGGGAAAGGCGGCGAGATGGCGTACGCGGTGATGCGGCAGGCGATTGCGGACACCGAAACCATTGGGTTAGGCACCCTCGTAATGCATCAGCGCGAGCACGTCGCGGGGCTCAAGGCCGTCGGCGACGCGTTGGTGCTCGAGCTCATGCGCTTCGCCGACGAGCTCGTGGAAGAGTCCGACTACAAGTTCCCGACCAAGCGCGAAGTGCGGGCGCCCGAGCTGGCGATGGCAAAGCAGCTCATCGACGGTCTCAAGGCCGAGTTTCATCCGGAAGAATACCGCGACCAGTACCACGCGAACTTGATGAAGATCATTCGCGCGAAAACGAAGGGGAAACACGCCTCGCTCGAGGAGCCGGAGCGGGTGAAAGGCGACGCAAAGGTGGTCGATCTCATGGAACGGCTGCAACAGAGTCTGTCCGCCGGTAAACGCGGCAAGACGGCCACGCACCGGGCGCGAAGCGGCACGACGCGTCGCCCCACGCGCGCCCGCACCCGCACCGCGCGGTCCGCCTAACTGTGGCCACGGCGAAAGGAACGCGCGCGGGACGCAAGACCGGCCGGGCGTCGACCAAGCTCCGGACGTATCGCGCGAAGCGACACTTCGACGCGACGCCGGAGCCATCGGGGAACGGCGCCGGCACGCGGTCGCCGCGCACCCGGCACGCGCTGCAGTTCGTCATCCAGAAGCACGCTGCCAGCCATCTGCACTTCGATCTCCGCCTCGAGATGGATGGCGTGATGAAGAGTTGGGCGGTGCCCAAGGGCCCGAGCCTCGACCCCTCCGTGAAGCGCCTGGCGATGCAGGTGGAGGACCACCCCATCGAGTACAACACGTTCGAGGGCACCATTCCCAAGGGCGAATACGGCGGCGGCACCGTGATGGTGTGGGATCGCGGCACGTACACCAGCGATCCGCCGTCGCCTAACGCAGAGGACGCGCTCCGCCGCGCCTACGCCACGGGCGACCTCAAGTTCACGCTCGATGGCGCGCGCCTGCACGGCTCATGGGTGCTCGTCCGGACCAAACGCGGCGCACCGGACAAACCGCAGTGGCTCCTCATCAAGCATCGCGACGAGGCAGCCGAGCCGGGCACCGACATCGTGGCCGAGGTCGAGACGTCGGCCGCAACGGGCCGCACGATGGATGAGATCGCCAGCGGCAGCGCGCCCAATCGGCGCGGCCGGTCGAAGAAGGCGGATCCGGCCGCGGCTCGCTCACCGTCGCGTGCCCGCCGGGTGGCGCTGCCGGCGCTGCCGGCGCTGCAGCCGATGCTGGCGCGCGTCGGCGCCGAAGTGCCGCAGGACGATGGTTGGACGTTCGAACCCAAGTACGACGGAATCCGCGTCCTTGCCTACGCGACCGCCGGCGAAGTCCGCCTCATGACGCGCAACGACCTCGACAAGAGCAAGCAGTTTCCGGAGATCGTCGACGCCATCGAACGGCTCGTGGCGCGCGTCCAACATCCGCTGGTGCTCGATGGCGAGATCGTCGCGCTCGCGCGCGGCAAGCCCGGACGCTTCCAGGGACTCCAGTCGCGGTTGCACGTGCAGGGCAGCGCGGACATCGAGCGGCTCGAACACGACGCGCCCGCGGCCCTCATGGTGTTCGACCTGTTGCTCGACGGCGACGACATCCTGTTGGACGAGCCGTGGTCCGAGCGGCGCAAGCGGCTCGAGCTCCGCCTCCGGAATCGCACCGACACGCACCTTCGGTTAGGCGATTCCGCGCCGGGCGGCGCGCGCGAGATGCTGCGCAAAGCGCGCGCGTCCGGCTGGGAAGGCATCATGGCCAAGCGCACCGACTCCGCCTATGCGGCCGGACAGCGTCCGAGCTCCTGGCTCAAGCTCAAGCTCGAGCGCCGGCAGGAGTTCGTAGTGGGCGGATACACCGAGCCGCGCAACTCGCGTCAACATTTCGGCTCGTTGCTCGTCGGATACTATGAAGGCGACCGGCTCGTCTACGCCGGACACGTCGGTGGCGGGTTCGACCAGCAATCGCTGCGCGACACGTATGCCCAGTTGGCCCGGTTAGCCCGCAAGACGTCGCCGTTCGACAATCCACCCAAGCCCAACGAGCCGGCGCACTGGGTGCGCCCCACGCTCGTGGTCGAGGTCAAGTTCAACGAATGGACCGACGATGGCCTGCTACGCCAACCCGTGTTCCTCGGCACCCGCGATGACAAAGACGCGCGATCCGTGACGCGCGAGCCCGTGCCCAGCGCTTCCCCCAGCGCCGCGCGGCCCTAGATTTCACGCTACATTCAACTGCCGCCCATGGACGACAAAAAGATTCTCGCCCTCGCCCGGAAGAACGCCGCGAAATCGGTCGCGCAGAACAAGCCGCGCAACAAGGCGTACGATGCAACCATCGACGCCACGCGGCCCGTCACGCCCGACGATGCCGGCGAAGCCTTGCGCATCTTCAAGGAGATGAAGCGCCGCGAGTTCTAACCGCGCGCTTTCTCCTCCGTTGGCCCCCGACCTGCTCGTGCTGGTGCACGGGCTCAAGCGGACGCGTGCCTCGATGTGGCCCGCCGCACTCGCGGCGCGGCGTCACGGATACGCGGTGCTCAACTGGGGCTACCCCTCGTCCCGCGCCGGCATCGCCGCCCACGCCCACGCGCTCGGCCGAACGCTCGACGCGCTGCCGCCCTCGGGCGACCGCCGCATCCATTTTCTCACCCACTCGTTAGGCGGGATCATCGTGCGCGCGCTCCTGGCGGGCGGCGCGCCGGCGGCCCTCGGCCGGGTGGTGATGCTCGGCCCGCCTAACGCGGGAAACGAGGTCGCCCAACACCTGCGCCACACACGGCTCTTCCAACGCGTGATGGGCCCGTCCGGCGTCGAGCTCGGCACCGGCGCCGAGAGCGTCCCGCGCCGCCTGCCCGAGCCCACGTTCGAGCTCGGCGTGGTGGCCGGCCGGCGATGGCGGCCGGCGGCGTTCGGCCGCTGGATCGGAACGCCCAACGACGGCCTCGTCTCGGTGGGCGCCACGCGCCTGGTCGGCATGCGCGATCACATCATCGTGCGCGGCGGACACGGGTTGCTCCCGTGCAACCCGCGCGCCCTCCACCAGGCGTTCGCGTTCCTCGCCACCGGCCACTTCGAGCGCCGGTCGCCCGCCTAACGCAAAACGGCGGCGGGGGCCCATGCCCCCGCCGCGTCCGATCACGCTTGCTGGCCGTCGTACGTCACATCCAGCACCGCCCCCGTCTTCGCGTCCACGTTTACCTTCTCGATGAACGACTTGTTGGCCACGTCCACGTCGAACGTGTACACCTTGTCGCCGTTCCGCACGCCGCCATCGCGTTCCGATTTGATCGTCCCGCCGCCACACGCCTTGATCGCGATGGTCTTGGCCTGCGACTGGTCCACCGGGCGCGTGAAGCCGCTCAGCGCGGCGATGGCACCGGCGCCCGCCGCGAACGCGGCGATCGTCGAGACGATTCTGTTGCCCTGCATGGTCGTGTCCGTCCCGCGCTCGGATCGCGTCGCAGCCGCGGGACAAAGGATTGGGGTCGAGTCGACGCGCCGTGAGCGCATTCAAGCACTCGTGTGGGTGCTGTTCCCGCGGCTCTCGGGCTTCTGCCGTTGGTGGGGAAGCCGCCGCGAAAACGCTGCCAGAAGCGTGCCCCCGGCCGTAAATATATTGATGTCCAATATATTTTCGGGCGGCGCGGCGTGCCGCTGCCTTACTTACGCCGCATCGCCCGCGCGTACACGCCCTTGTACTTGCTCACCTCGCTGCGCTCGCGATCCAGCTCCGGCACGTGCTCGGGCTCGTAGCCCAATCCGCGAAAGAATTGCTCCGAGTTGCTCACCGCGAACAAGGTCGATAGCTCGCGCCGCTCCGCGAGCTCCTCCGCGCTCCGCACCAGCGCCGCGCCGATGCCCTGCCCCTGCGCGCCCGGATCCACCGCCAACGACCGGATCTCGGCCAGACTCGGCGCATACTCCTCCACGTGCACGCAACCGACGACCACGTCGTCGTCCGTCGCCACCAAAAAATCCGCGATGTGCTCGCGGATGAACTCCAGCGTGCGCGGTAGCAGCGTTCCATCGGATGTGTAGAGATCGATCAACGCCTTGATCGACGATGCGTCGCCACTCCGGGCCGGTCGTACGTTCATGCCATGCTCCTCGATGCCGTCGTGTTCCATGATGATGCCGTTGCGCCGCACCGCAAGAAGATCTTGCGCGCGGCGCGCCCGCGCTGTCTGCTTTCTGCCTGTCGTCATGTTCCCTCTCGACTCACACCGCCCGACCATCCATGTCTTCGCGCTTTCGTCTCGCGCTCATCGCCCTCGGCTTCGCGCTCGTCTCCAGTGCGTCGCTCGCGTCCGCCCAACAGCTCGACTCCGCGTTGTTCGCCGGACTCGAGTGGCGAATGATCGGTCCGTACCGCGGCGGTCGCACCGTCGCGTCGACCGGCGTGCGCGGACAGCCTAACGTGTTCTACGTCGCCGCCACCGACGGCGGCGTCTGGAAGAGCACCGACTACGGCCGCGTATGGACGCCGATTTTCGATCGCGAACCCATCGGCTCGATCGGCGCCCTCGCCGTCGCTCCGTCGGACCCCAACATCATCTATGTAGGCGGCGGCGAAGGACTGCAACGCCCCGATCTCTCCATCGGCGACGGTCTCTACAAGTCCACCGACGCCGGCCGCACCTGGACCCACCTCGCCGCGCTGCGCGAGGGACAGCAAACCGCGGCCATCATCGTCGACCCGCACGATCCCAACCGCCTGTTCGTCGCCATCCTCGGCCACCCGTACGGGCCTAACGCAGAGCGCGGCGTGTACCGCTCCACCGACGGCGGCGCGACGTTCGACAAGGTGCTGTTCAAGGACGAGAACACCGGCGCCGTCGCGCTCGCGTTCGACCCCGGCAACGCGCACGTGATTTACGCCGTGCTGTGGTCCGCGCGCCAGGGACCGTGGGAATACGACAACGCGTACGCCGGACCCGGCAGCGGATTGTACAAGTCGGTCGACGACGGCGCCACCTGGCAGCAGCTCACCGGCGGACTCCCGACGCCGGCCCAGGGACTCGGCCGCATCGGCATCGCCGTCGCGCCCAGCGACAGCCGCCGTCTGTATGCGATGGTGCAGGCGCCGCCCCAGTTAGGCGGAGTCTACCGGTCGGACGACGCCGGCGAAACGTGGACGCGCACCAACGGCGAAGAACGCGTCTACGGCCGCGGCGATGATTTCGCCGAGGTGCAGGTGGATCCGACGAACGCCGATGAGATCTACGTCGCCAACACATCCACGTATCGCTCCACGGATGGCGGCCACACGTTCGTCGCCATCAAGGGCGCACCTGGCGGTGACGACTACCATCGCATCTGGATCAACCCCGACAATCCGAAAATCATTTTGATCGGCAGCGACCAGGGCGCCACGATCACCGTGAACGGCGGCGAAACGTGGAGCTCGTGGTACAATCAACCCACCGGGCAGATGTTCCACGTTGCCGCCGACAATCGATTCCCGTATCGCGTCTACGGCGGACAACAGGAGAGCGGATCGGCCGGCGTCTCGAGCCGCGGCAACGATGGCGAGATCACGTTCCGCGATTGGCATCCCGTGGGCGTCGAGGAATACGGTTACGCCGTTCCCGATCCATTGCACCCGGGCATCATCTACGGCGGCAAGGTGACGCGCTACGATGAACGCACCGGACAAGTACAGGATGTCGGACCCGTGGTGCTGCGCAGCGGTGCCTACCGCTTCGATCGCACTGCGCCAATCATTTTCTCGTCCGCCGATCCGCACGTGCTCTTCTTCGCCGCGCAGATGTTGTTCAAGACGACGAACGGAGGCCGCAGTTGGACCACCATCAGTCCCGATCTCACGCGGCCCGACCCCGGCGTTCCGACCAGCCTGGGCGTGTTTGCCCAACGCGCCGCCGCGTCGCCGCATCGCGGCGTGATCTATTCGATCGCGCCGTCGCCGCGCGACGTGAACCGCATCTGGGTCGGCACCGACGACGGCCTCATCCAGACGACACGCGATGGCGGCGCGCATTGGCGGAACGTCACGCCTAACGGAATGGAGGCGTGGAGCAAGATCACGCAGATCGACGCGTCGCACTTCGATACCGCGAGCGCCTACGCATCCGCGTCGCGTCTCCGGGTCGACGACCTGCATCCGTACATCTACCGCACGCACGACGGCGGCACGACATGGCGGAGCATCACGAGCGGCATCCCCGATGACGAGCCGGTGAACGTGGTGCGCGAGGACCCGGTGCGGCGCGGCTTGCTGTACGCCGGCACTGAGCACGCGGTGTACGTGTCGTTCGACGACGGCGCCAACTGGCAGTCCCTGCGCCTCGGCATGCCCGTGACATCGATCCGCGATCTCATCGTGCACGACAACGATCTCGTGATCGCAACGCACGGCCGCTCGTTCTGGGTGCTCGACGACATCGCACGGCTCCGCCAGGCGAGCGCGCACGTCGCCGAGTCGTCCGCGTTCCTGTTCACACCCGCGCCCGCATATCGCGTGCGCCGCGATGCCAACACCGACACGCCGCTCCCGCCCGAGGAGCCGGCGGCCAAGAATCCACCCGACGGTGCGATCATCGACTACTGGATCGGCGCCGGCGCGTCGCCTAACGACGTGACGGTGGAGATCCGCGACGCCAAGGGGGCGCTCGTCCGCCGGTTCTCGAGCACCGACACCGCGCCCGCACCGGACTCCGACCTCAACGTGCCGACCTATTGGGTGAGGCCGTTCCAGCCGCTGTCGGCGGCACGCGGCATGCACCGGTTCGTCTGGAATCTCCATTACGCGCCGCCGGACGCGCTGGAGCACGACTACCCGATCTCGGCCATCGTGCACGACACGCCGCGCGCTCCGTTAGGCGCGGCGGTGGTGCCGGGGCGGTACACCGTGCGCCTCGCCGTGGGCGGCCGCACCTTCACGGAGCCGCTCGAGGTCCGCATGGACCCGCGCGTCGCGACGCCGCCGGCCGCGCTCGCCCGCCAGCTCGCACTCGCGCTTCGCCTCACCGGCGCCATCCATAAGGATTTTGTCGCGCTTGCGGGCGCCCGCGCGCTGCGCACGCAGTTGGCGTCGCTCGCCAAGCGCACCACGGACACCACGAGCGCCACCGCGAAGGCCGCGGGCGCGCTGGACGCGACTCTGGCCGCTCTGGCCGGCGAACGCATCGGCCGACGGCCTCCGCCTAACGGAGAGGACCTCGTGCGCTTGAACGGCGACCTGATGGCCGTGTTCAACACGATCGAAAGCGCCGACGCGGATCCCACCACGCAAGCCGCGGCCGCCGTCCCCGTTCTCGAGCAACAGGTGGCCGCAACGCTCGCCCGCTGGCACCACGTGCAATCCACGGATGTGCCCGCGCTCAACGCCCGGCTCGAAACGGAAGGGCTGCCGGAGCTGACGCTACCGGCCGATACGACCGCGGATCACTGATCCCCGGCGGCGCGCGCCGCGCGCGCTGCCTCGCGCGCGCGGAGCTCCGGATTCTCGCGAAAGAGCGTGGTGGTGTGTCCGATCACCTGCACCACCTCCGCGTGTGCGGCGCCGGCGAGCTCCGCCGCCGCTTGGCGCGCGACGACGCTCGCGTTCCGTCCGACATGGACCTTCACCAGCTCCCGTGAGCGGAACGCGTCCTCGAGCGACTGCACCACGGCCGCCGAGATGCCGGCGGCGCCCACCGACACCGTCGCCTCGAGATGGTTCGCTTGCGCGCGCAGCGCCGCGCGCTCGCGCGAGGAAAGCGCCACCGCCGTCAGTCGCCGGCGGCCGCCGCCGCTTCCTCGATCGGCGCGTCGTCTGTTAGGCCGCGCTCGCGGGCCAACTGCGCGATCCCCTCATCGATCGTCCGCGAGTGGTGCATCGAGCAGAACTTTGGTCCGCACATCGCGCAGAACTCGGCGCTCTTGAAGTACTCGGCCGGCAGCGTCTCGTCGTGGTACTCGCGCGCCCGCTCCGGATCGAGCGACAGCCGGAACTGCTCGTTCCAATCGAACGCGTACCGCGCCCGCGACAGCGCGTCGTCGCGATCGCGCGCGCCGGCGCGGCCCCGCGCGATGTCCGCCGCGTGCGCCGCGATCTTGTACGCGATCACGCCCTGCCGCACATCCTCTGCGTTAGGCAGCCCCAGGTGCTCCTTGGGCGTCACGTAGCAGAGCATGTCGGCGCCGTACCAGCCGATCATCGCCGCGCCGATCGCGCTCGTGATGTGGTCGTACCCCGGCGCGATGTCCGTCACCAGCGGTCCGAGCGTGTAGAACGGCGCCTCGAAACAGATCTCCTTCTGCTTGCGCACGTTCATCTCGATCTGTTGCATCGGGATGTGCCCCGGCCCTTCCACCATCACCTGGACGTCCCGCGCCCACGCCCGCTTGGTGAGCTCGCCTAACGTTTCCAGCTCCGCGAATTGCGCCCGGTCGCTCGCGTCGTGCACCGACCCCGGCCGGAGCGAGTCGCCTAACGATATGGTGACGTCGTACCGGCGCAGGATCTCGAGCAGGTCGTCGTACCGCTCGTACAGCGGATTCTGCTTCCGATGGTGCATCATCCACACCGCGTGCAGCGACCCGCCGCGGCTCACGATCCCCGTCACGCGCCCGTACACCAGCGGCAGATGCTCGAGCAGAATCCCCGCGTGGATGGTCATGTAGTCCACGCCCTGCTTCGCTTGATGCTCGATCACATCGAGCAGGTCGTTCGCCGTCAGCTCCTCGAGCTCCTTCCCCATGAGCACGGCCTGATAGATCGGCACCGTCCCGATCGGTACACTCGACGCCCCGATGATCGCCTCGCGCACGGCATCGATGTCCTTCCCCGTCGATAAATCCATGACCGTGTCCGCACCATACCGAACCGCGAGATGCAGCTTCTCGAGCTCTTCCTCGATCGACGAAGTCACCGCCGAATTCCCGATGTTCGCATTGATTTTCACGCCCGCAACTTTCCCGATCGCCATCGGCTCCAGCTTCCCCGCCAGATGCCGCACGTTCGCCGGGATGATGAGCCGCCCACGCGCCACCTCGCTCCGCACCACCTCCACGTCCAACCCCTCCCGCCTCGCCACCACCTGCATCGCGTCCGTGATCTCACCATTCCGGGCCGCGCTCATCTGCGTGCTGTACGCACTCATGTCAGGCTCCATCCGTCGGATTTTTGAACATAGAGCACCCGCCACTCGAGGGAAGCCGCCCCCACTTGCCCCCACTTGCCCCTCCTTGCCCCCCCTCGCCCCTCCCTACTCACCCCGCCCTACTCCCCCCCCACTCCCCCCCCCCCCCCCCCCCCTTCTCCCTTCCCC
>Ga0134125_10003537_pt1 | contig 18045 bp, 12 predicted proteins | sample KB31751_FD_96464 | JGI IMG/M metagenome (GOLD analysis project Ga0134125, IMG submission 96464) | Terrestrial soil microbial communities with excess Nitrogen fertilizer from Kellogg Biological Station, Michigan, USA - KB3-175-1 | ecosystem: Environmental > Terrestrial > Soil > Unclassified ...
CGGAGGCTACATTGCCGCCACCCGTGCCGGCGTGGTCACCACCCTGGGCCGCGGTGGCTCGGATTTCTCCGCGGCGATCCTCGGCGCCCTCTTGGGCGCCGTGCGGATCGAGATTTGGACCGACGTCGAAGGTATTCTGACCGCCGATCCGCGCGTATGCTCGGGCGCCCGCCGCATCAAGGTGATCTCCTTTCAGGAGGCCGCCGAGCTGGCTTACTTTGGCGCCAAGGTACTGCACCCGGCCACGCTGCTACCGGCGATGGAGAAGGGAATACCGGTGTGGGTGCTGAACTCCCGCGCTTGGCGCCCGGGGCCGCCCGACGGGGAGCATACGGGAACGCTGGTGACCACCCGCGCGCCCCGGACCGCGACCCCTTTCAAGTGCATTTCCTGCAAGCGCAACATCGCCGTGGTTGACGTGATCTCGACCCGCATGCTGCAGGCGCACGGCTTCCTCAAAGCCATCTGGGACGTGTTCGCCCTCTACCGCTGCCCGGTCGATATGGTCTCGACTTCGGAGGTGAGCGTGTCGCTCACCGTCGCGGACACCAGCTCGATCCCCGAAATTGCCGATGAACTCGGCCGCTTCGCCGATGTGCGCTATGAAGGCCGCAAAGCGATTGTCTGCCTGGTGGGCGAGAGCCTGCGCGACACCCCCGGCCTCGCCGGCCAGGTCTTTGCCACCCTGGGGGACATCAATGTACGCATGATTTCCCAGGGCGCGTCGGAGATCAACATCGGGATGGTGCTGGAGGACGACGACGTGCCGCGCGCGATGCGGCTCTTGCACGACCGGTTTTTTGCCAACCCCGATCCCGCGGTCTTCGCCTAAACCACTGGAAGAAATCAGGCCTTCGCCAGGGCCTTGACTTTGGCCACGATCGCGGCCGCGTCGATCTTGTAACGGTGCAGCAACTCCTCCGGTTTGCCGCTGCGCGGAATCCCCCGCACCGCCAACCGATGCACCCGCACTCCCTCCGGCGCCACCGCCTCGCTCACCGCATCGCCCAAGCCGCCGGCGCTGTAATGATCCTCGACCGTCAGCAGGGTGTTGCGCGTCGCCTTGGCCGCGGCCAGCAGTCCCTCCGCATCCACCGGACGCACGCTGAAGAGATCGACCACGCGGATAGCGATCCCTTCCTTCTGCAATTGCTCGTGTGCCTTCAGCGCTTCCGTCAATGTCACGCCGGCGCCAATCACCGTAACCACGTCCTGGCCGCTCTGCCGCAGCACTTTACATTTGCCGATGGCGAATTGTTCGCCGTTGTCGTAGATCACGGCCGCCTTGGGCCGCCCGGTGCGGATGTAGCTCAAGCCTTGGTGCTGCGCCACCAGCTCCACCGCCTGCCATGTGCTGACCGCGTCGCTGGGGTAGAGCACGACCGATTCGGGCAGTGCCCGGAACATGGACAGATCCTCGAGCCCCATTTGCGAACCGCCGTCTTCGCCGATCGAAATGCCGGCGTGGGTGCCGACGAACTTGACGTTGGATTTCGCCAGCCCCGCCAGCCGGATGAAATCCGCGGCGCGGGTCAGGAAGCAGGCGAAGGTGGAGACGTAGGGAACCCGTCCCGTGGCGGCCAAACCCATCGCCATGCCGGTCATGTTCTGTTCCGCGATGTAGCCCTCGAAGAAGCGCTGCGGCTGCACTTTTTGGAAGTCCTGGGTGAAGGTCGAATTCTCGACATCGCCGTCCACCGCAACCACGCGCTCGTCCACCTGGCCCAGCGCTGCGAGCGCCTGCCCGAAGGCTTCGCGGGTGGCGACCGAGTCGTTCTTGCCGTACTTGGAGGCGGGCATTGCAGCGGCCGCCTTGGGTGCGGCGGGCGCCTGAGCCGGAGCTTGGGGACGCGGCTTGGGGCCAGCGCCATTCTGCCGGAAGGCCTGGCGCAGCTCATCGATGGCGGCCACGGCTTCATCCTTCTTCAACGCCTTGCCGTGCCAGCCGTTCTTATCCTCGATGAAGGCGACGCCCTTGCCCTTCAAGGTGCGGGCCAGCAGCACCGTCGGCCGCCCTTGGCACTGTTGCGCCTCGGCGAAGGCGGCGCGGATCTGCGGAATATCGTGGCCGTCGACCACTAGCGCATTCCACCCGAAGCCGGCCCAGCGCCGCTTATGCTCCTCCATCTCGTGCTGCAGCATGGTGGGCTGGCTCTGGCCCAGCCGGTTCACGTCCACGATGGCGCAAAGCGTATCCACGTTGTAGAAGCCGGCGAGTTCCGCCGCCTCCCATACGGAGCCTTCCGCGGTTTCGCCGTCGCCCATCAGCACGTAGGTGCGGTAGCTGGCGCCGCTCAGACGCGCCTGCAGCGCCATGCCCAGGCCGACCGCCAAGCCTTGGCCCAGCGAGCCCGTGGGCACCGCGACGAAAGGCAGCTCGGGCGTGGGATGTCCCTCGAGGTCCGAATCAATTTGCCGCAGCGTGAGCAAGTGTTCGCGCGGAAACAGCCCCAGCTCCGCCCACACCGAGTACAGCACCGGCGCCGCGTGTCCCTTGGAGAGCACGAACCGGTCGTTGGCGGGCGAAGCCGGCTGCGACGGGTCCAGCCGCATCACCGAAAAAAACAGCGTCGCCATCACGTCGGCGGCCGACATCGAACTGGTCGGGTGTCCGCTTCCCGCCGCGGTCGTGGCCTCGATGGAGTCGATCCGGAGCTGGGTGGCGATATTGTGCAGGGCGAGGTCGAGGCTGGTGTTGGACATGGCGGTTCCGGCGGAAACGAGACTACTGGCTGGTGGCGGCGAGCACGGCCTCGGGCAGCACGAAACGCACATGCTCGTTGATGCCCTCGGCCTCTTCCACGTGATCGAACCCGAAACGGCAGCGCAGCGCCGCCACCACGTCCTGCACCAGTGACTCCGGCGCGGAGGCGCCGGCGGTGAGTCCCACCGTGCGCACCCCCTCCAACCACTCCGGCCGGATGGCGTCGGCATCGTCAATGCGATAGGCGGGGGCGCCGGCGTTCGCCGCAACCTCCACCAGGCGCAGCGAGTTGGAGCTGTTCTCGGAGCCCACCACCAGCACCAGGTCGGCGCCCGGGGCGACCCGCTTGAGCGCGGTCTGGCGGTTCTGGGTGGCGTAACAGATATCCTGCGCTTTAGGCGCTCTCACCTGCGGATAGCGTTCGCGCAGCCGGGCGATGATCGCACTGGTCTCGTCCAGGCTGAGCGTTGTCTGGGTGAGGTAGGCCACCCGCTCGGGGTTGGCGATCTCCAATTGGTCCACCTGTTCGACGGTCTCGACCACCGGCGTGCCCTCCGGCACCTCGCCCAGGAGTCCGATGATCTCGTCATGGTGACGATGGCCGATGATGACGATGCTGTAGCCCGCCCGGGTATACTCCTGGGCCTCGTTGTGCACCTTGCTCACGAGAGGGCAAGTGGCGTCGATGATCTGTAGCCCCCGCGCCCGGCCCTCGTCCCAGACTTGGGGCGAAACGCCGTGGGCGCTGAAGAACACGCGCGCCCCCGTCGGCACCTCGTCCAGCGAGGGCACGAAGATCGCTCCAGCCGCCTCCAGGCTGCTGATCACGGTACGGTTGTGGACAATCTCTTTGAGCACATAGATCGGCGGTCCGAATTTGCGCAGCGCCGACTCCACCGCGTCCACGGCCCGCACCACCCCGGCACAAAATCCCCTAGGTTTGAGGATCAGGATGGTCTTGTCCGTGGTCATGGCTATAGAAATTGTACCGCGCTCAACCGGACCATCCGATTGTCCGCGGCTTCCGAGTCAAAGGCTTCCGAGCCTTGACTTGACCGGGCAGATTGCATACAGTGGCCCGGCACCGGTTTGCGGAGGCTTTCCATGCTCAAGTCCTGGTTGGTGGCGGCGTCGGCCGCCGTGTTGCTCTCGCCCGCGCTTCTCGCCCAGCAAGCGGCCACGGCCACCGCGCCGACCGGCATCTTTACCGGCCCCGCCCCCGGGCAGGCCATTGATCAGGCCTATACCGCCAAGATCCTCAAGGACACCACCGAGCCCTACTTCGGCTCACCCTTGGTCAACTACCTGCCCGCCTCCAAGACCGTGCCCACCCCCGAGGCGGTGCTGGGAGACATCGCCGGCGCGCCCAATATCCTGCCCAACTCCACCCTGGTCTACAAGTACATGCGCATGCTGGCCGCGGCCTCGCCGCGCGTGCATGTCTACACCATCGGGCACACCGAAGAAGGGCGCGAGATGATCGCGGTGGCGGTCACCTCCGAAGCCAACTACGCCAAATTGGAGCAGAACCGCACCATGCTGGCCCAACTGGCGGATCCGCGCACCATCCAGCTCAACGACGCCCGCGCCCAGGAGATCGCCCACCAAGCCGTGCCGGTGTACTACATCACCGGCACCATTCACTCCACCGAGACCGGCGCGCCCACCGCGCTCATGGAGCTGGCTTACCGCCTGGCGGTGGACGAGAGCCCCTACTACCAGTACATCCGCGACAACGTTATTACCCTGATCACGCCCATCGTCGAGGTGGATGGCCGCGACCGCATGGCCGACCTCTATAAATGGCACCGCGACCACCCCAACGAGAACTACCCCAATCTGGTCTATTGGGGCCATTACGTCGCCCACGACAACAACCGCGATTCCATGGGCATGACCCTGGCGCTCAGCCGCAATGTGCTGAACACGCTGGTGGACTGGCACGCCCAGGTGCTGCACGACCTGCACGAATCCGAGCCGTACTTGTACGACAACACCGCCGGCGACGGCCCCTTCAACGCCTGGGTGGACCCGATCCTGGCCAACGAATGGGAAATCATCGCCTGGCGCAACGTACAGGATATGACCGAATACGGCATGCCCGGTGTCTATACCCATGGCAACTTCGACACTTGGTCACCCGGATACCTGATGTTCCTGGCGGCGATGCACAACGGCATCAGCCGGCTCTACGAGACCTTCGGCAACGGCGGCGCCGACACCGAACAGCGCACCCTCAGCCCCGCCGAGACCGCCCGTACCTGGTACAAGCAGAACCCGCCGCTCACCAAAGTGATGTGGTCGCAGCGCGACAACAACAACTATGAGGAGACCGGCCTCCTCACCTCGCTGCACTTCTTCGCCGAGAACCACGAGCGCTTCCTGCACAATTTTTATCTCAAGTCCAAGCGCTCGATCACCAAGCCCGAAAACGAGGGGCCGGCGGCCTACGTGCTCAGCGCCAGTGACGCGCGGCCGCAATTGCAGTCCGAACTGTTGACGGTGATGCAGTTGCAGCATGTGGAGATCTCGCGCGCCACCGAGGCGTTCAGCGTCTCCGAGCCCGGCCATGGCCGCGGTGCGGCCGCCACCCATGAGAGCTTTCCGGCGGGCAGCTACATCATCCGCATGGATCAGCCCTACTCGCGCATCGCCGATACGCTGCTCGACTACCAGTACTGGGCGCCCAACGATCCCCAGCGCACGCCCTATGACGACACCGGCTGGACCTTTGGCGAACTGTTCAACACCAGCGTGGCCCGGGTCACCGATCCCAGCGTCCTCAAAGTGGCCATGCAGCCGGTCAAAGAACTGCCCACGTCGGGCGAGGTCAACGGCTCTGGCTCCGTCTTTGCCATCAACGATAGCGCCGACACCGCGCTGGCGCGCCTGCGCTACAAACTGCCCCAGGCCAAGATGGCGGTGGCGGAGCAGCCGTTTGACGCCGACGGCCATCACTTCGAGCGCGGCAGCTTCGTGGTCGAAGGGGTCGCCGCCTCCGACCTCAAGACCGCCATCGCCGGCTTGCACCTGGATGCGATCGGGCTGAGCGCCGTACCCTCGGTCGCCACCCACCCCGCGCGCGCCGCCCGTATCGCCATCCTCCATACCTGGACCAGCACCCAAACCGAAGGTTGGTGGCGCGAGGCCCTGGACATGATGCAGATTCCGTACAGCTACATCAGCACCCAGGCGCTCACCAACGACGCCAGCCTGCGTTCCAAGTACGACGTGATCCTGTTTCCGCCGGTGGGCCGCGGCCTCGGCGTGGACCAGGCGGTCAACGGACAGTCCACCGCTTGGGGCAATCCCCTCCCGTGGCAGACTACGCCCGAGACGCCCAGCCTAGGCAAGCTCGATTCCACCCCGGATATGCGTCCCGGCATGGGCTGGAGCGGCGTGGCCAACCTCCAGAACTTCGTGCATCAGGGCGGCGTCCTGGTGACGGTGATGGATACGGCGAATCTTGCGGCCGCGCTCGGGTTTGCCCCGGGTGTCTCCATCAGCCAGCCCGGCACCGAGCGCATCATCGGGAGCGTGGTCCGCAGCCAGGTCGTGGACGCGGCCAGCCCGATCGCCTACGGCTACGGTTCGACCGTCTCCATGTACTGCAACCAGTGTCCCGCCTTCGGCGTGAGCGACATGGAAGGCGGCCGGGGCGGTGGGCGCCGCCTCGGCGGCGACGCCAACGGCCGGGTCACCGGCCGCGGTAGCGCCCACGAGAGCGACTTTGTGGTCGGCCGGGCTGCCCAGGAAGCGACGCCTACGCCGACCGTGCAGCCGTGGGAAGCGGCGCCGGTGACCGCCGAGCAGGCGCGCAATAGCGTGAATCTTATCCCGCCGCAGTATCGGCCGCGGGTAATTTTCCGCTACGCCGCTTCGCGCGATCTGTTGGTCTCGGGCCTGGTGCAGGGCGGCGACGCCATCGCCGAACGTCCGGCGGTGATTGACGTGCCGGTCGCCCAAGGTCACGTTGTTCTGTTCTCCAACAACCCCGTCTACCGCGGCGAGACGCGCGGCAACTACGCCATGGTGCTCAACACCATCCTCAACTTCGACCACCTCGACGCCGGGCGCAAACTGGACGCGCGCTAGCAGCCCGAGGGCTGCGGCACGGATGCCGTTTCAGCACTGGCGAACTGACGCTGGTATAGCTCGCTGTAGATTCCACCCTCCCGCAGTAGCGAGGCGTGGGTGCCGCGCTGTACGATCCGGCCCTCCTGCAATACCAGAATCTGGCCGGCCTTGAGAATGGTGCTGAGCCGGTGGGCGATCACCAACGAGGTGCGTCCCGCGAGCGCGCTCTCAAGCGCCTGCTGCACCAGAGCTTCCGACTCGGAGTCGAGGTGCGCCGTGGCTTCGTCCAGAATCACGATGTCGGGCGCTTTGAGCAGCAGACGCGCAATTGCCAAGCGCTGCTTCTCGCCGCCCGAGAAGCGGTAGCCGCGTTCGCCCACCATCGTCTCCAGCCCCTCCGGCAGCGACCGCACCAACGGCAGTATCTGTGCCGCCGCCAGCGCCGCCTCGATTTCCGCCTCGCTCGCGGTTGGCCGCGCGTAGGTCAAATTGGCGCGAATAGTGTCGTGGAACAGGTGCGCATCCTGAGTGACCACACCGATGCGCTGGCGCAGGGAGTCGAGCGTGGCGTCGCGCACGTCCAGGCCATTGATCCGCACCGCGCCGCTTTTGACGTCGTACAAGCGCGGGAGAAGTTGGGTCAAGGTGGTCTTGCCCGCGCCGCTCGGCCCCACTAGGGCCACCAGTTGCCCGGGCTCCGCCTCGAAGCTGACCGCGTGCAGCACCGTCTTCTCGGGCGCTTTGGTCTTGACCGCGATCGACTCGAGCGAGGCGAGCGACACCTCCGCCGGCGACGGGTAGCGGAACCCCACCTGATCGAAGGTGATCCGCGCCGGACCCGCGGGGATGGGGGCGGCGCCGGGTTTTTCCTGGATCATCGGCGGCAGATCGAGCACCTCAAAGACGCGCTCGAACGACACCAGCGCGGTCATGAGGCTGACCTGGATGTTCGACAGTCCCACCAGCGGCACGTACAAGCGCGCCAGGTAGGAGACCAGCGCCACCACGGTTCCGACGTCGAGCACGTGCTTGACCGCCAGCTCGCCGCCCCAACCGTAGGCCAGCGCCGTGGCCAGCGCCGCGATGAGCATGAGCGCGGTGAAAAATAGCCGCCCGTATACCGCTTGCTTGACGCTGATGGCGGAAACGCGCGCGGCCTTGGTCTCAAAGCCGTCCAGTTCGTCCTTCGGACGGCCGAAGAGTTTCGCCAGTTGCGCCCCCGCCACCCCGAAGCGCTCCACCATCAGGCTGTTCATGGCCGCGTGCAGGTCCATGCTCTCGCGCGAGATGGCTTGCAGTTTGCGCCCCCAGGTCCGCGCCGGCAGCACGAAGAGCGGAATCAGCACCAGCGCCGCCACCGTGATCTGCCAGGAGAGCGCGAACATCGCTCCCAGGATCAGCAGCACGGTGATGATGTTGCCCACCCCGTTGGAGAGCAGATCGGTGAAGGCGGTGCGCGCCCCGCTGACGTCGCTGTTCAGCCGGCTCACCAGCGCGCCCGTCTGGGTGCGGGTGAAGAAGGCCAGCGGCATCTGCTGAATGTGGCTGAAGAGCTTCACCCGCAGCGCGAGCACGATGCGGGATCCGATTTTGGACGAAAGGTAGGACTGGGCGAGCCCCAAGCCGCCATCCAGGACTCCCAGCGCCGCCACGATGAGCGCCAACCGCACCACCAGCGCGGCGTTGCCCCTGAGGATGCCGTTGTTGATGATGGTGCGGTAGAGCAGCGGGTTGATGATCCCGACCGTGGCATCGACGATCACCACGATCAGGAACAAGCCCAGCAATCCGCTGTAAGGTGCGGCGAAGGCCAGGGTACGGCGCGTGGTCCCCGGTTTGATCTTTTGCTGCAGGACGGAGGCGTCCTGCCCAAACGACCGCATGGCGCTGATCATTCCGCCCATGGCTGGAGTGTACCGGTTTTGGCTTCAATCCACAGGCGGAAGCCACCAACCGCCGCGATTGGCAGCCCATGGTGCCATGAACTTCCGGTTCCAGCACACGAGACCCGCTCCGGGTCTCGCGCGTCTCCGGCATAGGTTCGAGGCGTTGCCCCACGGGCTGCTAGTGTAGTGCGTCACACAAAATGACGTTTCATTTCGGGCGAAAGCGTGCGACTTTTCTTGGGGAAAAGTCGCATACGGGGCATTGGCATAATGCCTGCTATGTGTGACGCACTACACTAGCGGCAGCACGTGGCAGGGCTGCCCGGCTTGGGTGCGGGCTTCTTGGAGGTCTTCTTGCTTGCCGCAGGGGCGCTGCCGTTGGCGTCGTTGATCACCAGAGTGGAGGGGGCTTGAGGCGCGGGCTTAGGCTGTGACGCGGCCGCCGCGGCAGTCGACTTCAAACTCTGGAGGCTGGCGTAATTCGAGGAGCCGCGCGATTCGATCCAGTCGCCCAATTGGTTCAGCCGGCTGCGCACCGCCGCGGTGCTCGAGTCCAAGTTCGTGTCCGAACCACCCTGCGCGGCCACGGCTTCGGCGCTGCCCAGCACCGCGTCGAGGTCCCGGTACAGCCGGAATGCCACTCCGGCGTCGTCGGGAGTGGCGCGAAAAGCCTCCAGCAACTCAGGCACGGCTTCCTTAAGGTTGCGCTGGATCGATGCCTGGCCCTCGGCCACCGCCTGCTTGTCCGACTTGCTGGCGTGCAGGCTGTCGGGATCCACGGCGGCCAGCGAGGTTTGCAGACCGTTCAGCGCCTGCTCCACGCTGTCCGCCAAAGCCTGCCCCGGTTGGGAGGCCGCCGCAGCCGGGTTGGCTGCGCCAGCAGTGTTCTGCGCTCCCAGGGCAATCGTCAAAGCCAGGAGCGCGGCAAAAATTATTCCGCGTGGCATCACGGTATTTGGATGCCTGCCGGAAGATATTTTGGCGCACAAAAAAAGAAAGCCGACTCGCTTCCCCCCGGAAAAGTCGGCTTTCCTTTTACATGCCTGATTTCAGGATCCCAAAATCAAGGCGTCTCGGTTCTATACTGAGCAACTACCGTGCCAAACCCGACCACCCAGGGATTCTCCAGGTTTTGCAACAGTTTCCGCCGGATCTAGCCGTCCCATGGGGAAGTTTGTTCTGATGACCGGAAGTCATTTCGCACCTTTTGTTCCTTTTGCTCCTGCTTTTGCGACGTGCGGATGCCACCGGTGCCAGTGATGCCAAATCATGAACCCCAGGCAGATGACCAGGGCAGGCGCCCAAATCGAATCGAACCGGTGGAAGTAGGGTCCGACTGAGATCCAGTTCGCGCCGAGCCGGTATCCCACGTAGGCCAAGGCCCAACACCACGGCCAGGAACCCAGAAATGTGTACAGGTGGAAGCGTCCGAGCGGCATGCGCGCCACCCCGGCGGGCAGGGCGATGTAGGTCCGGACAACGGGCAGTAGGCGGCCGACCAGCACGGTGACGTCGCCATGGTGCCGGAACCAGTGCTCGGCCCGCTCCAAGTCGCCAGGCGCCATGAATAGCCAACGCCCGTACCGCGCCGCCACCGGCCGCCCGCCCCAGTAGCCAACCGCATAGGCCACCATGGACCCGAGATTGCACCCTACCGCGCCCGCCAGGCTCACATACAGCAGGCGGAACCGGCCTGCAAAGACGAGATAGCCGGAGAAGGGGAGAATAATTTCCGAGGGCAACGGAATACACGCCGATTCAATCCCCATCAAAAGGATCACGCCGCTGTATCCGAGCTGAGAGATCGTCGCGATGATGTGCTGGCTCAGCCAGCTCAAAAGATGTGCCATGAGCGGTGCGTTGCCCCATGGTAACGTGAGTGGAGGGAATCGGTCTCGATGAACATCACCTTTCTTGGCACCGGCATCATGGGCGCTCCCATGGCGGCCAATCTGGCGAAAGCCGGTCACTCCGTGCGGGTTTGGAACCGCACCCAATCAAAGGCGCACATCGAACACACGCAACCGGTAGGCAGCCCGGCTGAGGGTACGGCGGGGGCCGATGTGGTCTGGCTCTGCCTCAGTGACACCGCCGCGGTCGAAGAGGTGATGGAGGGAGTCTTGCCTGCGGCGCGCCCCGGCCTGCTCGTGGCCGACTCCAGCACCATATCGCCGCGCGCCAGCCGCGCCTTGTCGGCGCGCTTGGCGGAAAAAGGGGCAACCCTGGTGGATTGCCCGGTGACCGGATCCCGGCGCGGCGCCGAGGCGGCGCAATTGATCTTCATTGTGGGAGGGCCCGCCGAGGCGCTCGACCGGCTGGATCCGCTGTTCCATGCCATGGGACAGCGGGTATTCCGCATGGGCGAACAGGGCATGGGGTTGGCGACCAAGCTGGCCATGAACCTCAACATTGCTCTGATTTACCAAGGGTTTTGCGAGGGATTGGTACTGGCCGAAAAATCGGGGGTGACAGCCGGCCAGATGCTCGACATTATCGCCGCCACCATGCTGCGTTCCGGAGTCACCGACTATAAGGCGGAGGCGGTCCGCAACCGCGACTTCACTCCCAATTTCCCTTTGCGCCTGATGCTTAAGGACATCCGGCTGATGCTCGATCACGCACGCGAGATGCGGGTCAAGCTGCCGGCGCTAGAAACCGTCGAAGAAGTCTATGCGGTGGCGGATGAGGAGGGAATGGGCGGGTTGGACTACGCCGCCAGCCTGGCGCTGCTTGAGCGCTGGGCCGCCCTCCCCGGCGGCGACCTTAGCATGGCGGCAGATTAGATTTCTTGGAACTCGGCTGCCGGGTGGCCGTAGAGTCTGAGTATGCAATCCTCTCGCCTGCCCCTCCTCGCCGCCGCTTTTGTGCTGTTTGTGGGGGTTGCCACAAGCCGCGCGGACGAACCGGTCGGCAGCTTCCACCGCAGCTTCACGGTCTCGGGGCCGGTCCACCTGCATGTGGAAACCGGCGCTGGGGCGATCCACGTTATCGGCGCTCCCGGTTCCGCCGTGACCGTCGACGGGACCATTTACCAATCCGAATGGCTGTTTGGCGGCGCCGACCCGGGCGCCGCGCACCGCCTGGAAGCCAATCCGCCGGTGCAGCAGGCCGGCAACAGCATCAGCGCGGGCGGCGATCCGGATCGCGACGACCATCTCTGGATCGCCTACGTGGTCACTACTCCTCCCAACACCGATCTGGAGGCCCAGTCCGGTTCAGGCGCCATTGAGATCGCCGGGTTGACTGGAACCGCCGACCTGCGGGCGGGCAGCGGCCATATTCGAGTGGCCGACCTCGGCGGCAGTTTGACGGCGCAAACCGGGAGTGGCGGCATCGCCTTCGACCGAGTGAGCGGCGACGCCCGCGTGCACGCGGGCAGCGGTTCCATCGAGGGCAACGAAGTCGGCGGCTTTTTCTCCGCCAGCACCGGCAGCGGCCACATTCGCGTGCGCCAGCTCGACAAAGGCGGCGAGGTGCAAACGTCCAGCGGCGGCATGGATCTCGACCAGGTAACGGGGAACCTCTCGGCGCATGCCTCCAGCGGCTCGATGGATATCGGCGGCAACTTGAACGGCGATCACCGCTGGGACCTGACGGCGTCCTCGGGCAGCGTGCACCTCTCCCTGCCGGCCGACACCGCGGCGCAGGTGCGGCTGCATACCGGCTCCGGCGGTATCAGCGTCGCGCATCCCATGCGCACCCAGACGTCACTCGGGCGGCATTCCTGGGAGGGCGAGATGGGACAGGGCGCGGCGACCGCCTCGCTCACGGTGAACACCTCGAGCGGGAGCATCCACATTCGGTAGATCCGCTACAGTCCAGTTTTTGGGGTAAAGTCCACCGACACCGCCAGCCGCTCGCCCTGTACCTCGAGCACGTTGCAGAAGGTGCGGTCGCCCCGGCGGCTGAACTCCAGCGAGACTTCCGAGTTGCCGATACGCAAGTGGTTGAGCCGCAGCCAGTGCAGCCACTCGGGCAGTACCGGGTTTACGACCCGCAACTCCCGGCGCGCGGCGTTGGGCCGCAGCCCCAATGCCGCCGTCAGCATGAGAAACCAAGCCCCCGAAGCCCAGGCCTGCGGCGAGCACGAGACCGGGTAGTTGACCGGCTGATCGAACTCGTTGCGCTGTACCCCCACGAAGAGTTCGGGCAGACGTTGGTCGCGAAAGTAATTGGCGGCCTGGTAAAGCCCAGTCAAAACCCGCAGGAGCGGCTGTTTGAAGTCGTAGAAGGCGAAGCCTTGGGCAATCAGGCTGTTGTCATGCGGCCAGACCGAGCCGCGATGATAGCTGAGCGGGTTGAACGTGGGCTCATCGGCGGACAAGGTGCGAATGCCCCAGCCGCTGAACATGTCCGCGCGCATCAGCCGGCGCGTGACCTGCCGCGCCCGCTCTCGGCCAATAATCCGGCTCCAGAGCAAGTGTCCGGCGTTGGAAACCACCGCACGCTGGGGCCGCTTTTCCGCATCGAGCGCGGCGGCGTAGTACGCCTGATCCGGAAGCCAGAATTGCTGTTCGAACCGGTGTGACAGCTCCACCGCCTGGCGCCGCAGGCGGTCCGCCCCGGCGGAATCGCCCACCTGGCGCAGCAAACGCGCCAGGCGGTAGCGCGCATCGTAGCAGTACCCCTGGACCTCGCACAGCGCCAACGGGGGAGCCGCCAGGGTTCCATCGCGATCGAGATACGCGTCCCAGGAGTCCTTCCAGCCCTGGTTGGCCAGCCCCTGCGGCGAGCGGCGCTGGTACTCAACGAACCCGTCGCCGTCGAGATCACCGGAGTGTTCCATCCACTCCAGCGCCTTACGCGCCGCCGGCAGCATCTCCTCGAGCATCGCGTTGTCGCCGGTCCAACTGTAAGTTTCGTCCAACACGATCAGGAACAGCGGCGTGCTGTCCACCGAGCCGTAGTAGGGGGAGTGCGGCATCTCGCCCGCCAACGTCATCTCTCCCTCGCGCAGTTCGTGCAGGATCTTCCCCGGCTCCTCGTCGCGCCAGTCGTCGCGTTGGGTGCCCTGGCGGCTGGCCAAAAAGCGAAGCGTCTCCACCGCCAATTGCGGATGCAGCATCAGCGATTGGTAGCCCGCGATCAGAGAGTCGCGGCCGAAGATCGTGGCGAACCAGGGGATACCCGCCGCGATGATTTCTCCAGCCTGGAGCGGCAGCACTCCGCAGGTCACGCCATCGAGTACCGGCTTGCCCCCCTCCGCGTTTTGCCCGAAGGGAACACGCAGCGAAAAGAAGTCGCTCATCGCCGTGTTCAGGCACTCGTCGAAGACGGTGTCCGAGGATTCGAAGCTGGTGGTGGCCCGCGCCCAATCCGCGTAGCTTTGCCGGCGCCGCTCCAGGCAACCTGAGAACCGCCGCTCCTCCTCCGCCGGGCCGACAGTAACGAGGGCACCACGCTCGGGCGGCGGTCCTACCGCCGTCGCCACGGCGATCTCCAGCCGCTGTTGCTCTCCGGGTCCGAGCCGCAGTTCATAACGCGCCAGGCGCGCCTCCAGCACCTGCGGTTCGGGCGAGAAGACCAGCGTGCATTGCCGAAACAACTCGTCGCGTCCCAGGTAGGCGAAGACCACCCGATCGGTCCGCGCGACCGGTTCAAAGTAGGTTCCACAGGCGGAGCGCACCATGCCGCGCACCTGGAACACATCCATGAAGTCGCAGTCAAAACAAAACTCGACAGTGAGGGTGACGGGCTCCAGATTGAAGTTCCGGAAGGTGAGGTGATCGAAAAAATCACCGGCCAGGAGCTGCTCGCGGTGAATGTGGACGGTGTTTTCGGGCAAGTCGAGATTGTCGCGCACCAGGATATTGGTGGTAGTCAACTCGATTTGCGCCAGGATGTTCTGTTGGTTGGCCGCCGAGAGCACCACGGCGCGGTGAGCGTTGACGCGCAGCTCCCACTGGCTTAAAAAGCGCGTGTCCTGGTGAAACAACCCGACGTCGGTGGAACTCGGCGGCGCGATGTCGCCCGCCAGCGTCGTCGCCAGGAAGGTCTTGCCGTCGATCAGGGTCAAGTTATTGACACGACGAGGCTCCCCCATCCCCACTGCCGACCGGGGTTGGTCCGGTGGACGGGCGACTTCCAGGTCGTTCCAGGTCAGCTTGACTGGCAGCACTTGCCCCATCCCGTATTAGGATGCAGCTTGCAAGGGCGCCTCGGGTGTTGCCTTCGCCAAGGCGACATCTTCCGGGCAGGGCAGCACGCGGGTCGGCAGCCGGCGCTTCCTTGCCAAGCGCTCATACAGGCCAGTGTAGCGCTCCACCATGCAAGCCATGCTGAAGTGGTCTTCGAAGTGCTTCCGGCAACGGGCGGGGGTGATCGGCGCCTCCTGGGCGCGCCGCGCCATCTCGGCGGCGTCGGCGCACACGTAACCGGAAACACCGTTTTCCACCACCTCGGGAGCAGCTCCGCGCGCGAAGGCGAGCACCGGCGTCCCGCAGGCCATCGCCTCGATCATGACCAGCCCGAAGGGCTCTTCCCACTCGATCGGGAACAAAAGCGCCCGTGCCCCCCCCAGCAGTTGATTCTTGGCCTCCAGGTCCACTTCACCCACGTACTCCACCTGCTTGCCGTCCACGTGCGGGCGGATACATTGCTCCCAATAGTCGCGGTATATCGGTTGAATTTCGCCCGCGATCTTGAGCGGTAGACCCGCCTGGCGCGCCACCGCGATGGCGGTGTGCGTCCCCTTGATGGGTGCGATTCGTCCGACGAAGCACAAATAGTCGCGTTTGCCGGTCCCGACCCGGTAGTTCTCCGGGCGCAGGCCATGATGGATGGCATCCAACCCGGGCCGCCCCTCCTGCCTCGCCTGGCTGCGGCTGATCGCCACGAATTGTACGCGCGGGAAGTGGGCGTAATAGCGGCTGAGCGGTTCCTCATGGGGATGATGCAGCGTGTATACGAAAGGGAGATCGACAAACCGCGCAAAGTTCAGGCCGGGGGCATTGTTCAGATGGATGAGATCGCAGTCCCGCGCCGCATCGCGGCAGGCCCAACTGGAGTGCTCCAAATCGTCCAGGCTGCTCTCCAGCGCCGATTCGATCGGCCACTTTCCATGGGCTTGCCGCCAGCGGATCTCACAGTTCACCCGAGATTCGCCCACCGTGTAAACCACCGGCCAATGCCCCTGCGTCCGCAGCCCTTCCGCCAGATTCGCCACGAACAACTCGGTGCCGCCATATCGCTTGGGGGGCACCGTAATGAAAGGGGGCACGATCAGGGCAATCTTCATGGGGACCAAAAGGGTTAGAAGACCGCCGCGTGGGATTGGCTGTATGGGAAAAGGCGTTACCAGGAACTGTAGGCGGTTCCATCCAAGCCGACACCGCTGGCCCCGCTATGCACGTTGGTGATCCCCGACTGGGTTTGATCCGGGCTCATGAGGGTATCGTCGGAATCGGTTTGCCATGTGCTGGAGGAGTGGGTGATCGGGTCTTTGGGCAGTTCCCGCAAATAACCCGCCGTGACCAGATCATCCAGCGACTGCGGCGCCTCCTGCTTATCCAGCGTGTACTGGTCGATCAGCGACCGCAACTGGAAAAGGTCGTCGCGCAAGACCGCTTCCTGCGACGCCTGCACCGTGGTGCGGTAGCGGGGCACAGCCATGGCAAGCAGAATTCCCATGATCGCGATCACCAGGATCATCTCGATCAAGGTGAAGCCGAGGCCGTGACGGGTTGGGCGGCGCTTTACCATTTGTTGTAGGACGTTCCGTCCAACGCGGTGCCGTTGGAGGTGGTGTACACGTTAAACACATCCTGGCCGCCCCAATTGCTGGAGTCGGGATCGTCTTGCACCGAACGCAATCCCCAGTCGTAGGAGTTGGTCATCGGATCCTTGGGAATCGCGCGCAGGAAATGAATTTTCTCCGTGCCCATGGGTACGCCCTGCACCAGGGTGTCGAGGTCGGGAGGATAGCCCTGGGTATCGAGTTGCACCTGGATCAGGCCGCGATCGGCGGCGTCTTTGTACCGATCGATCGCGCCGCGCATTTCGTCGAGCGCCGCGCGCAGTTGGTGCTCGCGCTGGCGTTGGATCGTAACGCGTGCCAGGGGCAAGGCCATCGAGGTCAGCACCAGCAAAATACTGGTGGCGACGATGAGCTCAATCAGGGTCATCCCGGCGCAGGAACGGCGCCGGCGGTTCGGGCTCGGGTTGGGTACTGCCGGCTGCATGCTGTTAGTGCACGGTGACTGTGGCGGCGGTGGTCTGCAAGGGCGTCATCGCCCCTTGCGGGTTGCGCGCACTGAGGCGGGTGATCGTGATCGGCGCGGTACCGGTCGCTTTGGCCTGAAAGACGATGGTGACCACGTCGCCGCTGCCCGAGATTCCGGCGACGTTCGGGGGCCGGCTCAGGCTGATCTGGGCGGTGCCGGTGGCGCTGTCCTCGCGATGCACCAGCGCCGGCGCCTGCCCGTCCTGCGCCAGGAACCCTCCCAGGTTCATGCTTTGGACCTGCATCAATTTGGGATCGTAGTTGAGTTGAAACGTCAGCGCATAGGCGTCGTGGGCGTTTTCCAGGGCGATCTTGACCCCAAACACGTTCCCGCTAGTGGCTTGCACCTGCGTCGGCTGAACCTCCAGCACGGTGCTGCCGCCCGCGGCCGGGGCGGTTCTCATGTTTGCGGTTGGCGGGGAAGAGGGTGTTGGAACGGGAGGTTGTCCCGGGCGGCTCGGGCGCAGGGGCTGGGAGGCGGCGGCTGCCGCCCCGCCGGCCGGAGCTGCCGTGGCCGGTGGGGCCAGCGTGGCAGGCGGCAACTCGTTGAGCTGAATGTCGTCCTGGGTGCCGGTATCGAGCGAGCGGCGATCTTCCGCGGTGACGTCCAGACTGCGCACGATATGGGGCGTCATGATCAGCATGATCTCGTTGTGCACGGTTTCATCGTGCGTGGACGAGAACAGGTACTTGAACAACGGGATGGAGTTCAACCCCGGGATGCCGCTGACGTTATGGGTGATGGTGTTGACCACCATGCCGCCCAGAACCGCGCTCTCGCCGTTCCTAAGCTCGATCGTGTGATCAATGACTCGATTGCCGAACACGGGCTGCTGGATGCCGCCGATGTTGTTGAAGCTGTCCACGTCGGAGATCTCGATACGTTCCTTCAGCAGCACCGACTCGTCACCGTGGATCTCGGGAGTCATGTCAATGTTGACGCCGATCGGCGTGTAGTTGAACTGGGTGTTCACCAAGGGGTTGATGCCCACGCCGCCGATGCCGGGCTGGAAGCTGCCCGTCGCCACGGGAATCTTCTGGCCGATTTGCAGCGTGGCCTTCTGCCCTTGAACCGAGCGCAATTGCGGTTCCTGAATGGTATGGGTGTTGCTATCGGAGAGCAGCGCGTTCAGGGTGGCGTTGGGGATGGTGACCGC
>Ga0134125_10003538_pt1 | contig 18036 bp, 15 predicted proteins | sample KB31751_FD_96464 | JGI IMG/M metagenome (GOLD analysis project Ga0134125, IMG submission 96464) | Terrestrial soil microbial communities with excess Nitrogen fertilizer from Kellogg Biological Station, Michigan, USA - KB3-175-1 | ecosystem: Environmental > Terrestrial > Soil > Unclassified ...
ATGCGCAATGTAGAGCGCAACGCCGTACGGATTGCCAACAACGCCGGCGGCGAGGTGGTGGACTCGTTCCTCGATTATCTGGAAAGTTAAGGGAATACGACTGTAGTCCATTAAACCGCACTAATTTTAGAATTCTCTAATACTAGCGATAATATTTCCCCGACCACTCAGCTTGGGCGCCAAAGACCACCAAGCCTATTCCTTCCCCGCACCTTCTCTGATATTCTCTAAAGTTTTTCGTCGGGGCCAAAAATGCCGGAACAACGTGGCAGGCAACACCATATGCAACGCATCGGTGAGGCGCTAAAGGAGGAGATTGGCGCCATGATCGAGGGCGAACTGGGAGATCCCCGGATTGCTTTGTGCACGGTAAGCGAAGTCATGCTGCATCCGGATGGCAAGAGCGCCCGTGTGTATCTCCAGGTGCAGGGAGACGAGCGCGAGCAGCAGCAGACAATAAAGGCTGTAAACGCAGCCCAAGGGTATATCAGGCGCGAGCTGCTGGAGCGCCTGGGCGTGCGTCACGTACCAGAACTGACTTTTCTTCTCGATCGTTCGGAAGAGTACGGCGCGCGCATTGACGAGTTGCTGGGGAGAATCAAGAAAAGAAAAAAATAGGCGAACATGGACCACGTGCAGCAGGTGTTGCAGGAAATTGAGAGGCGCAACCGCTTTGTTGTAACTTCACACGCCCGGCCGGATGGCGACGCCATCGGCTCTTCCATCGCTATGGGGGAGATACTGCGCGGCATGGGTAAAACAGCGGATGTTGTCATGGCGGATTCCGTTCCGGTGCTGTACCGTCCGCTTCCCTATACTGACAACGTAATTCACTCGTCGAAGGTAGCGGGACCGTACGATGGTGCCATCGTGCTGGAATGTGACAGCACGCAGCGAACTCGTCTGGAAGGGCTGGAGAATTATTTCTGCATCAGCATTGACCACCACGCCAGTTCCAGAGAATGGGGCAACGTGAACTGGATTGATCCCAAGGCGTGCGCTGTGGGCGAAATGGTCTTCAAACTGGCGCTGAGCGCGCGGGTGAAGATCACTCCTGAAATCGCCACTTGCCTGTACACCGCTGTGCTGACGGACACCGGCTCATTCAGTTACTCATCCACCAACATTCACACCTTCGAACTGGCGAAGTGCCTGGTGCACTTCGGCGCCCAGCCTGCCGAAGTGGCGCATAACGTTTATTATTCCAGCCCCATTGCCAAGATGCGTTTGCTGGGCGTGGCGCTAACTTCATTGCAGCACGAAGGCGCGATCAGCTGGATGCATGTCAGCCGTGCAGACATGGAGCATTGCGGGGCAATCGATGAGGATTGCGAAGGGCTGGTCAACTACGCGCTCGGCATTGCCGGCGTTGAGGTGGCCGTGTTCTTTCGTGAGATGGCAAACGAGCGCATTCGCGTTTCTATACGCAGCAAGGGGGCCGTGGATGTTGCCGCGCTTGCGCAGAAGTTCGGCGGCGGCGGACATGACTGTGCCGCCGGCTTTTCGCTTGAGGGCCCACAAGACGCTGCCATGGCGACCGTGCTCAACGAGTTGAGAATGCGCATGCAGCAATCCATCTAAATGACTTCACGAACCAGACTGCTGGGCCTGCAATTCTTCGTCGTCGCTCCGGTTTGCTTTCTGATGTTCTTCTTCGGCCTGGGATCGTTTGGGCTGGTAGGCGCCGACGAACCTCGTTACGCGCAAATTGCCCGCGAGATGCTCGCGCGGCATGACTGGATTGTTCCCACGCTCAACGGACACCCCTGGCTCGAAAAGCCTGTACTGCTCTACTGGCGTGAGATGTTCTCCTATTCCATCCTGGGCGTGCATGACTGGGTGGCCCGAGTCCCGGCTGCTGTTCACGCAACTGTGCTTGTGATCGTGATTCTTTTCTTCATGCGGAGGTTCCGTCCGGGAAGCGAATTGGACGCCGCTCTGATCACCGCATCGTGTGCCGCGATGATCGGCTTTGGACGTGCCGCATCCACGGACATGATCCTTTCCGTCCCCTTCTGCATGGCGATGCTTGCCTGGTGGGTATGGCATGAAACCGCCAGAAAGTTCTGGCTCGGGGCGTTCTACCTGATGCTCGGCGTCGGCGCCCTGGCCAAGGGTCCCATCTCGCCGGCTCTGGCCGTTCTCATTGTGGGCGCCTACGCATGGCTGCGGCGCGACCGACAAATTTTCTGGCGCAGTGTGTGGCTCCCTGGCTTCGGGATCTTCTTTATTGTCGTACTGCCATGGTATGTGGCCGTTCAGATCAAAGTTCCCGAGTTCTTTCGCGTCTTCTTCCTGCAGCACAACCTTGAACGGTTCAGCACCAACCTCTATCAGCACTCGCAGCCGTTCTGGTACTACATTCCGGTTTTCGTGATAGCCATGTTGCCGTGGACCGTCTTTACACTACCTGCGCTGGGCAACGCTCTCCGTCGCGGCTGGGCGATCTTTCGCGCGCGGCGTGAAGAAAATGTTATAGATGCCACACCCGAGGACTGGCTCGTTCAGTTCCTGATGTTGTGGATCCTGATTCCCGTCATCTTCTTCAGCATCTCCAAATCGAAGTTGCCCGGCTACATTCTGCCGGCAATTCCTCCAGCCGCCCTGTTGACCGCCACATATTTGCATCGCAGCAAAAAAGTCAACCGGATCATGCTGATGCTGCACTCTCTGGTTTGTGGCACGCTGCTGGGCGCAGCGATGGTGGTTCCGTGGTTCATGCTCAAATTGCACGCGCCCCGCAGCGTCTGGACAGCAGTAGCTATTGTCACCGGGATTACTGCCGTTTCAGTCCTGCTGGCTGTACGCACCCGGGGAATTCGCATGCTGCATTTCGTCACGCTGCTCCCTGTCGTTCTGGGATTGGTGTTCCTGCTGCGCTTTGCTGCCATTCCGGAACGCAATGCTTATCCATTCCATGGCTCCATCATTGATCTCACCCAATCGGCGCGATCCGTCAACACCGAGTTGAACAAGCTGGGTGCAGGATCAAAACCGCTGGCCGTTTTCAATGTCCGCCGCGAAGTTGAGTACGGGCTCAATTTCTACCGCGACCAGCCGATACCTCGCTACGAACGTGACGGCGTTCCCGCCGGCGATCACGTACTCGTCGCCAAAGCTGGCAGTGCTGCGGCCATTCAGGCGCTGGCTGAACCAAGAAAAGTGACTCCACTTGGCAATTTCGAACCACAACACCTGGAGTTCTTTGAAGTATCCAACAGTAAGTAGACCGGTTATGCCGCTGGTTCCTACTGGCTTGGTACCTCGGTTCACAAGAAAGTTTGCACTCTCAGGAGAGCACGGCTAGACTCATACCTCACCCTCTCGCGGGACGAAAACCGTCCGGCCGAGGCGCCCGGCCAGGTTAAGTGCGGGCTTTCGGAAAGGTCCCGAATCAGCCCAACGCAGTCGCTGATTTCGGGCAAATACTGGGAAGTTGACATGGGCCTCCATACCCCGATTGACGCACCGCGGACACATCACCCTTTCGGCGTGGAAATCCTCGACTTAAGGCACTTCAGTTCGCATCACCTGCGCCCGTTACTGGAGCAGGAGACGCGCCTGTGGGCGAATCTGATGTCCTGGGACTATCGCTCGTCGGCGGAAATGATTCTGCGTTACGTGGACTCGAAAATTCTCCCTGGCTATGCCGCGGTCGAAAATGGCCGTATCGGCGGCTATGCTTTTTTTGTGTATGAAGGCAGCAAGGGCGTGATCGGCGACCTGTACGCCGACGACACCATCCGTCTGGAAGAAGAAAGCGTGGAGCATCGACTTTCCGTCCATGTGATTGAAACCCTGCAGCGCTCGCCCGGGGTCCATCGCATTGAGGCGCAGCTTCTGCCCCATGATTCCGGCATGCTCGCGGAGCCTTTTCTTGCGGAAGGATTCCGCCAGCATCCGCGCCTTTTTATGATGCTGCCGCTGCTTCATCTGACCCGGCCGCAGATCACGCAGCGCTCAGACATTGAGTTTCGCCGCTGGACGGAAGCTGATTTTCAGCCTGCCGCGGCGGTGATCACCACTTCATACCGCAACCACATCGATTCCGAAATCAACGACCAGTACCGCAGCCTGAATGGGTCACTACGATTTCTCAACAACATCGTCCGTTTTCCCGGTTGCGGCATTTTTGATGCTAATGCTTCATTTGTGGCTATGCACCGGACCACGCGCTCCATTGCCGGGCTCCTGCTCTGTTCGCGCGTCCGTGAAGACGTAGGTCACATAACGCAGGTGTGCGTACTGCCGGAGCATCGCGGTAAACGCATCGGCGAATCGCTGATTGGTCTGTGCACCCAGGAACTGCGCACACGCAACTTCTCTGCCCTGAGCCTCACCGTGACGGAAGCCAACTCCGGTGCGGTAGAGCTTTACCGCAAGCTGGGCTTCGATACCAAAAGAAAGTTCGATGCCTTTGTCTGGGAAGGCTGAACCGACAGCCACCCGCCCTGACGCTCGAATTACTCTGAATCTTTCAAGCCATCCTGCAGCAGCTCTGAAACATCTGAGTCTCTGGATTTGCGCGAGGACTACGGGTTGAAGAAAATTCCGTTTCATTCAGAGTTGATGTCCACGATTGCCATAGGATTATTGCTCGCAGCCGGCTGCGGAGGCGGTCAGCAAACGGCGACGAATCAGAAAACGTCCCCTGATCCGAGTCCTTCGCCCACCGCGAGCCCCAGCCCAACGCCTGTGCCCACGGCCTCGCCAACTCCCAGTCCAAGCCCCAGCCCGTCCCCGTCGCCAAGCCCAAGCCCATCTCCCTCCCCTACCGCCAGTCCTACTCCTTCGCCATCTCCCGCGCCGCCTCCTGTCCCCGTTGTGGATCATGTTTTTCTGGTAATGCTGGAGAATCACGGTTTTTCCCAGGTGATCGGAAGTCCGGCTATGCCGTATTTGAATTCCCTCGCCGCGCAACATGCGCTGGCGACGCAGTATTACGCCGATTCGCACCCTTCCATCGGCAACTACTTCATGCTCACCACCGGCAATCTTGAAACCACGAATGACGCATTTACCGGCACTGTAACGGACAACAACATCGTGCGTATTTTCCTGGCTGCGGGAAAAACCTGGAAGGCCTATGTGCAAAACCTGCCTTCACCGGGTTATCTGGGCCCGGATTCATATCCCTATCTCAAGCACCACGATCCGTTTGCGTATTTTTCTGATGTGGTGAATTCCAGTGTGCTGGCGGCGAACATCGTCCCGTTTTCACAACTTTCAGCCGACGTGACTGCAAGCAATGTGCCGCAGTTCGCTTACCTGCTGCCCGACGCGGAGAATGATGCTCATGACTGTCCCACCGGCGGATCAGCCTGTGCGGACTCGGATAAACTCGCGGCCGCGGATAACTGGCTCAAGGCGAATCTTGATCCGCTGATCGCAAATCCCGCGTTGGCGAACAGCGTCTTTATCGTGCTGTGGGATGAAGGGTTGACCAGCGACATAACTCATGGTGGAGGCAGAGTGGCGGTGGTGATCGCTGGCGCGCACGTGAAACCTGCCTTCACATCCACCACGCTCTATCAGCACCAGAGCACGTTGCGTTTGATACTCGACCTTCTCGCGGTTGCTGAACGGCCCGGACTTTCCGCAACGGCTCCCTCCATGGCCGAGTTCTTCCAATAGCGCCTTCTGCTCAGGCCAGACGGCCCAAAATCGGTAAAACAGATCTGGCCCCTCACTTCCGCCTAAGCTCACCAGCTCTAGCGTCATTTCGCACGGCATGCATTAAGGCTTCATTTTCAATGGCATAGAACAAAATCTACCTAGACGGCCAAAAATCTATTGACATGCGTAATGGTGTTATAGTTATGTATAACAGTACATGGCGAGGCCAAAAGTCATTGCGCCCTTGCCAAAGAGAGATTTCGGCAAGAAAAAGTTCTTGAGGAGAATGAAACATGAAAGTCCTTCGCATAATGTTGCTCGTTGTATTTACGGTTTGGCTTGCAAGAGTAGTCTTCGCCCAATCCGCCGCTAAGTCTGACGTCCCGACCGCCGCGCAACCTGCTACACACTCCCACACCGAGTCCGACGCCCAATCCGCAACTCAATCCGGCGCCCAACTCGCCTTCGCCAAACTGAAAACTCTGCAAGGTACCTGGGAAGGCAAAGCCACTCTCAACCCACCCAGCGCCGAGATGGATCCTGGCGACATGCAGATCTCATTTCGTGTTACTTCAAGAGGCCACGCTCTGGTGCATGAGATGAGCGGCAAGGGGACACCCGCCAGCGGAACAGACAGCGACCATCCCATCACCTTGCTTTATCTCGATGGCGACCGTCTTTACCTGACTCACTATTGCGACGCCGGCAATCGCCCCCGCATGGTGGGCACAGTCTCCCCGGACGGCAAGAAGGTGGAATTCAATTTTCTCGATGTGACCGGCAGCACGAAGTATGGCCGTATGGACCACGCCGTGTTCACCATCATCGATGCCGACCACCATACTGAAGACTGGACTTACCAGATGCCGGGCAACAAGACCATGCAGGGACATATGGAACTGCAGCGGGTGAAATGACGCGTACCATATCCTTAATCAAACGATTCGAGAAACTTCAATGGACCGTGAGTGGAGTGACAATCAGCCGATCTACCGCCAGCTTCGCGACCGCGTTGTCGCAATGATCCTGGACGGCGTGCTCAAGGAAGGCGATCCCCTGCCCTCCGTGCGCACGGTGGCGGCCGACTATCGCGTCAATCCACTCACGGTTCTTAAGGGCTATCAACAACTGGTGGATGAAGGGCTGGTCGAGACGAAGCGAGGACGCGGCATGTTCATTAATGCCGGAGCGCGCAATCTTCTATTGAAGGGTGAACGCGAAAAGTTCCTCGCCGACGAGTGGCCCCGGGTACACGCAACCATTCAGCGGCTCGGCCTGACCGCGGAAGAACTTCTCAATGGCAAAGGGCCAAAGCATTCATCGTCAGATGCGCCACCGACCGCAAAATCAAACTCATCTGAGGAGGAGAGCTGAGTCATGGCATGCATAGAAGCACGCGGCCTGCGTAAGTCATTCGGGGCAACCGTCGCTTTGGACAGCATCAACCTGCGCGTAGAAGAAGGCCGCATCCTCGGAATCGTCGGACCCAATGGAGCAGGCAAGACCACAGCGCTCAATGCGGTTCTCGGTCTCACGCCTTATCAGGGCGAGCTGAGAGTGCTGGGACGCAATCCCTGGACCGAGCGCGACCGGCTCATGCGTGATGTCTGCTTCATTGCCGACGTGGCTGTTCTCCCCCGCTGGATTCTGGTTTCGCAGCTCATCGACTATGTAGCCGGGGTACATCCGCGCTTCGATCGCGCGAAGGCAGAAGGATTTCTCGCACAGACTACCATCCGGGCAGACAACAAAGTCAGGGAGTTATCCAAAGGCATGGTGACGCAACTGCACCTCGCGCTGGTGATGGCGATCGATGCGAAGTTGCTGGTCCTCGATGAGCCTACACTCGGGCTCGATATTCTCTATCGCAAACAGTTCTACGACTCCCTGCTGAACGATTACTTTGACCGCAGCCGGACCATCGTCGTCACCACACATCAGGTGGAAGAGCTGCAGAACGTGCTTACCGATCTCATGTTCATCGATCGCGGCCGCATCGTGCTCGATTGCAGCATGGAGGAAGTTGAGTCGCGTTATATGGAAGTGATGGTGCATCCCGATCAAATCGCCGCGGCGCGCGGACTCAGGCCGATTCACGAGCGCCAGATGTTCGGCCGCAGCATTCTGCTCTTTGACCATGCTGACCACACGCAACTCGCAACACTGGGCGACGTGCGAACACCCAGCATCGCGGACCTGTTTGTTGCCGTGATGGGCTCGCAAGTCCGCCAGGCCCAAGGAGCAGCTCAATGACGACTCAATCCAACGCTGTGCCCGAATCCCATCTCCAGTCACGGGTAGCCGAACCCGTGGCCATCCCGCCGCTCCGTCGCATGTACTGGTTGCTGCGTCGTGAGTTGTACGAGTACCGCACCATCTACGTTGTGCCTCTAGCGGCTGCTCAACTTTTTCTGATTGGCTTCGTGATTCACACGTTCGTGCTGCGGCATCGCGTCCCCATTCTCAAGTCTGCGCACAACGAATTGGCTTTTTCCTTCGAAGTATCGGCTGCCTTGATCATGGGGACTGCTTTGCTGATCGGCCTGTACTATTCTCTCGAAGCTTTGTACGGCGAGCGCCGCGATCGCAGCATCCTCTTCTGGAAGTCGTTGCCGGTTTCCGATCTGGAAACGGTGCTCTCCAAGTTCATCATTCCGCTCATCATTGTGCCGCTGATCTCCTTTGCCATAACCCTCGTCACGCAGTTCATGATGCTGATATTGGGCAGCATCATTTTACTGGGAAGCGGCGTAGACATTGGAGAGGTCTGGAGACAATCTGCGTTCTTCCGCACATCGCTGATTTTCTTCTACCACATTGTTACAGTCCACGGCCTCTGGTACGCACCGATTTACGGGTGGCTCTTCATGGTTTCGGCATGGTCGCGGCGGGCGCCCCTGCTCTGGGCTGTCTTGCCGCCGTTTGTGATCTGCGGAGTGGAAAAGATCGCGTTCAACTCCACACATTTTCTGACCCTCATACTGCAGCGCTTACTGGGTTCACAGGTTCAGCCTTCGTCATCGCCAGGAGGCGCGTCCATGGATATGGGGTCACAGCTCATTCCCGCACATTTTTTTGCCGAACCCGGCCTCTGGATTGGACTGGCCATCACGGCGATATTTCTGGCAATAGCGGTGCAGCTGCGCCGCTCTCGAGGCCCCATCTAGATTCGCAATCGCGCGCTTCAAACGCCCATGGAAGGAGGGCACAAATGCGATATTCACCGGTATTGCTGTTTCATATTTGTTCCGGGACGCTGGGGCTGCTCTCCGGCCTCGTCGCCGTGTTTTTGCGGAAAGGTAGCCGCTGGCATCGCCTGATCGGTGACGTGTTCGTCATATCCATGCTGGGGCTGGGAGCAAGTGGAGCCTATCTGGGTTTCATGAAATCCCAGGTGACCAACGTTCTGGCCGGTATTTTCACTGTTTATCTCGTTACAACCGCGTGGCTCACTGCGCGGCGCACCGAGCGGCAAACCAGTGCTTTTGACTGGATCGCCATGCTGGCAATCGTGATTTACGGAGGCACCCAGATGACCTTCGGCCTGCGGGCGGCGCAAAGCGCTACGGGAGCGCTTTATGGATATCGGCCCGGACTGTACTTCACCTTCGGCACTCTGGCCCTGCTCTCGGCTGCGGGCGACACTCGCATGATCTTACGCGGCCTTTCTGGCACACAGCGCCTCGTGCGCCATTTGTGGCGCATGTGCTTTTCTCTGTTCATCGCCTCCGGGTCCATCTTCCTTGCCCGGCCGCATCTGTTTCCCATGATGCTGCGCAAAACATACATCATTTTATTTCTGGGTTTTCTGCCCCTGTTGCTGATGATTTTCTGGATGATCCGGGTGCGCGTCACGAGTGCAGGCAGGAGAAAGTCGACGGTGCATGCGGGCGGGGTGTATTCGCTCCAGACTTAGCTCGAAACTCCACAATATTTGAGCTCGTCATTCGTCTACAGGAGTGAGTATTCAATGGCCGAGCCAGCTGGCACCGCGACAATGACCGAGCAGGACCGTCAAATCTCCGAGATCGTGGCGGAAGAACGGTCGCGCCTGCGTAACTTCATACGCCGGCGTGTGCCTGATCCGTCTGATGTTGAGGACATCCTGCAGGACGTCTTTTACCGGCTGGTGGAGGCCAATCGCCTGCTGATGCCGATCGAGCACGTGACCGGCTGGCTTTTCAGCGTGGCGCGTAACCGGATCACCGATTTTTTCCGCAAGAAGAAGCCCGAGAATTTCAGTGATGCGGCGCCGGAAGGTGAGGACGGCGAGCTGCTGCGGATTGAAGATCTGCTGCCTGCGCCGGATGCAGGTCCGGAAGCAGTTTACGCGCGCAACGTGCTTCTCGAGGAGTTGGAGCTTGCGCTCGAGGAACTACCCGCGGAACAACGAGATGTATTCATCGCGCATGAGATTGAAGGGCGCAGCTTCAAAGAGCTGTCAGCGGGAAGCGGCGTAAGCGTTAACACGCTGGCTTCCCGGAAACATTACGCAGTTCTTCATCTGCGCGAACGATTGCAGAGTATTTACGACGAGTTTACGAAGGGTTGAGGACAACATGATCAAGAGACGAAAAAAGCTGCTGTGGATCATTCCCGCGGTCATTGTGGGAATCGCGGTTTTCATTTTTATCGGCGGCGAAGTGGTGATGCGTTTGTGGAACTGGCTGCTGCCGATGCTGTTCGGATGGCGGCAGATTACCTTCTGGCAGGCTGTCGGGCTGCTGGCTCTGTGCCGGATTCTGTTCGGAGCGTGGGGTGGCCGTCGCCACTACGGTCCGGGCCATCGAATGGCCGCGCGCTGGGCCCAGATGACGCCGGAGGAGCGGGAAAAGTTTCGCCAGGGCTTTCGCGGACGCTGCACCCCATTCGAACCGCCCGATGCCAGTCCCTCGGCCTGAGCACGATCAGGCTATGCAAAGGATACCCAGAGCAGGAGTGCCGCCGCCACCCGATCACTCCTGCCTGAGCACGTTCACAGGATCGATTCTGGAGGCGCGATACGCGGGCACAAAGCAGGCCAGCAATGCGACCAGCAATAACACCAGCGCGACGGCGGCAAACGTGACCGGATCAATGGCCCTGGTATTGAAGAGCAGAGTAGACATGAAGCCGGCAAAGATGAGTGATCCCACTAGCCCAGCCACAATGCCCGCAACCGACAACGCCAGCCCCTGCCCCATCACCAGGCGCATAACGTTACCGATTTGCGCGCCCAGCGCCATGCGGATTCCCATCTCATGCGAGCGTTGCGCCACCGAATAAGACATCACGCCATACAAGCCGACCGAGGCCAGCAACAGCGCCAGCCCCGCAAAGATAGCCAAAAGGAACATGGAAAGACGGCGCCGCGCCATGGATTCCGACATAAGTTCATGCATAGTGCGTATGCGGTAAACCGGCTGGTCAGGGTCAATAGCATGCACCTGCTGCTGTACGGCGCCGCTGAGGCTATGCGGCTCAACCTGTCCATGAATGGCCAGGCTCATGGAGCCCAGCGCAAAATCTGTCTGCGCGTAAGGCCAGTAGAACTCAGTACGGGATGGCGCTTCCAGAGTCCGGTAGCGGACATGACGCACAACTCCGACGATGCTTCTCCATGGCGATTTTGATTTCTGGCCGCCGCTGTGAATGCGCTTGCCGATGGGATCTTCATTGGGCCAGTAGGTGTTGGCTAGGGTTTCATCGACGATGGCTACCGGCTGCGAAGTCTCGATATCGTGCTCATCAAAGTAACGTCCGCGAACCAGTGGAATGCCCATGGCTTCAAAATAGCCGGGAGTCACCGGCCGCTGGTCAACTTCCGGATTGGTGTCTTTGGGCGGAACGGCTTGCGTATCGATCGTCGCCGTCCCGGACCAGCCATCGTGGGTCAATGGCAGCCCGCTGGCTGCACCGACGGCATCAACTCCCGGCAGGCGGCGAACGCGATCGAGCAGTTCTTTGTAGAACACGCGCGTCTGTTCCGGCTTGGCATACTTCTGCTCGGGCAGGGCCAGACGCAAAGTTAATACGCCGTCCGGACGAAAGCCGCTATCCACTTCCTGCAGGCGCAAGAAGCTGCGAATCAGCAGGCCGGCTCCCGCCAGCAGCATCACCGATAAGCCTACTTCCGCCACTACCAGCACGCTACGCAGCCTTTGCGAGGCGCCGGCGGCGGTGCCTCCGTGGCTGCCTTCCTTGAGGCCTTCATAGGGGACTTGCCGCAAGGCGCGCAATCCCGGCGCCAGCCCAAAAAGAATTCCTGTGCCCAGCGCGATCACCACAGTAAAGATAAGAACGCGTATGTCCATCTGCGCTTCGGCCACGCGCGGAAAACTGGTTGCGCTCAGCGCGATGAGCAGGCGCTGCGCCAGATAGGCAAGCAAAAGCCCAGCGGCTCCGCCCATCAGCCCCAGCGTAGCGCTCTCGGTCAGAAGTTGACGCATCAGGCGGTTCGGGCTCACGCCCAGGGCCTGCCGCACTGCCATCTCACGCTCACGGGCAGAGGCGCGCACCAGCATCAGGTTGGCAACGTTGGCACAGGCGATCAGTAGCACCAGCCCGACCGCTCCCATCAGGACCCAGAGCGCCAGCCGGATATCGCCGACTTCCTGCTCCAGCAGAGGAACGAGCAGCACGGTGAAATTAAATTGGCGATAAGGATACTGCTGGTTTTGTTCGATGATCCGATTCGAGACTGCCTGCATGTCTGAGCGCGCCTGTTGCAGGCTCATTCCATCTTTTGTGCGTCCGATCACCAGCAGGCCGTGATTGCCACGACTGTCGGGCGTGAGCTCCTCGGCGCTGAAGACCAGAGGAGTCAGGATTTCGACCTGCGCGTCGGCGGGCATCTGAAAACCTCGCGGCAGCACGCCAACAATCTGATAATCCTGACCGTTCATCACCAGGTTGCGACCGATGACGTTGGCATCACCTCCGAATCGACGCCGCCATAGGCCATCCGTCAGGAGCGCAACGTGATTGCGGCCAGGCTGGCCCTCTTCCGGCAGAAACACGCGCCCGAGGTGAGCCTGCACTCCAAGCATCGAAAAGAAGCTGGTGGAGACGTTTGCCGCTTCCACGCGCTCCGGGTTGGCATTGATGTTGATGTTGTAGCTGGCCTCATCAATGGCCGCGATGTGCGATAGGCTGGAATTCTGTTGCAGGTCCTCAAATTCAGGCGCGGAGACCCAGTTCTGGTCCTTGGGGATGCCGATTCCGGTAAAGCGCATCCATACCTGCACCAGTTGCTCGGGTTTTTCATACGGCAGCGGCTTGAGCACTACAGCATAAACAATGCTGAAGATGGCCGAGTTGGCGCCGATGCCAAGCGCCAGGGCCAATATGGCGACGGCAGCAAACCCTGGGCTGCGGCGAATAATGCGCAGCGCATATCGAACGTCCTGGAGAAAGCTTTCCATGATGACTCCTTCGCACAGAAGGCGATAGGGATATATACGAAGGCGACGCGCTTTGGTTTCTTAAATTTTCTCTACGCGACTACCGCATAAATGCCCGCTCTTATGGCTACAGGCTTTCTGCGCCCCTGCGGAACGACGCATCGCGAAGATTACTGTCAATTGTCTCCAACTGATACATTTGCTGTGAGATACTGTCCGCAACACTGACGGAAGCCGAGCATGCCAGACCCTGCATCCCAGCCCGGTGCCGCCTCAAGAGAAAAGAATTTAAGCGGCACACAGGTAGGCCGATTTATAGTTCATGACCGCCTTGGATCGGGTGGTATGGGAGAAGTCTATCGCGCCGAAGATACCAAGCTTCGCCGCACCGTGGCCCTCAAAAGACTCTCCACCCAGCGTGCCGGCGATCCAGATGAAGTCTCCCGTCTGTTGCATGAAGGCCAGCGTGCTTCCGCTCTGAATCACCCCAATATTGCCAGCATTTATGACGTGCTCGAAGACCACGGCGAAGTCCTGCTGGTAATGGAGTATGTTGAAGGCCACACCCTGCGCGAGCGTCTTGTCGGGCCCATGAAGCCGCAGGATTTTCTCCCGATCGCGGTGGAGTGTGCCTCGGCGCTGGCGGCTGCTCACGAAAAAAGCATCCTGCACAGTGACATTAAACCGGAAAACATCATGCTTACGCCGGAAGGCCACGTGAAACTGCTGGACTTCGGCGTGGCGCGGCGCGTGGCTAACCCGGGCGACACCACGCGCACCATGGGTCTCAGTCTGCAGGCGCCGGTTGGCGGAACGCCGTCCTACATGGCCCCTGAAGTTCTGCTGGGAGGCATCCCTGACTTGCGCGCGGACGTGTTTTCACTCGGCCTTGTGTTTTACGAAATGCTGGCGGGAAAACATCCGTTCCGCGATGACTCAGCCATCACGCCTCCGGCATTCCGCATCGTGCAGCAGCCGGCGCCGCCGTTACCTAAACTGGAAAGCAAACTCAGCCGGCCGCTCGCTAACGTAGTGGACAAGAGCCTGCAGCGCGAACCGGAGTTGCGCTATCCCAGCGCGCGACCGCTCGCAGCGGACCTGCTGTCCATTGCTGAAGGAACGAAACCGAAGTTCGCCGATACTGGCACATCGAGGAAACTGTCCGGAACGCGAGCAATCTCGGTTTTTGCGCTTCTTGGAATTACGGTTTTATTGGGGCTGCTCCTGCTGCTACCGCCAGTACGAGCCAGGTTCGTAGCCACCTTGCGAAGTGGAGCAGGAGCACAGCCGGGCGTGACGCAACCGACGCAGCAGAATATTGCTTTGCTGCCGGTAAGCGTCGCCGGCGATGACACAAAGCTCAAAGCTTTTGCGAACGGCCTGGCCACGAGTCTCACGTCCAAGCTCTCACAACTATCGGAGAACCATACCCTGGAGGTGGTGAGCAGCAACCAGGTTCGCGACAAGAAAGTCACAACACCGCAGCAGGCCTTCCAGCAGTTCGGGGCAAACCTGGCGTTGCAAATTGACCTCCAGCAGGCAGCCGACATGGTGCGCGCCAGCTACACCATGGTCGAGAGCAAGACCGGACGCACGGTAGCAGGAGACACGGTTACCGCCCCTGCCTCGGATCCTTTTTCTCTGCAGGATAAAGTCGCGGCGGGGGTGCTTCACGCATTGCAGATCCAGTTGCGCCCAGACGAACAGACCGCAATCTCAATCCACGGAACCGCGATTCCGGGCGCGTACCAGTACTATCTGATGGCGCGCGGCTACCTGCAAGACACGTCTTCCCGGCCTGAACATATTGATGAGGCGTTAGCTGTTCTTGGAGAAGCATTGAAGCTGGACCCTAATTTCGGCGCCGCGCATGCAAGCCGCGGTGAAGCACTCTGGATCAAATACCTCAACACAAAAGACAAAAAATGGATCGCCGATGCCCGAGCTGAGTGTCAGCACGCGATCTCAATCGGAAATGCCGGAAGCAGAGGCCACATTTGCCTCGGTGTGGTCCTGGAGGGAACAGGAAAATATAACGAGGCAGTGACAGAATTCCAGCGCGCACTGGAGCTTGACCCTACAGACGATGACGCATATATCGGTCTGGCTCGAGTCTATGCATCTCTTAACAAGCCCAGTGAAGCAGAAAAAACCTATCAGCGTGCAATTGAATTGCGGCCTAACTATTACCGGCCATATGCGTCCCTCGCTTACTTCTATATTCAACAAGCAGAATATACAAAAGCGGCCGACATCTTTTCCAAACTCATCGGTCTCGCTCCGGAAAACCCAGAGGCATATTCCAACCTCGGCGCCGCCTACCTGTTTCTAGGCAAAGATGCGGAAGCCGTTAAGGCTCTACAGCGATCTGTGCAAATCCGCCCTTCAGGTGGAGCATATTCCAATCTCGGCACGGCAGAGTTCCGGCTGCGACGCTTTCAAGACGCCGCCAGGGACTATAAAGAAGCATTGAAGTACGATAATCAAGCCTACGATTTATGGGGAAATCTCGGTGACGCCTACTACTTCGCTGGACAAAAATCGAAGGCTAGCGACAGTTACGACAATTTCCTGAAGCTTGCTTTGTCACAACTCGAAACCAATCCTGGCGACGCTGATCTGGAAAGCGAGATCGCGGCGGTCTATTCTATGCTGGGCGATCGTGATCGCGCCTTGCAGCACCTGTCCCATTCTCTTGAGCACGGCCGCTCAGACAAAGACGTGTATTTCAACGCCGCTATTGCTTACAACCAACTGGGAGAATCTGATGTCTCTCTGGAATGGCTGCGGAAGGCGGTAGCGTCAGGATATTCTGTGGCGAACATCCAAGCTGCACCGGCATTTGACAATCTCCGCAATGATCCTCGCTTCGCGTCGATCATGGGTGGAGTTCCCCGCTAGCTCTTAGTTCTAAATACCGAGTACACGCAACACGGGCATCCCAACGCCTAAGAAAAGGAGAAGAATTTCATGGCCACTGCGAAACACCCATTGGAGCAAACAACCCGGCAAATTGACGCATACACGACGCCCCTTAAGGTCTATGCCGGCGAAACATTCGAGTGGACAACAACAGCACCCGCCGGAACCACAGTGTCAATCCAGCCTGCTGCTGGGCAAAGTTGGCCACTCACTCAATCATCCTACTCGGTGACGGCAGGTTCCCCGACGCCAGCAACGGTAAATACTACCGGAGCTGGCCAGGTGGCTCAATTTCAGTGCACTCCGGCCGCACCCACATCCCCGCAGACTATCGCAGTAGCGACACGCCTCTATGCGCCATGCAACGACATCAACATTCAGCAGGGACAATGTTTTGGTTGGCAAAATAACACCGGGAAAAAAGTCCATATCAAAGGGACCGGCAACTGGCCAAAACTGCATGAGATAGATAACGGCGCAATCGTTCTGGTCTATGTCGACGCTAACGTTGCCGCCGCCCCTTATCCTCTGACGGTGAGCGAACCGAATGGAAATGGAGTCTGCCCCGATCTGGCCGGTAATCCCAAGATAATCGTCACAGTGCCTCCGATGGCGAAAGGAAAATACAGTTAAATAGCATCCAAGGTGGGCGGAGCTTTCTCCGCCCAGTTGACTGAAGTTTAGTTGCCACCCATTGTTATGTTGTAGTTCGGACCATCTGCAATCACGGTAAGCAGAAAATTCAACAGGGCGTCCATGCGCGATCCTTTCTCGCCTTGACTGACAATCAAGTCTTCGTTGTCAGAATAGGGCTGGATAGGCTTCCAAAAACTATTGGGCGGATATGTTCCGCCCAGTTAACTGAAGTTTTAACCGCCCCCCATTGTTATCGTGTAGCCCGGGCCATCTGCGATCACCGTAAGCAGAAAGTTCAACAAGGCGTCCATGCGTGCTCCTTTCTCGCCTCGACTGGACTATCGAGACGTCGTTCTCAGAACAGCGCAGGACACAATAGATATCGAACCTATAGTTGTCAACGATAAACAAGATCCTGGATACGAAGATTTGAAAAGATGAGTATCTTCTTATCTGTCGACACTTCGACCTAGCTGGTCATGCAACTTTGTTGTACAACGCGGATCTTGTTCGGCGGTTGTGCTATTTCTTTGTCACACTCACCGAGCTCTTGAAGCTCACACCCGACGCATCCCGGCTCTGCACCGTGACCCTGTGCGTCCCGACGCTCAGCGCGATCGGAGTATTCACAGAGCTGGCTGCGGTGTGATACTTAAGAACGCCATCCACATAAATCTGCGACGAGGTAACTGGGTAGCCGGATGATGCGTTGCCCACCACCTGCACTGAAGATGCGGTTGTGGTGCTTCCCGAGGCCGGGCTGCTGATAGCTACGGACTGCGGATTCACCGTCACGCTCTTGCTGGTGGTAGATGAAGCTCCGCTGTTGTCCGTAACCGTAGCAGTGATCGTGAAACTGCCGGCAAGTTTGTATTGATGAGAAGCGCTCAGTGCCGCCACTGCGGCGCTGCCATCACCAAAGTTGATGGTACTCGAAACCACTGTGCCGTCGGGATCGCTCGATGCGGCAGTGCTCGCCGTAATCGATCCGCCGACAAGAAATGACGCCGTACTCGTGCTCAGCGCTGCCGTAGGCGGCTGGTTGACCACCGTCAGGTTGAGCGAAGTCATGAAGCTGTGGCCGGTGCTGTCCCAGCCCTTTACTGCCAGGGCGTGCGCGCCGGGAGCCATCTTCGCCAGCGTGTCAATGCTGGCTGCTTTCACGCTGCTAGTCAGCACGCCATCCACATAAATCTGCATCGTCGTGACCGTGTTGCCAGAGAAGCCGCTGGCCACCACGTGCACCGGTGAAGTCACTGTGACTGCGGTTGTCCCGCTGGCCTGCGGGCTGGTTACGATCACAGCAGGAGCTTTCACCGTGACCGTGCTGCTGGTGGAAGACGTTGCTCCGAGATTGTCCATGACGATCGCGGTTACGGTATAAACACCGGCGCTCGCATACCTGTGCGAGGCTGAAGGTCCGCTTACGGCAGCACTGCCATCGCCAAAGGTGATGCTCGATTTGCTAACCGTTCCATCC
>Ga0134125_10003539_pt1 | contig 18034 bp, 14 predicted proteins | sample KB31751_FD_96464 | JGI IMG/M metagenome (GOLD analysis project Ga0134125, IMG submission 96464) | Terrestrial soil microbial communities with excess Nitrogen fertilizer from Kellogg Biological Station, Michigan, USA - KB3-175-1 | ecosystem: Environmental > Terrestrial > Soil > Unclassified ...
GAAGAACGACCGTTAAGACTGCGGAAAGTCTATGTAAAGAACTCTAAAGCCCTGATTCCAAATGGCCTCCACTTGCCTCTAACAGGTGTGACTTGTTTAAACTCCGAAGCAGACGTTTTGGCCGAAACGGCCATTGATATGGAACGAATCCTCATCGTTGACGACGACGTAGATCTGTTTCAGCTCGTAAAGCAATTTCTGGAGCCCGAAGGATTCCAGGTAGAAGGCGCGCATGACGGCCCGAAGGGACTAGAGCGAGCCCTGTCGGGCGACTACAGCCTTATAGTTCTCGACATAATGCTTCCCGATATGGGAGGACTCGAGGTTCTTCGCCACCTGCGCCAGAAATCCAGCGTTCCCGTTCTAATACTCACGGCCCGTGGCGAGGATGTAGACAGAATCATTGGTCTCGAAATCGGCGCTGATGACTACGTGCCGAAACCTTTTAATCCGCGCGAGTTGTTGGCACGCATTCGTGCCATCTTGCGCAGATCACGCGAGGCCGCGCTGCGCGATACCAACCAACGAGTCGAAGTTGGAGATGTTGAGCTAGATCCAGGTACACGCAGCGTGCAATCCGCCGGAAATAAGGTCGAGCTCACCGCCGTCGAGTTCAATCTTCTGGAGCACTTGCTGCGCTCAGCCGGCCGCGTGGTGGAGCGTGAACAGCTTGCTGAGGAAGTGCTCGGACGCAAGCTTTCCGCCTTCGACCGCAGCCTCGACGTTCATGTGAGCAACCTTCGTAAGAAACTTGGTCCTCGAGCCGACGGCGAAGAACGTATCAAGACCATTCGGGGAGTTGGATACCTCTATCCACTTGCCGAACAAAACCAGAGCTGAGCAATGCGAAGCATCTTTCTAAAAATCTTTCTCTGGTTCTGGCTCACGATGGTGCTCATCGCGCTGGCGTTCGTCTTCGTTTGGAGTCTCGAAAACGATACGACTCCGTCGCGGCAGTCGCTGACAGCCGATGCGGTTGGCCTATATGGCTCTTCGGCAGCTCAAGCATATGAACTAAACGGCGCAGCTGCAGCCGAGCAATCGCTCAAGCATTTACAGCAGAATTTCGGAATTCGAGCCGCGCTGCTCAGCGAGAACATGCAAAATCTCGCGAGCACACTCGACAACGCTGATCAGCGGCTCGCGAGCGTGGCGAAGGTGAGCGGACAAACGCAATTTGAAATGCGCGGCAATTTTGCCGAAGTTGCGACCGTTGCACAGGGACCCTCGGGCAAGAAGTACGTCTTCATCGCAGAGCTTCCGCGGCGAACCTCAGGACTATTTCGCGGCAGCGCCAGTCAGCAATTATTGCGCTGGGCGATCGCCATCATGATTTCCGGAATTGTCTGCTACACGCTCACTCTGTACCTCATTCGGCCTGTGCTGCGCATACGTTCGGCCGCAAGCAGCATCGCCGGCGGAGACTTCTCCGCGCGCGCCGCTCCCAATCTGGCACAACGACGCGATGAAATGGGCGACCTGGTCCGTGACTTCAATCAAATGGCGGAGCGAATCGAACGGTTGGTGGAAACGCAACAACAACTATTGCGCGACATCTCTCACGAGCTTCGCTCTCCTCTAGCGCGACTAACCGTGGCGCTTGAGATTGCAAGAAAATGGGCAGGTACCGAGGCGACAGACGCGCTCAATCGCATTGAGACGGAATCGGAGCGGCTGAACGAGATGATCGGCAGGCTGCTCACGCTGGCGCGTATCAATTCGCTGGTTGATCCACCACAGCACAGTGCGATTTCGCTCCGTGCATTGCTGGATCAGATTGCGCAGGACGCCAACTTTGAAGCATCAGCCAAGAATTGCCACGTGGAGGTGATCGGAGCGAAGGACTGTGAGATAGAAGGTTCACATGAGCTCTTGCACAGTGCGATTGAGAACGTGCTCCGCAATGCCGTGCGCCACACGCCGCCGGGAAGTACAGTGCGTGTTCATCTTGATTGCGACGGCAGGCGTTCGCGCATCTCCATCTCCGACGAAGGGTCTGGAGTGCCTGCCGCCGAACTGGAAAAAATATTCCGTCCTTTTTATCGGCTTAGTGATGCCCGCGAGCATCGTTCGGGAGGTACCGGAATTGGTCTCGCTATTACGCAGCAGGTAGCACGTCTGCACGGTGGTAATGTCAGGGCACATAATGTCGATCCGCATGGCCTGGTAGTTGAATTCGATCTGCCTTGCTCTATAGCGGCGAAGCAGCTCGCCATCTCGCCGAGCTAAGACGCGTCTCAGTCGTGGGAAGAGAATGTCCCCGTCCTGGCCTTATGCGAGTTTTCGGATTGACTTGTTGTTTGCCAAGGTACCGGCCTAGTCGTATGCGACAGCTATGCGCCAGCATTCACGCGGCGCAGCTCTAAAATTGCGAAATGCTCAAAGTCTGGATTTTGGAGAAAATCCCTGCTTGGTTCCTGATCGGAAACTCACGATGCCCGGCTTGAGAAACTAAGTGCCTGATGCCCTGTGACTTACCTTCGGAGTCCCTAAAATCGCTGTTAATTCCTATCTCGCGGCAATTTGCAGCTTTTCGTTAGAATTTCGAGATTCGTAAGTCTTTTTTTTTAATCACTCGCTGTTCTTGCCGGACGGGATCATTCGCGGGAACTGTTCCTTTGCGGGACCGTATGTGTTTATAGTGGGCCGGAAAGGAGCAACCATGTTCTGCAATAAATGCGGAGCGCAGCTGGATAGCGCTGGGCAGTTTTGTCCGAACTGCGGTGCGGCGGTTGGCGTCGTGCCATCTCCTTCCTACTCTGCTTCAGCGCCGCTCGCCTACTCGGAGCCGAAGCTTGCCCGTCGCCTCACCTTGCTAGTCGTTCTGTGGACGATCTATGGCATTCTCGAAGCGCTCCGCGCCGCCGCCTTTCACTTTTTTGCGGGCATGTCGCATTTTGGGTGGTGGTCTGGTGGCGATTGGGGCGGGTGGGCTGGTCATTGGGTGTGGGGCTGGATTCTGGGCATGGCCGTTCTGAGTGCCGGGCTGGCTCTCGCGACGGCGTTTGGACTTTACGAACGTGCTTCGTGGGGACGCGGAGTGGCCATCGTCGCCGCCATCTTCGCTCTGATTCATCCGCTGTTGGGGACGATCCTGGGCGTGTACACGCTGGTGTTGATGCTGTCCGGCGATGCGGCTGAGCAATATAACCGGCTGGTACGGAGGTAGCATTCGGTAGAATGTCTGTCCATGGCTGAACCTACCTCAGAAGAACTTAAGGCGCGAATCGCAGAGTTGGAGCAAAAGCTGGCGTCGCGTAAGACCGGCAAGCTGGAATTTCGCGTGAGCGAAAAAGGCGGCGTTAGTGTCTATGGACTTGGGCGCTTTCCTGTCACTCTCTATTACGAGCAGTGGATGCGCCTGCTCGGGCAGATCGATGAGCTGCGCGCCTTCATTGAAGAAAACAAATCGCGGCTCAAGACCAAAGACGCCGAGTAGTGTGGCGGCTGCCGTGAGCCGAGAGCCTCCGCACTACCAGTCGCTCGCGGCTCCCGCAAGTGCTTTCTTTAACAAAACTTAACCTCAGTTCGTGCTGCATTTGTTACTACTTTTCTTTGGGCGTACTCGTCTAATCAGATAGTGGAAAGGCGAGGGTCGCTGCCGATGAGAGCGACGCACGCCTGCACCTGCCGCGATTTCTCTTCCGAGAGGTTCCGACCCCTTCAGCCAGGAATCGACATGCGCTGAGATGCTGTAAATTAGAGGGTTCGACTCGCGTGCCGGAGCCGGATTTACACCTTTATGGCGCAAGATCTTACCGAACAAGTAGTCCACGAACCTGAATTCGAGACGCCTCCACCGGAGCGGCGAACCAGTACCAAAGCGGTGATCTGGGTGATCGTGATCTTTGCGCTCATCGTTCTTGGCGCGCTCGGCTTGCGGACTCTCGCGAAGTCGCGAGGCGAACAGGCTCAGACACAGGGCCGCGGTGGAGGTGGGCGTCGAGGCGGCGGAGCCGATGCGAATCGTGCGGTTCCGGTTTCTGCAGCGGCGGCGCAGCAGCGCGATGTTCCAGTTTACTTCGAGGGACTCGGCAACGTTCAGGCGTACTACACGGTCACGATTCACAGTCGCGTCGATGGCCAGTTGATGCAAGTTAACTTCCGCGAGGGTCAGCAGGTTCAGAAAGGACAAGAGCTTGCGCTGATTGATCCGCGTCCTTACGAGGTGCAACTCTCGCAGGCTGAAGCTACAAAGTATAAGGATCAGGCGAACCTCGAAAACGCGCAGCGCGATCTGCAGCGTTACGCCGATCTCTATAAGCAGGGCGTAATTGCGCAGCAGCAATACAACACGCAGCAGTCCGTGGTGGCACAGCAGGAAGGACTGGTTCGAGCCGACGACGCGCAGATCAATAACGCAAAGCTGAACCTGACCTACTGCCACATCAAATCGCCGATCGACGGAAGAGTCGGACTACGACTGGTCGATCCCGGCAATATGATTCATGCCTCCGACCAGAATGGGCTGCTCGTCATCACCGAGCTGCAGCCGATTGCGGTGCTGTTTACTCTTCCCGAAGACAACTTGCGGGACGTGCTTCAGCACATGCGTACGAACCGTCTCGAGGTGCAGGCGTGGAATCGCGATGACACGCAGCAGATCGCGGATGGTCGGCTCGAGACGATCGACAATCAAATTGACCCTAATACCGGAACGTTTCGGCTCAAGGCCGTCTTCGATAATCGTGATAACGCGCTGTATCCCAACCAATTCGTAAACGCGCGCTTGCAGGTGTACGTGCGCAAAAACGCAATGACGATCCCGGCGGTTGCGGTGCAGCGCGGATCGCAAGGGACATACGTGTATGTCATCAAGCAGGACAAGACGGTGGAGTCGCGCAACATCAAAATTGCGTTGAGCGAGGGCACAGTTTCGGTGATCGATTCGGGAGTCAAACCTGGCGAACTCGTGATCACCGACGGACAGGAGAGGTTGCAACCCGGCAACAAAGTTGAGGTGGAACGCACTGGTCCTCCCGGAAAGATCAATCCTCCCGATCAGGCGATGGGAGCAAGTAGCGCAAGCTGAGCATGAATCCGTCTCGCATCTTCATTCTGCGGCCGGTAGCTACATCGCTGCTGATGGTCGGCATCATGCTCGCCGGTATCGTCGCGTATCGCCAGCTTCCCGTTTCGGCACTTCCCCAGGTTGATTATCCGACCATCCAGATTCTGACCTTTTATCCCGGCGCCAGTCCGGATGTGATGACGTCGTCGGTCACCGCTCCCATGGAGCGTCAGTTCGGCGAAATTCCCGGGCTGAACCAGATGACCTCCACCAGTTCCTATGGTGGATCGCTCATCACCCTGCAGTTCAACCTCGAACAGAACATCGATGTCGCCGAGCAGGAAGTCCAGGCTGCGATCAACGCATCAGGCACTTATCTGCCGCGTGATCTGCCCAATCCGCCGATTTACAGCAAAGTGAATCCTGCGGACACGCCCATCCTTACTCTTGCGCTCACTTCGAAAGAATTGCCTCTGAGCAAGGTGCAGGATCTCGCGGACACAACTCTCGCGCAAAAGATCTCCCAGCTTCCCGGAGTGGGACTCGTAACGCTCAGCGGCGGACAGAAGCCAGCCGTGCGGATTCAAGCGAACCCAACTGCTCTGGCATCGTATGGTCTGAGCCTCGAAGATCTGCGCAGCGGTCTTGCTGCAGCGAACACCAATCAGGCAAAAGGCAATCTGCAAGGGCCGCATCAGTCGTTCAGCATTGGAGCGAACGACCAAATCTACTCCGGCGCCGACTACAAGCCGATCATCATCGCTTACCGCAACGGCGCTCCCGTACGCGTGCAGGATGTCGCGAATGTAGTCGACAGCGTTGAGAACGATCAGCAGGCCGCGTGGATGAACAAGACGCCTGCGGTCATCATGAACGTTCAGCGCCAACCTGGCGCGAACATCATCAGCGTCGTAGACCGCATCAACGCCTTGCTGCCACAACTCAAGGCAACGCTGCCGCCGTCGGTTACTGTGAGTCCACTTACAGATCGTACGGTCACGATTCGCGCTTCGGTGAAAGACGTCGAATTCGAATTAATGCTGACCGTCGTGCTGGTCGTACTGGTGATCTTTATCTTTCTGCGGCACGTCGCCGCAACCATCATCCCCAGCGTTGCTGTGCCTCTTTCGATCGTCGGCACGTTCGGCGTGATGTACCTGCTCGGGTACTCGCTCGACAACTTGTCACTGATGGCGCTAACCATTTCGACCGGATTTGTCGTCGACGATGCCATTGTGATGATTGAAAACATCAACCGCTTTATTGAAGAGGGCCATCCTCCCCTGGAAGCGGCGCTGATGGGTTCGAAGCAGATTGGCTTCACGATCGTGTCGTTAACGGTGTCGCTCATCGCCGTTTTGATTCCACTTCTCTTCATGGGGGACATTGTCGGCAGGTTGTTCCGCGAGTTTGCCGTCACACTGAGCGTCACGATTCTGGTCTCGGCGTTTGTATCGCTTACGCTAACGCCCATGATGTCCGCCCGTCTTCTGAAGAAGAGCGACACAGCTCATGAAGGCTGGTTCTATCGAACATCTGAGCGGTGGTTTAATCGCGTAATCGAGGAATACGGGCGGACCCTGCGCTTCGTGCTTCGCCACCAGACAGAGACGCTGTTCGTCACCGTCGGAACTCTGGCTCTCACACTCTTTCTTTTTTACGTCGTTCCTAAAGGATTCTTTCCCGTACAAGATACGGGCGTGATTCTGGGCATCACTGAGGCGCCGGAGAGCACGTCTTTCCAAGCTATGACTGCGCGCCAGCAACAGGTCGCGGACGTAGTGTTGAAAGATCCGGACGTTGAGAGCCTGTCCTCGTTCATCGGGGTTGACGGCACCAACATGACGCCCAATGTCGGGCGCATTCAGATCAATCTCAAGGACCGCGAGGATCGGAAGTCCAGCGCCGACGAAATCATCCGTCGATTGCAGCCCAAGGTGAGCCAAATATCCGGCATTACTCTGTACATGCAACCGGTGCAGGACATCACGGTCGAGAATCGCGTTAGCCGGACGCAGTATCAGTACACGCTAGAGGACGCCAACGCCAAGGAACTCGCAGACTACGTTCCCAAATTGGTACAAAGGCTGCAGTCGGTTCCCGAATTGCGCGATGTCGCTAGCGACCAGGGTTCCGGAAGTTTAGAGGCTGATCTGGTCGTAGATCGCGATACTGCCTCGCGCCTCGGCGTCACGCCGCAAATGATCGACGACACTCTCTATGACGCTTTCGGACAGCGGCTGATATCGACGATTTTCACGCAGCTCAACCAATACCACGTTGTGCTGGAGATCGCTCCCGATCAGCAGGTTCATCCAGACGATTTGAAAAGGATCTACGTACACTCCTCTCCCGGAGGAGCTCCGGCCGCAGCGAGTGGAGGGGGCACCGGACTGCCATCAGTGGGAGCGGCGGCGAACTCGAGTACCACCGCAGCGTCGGCTTCGTCGGGCGCCGTTCAAGGCACCACCGGCTCCGGTATTGCCGCAGTGCCGAGTGTTGCATCGGGAAGATCGCAGATCGTTCCCCTCAGCGCTTTTGCCCGAATTGAAACTAATACGACTCCCGTGGCGATCTATCACCAGGGACAGTTCCCGGTGGCGACGATCTCGTTCAATTTGGCTCCTGGGTCTTCGCTGGGAGCAGCGACCAAAGCCATCGATGCTGCTAGCGCAGAGATTGGAATTCCCGCCAGCGTACATGCCAGCTTTCAGGGAACCGCTGCAGTTTTCCGCAGCTCGCTCGCGAATGAACCTTACCTGGTTCTGGCTGCGCTTATCACCGTTTACATCGTGCTCGGAGTTTTGTACGAGAGTTACATTCACCCGGTAACGATTCTCTCTACATTGCCTTCTGCAGGCGTCGGCGCGATTCTGGCGCTGCTGATCTTCCACATGGAGTTCGGGGTCGTGGCACTGATAGGAATCATTCTGCTGATTGGTATCGTGCAGAAGAACGCCATCATGATGATCGACTTCGCGCTCGAAGCTCAGAGAGAAGGCGGAAAGCCGCCGGAAGAAGCGATTTACCAGGCATGTCTGTTGCGCTTCCGCCCGATCCTGATGACCACATTCGCCGCGCTATTTGGAGGACTGCCACTCGCGCTGGGGACAGGTACCGGTTCAGAACTGCGCCATCCGCTCGGAGTGACAATCGTCGGCGGCCTGCTCGTAAGCCAGGTGCTTACGCTGTACACGACTCCTGTTGTCTATCTGTACTTTGATCGGCTGGCACATAAGTTCAGTCGTTTCCGGATTGGGAATCCAGTGGAGGAGCCGGCAGGAGCGGATTGATTCTTCACCACGAGACACAGAGACACGGAGAAAAATGTTTTTGTTATGAGTTTCTCCGTGACTCCGCGCCTCAGTGGTGAACTGGCACTCTCATGAGTATCTCGACTCCATTCATCCGGCGACCGGTCGGCACATCGCTGCTGAGCATCGCGGTGCTGCTGGCTGGAGTCTTGGCCTATACCAAGCTGCCGGTGGCGCCACTTCCGGAAGTCGAGTTCCCAACCATCTCAGTCAACGCCGGACTCCCGGGAGCGAGTCCGGAAACGATGGCTTCCGCGGTAGCAACACCGCTCGAGCGTCAGTTCGGACGCATCGCCGGGGTCACTCAGATGACTTCGTCCAGCGGACTGGGATCGACGAACATTACGCTGCAGTTCGATCTGAATCGCGATATCGATGCCGCTGGGCGGGACGTGCAGGCCGCAATCAATGCTGCTCGCGGACAATTACCGGCAAATTTGCCCAGCAATCCACGCTGGCGCAAAGTGAACCCGGCTGATGCGCCAATTCTGATCATGGCGCTTACGTCGCAGGTCATGACGCGGCAGCAGATGTACGACATTGCCGACACCATCCTCGCGCAAAAACTCTCGCAAATCGAAGGCATCGGGAACGTGTTCGTGGGAGGGAGTTCGCATCCCGCGGTTCGCGTCGAGATAAACCCGTTGCTGCTCAGTAAACTCAACGTGGGCATTGACGCGGTGCGCTCGGCGATCAACTCTGCCAACGCTCATTCTGCCAAGGGGGAGGTTTCAGGCGCACGCGATACCTATCTGATCAATACCAATGATCAGCTATTTAAGGCCGACCAGTATCGAAATCTGATTGTTACGTCCCGAAATGGGACGCCGGTCTTTCTGCACGAAGTCGCCGACGTGGAGGATTCGGTTGAGGATACGCATAACGCTGGTTTGGCGAATGGAGAACCCGCGGTACTGCTGGTGATCTTCCGTCAGCCCGGAGCGAACATTATCGGCGCTGTGGACCGCGTGCGTGACGTGATGCCCCAGTTGCAGGCGTCCATCCCCCCCACGATCAAGCTTCAAGTGGTCATGGATCGCACCACCACCATCCGCGCGTCGGTAACCGACGTCCAATGGACGCTTGCCATCTCAGTCGTGCTGGTGATCCTGGTTGTATTCGCGTTCCTGCGCAGTGGGTGGGCAACGATCATCCCCAGCGTTGCAGTTCCGCTGTCACTCATCGGGACTTTTGGCGTGATGTACATGGCGGGCTACACGCTCGATAACCTGTCGCTCATGGCGCTGACGATCTCCACCGGATTTGTCGTGGACGACGCCATTGTCGTGATCGAGAACATCACGCGACATCTCGAAGCCGGGATGAAGCCCATGCCGGCGGCCCTTCTCGGCGCCCGCGAGATAGGATTCACCGTGCTCTCGATGAGCACGTCTCTCATTGCCGTTTTCATTCCCATTTTGGCAATGGGAGGAATCGTCGGCAGGCTCTTTCGCGAGTTCGCCGTTACTCTGAGTACAGCGGTAGCACTGTCCCTCGTGTTTTCGCTGACCACCACGCCAATGATGTGCGCCAAGTTCCTGCGGTCCGAGCACGGACGCAAGCATGGCCGCGTCTACAATGCTGGCGAGCGCGCGTTCAATTGGTTGCTGGGAACATACCGCAACTCACTGGAGTGGGTGCTCGATCATCAGCCTCTCGTGTTGCTGATCACGCTCATGACCATCGGCTTGAGCGTCTACCTCTACTGGATCATCCCTAAAGGATTTTTCCCGCAACAGGACACGGGGCGTATTTCCGGCGGCATTCTGGCGCAGCAGGATGTCTCCTTTGACGCGATGACGGTGAAGCTGCAAACGCTCAACGATATCGTGTTAAAAGATCCTGCGATTGATACGGCGATTAGTTTCACTGGTGGCAGAGGCGGCCTGAATTCCGCCAGCATGTTCATCCAGCTAAAGCCGCTGGGGCAGGGAAGAAAAGAATCCGCGTTTGATATTGTGAACCGGCTTCGTCCAAAACTCTCGCACATTCCCGGTGCGCAGCTTTTCATGGTTCCGGTACAGGACGTGAACGTCGGCGGACGCCAGAGCAATTCCCAATTCCAGTACACGCTGCAAGGCGACAACCTGCAGGACTTGCTTACGTGGGCACCTCGCCTCTACGAGAAGATGCGAACCATGCCCGAACTGCGCGATGTGTCAACAGATCAGCAGAATCACGGCCTTGAAGCAACCGTGGTCATCGATCGTAACACTGCTTCTAGATTGGGAGTTTCGCCGACTGCAATCGACAGTACGCTCTATTCAGCTTTTGGTCAGCGGCAAGTCTCGGTCATGTACCAGGACCAGAACCAATACCACGTCGTGATGGAAGTGGATCCGCGCTTTAGCGAAAGTCCGGATTCGTTGAAGAATATTTACGTCCACTCCTCTCGCGGAATGGAGGTCCCGCTCAGTGCCTTCGCGCATTTCGAGATGTCGGAGACCGCGATTTCAGTCGCGCATCAGGGACAATTTCCTGCGATCACAATTTCGTTCAACCTGGCCCCGAACGTCTCGCTTGGACAGGCGGTGGATGCGCTCGCCGCTGTCGAAGGCCAGATGGGCATGCCGACCACCGTGCATGGCGGCTTCCAGGGAACTGCGCAGGCATTTCAGGATTCGCTTTCGAGCGAACCGATTCTCATCATCACTGCTCTGGCCGCTGTATATATCGTTTTGGGAATGCTCTACGAGAGCGTCGTCCATCCAGTGACGATTCTCTCGACTCTCCCCTCGGCCGGCGTGGGCGCGCTCATTTTCCTGTTGCTGACCAACACGGAGTTCACGGTCATTGCCATGATTGGCATTATTCTGCTGATCGGAATTGTGAAGAAAAATGCCATCATGATGATCGACTTTGCTCTGCAAACGGAGCGCGAGGGCGGCAGAACGCCAGAGCAGGCCATCAGAGAAGCCTGCCTGCTGCGCTTTCGCCCCATCATGATGACGACCATGGCCGCCATGTTCGGAGCGTTGCCGCTGGCTATCGGTAGCGGAACGGGAAGCGAACTGCGGCGGCCGCTCGGGATCGCGATCGTAGGCGGACTGCTCGTGAGCCAGATGCTCACGCTTTTTACGACGCCCGTTGTCTATCTCTATCTCGATCGCTTCCGGCTGCGCTTTTCGCGCAAGGCGCCCGTGCGGCACCGTCCGGTGCAAGCGACCGGAGACTAGATCAGTACTCTGCCAGTTCGCATCCCAATGCTGACGGCTTCAGTACGAGAGCCGGCGCCGAGCTTTCCCAAAATAGAGCTGATGTGAAATTTCACGGTGTGCGTGGAGATGCCAAGACGAGCAGCAATCTCCTTGTTGCCCAGGCCATCGGCTATCATGGCCAGAACCTGCTGTTCGCGCTCGGTGAGTTCCTCTGCTGAGGTGGGTTTTGTCATAGAGCGCTGTTTCGCATGAAGAAAAGACGGATGCACCACTTGCAAGCCGGAGCGAACGGCTTGCAACACCGCACGGAATTGGACTGAATCGATTTCAATCGGCAGAATCGCCGAGATGCCCGCCTGCAACAGCCGCGAGGCGGGCTGGATTGGACGTGCGTCTTTTACGTAAAGGATGCAAACAGCGCTGTGCTGCGTTAAGAGATTCAGGGCTTCAGTGGACTCAGGCAGTTTGAACTGAGCGTCGATGCCGAACAGAACAACATCGTGCTTCGAGGATTCGGGGATGACGCGCATTCCGGCGTTCCGAGCTAGCTGATCCAATCTCTGCCGTACTGCCGACGATCCGGCAGCAATAGCAACCGAAATTGCACGTTCCGGAAACTTAGGAGCGGCGCTTCCCAGCGAGTTGTCGGCGAAAGCATTTTGCATGGCTGCACGATTAGATGTTTCAGTTTCGCGGTCGGTCCGCCAATTTCACCTTGGCTGACGCGAGCTGTCCGCCGCGAACGTATGCGATATCGATGGAGTCCCCACGCCTGGAGCTAGACAGAGCGCGCTGGATCTGCTCGATGCCTTCGATCGGCTCGCCGGCGATCCCGACGATCACGTCGCCCAGCATGATTCCCACTTCGGCGCTTGGACTTGATGCTTCCACCTGCATCACCATCAGCGCAGTCTCGAACTGCAGCTTGAGCTTCGCTTTAAGTTCCGGCGGTATCGCGATCGGCTGCATAGCCAACCCCAGATAAGGGCGAAAAACTCCGCCGTGTTGCAGGATTTCATCGACCACCCGATCAACTGTGGTGTTCGGAATCGTAATAACGGCCGAGCGCGCCAGTGCCGAAGTGTTCATTCCCAGCACACGAGCGCCTGAGTCAACGAGGGCGCTACCCGACTGGCCGCGATAGAGGGTTACATCTGGACGCAAAAGGCTGTCGATCCGGCCTCCGCGCCAGGTCTGCCATGAGTCTCCGAGGCGCGCGATGATGCCGGTACTGGCGGATAAGTCCCCGAGCGTGGAGCGTCCGATTGCCATGACGACCTGCCCCACGCGCAACTCGCCAGCATTCCCCAATTGGACTATGTCGGAGGTCAAGCCCTCCATCTGGAGTATGGCGAGATCCGTGCCCGGGTCTCGCCCAATCAATGCCGCTTTTCGGCTCGATTTGTCCCAAACCCGAACTTCGTATTCACCTGTGCGCCGCAGCATGTGATTTGCCGTTACCACAATGCCTGAACGCCACAGAATGCCGCTGGCCGAAATTCGGCTACCACCATGGACCACCACAACAAATCTGTCCGCCTGCTCCGCGATGTGAGCGAATTGTGCCGAAAGGGTGTCCCACTGCGCTTGAACTGCTACTGCCATTTCCTCTCCTGATTGCTTACTACAGCATTATTGGCGCGAAGCGAGGGCGGGTACATCAGCCAGTTGGGCAGGGTATTCGCGAGAGACGGAACAAAACGTACAATCGATGCGTAACAAACACGGGAGCCGTGCGATGTTCACCATGCTTGCATTTCTATGTGCAGTCGCAATGTACTTTTTGCCGGCGATCATCGCTCATCAACGTCGGCACGTGAGTTCAGGCGCTATTTTCTTGTGGAACCTGTTTTTGGGTTGGTCGATCATCGGTTGGATCGTCTGCTTTGCCTGGGCGTGCAGCGGAGATACCAGGAGAGAAGTTGTGATTCTTCCGCCCGCTTACCGTCGGTGAGCTGCGATAGGAGCTGGGCTGGAGTCTTCTGGGTGTGAACTGACGTGAGCCTTTGATACCGGCAGCATTCGACCGTCTTTCAATCGGAACTGCTCGCCACGCCAGGTAATGGAGTTTCCCGCGTAGCTCCAGATCCAAGTTGCCAGCGCGAGCACGTCACGAACGGGCAATAACCACAAATCCCGAAAAAGGAAGCGATCCCGCAAGGTGAGCCATCCAATGCCGACGGCTGTAAACGTGCGTGCGGCTGCTGCAGCCATGAAAAGAACCCATGACCACCATTCGCCGGGAGCCAGCAGCACCAAGGCAATCGACCATGGCAGCGGGTACGTCAGTGCCAGACCACGATAGCCGCTCGGGCGTGAGATGCGCATGGTTCGCGCCCAGCGCAGTTGGTGTTCCCAGAACTGACGGAAGGAGTAGGACGGAATTGAAGTTTCAACTATCCTTGGCGCGAGTTCCACTTTGCAACCGGTGTCGCTGATGCGCTTGCCGAGTTCGTAGTCATCAGCGAGGTAGTCCACCACGGCTTCGAAACCGCCAATCTTCTCAAGCACTGAGCGGCCCATCGCGAGCGTCGAGCCTAAGCCGAACCGCAGTCCTCCTTCCATGAACCACGCTGTGAGCACGCCTGCGGCGAAATCAGTAGAAATTGCTAACGCTTCCAGTTCCGAAGCGAGCGTGTCACTCGGGCGACCTCGGTATAAGCAGCTGACCATTCCCACATCGGGCGAAGAAAATGATGACATCACCGAGCTCAGGTACTCGCGCGACACGTGAATGTCGCCGTCATTGACGAGCACAAATTCATACTTGGCTTCGCGCAGGAGGTGGATCAAATTGCTGACTTTCCGGTTATTACCGAAGACTTCCGCACAAATCACCAGGCGAATGTCGCGGGCAGGGAACTCGGCGATGAGCTTCTGCACCAGGGGAACCGCCGGATCGGCGCTGTCGTTCACTCCGAAAATGATCTGGTATTCACCGCTGTAGTCCTGCACGCAATGGCTGCGGAAAGCCTCGTAGGAATCGGCATCTGCTCCTTTGACGGGTTTCAAAATGGAAACTGCGGGAGCGAAGCCGGTTTGCGCTTGCCTGCTCACAGACTGACGAAATCGTCGGGCGCTCCAAATTGAAACGATGCAGAAGCCGATTCCGCAAAGAGTCAGGACCGACAGCGCAGATTGGAGTACGAGCCGCAGCATTGCGTTTACTAACTTCTATCTGTTCGCGCATCCCACGTCAAAAAAATCGGGCGGACCGTTTGAGTCCGCCCAGTCGCTTGTCTGCTGTTCGTTTTTGCTGTCGCTTTTGAACTTGTTTGGATCTACCGCACCATGATCCTGTTGAATTCGCGTCTCTGCTCCGGCGTGAGGACGGCGATAAAGCTGCTCTTTGTCTGCTGCCGGATTTGGTGAAACCTTGCGCTCTTCTGCGCGTCAGTTGAATTCAGATCCTGATGCAAAGCCGCCACTTGCTCCTGCTCCTTCTGAAGCAGGCTCTGCAATTCAATTTTCTGTCCATCGGAGAGATCGAGCTGTTCAGCGACCATCTCCAGGACGTTTCGTTGTCCCTGAATGACAACGGACTGCGCGGCCTTAGCCGGCTGATTTGGATATGAGATCGAAGCCTTTTCCGCCGCGTCTGCAGGCAAGCCGGATGCCAGCGTCAATGCGCCTGCGGAAAGTAGAATTGCGAGCGTTGGTCCCATTCACAGCCTTCCACTTGCTTAAAACCCGCAAGCGGAACAACAGTTGCAGAGTAGCTGATTATCAGCAAGATGCGAAAGTGACTTCGGTTACTTGCGAGTTTGGCGCAAAGCTACGCGAGTTAGAGCCCCAGCTTCCACGCGGTATAGCTCATCACTTCTCGCAGTTTGAGGCGCATGCGTTCCCAGCTGTTGGGCAGGCGGGAGTCGGGCCGCGGTGAAGCATACACGGTGATACCCTGTCTCCCGAGCATTTGCTTGACACGAAACATGTGATAGCTGTCGCTGACTGCGAGACAAGTGTGAATCCCGTTCTCGCGGAAGATGTTGGCGACGCGCACGGCTGATTCACTCGTATCGTTGCTCTGGGTTTCCGCGATGATGTTCCGATCTGGAACTCCGCGACTCACCAGATAATCTCGCCCGACTCCGCCCTCGGTGAAGTGTGGATCCTGCGCGCCGCCTCCGGTGGTGACAATCAGCGGCGCCATGCCCTCTCGAAACAACGTGTACGCATGATCGAGGCGGGCTCGATAAACAGGTGATGGATGGCCCGCGTATTCGGCTGCGCCGAAAACGACGATTGCGTCCGCTTTCTGAGATTCGTCCTTATTTGCCTGGCGATTTACGAACCAGTAAACAGCGCAAACCCAAATCACCGCAAAGATGAAGAGTGCCGCAAAAATCCGGAACCACACGCTCGATTTAGTCGTGCTCGACATCAGGCCAGAGGATGGGCGAAATCTCTTCCGCGGGAATCGCTCCTTCGCGGATAATTTGCCACTGCATAGGATTGCCGCTTAGATCGACGATGGTCGTCGGCACGTCTCGCTGTGTGCGGCCGCCGTTAACGATGATGGAGATGCGATCGCCCATCTGTTCGCGCACGCACTCCGCCGTGGTGCACTCAGATGCCCCCAGCAGGTTCGCCGACGTCGCCGTAATGGGGAATCCAATCTCGCGAATGATGGCTACAGGAATCGGGGAGTCCGGCACACGGAGGGCGACGTTACCGGTGTTTGCCGTCACTTTCAGCGGCAATCGCGAACTGGCTTTGACGATGATGGTCAGCGGCCCCGGCCAATATTTCCTGGCGAGATGATGAAATACATCTGGAGGATTGCGCGAGAGATCCGCTGCCTGATCGATGCTCTCGACCAGCAGCGAGAGCGGCTTGTGGCGCGAGCGGCTCTTGATCTCGTAAATGCGCTCCACGGCGCGAAGGTTCACCGGATCGGCGGCGAGGCCGTAGAAGGTGTCCGTCGGCATCCCCAGCACCAGGCCCTGGCGGATGCGTTCGGCAGCGTAACTTACTAGTTTTGGTTCCGGCTGGCTGCTGCTGATCTTCAGAAGTTCTGCCGGCAATTTTTCCTCTTATCGGCGCGAAATAAGTGAAACGGGCGAAGCTAAGCATAAATCATGAAAGCCGCAGCGTCATCCGGAAGTGAAAGTGGCGCAGAATACAATGATTCAAAGCTATGCCGGTATCCTCCCAAAGCGGGCAAAGACTGCGTCCGGTCGCCAGCCGACAAAACGCGCTGGTCAAGAAGCTGCGCGAGGCTTTTGCGCAGGGGACCTCGGATGAGGGCTTTTGTGCGGTCGAAGGAATCCGCCTGATCGAAGAGGCGATTCGCAGTCGCCTGAAGATCCACGCGCTCTTTGTACGGGAGTCTGCGCAGGCGAGGGCTGAGCGCATTCTCGATCAGCTCAGCAAACACGCGGAAGCGCTGCTCCTTCCGAATGACGTTTTCGATAGCGCTGCGATAACGGAGCATCCGCAGGGCATCGCCGCACTCGTTCAGATACCTCGTTTCGACCTCGAAGCCTCCCTGGCTCCCAGTCCAGCCTTGGTGATTGTGGCCGCCGGAATTCAGGATCCGGGAAATCTGGGGACGCTGATTCGGTCAGCGGAGGCCTTTGGCGCTGGCTCAGTGATGTCCATTGAAGGTACCGTGAGCCAGTGGAACACAAAGGTAATTCGCGCCTCCGCTGGTTCCGTGTTCCGGCTTCCAGTCATGAAGGTGCCATCGGAAGACCTGACCGCCGAGTTGAAGTCTCGCGAGATTGCGGCACTTGCGCTGGTGGCGCCGCGATTGTTACAAACTTCGGATGCGGACGGAAGTAGTCCACAAAATCCACGCAGATTACAGGACTCGGACCTCACGCGCTCCTGTGCGTTATTCGTTGGCAACGAAGGGGCCGGCATTGCACGCGAACTCTTCTCGGCGATTGATGAATTCGTGGCCATTCCGCAAACTCGGGTGGAGTCGCTCAACGCCGGAGTGGCGGCTTCTGTTGCCTTATATGAAGCCCAGCGCCAGCGGAGCGCGCGCACATGAATCTCTTCTCTTCTTTGCCCGACCGCGAGACAGCGAAGAGCGCATCCACGCCGTTGGCCGAGCGCATGCGTCCGCGGACTCTCGATGAGGTTGTCGGCCAGGAGCATCTGCTCGCGCCGGGCAAGCCACTTCGTCTGCAGATCGAGCGCGATGATCCCGGCTCCATCATCTTCTGGGGTCCTCCCGGAGTGGGAAAAACCACTCTCGCGCAAATCATTCGCGCGTTACCAAAGCTGACTTCATCGAGTTCTCGGCGGTCCTGAGTGGGATTAAGGAAATCAAACAAGTCATGGCGGATGCCGCCAAAGCCCGTGACTTTGGCACGCGCACGATCGTCTTCGTCGATGAAATTCACCGTTTCAATAAAGCCCAGCAAGACGCGTTTCTTCCTCACGTTGAAAAAGGCAACATCCGACTGATCGGAGCTACGACCGAGAATCCATCGTTTGAAATCATCTCGGCACTGCTCTCGCGTTCGCGTGTGTACACGCTGAAGCCGCTGACAGAGGAACAGATCGTGTCCCTTCTGCGTCGAGCATTGGCTGATCGC
>Ga0134125_10003540_pt1 | contig 18033 bp, 7 predicted proteins | sample KB31751_FD_96464 | JGI IMG/M metagenome (GOLD analysis project Ga0134125, IMG submission 96464) | Terrestrial soil microbial communities with excess Nitrogen fertilizer from Kellogg Biological Station, Michigan, USA - KB3-175-1 | ecosystem: Environmental > Terrestrial > Soil > Unclassified ...
CCGAAGATCTGGCCCAGGATGGTGAGCAGCAGCAGGGCGGCGAGGATGAAGGCAATGGTGCGGTAGCTGTTGCGCGCCTGCGGCGAGGCCGGCGAGGGGGGCGGCGCAGACGCGCCGGGTGGGGCGAAGTGCGGAGCGGTGTGTACGCCCGAGTGCCAGCCTTGGTGGGAAGTATAGAAAAGACCGGTGCCCGGCAGTCCGACCGTGCGCCGAATGCCGCTACGGCCCACCGTGAGATGCGCGCCGCGCACCCCGAAGCTGACCGAAGCGCCGCGCTTGCTCAGGTTCAGGCGCACCCCGGGGGCAAGCTGCATACGGCGGAAAAAGCGGAGCTGGCCCATGTGTCTGTGATTGTAGAAGCTTCCATGCTGCCGCTTCAACCCTCCCACGCGGTAATGCATCTGAGCAAGGCTCGGAGGCAACATGCGGTTCTCACTTCTGCTCGGGCTGGTTCTCTGCCTGCCTATCACCCTGTTGGGCCAGTATCCACAACAGGAGACTTCACAGTCGCCTGGTGGACAACTGAACGCGATTCGCACCGCCGGCTACAACGCCGGCTTTCGCGCCGGTACCAATGACTACCGCGGCCACGCGCCGTACGACTTTCAGAGCAAGCCGGAGTACCAGTCCGCCACGCTTGGCTATGCGCCCAGCTCCGGAGTGGACCAGCAGACCTACGAAATGAACTTCCGCAGCGGCTACGAATCCGGCTATGACGACGGCTTCTACGGCCGCACAAGCAACGAGAACGCACCCCGTCAGCGTTCCTATAGTGGAGAGCTTTCCGCCCAGCCCTACGGCGCGGCCCAACCGGGCGCCAACATGGGTCAGCAGCAGGGCCCGCGCACCCTGCCCGCCGGCACCGCCCTCGATCTCAAGCTCAACAACACCTTGAGCACCCGCAGCAGCCAGCCGAATGACACCTTCACCGCGACGATCTCCACCCCTGTGACCGGCACCAACGGCGAGACCCTGGTTCCGCAGGGCAGTACGGTCGAGGGCCGGGTGGCTTCGGTCGAGCGTGCCGGCAGCGTCTCCGGCACCTCACGCATCCAGTTGGAGTTCAACCAGCTTCGCCTGCCCGATGGCCAGTCGTATCCTTTGCAGGCGCAACTCAGCAACATCAACCAGCAGAGCGGCATCGGCAACGTCATTACCGGACAGCCGTCGACCACCAATGAAGGCGGCGTCCAGCAGTCGAAGACGCGGCGCACCGTAGGCACGGCGGCCGCTGGCGGAGCGGTGGGCGCGCTGATTGGCGCCATCGCGGGCGGCGGCAAGGGAGCGGGCATCGGCGGGTTGCTCGGCGCCGGTTTGGGCGTGGTGCTGTCGAGCCAGACGGGGGAACTGGATTTGCCTTCGGGTACGCCGATTACCATCACCCTGAGCGCGCCGGTGCAATTGGGGAGGCAGTGAACAGGGAACAGGGGACAGGGGACAAAACAGGGAACAGTGAACAGTGAACAGTGAACAGGGTCAGGGGCGGGGGGCGGAGGTGACGTGGCCGGTGATTTCGAGGCGGTCCTGGGTGTCGACGGCTTCGGCGAAGGAGCGGAAGTCGCTGTATTGGTTGGGCTGAACGCGGTTGGCTTTGAGCAGCAGGCGGCGTTGGAAAACGATTTGGTTGCCGTGCTGGCTGAAGCTCGAGCTGAACGTGCCGTAGCGGTTGTCGAGCTGGGCGGGCGCGGGCAGCGTGGCCGCGCCGAACTTGGCCGGGAGGGTGAGCGTCAGTTGCGTCTGCTCGAAGCTCTCGCCGGGGATTAGCAGCGGTTCGGTGCGGGTGGCGAGAGGTGCGTATCGGTTCAGTACGCCGACCGATCCGGTCAGGCGTTCGATATCCCAGGTTGCGCCGGAGCCGGTGCCGCTGCTGTGCACAAAGTCGGGCACGGTGGCGTCAATGTCAAAGATCAGCGGCTCGCCCTTGGCGGTGCGGTTCTCAATGTTGCCGCCGCTGGCGGTGGCGCTGGGATAGCTGGCCAGCAGTATCTGTTGATAGACCTGCGGCAGGCTGGCGGCGGGCAGGTTGGCCAACTCGGTGCGCACCTGCTCGCCCGCCGGTCCGTGAAACTCCATCTTCACGTGCAGCGTGGCGTCGCCGGTCTCGCCGACCGTGCCGGTGACGGCAACCGACAGGCCGTCGTACGGGGAGTTGTAATCGGGCACATGGGTAAACTCGCCGCCGCTCCCGCCCGGGATGTCGGCGGCGACCGCCAGAGCCAGGCCTCCGCGCACGCTGGCCCCCACATACCCGAGCTTGGCGAAATCGCCGGTGAGGTCGTACCACCCGGCGGCGGGTGCGGTGTCGGCGGCCGTCGCCGCCACATGCACCAGCGGGTACTGGAACTGAAACACGCTGGGGGTCTTGATGGAACTGTCGTCGGTTGATTCGCGCGCCATCACCAGTTGGAAGGGCACACGCGCGGCCGAGAGCAGGCCCAGGAAGGTGGCGATGCGGTTGCCGTTGCGGTCGGTGAAGTACTGCCGCGCCGGGGTGAGGATGGACCCCTGGCCGGGCTGGATGTTGGCCGCCACCCAGGCAAAAATGGCGTCCGCTTTGGCCACGTCACTGGACTTGCCGGCGGTCAGAGTGGCGGCTTCGGTCTGCATCTCGCGGGTGGTGCGGCGCACGGCGTAGGTGTGGTCGGCGTAGTAGCGGCTGATCTGTTCCCAGGTCTGGGGGCTGCTGATCCAAACCTTCGGCACCAGTGTCTGCTCGGGCGGCATGTTGGGCTCGGTGACCAAAATGCGGGTCTTCTGCACCAGCCACTCGCGCGCCGTGTAGCCGTCGGGCATGGTGCGGACCACGGGCTGGCTGGGGAAGCGCTCCTGATCGAGCAGCAGCGGGTAGTGGGGCGGGGTGAGGGCGATGTAGTCCGAATAATGGTACGGCTCGGTGGAGGAGTTGAAGATGAAGAAGGAGCTGTTGTCGAGCGTGGCCGGGATGACGCGCGATACGCCCACGTGCTGCACAAACTCGATCTCGATGTAGTCGCCCGCCTCCAGTCCCGGCATGGTGACATCGCTGAGATTGGAGAGGTTTTCGGGCAGCAGCATGCGGCCATCCTGCTTGATGGTGCGCAGGGTGAGGAGGTCGCTGCCGGGCGCGATGGTGGTGACGTCGCCGAACTGGGAGATGCCGGCGGCGTTGAGCACGCGGTAGATCTGGTGGATGTACTGGTCCTGGGTGGAGTCGGGGTTGACGCGGTTCACCATCTGGTCAAAGACCAGGATGGCGCTGGCGTTGGGGTACTCGCTCTTGCCGGGCGCATCGGCGATGATCTGGGCGGAGGAGTGGTACCAGGGCGCCCAGAAGCGCTCTCCTTGCAGGAAGTCGGCCTGATGCCGCAGCAGGTTGCGGTTGAACTGGTGCTGGCGCAGGGCAGTCAGGCCCGCTTGCGGGCCCTGCCGCAGCGCCACCTGGGCGGCGGCTTCGGCGATGCGCCAGTCGCCGGGAAACGCCTGGGTGGCCGCGGAGGCGACTTGCGCCGCCTGGGCGACATCGCCGCTTTCGAGCAGCGCCTCGATCCATTCGCGGTGCAGCTCGGCGGAGGAGGGGGCAAAGCCGATGGCGGTGTGGAGCAGCGTCGCCGCCTCCTCCGCCCGCCCATGGCGCAGGTCGTACTGGCCCAGCGCCCCGGCGGCGCGCGGATCAGCCCGGAGCACCTGCTCCCACTGCCGGAGCCGGGCTTCATCGCCCATGGCGGAGTAAAACTCCAGCCCGCTGGTGATCGCCTGCCAGTCCGAGCCGGAGTCGGCCAGGGCATGCTCCAGCGCGCTCTCCGCCTCCGGACGCCAGTGCTGTCCGGCGGCCAGGTGGAACGATGACCAGTCGCAGTCGCCGAACCCCTGGTTGGCGCAGCGGGCGAATTGTTCCGCCGCCTGGGTCACCTTGCCCTGCGATTCATATACGTGGCCCAGCCGATCGAAGGCACGCAGCGCGCCGGGAGCGGCGGTGAGCGCCTGGTGCGCCGCGAGTTCCACCTGCGCGGCCGCCCAGCTCTGGCTGGCGTCGCTCAGGTTGCCGTCGGCCTCGGAGAGGTCGAGCCACACCGGCGCCGCCTGCGGCGCCAGCTTGCCGGCCTGCAGCAGCGCCTCGCGCGCGCCCTCGGCATCCTCATCCTGCAGCATGCGCAGCCCGCTCACCCACAGCGCCACCGCATCATCGGCATGCTGCCGCCGGCGCGCCGCGCCCCACTCGGCGAGCGTCGGCGGAGCGGGCAGCCGGCGCGCCGCCGCCCCGGCCGATGCGCCGGATGGCAGAGTGGCAGCATTGACCAGCCGTACGTTGGGATCCAGCGGGCGCAACATGAGGTCGAAGTTACGTGACGCCTCGCCCGCCAGCTTGACGACGATCCGGTTCCAGCCCGCCGCCAATTCCACCGCCCCGGCGGTGGCGGCGGTGGTGTAGCTCGAACGCCGGTCGTTGCGCAACACCACCGTGCCGTTGACGGCGATCTGCGCCGAAGCGGGCGTGTACAGGCGCAGCAGCGCCCGGGTCGGCGCCGGCGCCTGCACCCAGGTCACGGCGAAGTCCACCCCCTGCGCACCCCAGTCGAGGGGGAAGTGCACACCGTCGCCGCTGCTGGTGAACGGCTGCGCCCGGCGCGTGGCGGCATCGCTGGCGCCGGGGCCGAGGTCGGAGGGGTAGTCGGCGGCCACGCTGGTCTCGATGGGAAAGCTCTGATCGAAGCCCAGGTTCTGGTACTGGCCGAACGGTCCCCAGAGTTCCCAGTGGGCCAGCCGGCCGGAGAGCCGCAGCGCAACTTCCTGGGTCAGCGCCAGGCCGGGGGCATGCACCGCCGCCAGCAGGGAACGGCCCAGCATGTAGGTGGTGGTGGGGTCCGCCAGCGGTTGCTCCAGCACGTGCTGCAGGCTGGGGACGGCATCGAGCAGAGCGCGGCCCTGGTTCTCCAACTGCCCGCTGAGGGCGCGCACCGCCAGTTCGGTGGCCACATCGTTGGGCGCAGTGCGGGTCAACTGCAGCGCCGCCTCCAGCATGGCGCGATCGGAACCGCGGCTGTAGGCGGCGACGAAGCGGGTGAAGGCCAGCTCGGGCGCTTGCGCCGCGGGCACCGTCAGTTGGGGACTGGCCAGTTCCTTTTGTGCGGTCTGCTTGGCCGCCGGGTCTCCGTAAAACAATTCCAGCCACAGCACGTCGGCACGCCCCGCCGCGCCGCGCGCGCGCGCCGCCGCCAGGGTGGCCGCATATTGCCCCTTGGCGGCCCGCGGCAGATGGTCCAGCAGGCTGGCGGCCGGCGCGGGCGCGGGCGCAGCCATGGCGACGGCCACGAGACAGGATGCCGCGAGGGCGGGTACGAAACGAAGCTGTAGGAACTTCTTCATGGCTTGAGGATGGCGATGGAGCGGCCCAGGGCGGCGTCCACCTGCGCCCAGAAGGCGCGGAAGGCGGCGTAGCCGGCCGGGGCGATCAAGGGCTGTGTGGTTTCGATGCGGCTGCGCAGGGTCAGCGTCGAGCCGTTGAGCACCGCATCCGCCTGGAAGGAGGCGAAGGGCTGCTTGAGCTGCGTGGGCGCAGGCAGCGCGCCCGCCTGGTAGCCGGCCGGCAGCGCCAGATGCATCTCTTCGATGACAATCTGCGGCGGCCCGGTCAGCAGGTCGGTGGTGCGGCTGCCCAGCGCGGCCAGGTCGGGAACCCAGGAGCGGGGGACAATTTGCCGCGGCACCAGCAAGGTGGCGCCGTTGACGCTGGCGAAGCGCGGAATGCTGCCCTCCATGCGCACCTCCAGCGGCTGGTTCCAGTCGTTGTCGTTCTGCACCGTGGCGCTGAGGATCTCGATGCCCGGCAGCCGGTCGCGCAGCATCGCCTGCAGGGCGCCGGTCTGGCGGTCGGGCAGTTCCAGCGCCTGGCGCATCTGCGGCGCGCGATCGCCGGTCACCACCAGATCCATGCTGAAGCGCAGGTTGCCGTCCGCATCCAACTGCCCGTTGAGGCTGCGGGTCACCACGTTGACGGTGGCGGGCTGTTCGGGCGTCACCACCGGCGCCAGTGCGACGGGAGCGTTGAAGCGCGTGTCCACGGCCTGCGCCGTGCCCGAGGCCGCCAGGTCACTCGCCACCGGAATGCGCAGCACGAAGGCGCGCTGGTCGCCGGCGGGCAATTCGCGCGTGCCGTTGTACTCGGCCGTGCCGTCCAGATACAGCTTCATGCCGGGCACATACACGATGGCGTGGTCAAAATCGGCCACCGAGGGAATGGTCGGGTCCACCAGCCCCAGATCGCGGATGCGCACCAGCACGAACTCGCTCTCGATCCCCGCCTGGTGCAGCATGGCGATCAGCAACGAGGCCTTGTCCTTGCAGTCGCCGAAGCGGCGATGAAAGACCTGGGTCACCGGATACGGCCGGTAGCCGTGAATGCCGAACTCCAGCGCCACATAGTGGGTGTTCTGAATGACCCAGCGGTAGATGGCGTCCACCTTGTCGGCTTCCGACGTCTTGCCGGCCACCAGGCGCGCCACCGTGTCCTTCATCTCCGCATCCATCACAAAGGTGTCGCGGATCAGGTGCCGGTACCAGGTGGCGAACTGATCCCAGGTCTGGAAAGCGGAAACCGAGACGTAGGGCACGCGCTCAATCTCGGGCACCGCCAGCGGCTCCTGCAGCTCCGGCGGCAGGTCGCTGGCGCTCCATTCGTACACCGTCTGCCCGTCGTGGCTGGTCTTCGTCTGCGCGCCGTGGAAGCGTACCGTCTGGCTGTACAGCGGCTTGTTGGCGGGTGAGATGACAATGTACTTCTGCAGCAGCGTGGGCGCGGCGCCGCCGAAGGTGTCGAGGTCGCCGAAGTAATCACCGTACAGCGATTCGAGCGTGGTGGGCAGCACGCGGTAGGCGATCTCGACGAAGTCGCCGGCCCGCATCGAGGGCATGGTCACGTACTTGTTGCGGACGTTGTAAAACGTCTCGTATCCCACCGACTGCTGCAACAACGCGTCGTCCGCCTCGGGCGCGTCGGCGCTGCTGCCGTCGGGGTGCACCACGTGCGCCGAGAGGAAGCGCACCTGCTCGGTGGCGGGATCGTAGGTCACCGGATAGTAGCCCAGCGAGTTGGCGCCGTTGTCGTTGTTGATGCGGAAGATCTGTTCCACATAGCGGCCGGTGTTGCCGGAGGGGAAGATGTTGGCCACGCTGATGTTGGCCAAAATCACCAGCGGGCCGCTTTCGAGCTTCTGGCGGTCGGCTTCCGGGCGCGCCTTATACGCGGCAATCGTCTGATTGAGGTCGAGCGTATACGGGCGTTCGAAGCTGGCCTCCTGGGCGGCCTCGCCGCCGCTGGCCAACTGCAGCCGGTCGCGCAGGCTGGAATCCTGCGGGTTGAGGGCCAGCGCCGCCTGCCAGGCCTCCACCGACGCCTGATGTTCGCCGAAGTGGAGCTCGATTTCTCCGGCCGCCACGCGCAGGTCCGGCTGATCCGGCGCCAGGCTCACGGCGGCGTGAATGCGCGCCAGCGCCTCCGGCCGCCGCCCCAGTCCGGCCAGCGCGCGTGCCTCGAGCTCCATCAGGTTGGGCAGCTCGCCGTTCAGCGCGACGGTTTTCTGCAGCGTGGCAAGCGATGTCTGGGGCGCACCCAGCCGCTGTTCGACATCCGCCAACTCCAGCGCCAGCGTCATGTCGTAGGCGCCCTGCTGCTGCGCCGCCTGCATCCACTGCCGCGCCAGCGTCAGCGGACCCACACGCCGCAGCGTGATGCCCACCGCCTCGCTCACCGCCGGCAGCTCGACGCCGGCCTGCTGGATGGCGGCGGCCCAGGCCAGCGCCTGCGGCCGCAGACCCACCGCGGCGTACACCTCGAACATGCCCAGCGCCGCCATGGGCGACTTCTGAATCTGCGCCGCGCCGGCCGTCTCTCCGGCGTCGCTCGCCCCCGCTCCACCCAAGGCCGACCAGAAGTCGTCCCGCGCCGGCTGATAGGCGCCGCGGCCCAGCTCCAGCATGCCGCGGTCCAGCCGCGCCTCCGCCGCCCAGGGGCTGCGGGGCTGCGCCTGCAAGAGCTGTTGCAGATACTGGTAGCGGCGGCTGATGTCGTGGTCGTGCTCGACGAAGTCCACCAGCGCGCCGGCCTGCTCCGGACTGTCGGCGGGGAAAGCGGCCTGCGCGTCGAGGAAGGCGTTCACATCCTTGTGGTCGCCGGTGTTGAAATTGAGTTTTTCCGCCAGCAGCCAGGCGTAGGCCAGTTTGTCGTTGGCGGTGGCCGTGGGCGCGCTCGCCGCCTGCTGCGCCAGGGCGGAGAGGTCGCGCACCGCCGGCGCCTCACCGCCGGCCGCGGCGGCCGCGGGCGCATGGGGTTCATCACTCGATGGCAGCGCCAGGGGTTGGCCGTCGGGCGTGGTCAGGCGCAGGCTGAAGCGCCAGTCACTGGTTTCACCCACCCCCACCTTGGCCAGAATCTGGTTCCAGCCGGCGTCGAGTCGCGCGCCCACCGCGTGCTGATCCCAGCCGTGGCTGGAGTGGGTGCCGGTCTCCTGATACACCAGTTTGCCGTTTACCCACAGTCGCGTCGCGCCGTCGTCGCGCAGCCGCAGCGCCACCGGTTGTGCCGTGTCGCTGCGCACCCACGTGACGGCGTAGGCGGCCACGCTCTGCGAGGGGTTGAGGTACGCCCCCAGGTTCATCTCCCCCAGGCCGGCGGTGAAGGGAACGGCGCGCCAGCTTACCTTGCGCTGCTTACCCGAATAACTCGCCTTGAGGTCAATCGGCCCCTTCTCCGGGCCTTCTTCGGTAGCCATGGCCGAGGGGCTGGAGTTGTCGAACGGTCCCAGCACCTGCCAGTGCTCGACCGCTCCCAGCCTGGCCACCAGAGCGGCGGCGGCGGGGGCATCGCCGCGCCGCAGCGCGGTGACCACCTGCTGCGCTTCAATCTCGGCGCTCAGCAGCGGGTCGAGGCCCGGGGTCGCCGCCAGCTTCGTCCAGACGGCATCCAGCTCGGCGGTGGTGGCCAGCGGCGCAAGGTCTTCGATGCGGTACAGCGCCTGCAGGCGGGCCAGCGGCGTGGTGGCGGCGGCGAAGGCGCTTTGCTGGGCGGCGATCCGCTGGGCCGGGGTGGATACGCCCGTTTGAGCGGTGGCGACGGTGGAAATCCAGCAAATTACGAACGCGGCTGCCAGGGCGCGGGAGACGGGCCGAACGGAAAACATGTCCTCTGATTATGACACCCCAAGGCGGCTCGGAAGGGGGTGGAGGGGTGGCGCGGCCAGTAACCAACGACCCTCCACCACGTATCTAGTACCAACCTCAAACGGGGACTATAAATGAAGACAAGAGCATTTTGGGCAGCCACCTTCGCCAGCCTGCTCCTTCTGGCCGCCCAGGCGGCCGCCCAAGCCACTCCCCCAGCCACTCCCGCTGCCAACTTCGCCGATACCATCACCGGACAGGTGGCGGCTGACGGGCTGGCCATCCCGGGTGTGACGGTGACCATCACCGATGTGGCCAGCGGCCAGCGTCTGGTCACCACGACAGACGAGACGGGGCGCTTCACCGCCACCGTGGCGCATCCCGGAAACTTCACCATCCAGACCAGCATGGCGGCCTTTGCCCCCGCCGAGGTCACGGTGAGCGTGCCCGCTTCCGGCGCGGCCGTACCGCTGGTGGCACTGCCGCTCAGCCTCGCTTCGCAGGTAGCTGTCGCCCCGGCCGTGGTGGCGGCCACCGCCGCGACCCCGGCGCCAGGCGCGGTTCAACCCCCGGCCACGCGCACCGCGACCGCCGGAACCCGGGCCCCGGCACGGGCCGGCGCGCGCGGCAATCGGGCAGGCAACTTTCAGCAGTTGGATGTCAGTCAGACCGGCGAGATCTCCGGCGACGCCAACGCCGGCGCCGCCGACAGCGGCGTGGCGGGCATGAGCGATGCCGCCGCCACCGACTCGGCGGTGGTAGCCGGCTCGGCCAGCCAGGATGAGCGTCCCATGGACGCCAACTCCATTCAGGCAATGATGCGTCAGGCCGGCATCGGCCCGGGCGGTGGCCCGGGAGGGCCGGGCGGCTTCGGCGGCGCACCCGGCGGGGGCGGGCGCGGTGGTTTCGGCGGCGGCGGGCGCGGCGGCTTTGGCGGCGGCGGGGGCCGCGGCGGATTCAACTTCCGCCAGATGCAGAACCGCTTCAATGAGCCGCACGGCACCTTGAGCTACACCCTGGGCGATTCCGCCCTCAACGCCCTGCGCGACTCCCTGACCGGCACTTCCAGCAATCAGAACCCGCCGCATGCCGCCGACCAGCGCTACACGGCCACCGTGACCACCCCGCTCAAGATCCCCGGCATCTTTGATGACCACGGCAAGACCAGCCTGACCTTCAGCTACAACGGTCAGCACAACGCTTCGCTCGACGTGGTCAGCGCGCTGGTGCCCACGGTGCAGGAACGCCAGGGCAACTTCCAGGGCCTCACCGACCGCCAGGGCAACCCGGTCACCATCAAGGACCCCTCCACCGGCCAGCCCTACAACAACAACACGATCACGCCGGGAGACATCTCCGGCGCGGCCACGGCGCTGCTGGCCTATGTGCCGCTGCCCACCCCGGGGGCGGCGGGCGCGTTCAACTACACCAACACCCTCAACGCGCTGAACGTCAACAACAGCATCTCGCTGCGCATCAACCACAGCTTCGGCGCGGCCCCCGGCGGCGGAGGAGGGCGCGGTTTCGGCGGCCGTGGCGGACGCAGCCTCAACTTCAGCCTCAATTACAGCGGCGGCAACGCGCACCAGCCGGGCGTCTTCTACCCCTACGTCTCCGGCCTCACCACCACGCGCGGCATCAACGCCCGCCTGGGCTACAACCAGCCGCTGGCGGGCTGGACCAACAGCTTCAACGTCAGCTACAACCGCAGCCGCAACCACGCGTCCAACCTCTACGCCAACCAGACCAACGTGGCGGGGCTGGCGGGCATCCAGGGCGTTTCCACCGCGCCCATTGACTGGGGCCTGCCCACGCTGCAGTTTGCCGCCTCCGGCCTGACCTCGCTGCACGATGTCGCGCCCAACTTCCTGCGCTCGCAGACCTGGTCGTTCAGTGACGGCATGATCCGCCGCATGGGCCGCCATAACATCCGCTTTGGCGGCGACTTCCGCCGCCTCCAGGTCAACCCCGAGACCGACTCCTCGCCCAACGGGGTCTTCACCTTCAACGGGCAGTACAGCGGCTACGATTTCGCCGACTTCCTGCTGGGCATGGCGCAGCAGACCTCGGAGCGGTACGGCGGCGGCACCTTCTACTTCCGCCAGACCGAGCCTGACCTCTACTTCAACGACAACTGGCAGGTGCGGGGCGGCTTCACCCTCAGCTACGGCCTGCGCTGGGAGTACGTTTCTCCCTACACCGAGCTGCACAGCCGCCTGACCAACCTGCTGACCTCCTCCGATTTCAGCACTCTTACCCCGGCCGTGGTGGGCCAGAACGGTGTGTCGGACACGGTGATCAAGCCCGAGTACAAACATCTGCGTCCCAGCCTTGGCTTCGCCTGGAGCACCTGGCAGAACATGATCGTCACCGGCGGCTTCGGCATGGCCTACAACACCGGGGCCTACGCCAACCTGGCCACCGCGCTGGCCTACCAGTCGCCCTTCCTGATCAATCAAGCCAACCTGGCGGGCGCGTCGGCGCTGTCGCTGGCCAACGGCTTCCAGGGCGGCAACGTCTCGGTCCACACCTACGGCGTGGACCCCAACTACCAGATGGGTTACTCCACCCTGTGGACGCTCGACGTCCAGCGCCAGATGGGGCGCGCCTTCGTCGTCAACCTCGACTACAGCGGCGCCAAGGGCACCCACCTCGACCAGTTGCGCGCCCCCAACCGCACCGCCGGCGGGCTGCTCTATCCCAACCTGCAGCCGTTCCTCTACGACACCAGCGGCGGCAACTCGCTCTACAACGGCGGGTCGCTGATCGTCAGCCGCCGCCTCTCGCAGAGCGTCGGCTTCCGCGCCCGCTACACCTACTCCAAAATGATGGACGACGCCTCCCAGATCGGCGGCGGCGGCGGCCTGAACGGCCTGATCGCGCAGAATGACCTCAATCTGGGCGCCGAGCGCAGCCTGTCGAGCGGCAACGTCACCAACGCCTTCAGCACATCGTACGAATGGCAACTGCCCTACGGTCTCAACCACCGCTGGGGCGATCACTCCAACCTCTGGAGCTCGGCGCTGGGCGACTGGCAGCTCACCGGCCAGTTCACCGCCAACAGCGGTCAGCCGCTGACGCCCACCGTCAACAACCCCGCCGCCACGGCGCAGGGACTGCAGGCGCTGGGCGTGAACGCCCCGCTGCGCCCCAACCTCACTGGCGCCGCCATTGCCAACCCCAACCCGACGCTGCTCGGATACTTCAACACCGCGGCCTTTGCGGCCCCCGCCGCCGGCGCTTTCGGTGACGCCGGCCGCAACAGCATCGTGGGCCCCGGCCAGATCCAGCTCGATGCAGCGCTGAGCAAGAGCTTCCGCATGGGCGAGTTTCGCTCGCTGGAGATTCGCTTCGATGCCCAAAACGCCCTCAACCATCCCAACTGGAGCGGCGTGGACACCAACTTCAGCTCGCTGACCTTCGGCGACGTCACCAGCTTCGGCGCCCCGCGCCAGATCACCTTCACCGCCCGCTTCCGCTACTGACAGGAGTCTCCATGCGCCGCCTCCTCGCCCGCTCGCTCGCGCTGCTGCTCGTCCCCATGCCCCTTCTGCCTGCCCAGCAGGCGGCCAAGCCGGCGGCGGCCGCTGCCAAAACGCAGTTCGTCTTCAAGGCCAACACCGATATCGTCCTGGTCAACCTCACCGCCACCGACGCCAAAGGGAACCTGGTCACCGACCTCAAGCCCGGCGACGTGACCCTGGTCGAGGACGGCAAGCCGCAGCACATCACCAGCTTCGACTTCGAGAACATTGACACTCCCACCGCGGCCACCGCCGCCGCCGCCACCTCCACCGGCCCCGCCTCCACCCTGGAAGCCGCGGTCAAGCCCGCCGCCAAACGGGCTGCCGCGGCCACGGTCGCCGTGCCCGCCGACAGTGCCCAATATCGCGACCGGCGCCTGATCGTGCTCTACTTCGACCTCACCACCATGCAGCCCGAGGACGTTCAGAACGTAGTGCAGCAGGCCCAGGCCTACGTCGAGAAGAAGATGGAGCCGGCCGATCTGGCCGCCATCGCCACCCTGGGCAACTCGCTGCAGGTCAACCAGGATTTCACCGCCGACAAAACCGCCCTGCTCAAAGTCCTCAAAGGCCTCAATCCCTCGACCAGCAGCGGCTTCGAGGCGGGCGACACCGGATCGAGCGACGGCACCGCCGATAACGGCTCGACCTTCACCGCCGACGACAGCGAGTTCAACATCGCCAATGCCGACCGCAGCCTGGAGGCGGTCGAATCCATCTGCGACATGCTCAAGGGCATTGAGCAGAAGAAATCGCTGGTCTACTTCTCGAGCGGCGTGCAGCGCTCGGGGGTGGACAACGAGATTACCCTGCGCTCGGCGGTCAACTCCTGCGTCAAGGCCAATGCCGCCATCTACAGCGTGGATGCGCGCGGCCTGCAGGCCAACCCTCCCGGTGGCTCGGCGTTCAGCGGCAGCATTCGCGGCGCCAGCGTCTTCAACGGCGGCGCGCAGCGCAACACCCTCAACGCCCAGTTCGCCCAGCAGGAGACCGTCTCCACCCTGGCCAACGACACCGGCGGCAAGGCCTTCCTTACCTCCAATGACTTCGCGCCCGTCTACGCCAAAGTCCAAGCCGATACCCGCTCCTACTACCTCATCGGCTACAGCAGCACCAACCACGCCCGGGATGGCAAATACCGCAAGATCCGCATCGAGGTCCACCGCCCCGGCATCAAGGTGACGGCGCGCCCCGGCTACTACGCCCCCCGCGACATCAACCACATGAGCACCGCCGACCGCAAACAGCAGTTGCAGGACGAGCTCAATGCCGACGTCGCCGACCACTCCCTCGATCTCTATCTGGGTGACGGCTACTTCCGCCTCAACCGCTTCCGCTACTACGTGCCGGTCTCGATCACCATCCCCGGCGACGAGATCCCGCTGCACGGCGTGGACCCGAAAAGCACCCCCGAGGTGGACATCGCCGGCGTGGTCCGTGACCTGGCCGGCCGCCAGATCGCCCACGTGGATCAGACCATCCAGTTGACCCCGCAGGTGGCGGGCGGGGGCGAGTTGAAAAGCCGCAACCTGCAGTACACCACCGGCTTCGAGCTGGCCCCCGGGCAGAGCTACCAGATCCGCTTCGCCGCGCGTGAAAACCAGACCGGCCAGATGGGCGCGTTCGAGACCGTGCTCAGCGTGCCCAACCTCGAAACCGCCGATCCCAAGGCGCCGCACGTGCTCTCCATGAGCCCGGTGCTGGTCGGCAGCCAGTTCAGCCCGGTGAAGAACAGCGCCGGCGACCCGCTGGCCGTGGACGGCAAGCAGTTGGTGATGAGCGTCACCCACGTCTTCGACACCGCCCAGACGCTCTATCTCTACTTCGAGGTCTACGATCCCAAGCCGCTGCCCAAGTCCCACGACGCCATCAAGCTATTGACCAACGTCGGCTTCTACCACGGCCGGGTGAAGGTGTTCGAAAGCCAATTGGTGGCCACCGAGCAGATCACCGACCCCAACCGCAATGCCGCCGTGGTGCAGTTGGCCATCCCCCTCTCGCAACTCAAGCCCGGCTACTACCTCTGTCAGGTCAACGCCGTGGACGACGCCGCCGCGAAGTTCGCCTTCCCCCGCATCCCCGTCCTCATCCGCCCCGCCCCTGCCGCCGCCGCGGGGGCCACGCTGCCCCAGCACCACTAAACGCGACCGCATCGGAGCGCCCGCGGCGGCGACTAAGTTCACCCATCGGAGGCAAAATCGAGGCACTGGCCCATGCAAAGCCGTTGGTTGACAGAGAGTTGCATGGGTGGACCGCGCATCTTGACAAAAGCGGGTCGTGCGGCGAAGCCGCGCGGGGTCCCGTGCCGGTCAGCAGTCCCGCCAAATATATTTTCACCGGCCTATTGACAAAGGGAGCAAGCGCCAACAGACTGCCCGGTGAGTGCAGCCGTTCGAGTCTGTGGGGTGAGCTTATGAAAGTCCGATTGGCATTCCACTTGCTCTCTCTCCCTCTCTTTCTCTCTGCTCTCGTTCTAACGAACGGGGCGTTGGCGCAGGCGCCGGCGGGCTATCAGGCCAGCGGCACGGTCACGCTCCACGGCCCGCGCGGCGACGAGACGGGCGCGATCACCGTCGCCTGGGCCGGGGCGGGGAACTGCAAAGTCACCATCACCCTGGCCGGCGAGAACGGACGCAACGGCGCGCGCACGCTCACCGCCGTCAGCGACGGCCATGGCTCCAGCGTCCGCGGCCCCGCCGATCTGGTGCGCGCCGTCCCGCTGCCGATGGCGGCGGCGCAGGGCTGCCCGCTGCTGCCGCGGCCGGGACTGGCGCCGGCAGTTACCTGGACAGCGGGCGGTCAACAGGCCACGCTTGAAGTTGACGGCCAGAAGGTCACCGAGAGCGTCGCCGGCGAGATGCGGCTCGATGCCGATTTCACCTCCATCGCGCCCGCGGCCTTCACCGCCGCCGACTTCGCCCCACCACCACCGGCCCGACCGATCACCAAGAAACCGCGCGGAGGTGGGCAATGAAGCTTCGCGCACTTGTACTCGCTGCCGCAGTATGCGTTCTGCCGCTCGCCGCCCAGGAGGTTCCCTCGCCCTACGGCAGCTTCCATGCCCTGCCCCACGGCTATGTGGACCGCCACGACACCAACCTCCATCTCGAGTTCCCCCTCTACAACCGCTCCACCGTGGGCGGCGCCCAGATCGCCGCCCACCTCGTCTACGACAGTCTTTTCTGGTATCCCGGCACCGGCGGCTGGACCCCGTACCCAGGCAACGGCTGGCGGTTTGTGCGCACCGGCGGCCAACTGGTCGAGCAGGAATCAGAAAACTACCAGGCCTGCGGGTGGACCGACGGCGACGGCACCTACCTGAGCTACGGCAGCATCTTCACCGCCGACTTTTACTTCACTTTCCCCGACGGCATGAGCACCTACGCCGGCGGCTACCAGACCGTCACCCAGCCGCCCCCCGCGCATCCGTACGACTACTACAACGACTGCCCCGATTCCACCAGCCTGCCCATCACTTCGACGCTGGGCCACGGCCCCGATACCTACACGTTCACGATTGACAGCGGTGGCAACGGCAGCGTCTTCGACGCCGCCGGCGACAACGTCACGAACGGCTACGCAAATCCGGACGGAATGTCGGTCACCAGCAGCACCGCGGGCGGGGTGACAACCTACTCCGATCCGCTCGGCCAGGTGCTGAAAGTCAGCGGCTCGGCCACCCCCGGCGGTTCCGTCACCTACCAGTATCCCGGCCCCGGCGGCGCCTGGCCGACGATCACCGAGAGTTTCCAGTCCTACTACGCCGCGGCGGGCTTCGGGTGCCTCACCAGCTTCGGCGGGTACCTCACGCTGCCCAGCCAACTGCAGTACCCGAACGGCGATACATACCAGTTTGGATACGATTCCGCCGGCAAACTGAGCTCGATGACGCTGCCCACCGGCGCCACGGTTCACTACGTCCACACCTTCAACGACGGCGGCTGCTCCATGTCGGCGGCGCTCAGCCGCTGGGACTCGGTGAACGGCTCCGGCGCCGCCTGGAACTGGGCCACCAACACCAGCTTGAGCTCGACCGTCGAGACCTCGCCCGCGGGCGATGACACCGTGTTCGGCTTTGGCTTTGCGGCCAGCGCGGTGGCCGTGACCTCGGTGGACGCCTACAGCGGCAGCCACAGCGGCGGCACGCTGCTCAGCCACTCGTCCACCAGCTACTCCGGCGGCTATAGCTCGCCCATCACCGCGACCACGGTGGCCGAGCTGCCCGGCGCCACTCCGCTCTACGCCCAGCACGTGAGCAGCTTCGACACGTTCAACGCCAACACCGAAACCGACGACTACGACTGGAGCAACTCGCCGACCTCCCCGGGCCCGTTGCTGCGCAAGGTGGTGACCAACTGGCAGGTGTCGGCGGGCTACGCCGACCAGTAGCTCAGCACCACGGTGAGCGATGCCTCGGGACAGATCGGTTACAGCAGCCGCGGCTTCAACGGTCACGGCCACGTGGTCCAGCAGAGCACCTACACCGGCTCCCGCTATCTCACCAGCAGCGCGACCTTCAACAGTAACGGCACCGTGGCCACCGCCACCGACGCCAACGGCGCGGTGACCAACTACGGCTACAGCAACGGCTGCGGCCTGTTCCCCAGTTCCATTGCCAGCGCTTCCGTTGCCGCCGTGCACTCTTCCGCCACCTGGGACTGCACCGGCGCGGTGCTGCTGACCTCGACCGACGCCAACAGCCAGACCACCACCTACAGCTACGGCGACAGCAACCACACCTGGCGGCTGACCTCCGTGCAGACGCCCGACGGCGCGCTGACGAACTTCAGCCGCACGGCCACCAGCAGCGAATCGCGCATGGACTTCAACGGGGGCAACTCGACCTCCGATACCGTGGTGACGCTCGATGCCCTGGGGCGCCCGGTGCTGACGCAGAAGCGGCAGGGGCCGACCGCGACGCAATACGACAGCGTCCAGACGCAATACGACACCATGGGCCGCCCCTACATGGTGAGCCGGCCCTACTCGAACACGCTTGGCACCTACGCCGGCGCCTACTGGACCACGACCGCCTTCGACGCCCTCTCGCGCCCCATCTCGGTGACCGATGGCGGCGGAGGATATACCCAGTACGCTTACAACCAGAACGACGTGCTGATCACCCGCGGCCCCGGCAACCTGAAGCGCACCCAGGAGGAGATGGACGGGCTTGGCCGCCTGCGCTCAGTCTGCGAGGTCACTGCCCTCGGCGGCAGCGGCGCCTGCGGCCAGACGACGGCGGCCAACGGGTTTATCACCAGCTACGCCCGCAACGGCCGCGGCCAGATTACCCAGGTGACACAAGGTCCGCAGACACGGAGCTTCGCCTTTGATCAGGCGGGCCGGATGACTTCAGAAACCAACCCCGAGAGCGGCA
>Ga0134125_10003541_pt1 | contig 18032 bp, 30 predicted proteins | sample KB31751_FD_96464 | JGI IMG/M metagenome (GOLD analysis project Ga0134125, IMG submission 96464) | Terrestrial soil microbial communities with excess Nitrogen fertilizer from Kellogg Biological Station, Michigan, USA - KB3-175-1 | ecosystem: Environmental > Terrestrial > Soil > Unclassified ...
AGGTCCTCGTCGCGACGCCGGCGAGCATCCAGATCGTCCGCGTCCTTCGCGTCCGGCGCGTTTCGAGCGGCTCGGACTTCGTGGTCGTTCACCCGAAGGTCCCGCCCGCTGCCCCGGCGCAGAATGCCACGGGGCAGAACTCCGCGGACCCGATGCGTGTGCGAGGCGTTCCTAGCGACGGTGACGACTACGTGGCGCAGGAGCAGTTTTCGAGGGCGATCGCGCGGCTCGAGCGCCGCATCGACGAGCTCGAGCGGTCTCGGCGCTAGCCGGAAACCGCAGAGCTCCCTCGGCCCCTCTACACACGTAGGCCGCCGCGGGGCCGACGACGCCGCGCCCCGGAGGGCCTCCGAATCCTCCCCTTCCCGGCCCGCGGCGGGCCCCCGGCGGCTTCTTTGCTCCCCGGACGCCCCCGCCCACGCGGGAGGGGATCCCGACGCGTTCTAGGGCCAGCCAGGCGCCGGACGGAACCCGGGTTCCGTCCTCGGCCGCGGCAAGGGCGGACGGATGAATCACCCCCTCCTCGCGGTCGTCGACGTCCTCCTCGCGGCCTTCGCCATCCACACGGCGTGGCTGCCCCATTCCTTCGGGCCCGACACGTCTCGTCTCCGGAAGTTCTCGGCGCGCGTCGCTGACGCCGTGCTCCTCGCGTGCGGCTTCTACGACGTCCTCTGCGCGTTCATCCACCTCGCGCGGGTCGGACCGTAGCGGCATCCGGCGGCCCCATGAGTAAGAACCGCGACGGCCTCTTCGACACGCTCCCGGAGGCCGTCGCCCGGGCCGCCGAGCTCGCGCCCCCCGGGGCCGTGGTCCACGCCTTCGGCCTCGACGGGCAGCCCGAGGACGCCGCGCCGTGCACCTCCGAGCTCGCGCGCTCGCGCCGGGCGCTCATCGTGCGGCACGACGACTGGGTGTTCGTCGGCGAGCCGGCGACCGGCCACGCCGTCTGCCGCGCCTGCGGCGAGACGACGGCGCGGACCCGCGTCGTGACGCGCTCGGCCCGGCGACCGAACCCGGGTTCGGTCCAGTGACCATGAAGCTCCTCCCCCTGACCCTCCTCGCCCTCCTCGCGTGCGGCGACGCGTTCATCCCCCGGCCGGACCCCCCGGACGCCTCCCGCGCGTTCGTCCCGTACGCCCCGGACCACCCGCCCCGCCTCCCGGCCGTCGAACCCGTCGACGCGGCAACCTCGAGCGAGTGAAGACCGAGAGACATACCGCGACGCGGTTCATCGTCACGCTGAGGTTCGGCATCTACGAGCGACCTCTCCGGAAGACGAGCGCCGAAGAGAATCCGGCCGGGTATGAGGCGGTCGATAGCCTGACCGACGCCGCGGTCTTTGGCAGGTACGCGAAGGCGGAGAAGTTCGCCCGCTCTATCGGCGCCGACGCCGCGGTCCGCGAGGTCAAGCTCACGGTCGAGTACACACACGAGCCCTAATCCGGGGGCTCCTCCCGCGCCCCCCGACCGAGAGGGTCGCGTACTAGAACCCCCCAAGACAGCAGCGTGAATCATGGCGCGTAAGCCGCGCGAGCCCCAGGACCAAACCCGGGTTCCGTCCCTCGTAGACACGACTGTCCAAGACTCTCCCCCCATGGGAAGTGCACAGCGCCCGAAACTCCGGCGCGGCCTGGGCAACCGGGTCGTCACGACGCCGGCGGACGCGGCGGCGACGGCGCTCCGTCGGAAGCGCCGGGCGGAGGTCTTCGAGCTCCGCTCCTGCTTCTCGATCACGTGGGCGCAGATCGCCGCGCGGGTCGGCGTCTCGGAGCGTCAGGCGAAGAAGGACTACGCGAAGGCGACGGTCGAGTACGGGCAGGAGACGGCGGCGGAGCACAAGGCGAAGGCGAACGGGCGCTTCGACCGGCAGGTCGGGCAGATCCAGCGCCTCGTCGCGACGCTCCAGCCGCTCGCGGAGGGGGAGCGAGACCCGGCGAACCCGACGACGTTCCGGGTCCCGCCGGACTTCGAGGCGAGCGCGCGGATCGCGAGTCTTCACCGGACGCTCGCGATCATCGAGACGGCGCAGGCGCGGATGAACGGCGCCTTCGCCCCGGTGGTCGTCGAGCACACCGGCAACGTCGACATGACGATGCAGGCGAGCCCGGCGAAGGCTCGCGCCCTGATGAGGGACTACTTTGGCGGCAGTACAGGCGTGCGAGACCCCGCTGGACTACCTGAGCCCCCGCTCCCGGGCGACGCTCGGGATGCTGGCCTCGGTCCTCCCCGCCACTGAGTGGCGCGCCGTCTACTGCTGGCTGCACACGTTCTTCCCGTACCAGCTCGAGTGGCTGCTCGACTGGAGCGACTTCGCCGCCGTGCTGAAGTCGCGGCAGATCGGGGCGAGCCACACGTTCGCGGCCGCCGGCGTCCTCTGGGGGATGTTCGGCGAGACGACGACGCTCATCTCGAAGTCGCAGGATGACGCGGACGAGGTCCTCGCGAAGGCGAAGAAGCACGCGGCGGCGCTCCGCGACCTCGGCTCGAAGTGGGCGACGCCGCGGAGCCACGGGACGAACACCGAGGAGCTCGTCCTCGAGAGCAACGGGCGGCTCGTCTCGCTCCCCGCGGTCGGGGGTGGCCGCGGGTATACGGGGAACGTGCTCCTCGACGAGTTCGCGTACCACGCGAACCCGAAGAAGATCTGGGACGCCGCGGCGGCCGCCTCGCTCCTCGGCTTCCGGCTCCGCGTCCTCTCGACGCCGAACGGGCGCGGGAACCTCTTCCACGACATCTGTACGAACCCGGTCACGAACGCGGGCTGGACCATCCACCGCGTGACCATCGACGAGGCGCGCGCTCAGGGGCACGTCGTCGACGAGGCCCGCTGCTGGAAGATCGCCCTCGGGAAGGTCTCCCTCTACAACCAGCTCTTCAAGTGCAAGTTCGACGCGGTCGAGGGCGCGCTCTGGGTCCAGGACAACATCGACCTGAACCGCGTCGCCCGCCTCCCGGGGAACGTCGCGCGGGGCGTGGTCGCGGTCGACCCGGCGACGACGAGTAAGAAGGACTCGGACGAGACGGGGATCGTCGGCGTCGCGACGGCGACCGACGCGGCCGGGGCGATGCACTTCTACGTCTTCGAGGACGCGTCGGACATCTACACGCCGCTCCAGTGGGGGCGGGCCGCGGTCGCGGTCTACGACGAGTGGGAGCTCGACCGGGTCGTCGCCGAGGAGAATAACGGCGGGGAGCTCGTCGAGTCGAACATCCGCGCCGTCAAGCAGAACATCCCGTACGACGGGGTCTGGGCCTCGAAGGGCAAGTACACGCGGGCCGAGCCGGTCTCCGCGCTCTACGAGCGGAACCTCGTCCACCACGTCGGCGACCCGACGCGCTACACGAAGCTCGAGGAGGAGATGACCTCCTGGCTCCCGCTGACCGGCGCCCCGAGCCCGAACCGGATGGACGCCCTGGTCTGGGGCGTCTCCTACCTCGCCTTCGCGCCCGTCAAGGGCGGGCGGAACGGCGGGCGCGGGAGCCGGCGCGGCGTCGGCGCCCTCGACCTCTCGAAGTACGGGTGAGGTGCCTCCCATGCTCGACCGCGTCTCCCGCTGGCTGAAGCTCCGGCTCGACCAGTCGTTTCACAAGTTCTTCGGCCTCCCGGAGGGGGGCCTGACGCTGAACCCGCGCGAGCTCGCCTCCGCGACCGTCGCGCCGCCGCCGACCTACTGTTGCCTCGTCTGCGGCGAGCGCGTCGAGTTCCCCGACCGGGTCTGCTCCGAGCGCTGCGCCCGCTACCTCCTCGGCGCCTACGACGCCCGGCGCTAGGACGGAACCCGGGTTCCGTCCCGCGGCATAGGGGCCGACGCGCGGGGTCGTCCCCCGATTCCACCCCCCGTCGGTCCGGGGCGACCCCGCGCGCTAGACTCCCCCCGATGAGACGCTACGTCCTCCGCGCCGCGCTCCCGCCGCCCCCGCGCCGGTCCGAGCGCTACCGCCTCACGGACCGGCGGGACCTCCCCTGGTACGGCTGGACGCTCGCGGAGCTCGCCGTCGAGTTCGCGAAGCAGGACCTCGTCCTCGTGCCCCCCGCGCCGGGTGCTCGGTGATCTACCTCCCGCGCTCCGGCCGCGTCGCCGTCGTCGGCGGCCCGCGGACCGGCAAGACGACGCTCGCCCAGACCCGGCTCTCCGACGGCTTCCGGGTCCGACACGCCGACGACCTGAAAGACACGCACGAGTGGTCGGCCGCCTCCGAGGAGGTCGCCCGCTGGCTCGGCGAGCCCGGGCCCTGGGTCGTCGAGGGCGTCGCCGTCGTCCGCGGGCTCCGGAAGTGGCTCGCGGCGAACCCCGAGGGGCGCCCCGCCGACGTCGTCGCGTACCTCGAGCGGCCGCTCGTCGAGCTCTCGAGGGGGCAGGCCGCGATGGCGAAGGGGACGGCGACCATCTGGGCCGGCGTCTGGCCCGAGCTCCTCCGCCGCGGCGTCGAAGTCCAGCTCCAGGAGTAGAGACCCCCATGGTATTCGTCTTCGTCTTCGTGGTCGCGGCGCAAGCGGCGACCGTCACGCTCTCCGACTACCTCTCCTTCGGGTTCTCGCCGGCGGCGGACAACCGCGTCCTGACGCCGGAGCTCCTCGAGCGGATCGACCAGGAGGTCTTCGGGCCTCCCCCGATCCCGTTCTTCGACGCCGCGGCGCTCGCCTTCGACCGGACGGCGGACGTCTTCGCCTGCCAGGGGCACCGGGCGCCGCCCGTCTCCGTCGCCCTCGCCTCCGCGCCCGCCTCCCGGGTCGACCCGGAGAGCGCGGTCCTGCCGCGGGCGCTCCTCCGCCACCGGGTTGCGGGGCGACGGCAGCGCGTGCCGCTCCGGAGCCGCCCGGGCGCAAACCCGTCGTGAAGGTCCGCCCGGTCGCGGACGACTCCGGCGCCGTCGTCGGGTACTCCTTCCGCTGCCCGGGCTGCGAGTGCGGCCACGTCTACTACGTCGCCGGCTCGCTCGTGTGGAGCTTCAACGGCGACCTCGGGGGCCCCTCCTTCGAGCCGTCGCTCCTCAACACGTGCGAGCCGCACCCGGACCCGAGGAAGCGGCGCTGCCACCTCCACCTCCGGGCGGGCGTCCTCGAGTTCTACGAGGACTGCTCCCACGACTACGCGGGGAAGCTCTACCCGCTCCCGGACATCGACTAGGACGGAACCCGGGTTCCGTCCGCGGGGACCCGAATGCCCGACCAGACCCCCGCGAGCCTCCGCTACGACCTCCTCCAGACGAAGAGCGAGGAGTACGACCTCCCGCGCTACCAGCAGATCGAGGACCTCTACGAGGCCGGCTGGCAGATGATGAGGAAGGCGAAGGAGTACCTCCCGCCGCTGCCGATGGAGCACGATACGCTCTACGCGGCGCGCTGCCGGACCGCGAGCTACCAGCCGTTCTTCGGGCAGATCGTCGACCAGTTCGTCGCCGACCTCTTCGCCCAGCCGCTCGCGGTGACGCCCCAGGGTGACGCGAAGAACCCGGACACGCCCGGGGAGTTCCCGGACCCGGACTTCTACGCCGCGTTCGCGAAGGACGTCGACGGGGAGGGGTCGGACATCGCGACGATGGCCGGCGACCTCCTGACGACGGCCCTGAAGCACCGGGTCGCCTACCTCATGGTCGACGCGCCGGCGCCCTCGGACGCCGCCCCGGTGAACCGCCTGGCCGAGGAGGCCCTCGGCGCCGGCCGCTGCTACGTCTACGAGGTCGAGCCATGCTCCGTCATCGACTGGGAGCTCTCGGTCGAGCAGGACCGGGACGGGCGGAAGATCTCCGCCTTCGAGTTCGTCGTCCTCTACCGGAAGGAGAAGCGGCGCCCCTCGCCCTTCGAGCGCCGGGAGCGCGTCACCGAGACCTTCACCATCTGGCGGCTCGAGGGCGACGGCGACGCGCGGCGCGCCCGCTGGGACCAGTACGCGTACACGTACGTCCCCGGGCAGGACGACCCGCGGCCCGAGACGCCGATCCCCTGGGTCGACGGCGGCCTGACGAGCTTCCCGCGGATCCCGCTCCTCCGCTTCGAGCTCCCGTCGGGGCTGTGGGTGGGGAACAAGATCGGGCCGATGGCGCTCGAGCACTGGATCCGGCGCTCCGAGCTGCTCGGGGCGGAGAAGCGGTCCTGCGTCGCCATCCCCTGGACCGCCCTCGGCCCGGAGATCCCCGCCCCGGGCGAGGCGAGTAGCGAGGCGGCGGAGGACCCTCACCGCGGGGAGGACCCGGTCGCGAAGTTTCAGCGGACGGGCTTCATGCAGCTCGGGCACGAGGACAAGCTCGACTTCGCGGAGCCGCAGGGGCACGCCTACGAGATCATCGACAAGCAGATCGACCACGTCCGCGAGTCGATGTACGCCGTGAATCACCAGATGGCGGCGAGCGTCCGGACGAACTCGACGGCGCTCGGCCGGAGCGGCCTCTCGAAGCAGAAGGACCAGGACAAGACCGACAAGGTGCTCGGCGCGCTCGGGCGCGATACCCGGACGTTCTGGACGCTCGTCTACGACACGGTCTCGAAGGCGCGGGGCGAGGACGTCATCTGGGTCGCCTCGGGGATCGACAACTTCGAGACCTACGACCGGACGGCGGTCATCCAGGAGGCGACCTCGCTCGCCGAGGTCGCGATCCCCTCGAAGACGTTCCGGAAGGAGCACGCGAAGCGGGTCGCCGCCGTCCTCGTCCCGGGCCTGCCGCCGGCGACGGTCGCCCAGATGGGCGAGGAGATCGACAAGGGCGTCGACGCCGAGGCCGAGAAGGCGGAGGCGCAGCACAAGCTCGACATGGAGACGATCAAGCTCGGGCCCCCGGCGCTCCTGCCGAAGCCGGGCGCCGGACCGCCCCCCGCGGCGCCGAAGAAAGACGAGGATTGACCGATGCCCGCTGCGATCCGAAAGCTCCAGCTCCTCGTCGCCGCGACCTGGGCGGAGCAGTACGACACGCAGGCGCCGGTGAACTCCGGCGTCATCGCGAACACGGCGGGGGCGACGCTCCTCTCGGTGGTCGCGTCGAACAAGAGCTCGACGACGCTCTACCTCATGTTCTTCGACGCGACGGCGTTGCCGAACAACGGCTCGGTCCCGGTGATGACGCCGATCGCGCTGAAGCAGGACACGCCGCTGAACCTCCGGCTGAACGACGGCCCCGGCGGGAACACGCTCTTCGGGCTGAAGTTCGACAACGGGATCACCTTCGCGGTCTCGACGACGAGCGACACGCTCACGGTCGACGCCTCCTCGAGCGTTTGGGCCACGGTCCGCTACCAGAACTAGGACGCGCCCCCCATGCGGATCTACGTCGTACGGCACTCGCACCCCGCGGACGCGGACTACGACGAGGACGGGGACCCGGACCTCGACGAGGAGGGGGTCGAGATCGCCTCCGCGCTCGGCGCCTGGATGGTCGAGCACGAGGAGATCCCGACGGTGATCTACGCGAGCCCGATGACGCGGACGACGCGGACCGCGGAGCTCCTCCGCGACGCGATCGCCGAGGGCGGCTTCGCGGCCCCGGAGATCGTCCCGGACGCCGGCATCGGGCCGCACATGTCGATCAAGGGCCTCCTCGAGAAGGTCGCCGCCGACGAGGCGTCCTCACGGGTCGCGGTCGTCAGCCACCACGAGTCGATCGAGCACGGGCTCCGGGTCCTCAACGAAGACCCGACGGTCCACCACGACGTCTTCGCGGAGGGCGAGCTCCGGATCCTGCGCGTGAAGCGGAAGAACGCGAAGTGGGAGGAGAGGAAGCGCGTCGCGCCCTCCGACCTCGGCCTCTACGATAACTACTGACGATGGCCCGCCGCGAGAGGACCCCGCCGGCGGACGGAACCCGGGTTCCGTCCTCGCTCCCGCCGCCGAACCGAGCGTTCGTCATGGCGAGCGAGGCGCTCTGGAAGCACTTCCACGCCGAGTGGCGCGCGATCGAGCAGCGCTACCCGCACTTCGGGCCGGACTTCACCGAGGAGGAGCGGGACGCCTTCCGGTCGCTCCGCGAGCACGCCCGGGACGCGCTCCGCGCCGAGGCGAAGATGGGCGTCGAGACGCTCGGCTTCGCCGGGCCGTACCTCATCCCCGTTTAGCGCGGGCCCGGCCCCGCTCGCGGGGGACGTCTCCCCGGTGGACTCGCCCGCAGAGGTTGAGCACCCCACCCGGGGCCGGACACGCGGGTGACTAGTTGCCGCGCCGAGGAAGGGAGCCCGCCCCGATGGCCGAGATTCGAACGCGGTACCTCGAGCGCCGGGTCACCTGGAAGCCGTGCGACTCCGCCGGCTGCACGATCCCGAACTGCCGCTCCATCGACGCGATCTACTACGAGACGCTCGACGGGACGCGGGTCGAGAGGGCGGAGCCCGGGGACGTCTTCGAGATCGACCACGAGGGGTCCTGCCCCGTCTGGGACAACTGCTCCGGGACGCACGTCTACGTCGTCCTCCCGGACCGCGGGGACGGCTACCTCCACCACTGGAACGTCGACGGTCGCTGCTCGAACTGCACGCTCCCGGAGGACCGCGAGCACCGGTGCTGGGTCCGGAGCGGCGACCCGCGGGCCGGGACGCTCCACGTCGACAAGAACGGCCGGACCTGCGCCGCCGGCGCGGGCTCCATCCTCTCCGGGAAGTACCACGGGTTCCTCCACGGGGGAGTCCTCCGCGACTGCTAGGCCCGCCGCGGCCTCTCGCTGACCGTATAACGCGTCTTCGGGCGCCGGACGTCTCCCGGGCGGGGGGACGTCCGAAAACGATTCCTAGAACCCGCCACACGCCCTGAACGGGGAGGCGCCGAGGCGTCGCCAGACCCGGGACCGAGGAGGGCGAGACCCCCACACGCCACCACGGGAGCCCGAAAGGCGACCGAGAACCCCGAGGACCACCACCATGATTCGTCGATTCCTGATCGCCTCGCGCCTGATGAACACGACCGACCCCGGGGGCGGGGGAGGCGGCGGCGCCTCGGTCTTCTCGGAGGACCAGATCAACGTCATCAAGTCGCTCGTCGCCGGGACCGTGAACGCGACGATCGCGGCGCGCGACAAGATGAGCGACAAGAAGCGCGAGCAGGACGCGGCGAAGCTCCGCGAGGACTTCAGCGCGATGCTCACCGAGCAGCTGAAGGCCCTGAAGCCCGCCGACCCGGACGACGGTGGCGCGGGCGGCGGGAAGGGCGGCGGGAAGGGCAAGGAGTCCGTGGAGCTTCAGACGCTCCGCTCTCAGCTCTCGGAGCTCGCGAACAAGGCGAAGCAGCAGGAGGAGCGCACGGCGGCCGCGGAGGCGCGGCTCCGCTCCGAGACGCTCCGGCGCACGACGGCGGACCTCCTCGCGGCCGCGGGCGTCGAGGGGTCGCGCTTCAAGGGCGCGTACGCGCTCCTTCAGCAGGAGGGGCGGATCAAGCACCGGGACGACGACTCCGGGGAGATGGTCTTCGTCGACGACACGGGCGCGGAGGTCGACCTCCAGGTCGGGCTCTCGCAGTGGGTGAAGACGGACGACGCGAAGATGTACCTCCCCCCGACCGGCGCCACCGGCTCGGGCTCCCGGCCGGCCACGCGCCAGGCGGGGGGACCGCCGGCGAAGCCGACGAAGGAGCAGGCGTTCGGTCTGTTGGGTGAGTCGCTGAAGAGCGCCCTCAACGGCGAATAGGACGAGCACCGCACGGGTACGCCGGCGGTCTCTCATTGAAGGAAGGACAGACAGATGGCCGGCGAATCACTCCAGACGATCTTCAACGCGCTGCCGCAGCTCTTCGACGACGAGCTTCACCGGCAGTGGAACCGCACGACGTTCCTGCTCGGGGAGCTTCAGGCCCGGAAGGGCGTCTCCGAGGGGAAGGGGAAGAACGTCGCCTTCGACGTCGAGTTCTCCGGCGCGACGGCGGCGACTGTGGCCGAGGGCTCGGACGTCGCGGCCTCGGAGATCTCGACGGACATCGACGTCCCCGCCTTCGCGCCCTGGGCGACCTACCGGTCGACCTTCAAGGTGACGGAGACGGAGCTCGACGCGGCGTTCACGAGCGGCCCGGGGACCCCCCAGGCGCTGCTCGACATCTTCGGGTCGCGCATGCTCTCGGCGGGCGCGATCATCGCGTCGACCATCGAGAACGACGCCCTGAACGGCACCGGCGTCGACGCGAACGGGAACCCGACCATCGTCGGGGTCTACGGCGGGATGCTCGGCGGCGGGACCTACCTCGGCGTGAACCCCGTCACCTACACGGAGTGGAACGGGAACGTCACGTCGAACAACGGGACGCTCCGCGGTCTGACCCCGGACCTGATGGAGACCGTCGACAAGAACATCTTCCTCGGGTGCTCGCTCCCCTGGAACCTGATGATGACCTCCGCGGGGGTCGCTCAGAAGTACCAGCAGTTCTTCACCATGGGGACGAACGTCGGCGGGACCTCCCTCGTCCGCATGAACGACCAGGCGGGCCGCCCGGTCTACGGCCTCGGCGTGCCAGACCTGCCGAACGGGCAGCTTGACTCGCTGATGTTCAAGGGCCGGCGCGTGCTCCGGAACCGGCTGAACCCGTCGGGTCAGCTCGCGTTCCTCAACACCGACAAGATCAAGGTGAAGTACCTCCCCCGGACGCTGACGGCGCGCGACATCGCGTTCCTTCAGATGCTCGGGATCGAGGGCTCGAGCGGGGGCATGGCGCCGATCCAGGCGACCGGCATGCCGCTCCGGGTCGCGGAGCTCGCGAAGAACGGCGACTCGATCACCGTGACGATGATGATCCGCTGCCAGATGGCGACCGTGCGCCGGAACGCCCACGGGATCCTGGCGGACATCCTCGAGACGTAAACCCCGGCGTCGCGCCGCTGTGTCCCCTCGCGGAGGGGGTGGAGCGCCTTCGCCTTCGAGAGAAGAGAAGAGGACCATCCCCACCATGAGAACCGAACGCACCGTCCCCGTCCCCGTCGCCGACCGGGCCTACCCGCCGCCCTCCCTCGAGGAGGACAGCGAGCAGCAGACCATCTGGTACAACCCGCTCGAGCGGAACATCTCGCTCACGCTCTACACCGAGACGCCGAAGCCGACGCCGGGGCGCAAGCCCCGGACGCTCGACGAGCGGCGGGGGACGAAGACGTTCGTCTTCAAGGCGAAGGAGGAGCGCGCTCTCCCCTCCTCCTTCGACCGGCAGGTTCAGCAGACGCAGTGCTCGCACGTCGACTGCCTCCAGAACCCGTTCGACTGCAAGTCGACCGAGGAGGGGCACGAGAAGCGGATCGTCGGCGGCTGGGGCCCGCTCCTCGAGAACCGGGGGACTCAGCGCGTCCGGCTCGAGCCGGGCTTCATCACGCTCGACCCGGCGCTCGACGACGCCGAGGCGCGCCGCCTCGCCGCCCGGAGGCGGGAGTTCGAGGAGTACGAGCGCGGGAAGATGGCCGAGGAGCGCACGCGCGTGGCCGCCGAGGCCCGCGCCCGCGCCGAGGCGGAGATCCGCGAGCGCGAGGAGAGCGCCGCCCGCGAGCGCCTGAAGACCGAGGCCGCGGAGACCGCCGCGGAGCTCGTCGAGTCGCGCACGCGCAAGCCGACGAAGCAGTAACGAAACCGCGTCCGCCAGCGTTCGCGCGAGGGGCGCCCTGATCACGAAACCCGAAGCAGGAAGAAGACCATGGCCACCCTCGCGAACACCTACCGAATCATCGACGACTACGACCCGGGCTCCAACCCGGTCACCCCGCTCAGCCCCGGCGCGGGCGGGACCGGTCAGCCGCTCTGCGCCGACTTCGTCGCGCCGACCATCGGCGCCGCGATGCAGGTCGCCGCCATCATCTGTACCGCGCTCCAGCGCCCCGGGCGGCTCGTCCCGCTCAGCGCGCCCGGGCCGTACACGCTCGTCATCGCGGGCGCACCGCTCACGGTCCTCACGCAGGTCCCGTCGGGCATCACCTACTAGAGAACGGAACCCGGGTTCCGTCCGCGGCATCTTCCAGGTTTACTTTGACCTGGACGTGTGTCGCATGCGGGTTCGCGCTCGACTCCTCCCCGAAGAAGGGCTGTCCGGAGTGTAGTCGGGCGCGCGCCCGTGCTTGGTACGCTGTGAATCGCGAGCGCGTACGAGCAGAGGCGCGGAGACGTTACGCCGACGACCCCGCGATCCGTTCTAAGGTCGCGAAACAAGGGAAGGCGTACCGTGAGGGACCCCGTCGAGAGCACGTACTCGCGCGGAAGCGCGAGTATCGACTGAAGCACATCGAAGCGACGAAGGCCCGCATTCGGGCTTGGTATGAGGCGAAGGGCCGTCTCCGCCGCATCGAGAAGCGACCGGAGGAGCGGAGGTCTAGTCTCGCGGCGTACCACCGTCGCGTCGCCCTGAACGGGCTCGAGCCCGAGCGGGAGAGGAACCGCGTCTGGCGGGAGAAGAACTACGCGCGGTGGCGCGTCCTCGTGAACAACGCGATGAATCGACGCCGGGCGCGGCTCGCGGTCGTCGGGAATACGCTGACCGCCGACGAGTGGCTCACGATCCTCGCCGTGTTCGATCACCGGTGCGCCTACTGCCTCCGCGGCGGAGTCTCGCTTCAGCAGGACCACGTCATCGCGATCTCCAGAGGCGGTGCGCACACCGAAGAGAACGTCGTCCCCGCGTGCAAGACGTGTAACTCCAAGAAGAAAGATCGCCCGGTCTGGGTGATGGTGAACCTTACGCATGTACCTCGAGCAGGATCGCGTATGGATTAGGCACTACGTCGGGTTCGGGGCGATCTACCTTCAGGCCGAGCCAAGGTTGGAGAGTGCGATCACGGCGACGCAGTCGATTGCGGACGGTGGCTCGAGGCCCGACTCTTCCACGGAAAATTATATCAAGTCGCTCATCTACGGGGCGGCGGCCGTCACCGGGCCGTGGACGGGCGTGACGCCCGGGCCGGCCCCCCAGAACACGGCCTTCACGACGCCGTTCCTCCGGGGCCTCATCGAGATCGAGTCGAATATCAACCGGCTCGACGCCTTCGTCGGCGCCCTGAAGGTCGACGAGGACGCAACGAGCCTCGACACGGTCCGGGAGACGAAGCGGCTCCGGATGTCCGGCCGCGTGATGTGCCACCACCTCGCCCGCATGCTCGGCATGAAGGGCGTCCGCGCCGACATGTTCTCGGCGTCCCCGGTGGTCAAGGACGACGACGTCTTCGCGAACGATAACTACAGCCGCGACCCGTGGCGCTGGAACTGGCCCTGATGCCCTTCGGCGAAGACATCCTCGCGCCGCTCGACGCGATCCGCGCCATCGGCGGGATGCTCCACGTCCGGCCCTTCCGCGTCACGGTCCGGCGCCGCGTCTGGTCCGGGGCCCGGCCGGGGATCCCCGGGACGACGAAGGTCGACACCGACGTCGTCCTGACGAACCTCGGCGCGGACGGGCAGATCTACAACGTCCGGGTCCGGCAGCTCACGCGGGCGGAGGCGCTCGCCTCGGGCGGGCAGTTCACGAGCCGGGACCTGAAGGTCGGCCCCGTGACGCCGAAGTTCGCGGCGAGCGCGTTCGGCCCGGCGGGCGGGTTCGACGACGCGAATATCGATCCGGCCCCGACGGGGCAGGCGGTCGAGATCATCTGGATCGTCGCCTCGACGCGCGGGACCTTCGGGATCCCGAGCGGCGGCGCCATCTTCGAGAAGAAGGGCGAAGAAGCGACCTATGCGCACTACCACGTCTACCTCCGGCAGACGGGGAGGAACCCGACGTGAGCGACGTCGAGAGGGCCCTCGAGCGGCTCGACGCGAAGCCGGGCTGGCGCCTCCGCTGCGCCGGCTGCGACCACGAGGACGAGGTCCCGGAGGACCCGGAGCGCCGCGTCTACCGCTGCGACCAGTGCGGCCTGACGACCGCCTTCGGCTCGCCGATGCCGCGCTTTACCATCCGGCCCCACGCCGACCGCCGCTTTCTCGTGACCACCTTCGAGAGCGGGCGCGGGGAGAAGAAGGCGAGCGTCGACGTCGCTCTCGCCCGTGAGTACGCGACCGAGTACGCCCTCGAGCTCCTCTCGGTCACCGAGCCGGCGGTCTACCGCGCCCTCGAGCGGATCTTCAGCGCCGCGAAGGCGGGGCCGACCGACCGGGCTCCGCCGCCGACCGAGGACGTCGCCTTCGAGCTTGACGCGCCCTTCGGCGAACACCCCGCGCCGGCCGTCGACGTCGAGGTCGACCCCGGGGCGGGGTTCGTACCGACGATGTCGCTCGCGGACCTCGAGGCGGAGCTCGGACGGAACCCGGGTTCCGTCCCGCCGGCCGAGGGCCCGTAGGGGTGCCGGTCCGGGCCGAGACGAGCGCCTTCCTCCGCGGGCTCGAGCTCCTTCAGGCGGGCGTCAATCAGGCGGTCGGGCAGGCGACGCGGGCCGCGATCCAGGCGACCGAGGAGTCCGGACGCTCGACGAACCTCTTCGAGAACCGCTCCGGCGAGACGCGCGGGTCGATCCGCGGGACCTACGACGGCGGCGGGCGCGGCTCGGTCCTCTTCGGCGGCGCCTCCCGGTTCCTCGACGGCGGGACGCGGGCGCACGTCATCCGCGGGAACCCGCTCCGGTTCGTCGTCAACGGCCAGACGCTCTTCCGACGCATGGTCAGTCACCCCGGGACGGCGGAGCGCCCGTTCGTCCGCGAGGCCCGGCGCGTCGGCGAGCAGACCCTCGACTACGGCGCGACCTACCTCCTGAACGAGGCCATCCGGAGAGTGCGATGAGGGCGAGCGAGCTCCGGAAGACGTCGGTCGAGTTCTTCGCCATGTCCGTCGACATGGCGAAGCAGCACGCGGAGGCCGCGAAGGCGCTCGCCTCGGCGGACCTCCCGCCCGCCGCCCGCGTCGGCCTGAAGGCGCTCGCCGGCGTCCAGGACTGCATGGCGCGGCGCTACCGGACCTGGGCGACGCACCTCGAGGTCGCGGCCGCGGAGATCGACGAGCTCGAGCAGCGCTGATGCCGGACTTCGACCAATTCAAGACGGGCGCCGTCGTCCAGCCGCTCCCGGACATCTCCGCCGGGACCCCCTCGCTCCTCGACGCCGACCCGGCGATCTACTTCCTCCTCGACTTCCTCCGCTACGTCGTCACGACGTACCCGGGGCCCCGGCTCGTTCAGGAGGCGATGGCGGCGAACGTCCGCTCCTTCGACAACGCGCCGATCACGACCGCGGTCGCGAACGCGTACCCGTACGACCCGCGGCCGGAGTTCCTCGAGAATCAGCACGCGTTCCCGCTCCTCTACGTCGCGCGGACGGAGGGGCAGACCGAGCTCTTCACGGTCGGGCGCGAGCACGACATCTGCGGCGTCACGGTCGCGTACGTCCTACCGCCGCTCGACGCGGCCCAGTGCGAGCGGATGATCCCGCTCCTCAAGGCGGTCTACGACGCGATCCGGAAGAAGGTCTCCGACGCCTGGGACCCCGGCTACACGCCCCCGGGCGGCACGCTCGGGATGAAGTTCACCGACCCGTCGCTCTCGAACATCGAGGAGGCCGGCTTCGGGCCCCAGAGCGACAAGCGGGTCGTCTCGGTCTCGACCGGGTTCTCCTACGGGCAGCTCCAGGGGACGAAGGACGTCTTCTTCCCGGCGCTCCTCATGCGCGGGTACATCACCGAGCGCGAGGAGTACGACCCGACCCGAGGTGGCGTCTCGGTCTTCGCCGGGGCGGACATCACGGCGAACCTCAAGGCCCCGGACGGGACGGTCCTCCCGGCGACCGCGACGTCGCTGACGCGCGTCTCGACGCAGCTCCCGCCCGCCGTCCTCTCGCTCGACGTCGCCTCCGGGCCCGTCGCCGGCGGGACGGTCGTCACCGTCACGGGCCTCCGCTTCCTCGCCGGGCCCCCCGTCGCCTACTTCGGGCCGGCGGAGGCGCCGTCCTACGCGCCCTCGGTCTCCTACGTCAACGCGACGACGATCGTCGTCACGACGCCGGCGGTCTCCGGGACCGGGCCGCTCGACCTGACGGTGGTCAACCGGGACGGGCAGAGCGGGACGCTCGCGAACGCCTTCACGTTCACCTGAACTGGTGCTGCCCGTCCGGGTCCGGGCACTCCGCGGCCTCGAGCGCCTCGGGGCGGAGGTCCTCGACCTCGATCGCGTCGCCGCAGACCGAGCAGTCCTTCGAGCGGTAGTAGACCGTCGCGTTCCCGCGCCAGCCGCGCCGGAGGAGCCCGCAGAACGAGCACTCGCGCCAGTCCTTTGGGTTCACGGCGCCGCAGTACGGGCAGGGCTCCGTCGCGTTTCTCTCCTGCCGGTCGAACACGTCCTGGAGCGGGTGCCTCGTCATACCCGCCGGAGAATGCCGCGCCCCACCGTGAACTCCCGTCTGATACGCCACGCGCGGCGCCTCTCGATCGAGACGGGCGCCGACATCGACGAACTCCTCGCCGCCGCGGCGAAGGTCTCTCACGCGAACCCACGGCTCAAGCCCGAGGAGGTCGTAGCGGTCCTCCGCGCGACGGTCGGGAAGAACGACAGGAAGATCCCCGATGGCCCACCGAATCGCTGAAGTGCTCCCGGAGCTCCCCGAGCTCCGCGTCCTCGCCCGCGGATCCGCCATGGTCCCGGACTACGGCGCGCTCGCGAACCCCGCCGGCGCGATGCGGCGCTTTCACGGCCGGCGCCTCCGCCGGGACGTCGGTCCGACGTTCAAGGACGAGAAGGGCGAGGTCCGCCACCACGGCGGCTTCGAGAAGGTCGTCGACCACGTCGTGACCATCGCCCCGAACTCGGAGCACTACGCCGAATACATCCGGCACCTCCGCGACGGCGACCTCTGGGCCGCCGACCAGGTGACGGCGGACGCCGCCGGCGTCCTCTTCGAGCCGGACTTCGGCGGGGAGCACCCCGGGCACGCCTCGCTGAAGGAGCACGCGGAGCTCCTCAAGAAGCGGGCGGAGACCGAGAAGGAGCACGTCGCGGCGGCGAAGAAGCTCGAGGCGGAGCGCGCCGCGGCCGCGAAGGTCGCCGCCGAGAAGCCGGCGACCCCCGCGGACGGAACCCGGGTTCCGTCCGAGACGAGCAAGTAAGGGAGAAGGACGATGAGCACCCTCGGTCTCGCCTCGATCATCCTCATCGGCGCCTCGGCCTCGTTCCCGAACCCGGGGACGTGGGTCCAGGTGAACTTCGCCGCCGGCCCCTCCGGGGGCGCGCCCCAGGGGCAGACGGTCCTCATCCTCGGGAACAAGACCGCGGCGGGGACGGCGACGCCGGACACCGTCGTCTACGGGCCGGACACGCCCGTGCCGGCGCAGAACGAGTCGAGCGTCTCGACGCTCGCTGGGCCGGGGAGCCAGGTCCACGTCGCGTGGCGGCGCTTTACGGCCGTGAACAAGACGACGCCCGTCTACTTCCTCTGCGTCTCCGAGAGCGCGGGCGCCCAGGCGACGGGGGTCGTCCAGATCGGCGGCGCGGCGACGGCGACGAGCTCGGGGAACATCCGCTTCTACTACGGCGCGGACTTCGTCGACACGGGCGTCAACGTCGGGGACGCGACTTCGGCGATCGGCGACGCGGTCGCGGCGAGCATCAACGCGCAGACGGCGTGGGGGATCACGGCGACGAACGCGTCGGGCGTCATCGCCATCACGGACAAGAATCACGGCCCGGAGGGGAACTGGAAGAAGATCCGCGTCATCCTCGGGCCGGTCTTCGCGCCCGGCGGCGTGACCGCGACGGCCTACGGCGTGACGCGCGCGAACGCGACGCTCTACACGACCGGGCAGTTCTACGCGCCGGCGACGCCGAACGGCTACTACTACAAGGTGACGACCGGCGGGACGACCGCGGGCTCTCCGCCGGCGCTCGGGACGACCATCGGCGGGACGACGGTCGACGGGACCGCGACCGTCACGTGCTGGGGGACCCTCTCCTCGGCGGGGATCGCCTCGCTCGGCGGCGGCGCGACGGCGGACAACGTCACGGCGGCGCTCGCGACCATCCTCGCGCGGGGCTTCCGGAACATCGTCGTCTGCGACTCCGACGCGACGAACGTCGGGCGCGTGGTCGCCCAGGTGACCTCTCAGGCGCAGCCGACGACGGGGATCTACCAGCGCGTCTTCTTCGGGAACGTCGACACGCTGGCGAACGCGATCACGGTGGCGACCGGGATC
>Ga0134125_10003542_pt1 | contig 18031 bp, 18 predicted proteins | sample KB31751_FD_96464 | JGI IMG/M metagenome (GOLD analysis project Ga0134125, IMG submission 96464) | Terrestrial soil microbial communities with excess Nitrogen fertilizer from Kellogg Biological Station, Michigan, USA - KB3-175-1 | ecosystem: Environmental > Terrestrial > Soil > Unclassified ...
ATCGCGGTGGACATGTACGGCGAGCCGCTCCCGATGTTCGGGCGCTACGGCGAGACCCGCGCGAAGCTGATCGAGAAGGGCGAGCCGGTCTCGTGGCCCGCGGGCCTGCCGGTGCTCCCCGCCCGCGACGTGGAGACCGAGGTGCTCGCCAACGCCGGCGCGCGCCCCTGGGACCGGGACTACGACGACATCCGGGTGCTCTTCTTCGTGGCCGAGGGCCGCGGCAGGATCATCGACGACGAGAAGGACGTGAGCGCCTACTCCGCCGTGAAGGAGGTCCACGCACCGTTCGTGGAAGCCGACTGGGACCTCGCCACCATGGAGCCGAAGTCGGGCCGCTACCCGGGGCAGAAACCCTTGCTGTACGAGGTGAAGCCTTAGCCGGGGGAGAACGTGAATCGGGCGCCCTTGTCCAAGGGGCGTGAACGCCCCCACCTCCCAGCCTCCATCGCGCTCGCGGCTGCGAATCGCCGCCGGCGTTGCGCTCGCGGCGGTGGGTCTCTATGCGATCGTAGGATTTTTCCTGGTGCCCGCGGTCGCGAAGAAGCTGATCGTGGACAACGCCCGCCAGATGCTGGGCCGCGTGGTGAGCCTGGAGGCGCTCACGTTCAACCCCTTCACGCTCGATGCGAGGGCAACGGGCGTTGCCATGATGGAGGCCGATGGGCGAACGCCCTTCGCTTCCCTCGACCATCTCGACGTCAATGGCAGCGCCACCTCGATCTACCGCCTGGCGCCCGTCGTCGACGCCCTCACGATCGACGGCCTGAAGGTAAGGTTGGTACGCGACTCCGAAACGCACTACAACGTGAGCGACATCCTCGCGAAGCTCGCGGCCGCGCCGGCAAAGCCTGCCGGGGAGGGGGCGCGGTTCTCGGTCAGCAACATCCGGCTCAACCGCTCGCGCATCGACTTCGACGACAGGCCGAAGGGCGCGAAGCACCAGGTGAGCGACATAGAGATCGCCATCCCTTCCCTCTCCAACCTGCCCGGCCACCTGGCGGAGTACGTGAAGCCTACCTTCGCGGCAAAGGTGAACGGGGCGCCCATTCGCTTCGAGGGCGAGACCCTTCCGTTCGAGAACTCGCTGCGCACCCATGTCGCGATCGCCCTCGATGCCCTGGACGTGCCGCGCTACGTCGAGTACTCGCCCACCGCGTTGCCGATGAAGATCGACGCCGGCAAGCTCGACGCGAAGCTCTCCGTGCGATTCACGCAAGCCGCCGGAAAGGATCCGTCGATCGACATCGCAGGAACGCTCGCGCTGCGCGATCTCAGGATCTCCGCGCCGCAGGACGGCGGCGCGGCGCAGGTCGCTCGCGTGGACGTGGAGGTCGCATCGCTCGATCCGCTAGCGGGGCTCGCGAAGCTCTCTTCGGTGAAGGTGTCGAACGCGCAGGCCCCGCGCGGGCCATGGCATGTCGCATCCGCCGAAGCGCGTGACATTCGCGTCGATGCGCCGCACAAGCGCGTGGACGTCGCGTCATTCTCGTCGGACGGCGCCGCCATCGACATCACGAGGGATGGCGATGGCATCGTGATGCCGGTGCGCCTGGCGAAGAGCGAAGCGCCCCCGGCCGACTCACCCCCCTGGACCCTCGCGCTTGCGAAGGCGACGCTCGACGGCTACCGCGTAGCGCTGCACGACGCCACGGTGCACCCCACGCTCGTGGAGCGCATGGAGGTCGTCCATCTCGAGGCCGGCGATCTTTCCACCGCGAAGGGCGCGAAGAGCCCCTTCGCGGCGCGGCTTGCGCTCGCCAACTCCGGAAGCGTCGAGGCGCAGGGGGCCTTCGCGCTCTCGCCATTCGAGCTCGAGGCGAAGCTCGATGCCCGCCACGTGGACATCGTCCCGGGCCGGCGCTACGTGGATGTGTTCAAGACGGTCGCGCTGAAGAGCGGCTTCGCATCCGCGCGGGGCACGCTTGGCGTGCACGGCGAGGGCGACGCCATGCGCATCGCGTATAGCGGCACGGCGGCGGTCACGAAGCTCGCGACCGTGGACACCACCCTGGGCGAGCATCTCCTCGACTGGGACGCGGTGCGCATGAGCGGCGTGGCCCTGCAGTGGGCGGCGAACGATCCGTTGAACCTGGCGGTCGCGGACATCGCCGTGGACAAGGCGTATTCGCGCATCGTCGTGAATCCCGACGGGACGCTGAACCTGCAGCAGCTCAAGTTCGCCACGCCCGCCGAGCCCGCCGCTCCCGCGCCGGCGCCGGGCGACGTGCGACCGCGCAACGTGCGCATCGACCGCATCGAATTCAACGACAGCCGCCTCGATTTCGCGGACCACTACATCCGGCCCAATTACGCGGCCGATGTCGGCGGGTTGTCGGGAACGGTCACCAACCTGTCGTCGGATCCCGCCAGCCGCGGCGTGGTGGACCTGAAGGGAAGCTACGACCAGGCCTCGCCGGTCACGATCGCGGGCACCGTGAATCCCCTCTCCGGCGACCTCTTCGTCGACATCGCGGCCAAGGGCAAGGACATCGAGCTGCCGAAGCTCTCCGCCTATTCGGTGCGCTACGCCGGCTATGGCATCACCAAGGGACGGCTCACGCTGGACGTGAAGTACCACGTGGAGCACGGCAAGCTCGAGGGGCACAACCGGATCTTCCTCGACCAGCTCACCTTCGGCGACCACGTCGACGGGCCGGACGCCACGAAGCTTCCGGTGCTCTTCGCCGTGAACCTGCTGAAGAACTCGAAGGGAGAGATCGACCTGGAGCTTCCCATCAGCGGCTCGCTGGACGACCCGCAGTTCGAGGTTGGGGCGCTCATCGCACAGGTCGTCTCGAACCTCCTCAAGAAGGCGCTCACTCACCCGTTCTCGCTCCTCACCGCGGCCCTCGGGGGCAACGCGGGCGCCGCGCCCGACGCCGGGGGCGAGGACCTTGCCTTGGTCGAATTTCCACCGGGCGGCGACGAGCTTTCGGCGCCGGGACAGAAAAAGCTCGATGCCGTCGCCAAGGCGCTCCTGGATCGCCCCGCGATCCGCATCGAGGTGGCGCCGGGCTGGGATCCGGGCAAGGATGGCGAGGCGCTCAAGCGGGCGGCCCTGCTGCGGCGCCTGAAGGACGCCAAGCGAGCCACGCTGGGCAAGGACGCGCCGCAAACAAAGGACATCGCGCTGGACGCCGCCGATTACGCGCGTTTGCTGAAGGCCGCCTACGACCGGGAAGCCCCGCCCAAGCCGGTGGCCAAGGACGCCGCGGCGACGGCATCGAAGGAGCCGGTGGCCAAGGAGCCGTCGAAGGATGAGATGGAAGCGTTCCTGCTCGCGCGTACCCCCGTGGGCGACGAGGAGTTCCGGGCGCTCGCCGCGCGCCGCGGCGAGCGGGTGAAGGACTATCTCGTCGCCCAGGGACACCTTCCTGCCGAGCGCGTGCTGCTCGCCAGCTCGATGAACGACAAGGCGAGCCGGGTGGACCTCGCGCTCAAGTAAGCGGGCGCGGCGCTAGTCGTCGTCCTTCCACTCCTTCATCTTGGCGTAGTCGATCTTCTTGTCGAGCTCCTTGCTATCCCTGAAGAAGACGCGCATCACCAGCAGGTAGCCGCCCACCACCACCACGGCGGCGACGACGGCGATCAGGACGACATTGCTCATCCGGCCTCCACGGCTTTACGGGGACGAGGCAATTAGACCAGCTCGGCCCTCACGAGTGCCGCGCCCGCGCCCAGCGCCGCGAGCTTGCCCGCCGCGACGTCGCGGGGGAGGGGGACCATCCCGCAGTTGGTGCACGGCATGAGCCGTTCCTTCGGGACGTGCTTCAGCGCCTCGCGGATCACCCGCGCGACGTCCTCGGGCGTTTCCACACGGTTGGTGGCCACGTCGATCGCTCCCACCATCACGTCCTTGCCGGTGAGGAGCGCCATGAGGTCCATGGGGACGTGGGAGTTGGCGCACTCGAGCGAGACCTGGTCGATCGTGGACTTCGCGAGCAGCGGGAATGTCTGCTCGTACTGGCGCCACTCGGCGCCGAGCGTCTTCTTCCAGTTGTTGTTGGCCTCGATGCCGTACCCGTAGCAGATGTGCACCGCGACCTTCGCCGGCACGTCCTTCCTCGCGCGCTCGAGCGCGGCCACGCCCCAGTCGCGCACCTCGTCGAAGAAGACGTTGAAGGCCGGCTCGTCGAACTGGATCACGTCGATGCCGGCGGCCGCGAGCTCCTTCGCCTCCTGGTTCAGGATCTCGGCGAAGGCGAAGGCGAGCTTCTCGCGCGACCTGTAGTGGTCGTCGTAGAGCGTGTCCACCATCGTCATCGGGCCCGGAAGCGTGAACTTGATGGCGTTCTTCGTGGCCGCGCGCAGGAACTTCGCGTCTTCCGCGTGCACGGGCGATGGCCGGCCGATAGCGCCCACCACGACCGGCACGTTGGCGTCGTAGCGATTGCGGATGTGGACGGTCTTCAGGTTCTTGAAGTCGATGCCGGTGAGCTTCTCCATGTAGCCGTTCACGAAATGCCGGCGGGTCTGCTCGCCGTCGGTCACGATGTCGATGCCGGCCTTCTCCTGCACGGCGAGCGCGAGGCGCACGGCGTCGCGCTTGCCCTCGGCGAGCGAGGCGCCCTCGAGCTTCCAGGGCGCCCAGAGCTTCTCGGGCTCGGCGAGCCACAACGGCTTGGGAAGGCTCCCCGCGATGGTGGTGGGCAAGAGCGGCAGCATCTTCATCCCTTGCGGCGGTTGCGAACCAGCCAGCCGTCGACGAGCGTCACGATCTCGTCCACGTCGGCCGAGCGCATGCCGCGCTGGGCGGCCACGCTCTGCACGAGGCGATCGACGCGCTCGATGTTGGGCGCGCCCGCGGCGAGCGCCCGCGCGGCCGAGGAGGGGCTCCCCAGCGACTGGGCGGCCGCCGCGTACTTCTCGAAGGGGACCATGTCGGACTTGTCGGCGCCCAGGCCCACGCAGAGCGCCACGACCCAGTCGTAGATGGCGCGCGACTTCGCGATGTCGCCGTGGACCGCCTCCTTGATCGGGATCACGGTGTCGGCCTTCACGCAGCGGTAGTTGCCCGCGATCAGCATGGCCCACTTCGCGAGCGGGACGAACACGGAGTCGTGCACCTTGAGCTTCACGGGCAGCTCGACATTCTCGCCGCCCACGTCGTAGCGGATCGCTTCCACGTCGGCCGCGAGCCCGCGCAGCATCGCGGTGTCCGCGTCGGAGGCGAAGCGCGCTGCCTTGAAGTTGGTGGGTAGCCGCACCTGCAGCACGTTCACCTCGTCCTCCGGGGGGCGGAAGGCCTGCGGGTCCGGGCTGCAGAGCGTCATGGTCTTCGGGTCGAAGGAGTCCCATACCGAGGGATCGGTGTAGCTCTCCGCGCACTTCTTCGGGTCGACGCCCGGGATGCGCGCGAGGTACGGAAGCGGCGGCATGTTCATGATCGACATGCAGGGCTTGCGCGACCTCGCCACGCGGTCGAGCAGCTCGCGCACGCCCGGCGAGCGGTACTGCGGCTCCTGCATCGCGAGGGCCACGAGGTCGTACTTCGCGGGATCCGCGTCGGTGCCCGTCGCGTCGAGCTTGCCCGGAGCCTTCTTCGAGTTGATCTCGACCAGTCCCTCGCGGCCCTTCACCGGCAGGCGCACGATCGCGCCCTTCGCGTTGATGAGCGATGCCTCCTGCGGCAGGCAGACGAGCGTCACGTCGTGGCCGGCGAGCGCGAGCTTCACGCCCAGGAGCGACCCGTACGAAGCGCCCATCACGAGGATCTTGCGGGATGCCATTTTCACTCTCCTCCATCTTCCATGGCATGAAGGATAGGCGCGCGCGTCCCGCGCGGCATGGCGCGCGCGTCCAAGGGCTTGTTATTCCGGCTACGCGGGGATCGTGGCGGGCAGCAGGATCGAGCGATCCACCGCGCGGATGTCGGTGCGGCCGCAGAAGGCCATGGTGAGGTCGAGCTCCTTGCGAATGATCTCGAGGCACTGCGTGACGCCCGCCTCGCCGTTCGCGCCCAGGCCATAGAGGAACGCGCGGCCGATCATCGTGCCCTTCGCGCCCAGCGCGATCGCCTTCAGGACGTCCTGCCCGGAGCGGATGCCGCTATCCAGCCACACCTCGATGCGCGAGCCCACCGCGTCGGCGATCGCCGGCAGCGCGCGGATGGACGAGGGCGCGCCGTCCAGCTGCCGGCCGCCGTGGTTGGAGACCACGAGCGCGTCGGCGCCGCAGTCGGCCGCGATGCGCGCGTCCTCGGGATCGAGGATGCCCTTCAGCACCAGCTTGCCGCCCCAGCGCTTCTTGATCCACTCGACGTCGCCCCAGTGGAGCGTGGGGTCGAACTGCTCGGCGGTCCAGTTGGAGAGCGACGTCATGTCGTCCACGCCCTTCACGTGGCCCACGATGTTGCCGAACTGGCGGCGCTTCGTGCCCAGCATGCCGAGCACCCAGCGCGGCTTGCCGAGGAGGTTGAGGAGGTTCGCGACCGTGGGTTTCGGCGGCGCGGAAAGGCCGTTGACGAGGTCCTTGTGGCGCTGGCCGAGGACCTGGAGGTCCAGCGTGAGCATGAGCGCCGAGCAGCCGGCCGCCTTCGCGCGGTCGATGAGGCGCTCGGAGAAATCGCGGTCGCGCATCACGTAGAGCTGGAACCAGAAGGGCTTGGTGGTGTTCTGCGCCACGTCCTCGATCGAGCAGATGCTCATCGTGGAGAGCGTGAACGGCACGCCGAACTTCTCCGCGGCGCGCGCGGCGAGGATCTCGCCGTCGGCGTGCTGCATGCCGGTCATGCCCGTGGGCGCGAGCGCCACCGGCATCGCGACGGGCATCCCCGCCATCGTCGTGGCGAGGTTCCTCTTCTCGATGTTCACGGCGACCCGCTGGCGCAGCTTGATGTGGTGGAAATCGTCCTGGTTCGCGCGGTACGTGCCCTCGGTCCAGGCGCCCGAGTCCGCGTAGTCGTAGAACATGCGCGGCACGCGCCGAACGGCGATCCGCCGGAGGTCCTCGACGCAGGTGATGACAGGCATCTTCAAGTCCCTGTTTCGTTGGAGGTATTGTCCACCCCAAAGCGCATCGTAACAGCCCGGGCATCAGCGTCCTTCCGGTATGCGCCCTTGTTACCGGGGGACATGCGTAAGTGTTGCCTTCGTGAGCCTTGCGGACTTAGGATGGGCCAGTCGCATCGCACTTCCCCACAGACCTATAACGAAGGAGGAGGCCATGACGGACGCAACCCAGAAAGGCAAGACGGCGAGCCCCACGCGCCGCAGGTTCCTTGCGGGGGCCGCGGGATCGGCTGCCCTTGCATTCCCGATGATCTCGAAGGGCCAGACCGGTCCCATCACCATGCGATGGCAATCGACCTGGCCCACGAAGGACATCTTCCACGAATACGCCCTGGACTATGCCAAGAAGGTGAACGACATGTCCGGCGGCGACTTGAAGATCGAGGTGCTGCCCTCGGGCGCGGTGGTGAAGGCGTTCGACCTCATCGACGCGGTCTCGAAAGGCACGCTCGACGGCGGCCACGGGGTGCTCGCCTACTGGTACGGCAAGAACAGCGCCATGGCGATCTGGGGCTCGGGCCCCGCCTACGGCATGGACGCCAACATGGTGCTCGCCTGGCACTACTACGGCGGCGGCAAGGCGTTGCTGGACGAGATCTACAAGAACCTGAACCTCGACGTGGTCTCGTTCCTGTACGGACCGATGCCCACCCAGCCGCTCGGCTGGTACAAGAAGCCGGTCCAGAAATCGTCCGATTTCAAGGGCCTCAAGTTCCGCACGGTGGGCCTGTCGATCGACATCTTCACGGGCATGGGCGCCGCGGTGAACGCGCTGCCCGGCGCGGAGATCGTGCCGGCCATGGACCGGGGCCTGCTCGACGCGGCCGAGTTCAACAACACCACCTCGGACCGCGCGCTCGGCTTCGCCGACGTCTCCAAGGTCTGCATGCTGCAGAGCTGGCACCAGTCGGGCGAGCAGCTGGAGATCCTCTTCAACAAGAAGAAATACGACGCGCTGCCCGAGAAGCTGAGGGCCATCATCGCCAACGCCGTCCAGGCGGCCTCTGCCGACATGTCGTGGAAGGCCATCGACCGCTACTCGCAGGACTACATCGTGCTGCAGCAGGTCGACAAGGTGAAGTTCTACAAGACGCCCAACTCGGTCCTCGCCGAGCAGCTCGCGGTGTGGGACAAGGTGGCGGAGAAGAAGGCGGGGGAGAACCCGATGTTCAAGCGTGTCCTGGACTCGCAGCGCAAGTTCGCCGAGCGCGCGACCAAGTGGCAGAACGACACCAACATCGACTTCCGCATCGCCGCGCAGCACTACTTCTCGAAGAAAGCCTGATTCGAGGCGACACCGGCGCCACCCTGCGGTCGCCTGCAGGGTGGCGTTTCTTTAGCTGGAGCGGGCAATGACGGTACAGAAGCTGCTTGTCTGGGTCGACAGCGTGAGCACCTGGTGCGGGAAGGCCTTCGCCTGGGTGATCTTCATCCTGATGTTCTACGTGTGCGCCGAAGTGGTGAAGCGCTACTTCCTGAACAACCCGTCGCTCTGGTTCTTCGACGTGTCCACCATGATGTACGGGGCGACCTTCATGATGTGCGGGGCCTACACGCTCGCGCAGGACGCGCATGTGCGCGGCGACTTCCTCTACGGCAGCATGAAGCCCAGGCTGCAGGCGAGCCTCGACCTCGTGCTGTACATCGTGTTCTTCATCCCCGGCATCGCGGCGCTCATCTACTCGGGCTGGGAGTTCGCCGGCATCGCGTGGACCATCCGCGAGCACTCGAGCACCACCGCCGACGGCCCGCCCCTCTACCACTTCAAGAGCTTCATCCCGCTCGCGGGAGCGCTCGTCATGCTGCAGGGGCTCGCCGAGATCGCGCGCTGCGTGATCTGCCTGAAGACCGGCGAGTGGCCCGCGCGCCTGAAGGACGCCGAGGAGATCGACGTGATCGAGCAGCAGCTGGGGACGAGCACGCTGGTGGACGAGGAGTCGCGCCGGATCGCCATCGACCATGCCCACGAGATCGACGACGCGGCGCGCCAGCGCGGGCTGGGCGATCGCGCCGAGGGCGAGCTCGGCCGCCATCCCGGGGACGGAGAAAAGAAATGAGCGATCCCGCCCTCGGCCTCACGATGCTCACGATGATCGTGATCGTGATCATGCTGGGCTTCCCCACGGCGTTCACCCTGATGGGCCTCGGGATGTTCTTCGGGTTCATCGCCTTCTACGACCCGTCGCATACGTGGGCGGACAACCGCATCTTCGACCTCATGGTCGAGCGCACCTACTGGGCGATGACCAACGACACGCTGCTGTCGATCCCGCTCTTCGTCATGATGGGCTACGTGATGGAGCGAGGGGCGCTGGTGGACAAGATGTTCCACTCCATCCAGCTCGCATTCCGCCGCGTGCCGGCCTCCCTCGCGGTGGCGACACTCATCGTGTGCACCTTCTGGGGCATCGCGAGCGGGCTCGTGGGCGCGGTCGTGGTGCTGATGGGCGTGATCGCGTTCAACCCGATGCTGAAGGCCGGCTACGACACGCGCCTTGCCGCGGGGGTGATCACGGCCGGCGGCACGCTTGGATCCTCATCCCGCCGTCGGTGATGATCATCGTGTACGCGGCGGTCGCGGGCCAGTCGGTCGTGAAGCTCTATGCCTCCGCGATGTTCCCGGGCTTCTTCCTGTCGTTCCTCTACCTCGTGTACATCATCGGCTGGGCGCTCATCAATCCCAAGGTCGCCCCGCGCCTGCCCGAAGAGAAGACCCGCGTGCCGATTCCCGATTGGGTCTCGGGAATGCAGAAGGCGTACTCGACGAACATGGCCGTGGCGGTGCTGAAGTCGCTGGTGCGGCCCGGCCCGATGCGCTCGTTCCAGGAAAACGGCCGGCGGCTCACCTACCTCACGGTGCTGCGCAACAATTACTCGGTGCTCTTCCCGGCGCTGCTGTGCATCGCCTGTTTCGCGGGCACGTGGTGGTATGTCGTGATCCACCAGCAGGCCGACCAGCCGGTGGTGTCGGCCGCCCAGGCGAAGCCGAAGGCGATGGTGCCCGCGGCGCCTACGCCCGCCGCCGCAGAGAAGCCCGAGGAGCTGGGGCTGAACGAGGTCGCGCCGAAGCAGGCGGCCACCGAGGACGAGCCCCTGGAGCAGATGGGCACGCCGGAGCTCTCGGAAGGCAACTCGGCGCCCTCGGCGAGCGGGCCCGATCCCGAGTTCTACTGGTGGTTCTGGGGAACGGCCGTGGTGACGGCGCTGATCCTCGCGTACTACTACGTGAAGATGCGCGCGGAGCAGTTCGTGATCCTGAGGCTGCTCATCGAGTCGGTGATGCCGCTGGGGATCCTCACGATCGTGGTGCTCGCGGTGATCCTGTTCGGCATCACCACCGCCACCGAGTCGGCGGGCATCGGCGCGGCGGGGGCCTTCCTCCTCGCGATCCAGGCGGGAACGCTCGACTGGGAGCGCGTGAAGCAGTCCGTGTTCCTCACGGCGAAGACCACCGCGATGGTGTGCTGGCTCTTCGTTGGCTCCGCCCTCTTCTCGGCGGTGTTCGCGATCCTCGGCGGCCAGCAGCTGGTGGAGCGCTGGGTTCTCTCGTTCAACATGTCGCCGGTCCAGTTCATGATCCTGTCGCAGGCGATCATCTTCCTGCTCGGGTGGCCGCTGGAATGGACCGAGATCATCGTGATCTTCGTGCCGATCTTCCTGCCGCTGCTCAAGCACTTCAACATCGACCCGGTCCTCTGGGGGACGCTCGTCTTCGTGAACCTGCAGGCCGCGTTCCTGTCGCCGCCGGTGGCGATGTCGGCCTTCTACCTGAAGGGCGTGTCGCCCAAGCACGTGACGCTGAACCAGATCTTCGCGGGCATGATGCCGTACATGCTCATCGTGATCCTGTGCATGGTCATCATGTACCTGTGGCCGGGCATGACCCTCTGGCTCCCCAACTACCTCTACGGAGCCGGATAGGCCGCGAGGGCCCGCCTACTTCCCGCAGATCTGCGTGAGCTGCCCGAGCCACGCGTCGCGCTTGGCGCGGCGGAACTGGAACCAGATCCGGTAGAGGGGGAAGGCGGGGTCCTGCACCTTCACGGCGACCCAGTGATGAGTGATGCCCAGCGTGGATTCCTGCACCGGCTCGAGCGACACGACTTCGCCCGGCGCGAGCGCCTTCGCGTGCGGCCAGTCGACGAGGACCAGCCTGTCGCTCACTTTTTCGTATCCTACGTACGTATCGCCCTGGCGGTGGGACACGTCGGGCCTGAAGCCGGCCGGCATGAGGGAGGCGACCTTTTCCGCGTAGGTGTCTCCCCGCATGAAAAGCCGGTAGGACAACCAGATGCCGAATATGAAGACCGCGAAGATGCCCAATCCGATGATCGTGTCCACTTCGAGATCCTCCCCCCGATGCCTACGCTAGCGGTGGCTGCGCGGTGAAGGTCGTTATTACACGACGAATCTTTCGCGAACTTGTCGAGGACCTCGGCTCCCGCTACGAAGTGGTGCACAACGAGGAGGACCGGCCCTGGCCGCCCGGGGAGCTCGCCGAGCGCATGCAGGGCGCGAGCGGCGCGATGGCGACCGTGATGGACCGGTTCGACGAGGCCCTGCTCGAGCGCTGCCCCGACCTGCGCGTGATCTCCAACATCGCGGTGGGATACAACAACGTCGACGTTCCCGCCTGCACGAGGCGCGGCATCCGCGTGACGAACACCCCCGGCGTCCTCGACGACACCACGGCGGACCTCACGTGGGCGCTCCTCATGGCGGCGGCGCGCCGCATCGCCGAGGCCGATGCGTACGTGCGGCGGGGCGACTGGAAGGTCGCCTTCGGCGTGCAGTATTTCCTCGGGCAGGACATCCACCATGCCACGATCGGCATCGTCGGCATGGGCCGCATCGGGCAGGCCGTGGCGCGGCGCGCGCGCGGCTTCGACATGCGCGTGCTCTACAACAACCGCAAGCGCCTCGCGAGCGCCGACGAGGAGCGCCTCGGCGCCCGATACGTGGAGCGCGAGGAGCTCCTCGCGCAGTCGGACTTCGTGGTGGTCATGGCGCCCTATTCACCGGCCACCCACCACCTCATCGGCGCGAGCGAGATCGCGGCGATGAAGCCCACGGCGATCCTCGTGAACAGCGCGCGCGGCGGCGTGGTGGACGATGCCGCGCTCGTCGAGGCGCTGAGGCAAGGGCGCATCGCGGGCGCGGGCCTCGACGTCTTCGAGGGCGAGCCGCGCCTCGCAAGCGGCTACCTCGACCTTCCCAACGTCGTGCTCACGCCGCACATCGGCAGCGCCTCGCGGGCGACCCGGGTCGTGATGTGCAACACGGCAGCGGCTAATATGTCGGCTGTTCTCGAAGGCCGCGACCCCCCCAACCCCGTCAACTGAGGCAGCAAAATGTCGAAAGTCGCATTCATCGGCCTGGGCGTCATGGGCTATCCCATGGCCGGGCACCTGAAAGCCAAGGGCTACGATGTCACCGTGTACAACCGCACCGCCGCGAAGGCCGAGGCCTGGGTCGCGAAGCACGGCGGAGCGTGGGCGCCCACCCCCGCCGCGGCGGCGAAGGACGCCGATTTCGTGATGCTCATGGTGGGCAACGACAACGACGTGTTCGAGGTCGCGATGGGCAAGGACGGCGCCCTTTCCGGCATGAAGAAGGGCGCGGTGCTGATCGACCACACGACGGCCTCCGCGGATGCCGCGCGCAAGGTCTCGGCCGCCGCCCGGGAGAAGGGCGTGGACTTCATCGACGCGCCGGTCTCCGGAGGGCAGGCGGGCGCCGAGAACGGCAAGCTCACCGTGATGTGCGGCGGCGAGAAGGCCGCCTTCGATCGCGCCAAGCCCGTGATGGACAGCTACGGCCGCGCGGTGACGCTGCTGGGCCCCGCGGGCTCGGGGCAGCTCACCAAGATGGTGAACCAGATCTGCATCGCGGGCCTGGTGCAGGCGCTCTCCGAGGGCATCGCGTTCGCCGAGCACGCGAAGCTGGACCCGCTCCTCGTCCTGGACGTGATCTCCAAGGGCGCCGCCCAGTCCTGGCAGATGGAGAACCGCGGCAAGACCATGCACGAGCGCAAGTTCGACTTCGGCTTCGCCGTGGACTGGATGCGCAAGGACCTCGGCATCTGCCTCGAGGAGGCGAAGAGGAACGGCGCCAGGCTGCCCGTGACCCAGGTCGTGTCCGGCTACTACGACGAGGTCTCGAAGTCCGGCGGCAAGCGCTGGGACACCTCCTCTTTGATCACGAGGCTTTGACTTTCCAGGAGAACACCATGGCCATGAAGCTCTATTTCGCGCCCGGCGCCTGCTCGCTCGCTTCCCACATCGCGCTCGAGGAGGCGGGTCTCAAGTACGAGACGCACAAGCTCGACCTCGCCGCCGGCGACCAGAGGAAGCCCGAGTACCTCGCCCTCAATCCGCGCGGGCGCGTCCCCACGCTCGTCGTGGACGGGCACGTGCTCACGGAAAACGTCGGCATCCTCACCTATATCGCGGGCGGCCATCCGAAAGCCGGCCTCTGGCCGAAGGACACGTGGCACCAGGCGATGGCGGTGTCTTCCATGGCGTGGCTCTCGAACACGGTGCACACGACTTTCGCGCACGTGTTCCGCGCGCAGCGCTACGCGGACGGCGACGCGGCCCAGGAGGCCGTGAAGGCCAAGGCGCGCACGATGTACTTCGATTACCTGAAGGAGATCGACGGCCTCCTCGCGGGCCGCAAGTGGGCGATCGGCAACCACTTCACGGTGGTCGACGGCTACCTGCTCGTCTTCTACCGCTGGGGCAACCGCAACCAGATGCCGGTGCACGAGCTGAAGAACTATTCGGCGCTGGTCGACCGCGTGCTGGCGCGCCCGGCGGTGAAGAAAGTGATGGCCGACGAAGGCATCACGATGTCGTGAGGGAATTTCCGGGGTGCGCGCCTGTTTCCGGATGCGCTGCACCCATTTCCCACCACGCAAGGAACTCCCGCATGAAAAGCACCACGCTCCTCGCGGCGCTCGCCGCGTCGCTCGCCCCCGTCTTGTGCGCCGCGCAGGCTCCCGCCGCCGAAAGGGATGGCGTCCTCACCAACGGCTCGGGCATGACCCTCTACACATTCGACAAGGATTCGGCCGGCAAGAGCGCCTGCAACGGCCCCTGCGCCGGCAACTGGCCGCCGCTCCTCGCCGCCGCCGACGCGAAGCCCGCGGGCGAATACACGGTCGTCACCCGCGACGATGGCGGCAAGCAATGGGCCTACAAGGGCAAGGCGCTCTACGCCTGGAAGAACGACAAGAGCCCCGGCGATCGCACCGGCGACGGGTTCAACAACGTCTGGCACGCCGCCAAGCCCTGAGCCGCGTCCTCGATCACCTGGTAGTCGCCGCGCGAACCCTCGAGGAGGGCGCGCGGTGGATCCACGCGAAGCTGGGCGCCGATTGCGTGCCGGGCGGAAAGCACGAGGCGATGGGCACGCACAACGTGCTGCTCTCGCTCGGGGCCGAATCCTACCTCGAGGTGATCGCGATCGATCCGGGCGCGCCCGCTCCTTCGCGCCCACGGTGGTTCGCGCTCGATGCGCCGCAAACGCAGGCGAGGCTCGCCTCGGGGCCGGCGCTCCTCCACTGGATGGAGCGCACCGACGATCTCGAAGCCGAGGTCGCGGCTTATCCCGCGCAGGTTCGCATCGAGCCTTTCACGCGCGGCGCGTTTCGCTGGCGCCTCGCCCTCACACCGGACGGGAGCCTCCCGGGGCAAGGCTCGCTTCCGACGCTGATCCAGTGGCAAAGCGCGCACCCGTGCACCGTCCTCCCCGATACCGGAATCCGCCTGGCGGGCTTTCGCCCCGGCGGCGGCACCCTTTCGGCGGCCTTTTCGACGCCCTCGGGAATGCGTACGATTCCGTAGCCCCGCCGGCCGGGGGAATACACTCGCGGCCCGGCTGTTTGTCGCAGTATTAGCCACGACTGATACGAGAGGCACGGCGCGCTTGGACTACAACCTGATCGTCCCCTTCATTCCCAACCTGCGGCGCTATGCCCGCGCGCTGGTGGGAGACCGGGAGGGCGCCGACGACCTGGTGCAGGACACCCTGGAGCGGGCGGTACGCAAGTTCCACCTGTGGCGTCCCGGAGACCTGCGCGCGTGGCTCTTCTCCATCATGCACAACGTATTCGTGAACCAGCTGAAGGCGCGCAAGTCGGGCGTGCAGGTCGAGATCGACGAGAACGCGCTCGCCGCCCCGATTCCCACGGCGAACAGCGTGGACGTCCTGGATCTCCAGGCGGCCCTGATGAAGCTTCCCATGGAGCAGCGCGAGGTGGTGCTGCTGGTCGCCCTCGAGGACATGAGCTACGCGGACGTGAGCCGCTCGCTCGGCATCCCCATCGGCACCGTGATGTCGCGCCTGTCGCGCGGGCGCGAGCGCCTGCGCGGCTACATGGCGGGCGAGGTCACGCGCACCGGGCCGCTCAGGGTGATCCAATGACCGAGGAAGAAGACCGAGTGGAATACGCCGAGCAGAACGCGATGCTGCACCGGTTCTTCGACTCGGTCATGACCGAGCCGATCCCGGCGCGCATGTACATGAAGCGCCCCGCGTGGATCGACTACGCGCGCGCCGCGCTGCTGGTCGGGGGCGGCATCGCGCTGGGCCTCGCCATGCCGTGGCTGCGCCCCGAGCCCACGGTCATTTCCGTCTCCGCGCCGCCGCTGCCGATCCGCGCCGCGCGCGCGCACCTCGTGTACTCGCCCGAGGTCCGCCACCCGGTCGAGGTGGACGCCAAGGACAAGGACCACCTCGTGAAGTGGCTCTCGAAGCGCCTGGGAATGCCGCTCAAGGTGCCGGTGCTCTCCAACGAGGGCTTCGAGCTCCTGGGCGGGCGCCTGCTGCCGGGCGCCGATGGCCCCGTGGCGCAGTTCATGTACCAGGACACGACGGGCAAGCGCCTCACGCTCTACGTCTCGCCGCCGCACGCGGGCGAGAGGGTGACGGCGTTCCGCTTCGCGCAGGACAACGGCGTCTCGGTCTTCTACTGGATCGACAAGGACCTCGACTACGCCCTTTCGGGCGAGGTGGACAAGCCCACGCTCGCGCGGGTGGCGAGCTCCGTGTATCGCCAGATCGAGCCGTAGCGCCCCCGTGTTGCGGATGTAATCCGGCGCCCGGGGGGCGCCGGAAATGGGGCAAACTCAGCGGTTCCGCGTCGCCGCCGCGATTCGCCGCCGATGGAAAACAACAACAATCCGTTGCCGCCCAAGGGCCCCTGGCCCGAGCCGCGCGTGCGCGCCCTCCAGGTCGAGGAGCTCTACCGGTTCGGCCCCATGGCGACCGGATTCTCGTATTTCGGCGCCTTGCTCACGCTGGGCGTGCTGATCGAGATCGGCGACATCGGGCGTGGCGCCCTGTGGTTCCTGTGGGCGACGGGCGTCACATTCTTCCGCTCCACCTGCATCGTCGCGTATCGGCGCCGCGGCACCGCGAGCCACCCCGACGGCTGGGCGAAGCTCGTGCTCGCGGGAAACTTCCTCGCCGGCGTGCAGTGGGGCATCCTCGGCACCCTGCTCTTTCCCGATGGCGCCGTGTACCTCCAGCTCTTCACGCTGATGGTGATCATCTGCTTCGTGGCCGGATCGGTGCCGGCGTACGCCTCGGTGCGCGGCGCGCACGAGGCGCTGTCGCTGCCCGCCACGGTACCCACGTCGATCTACCTCTTCTTCGTGCACACGGGCGAGCACTGGTACGCGGGCGTGATGGCGCTCTTCTTCTGCTTCGCGATCGTCTACTACGCGCGCAAGCTCTCGCGCGACATCGAGCAGCGCCTGCGCCTGCAGGTCGAGCGCGACGACCTGCTCACACTCACGGGCATGCTGAACGAGAAGCTCGAGCGCGAGAACCGCGACCTCGCGCATCGCGTGGCGGTGCGGGGCGCTTCGATGACGAGCGCGCGCGAGCGCGCGGAGCGCTTCGAGGCCCTCTTCGAGCGCTCGGCGCTCCCGCAGATCGAGTGCGATGCCGAGGGGCGCGTGCTCGCGTGCAATCCGGCCGCCGAGAAGCTCTTCGGCGTGCGCCACCAGGAGATCGCGCACCGGCCGCTCACCACGCTCCTCGACATCACCGACGTGGAGCTGCGCGAGATGACGCACAAGGCGCACGCCGAGATCTTCGTGGTGAAGGCGCGCGCGGGCGCCGGCCAGCGCGTCCCCTGCCGCGCGAGCTTCACGCCGCTGCCGGAGATCGAGGGGCGGCTGCCGGGCTTCGGGGTCGTGCTCACGGGCATCCCGGCCATCGTGGTGGAGTGAGGATAGGGGGTGTTCACCGCCGCTGCCGGAACCGAATCCGCGAAGACCCACGCCCCGGTGCACGCGACCGACTGCCATTTCCACATCTACGACAAGCGCTTCCCGCCGGCGGCCGGAGGCTTGCCGGCCCCCGACGCGCTGCCGGAAGACTATCGCGCGATCCAGGCCCGGACCGGCACCACCCGCGGCGTCGTCGTGCAGCCCTCGCTCTTCGGCGTGGATAACCGCCCGACGCTCGAAGGCATGAAAGCGCTCGGCCCCGATTTCCGCGCGGTCGCGGTCGTGAACACCTCGGTCGCCGACGAGGAGCTGGAGAAGATGCATGAGCTCGGCGTGCGCGGCATCCGCTTCAACCTCGTGCAGCAGGGCGCCACCACGCTCGACATGTTGGAGCCGCTGTCGGCGCGCGTGGACGCGATGGGCTGGCACTGCCAGGTCCACATGCAGGGCGACAGGATCGCCGCCAACGCCGACACGTTCCTCAGGATCCGCGGGAAGCTCGTGTTCGACCACCTGGCCCATTGCCCGAGGCCGCAGGGCGTCGCGAGCGAGACGTTCAAGGTGATGCGCCGCCTCCTCGACAAGGGCAATACCTGGGTGAAGCTCTCGGGCCTCTACATGGACTCGAAGGTGGGGCCGCCCACGTATTCCGATTCGGTCGCCGTCGCGCGCGCCTTCGCGGCCGCCGCGCCGGGCCGGGTGGTGTGGGGCTCGGACTGGCCGCATCCGACCGAGAGGCCGGGCCACAAGCCCGACGACGCGCTGCTCTTCGACCTG
>Ga0134125_10003545_pt1 | contig 18028 bp, 19 predicted proteins | sample KB31751_FD_96464 | JGI IMG/M metagenome (GOLD analysis project Ga0134125, IMG submission 96464) | Terrestrial soil microbial communities with excess Nitrogen fertilizer from Kellogg Biological Station, Michigan, USA - KB3-175-1 | ecosystem: Environmental > Terrestrial > Soil > Unclassified ...
ATGTCCACCGCGCGCATCATCAGGGCGTCCACCCGCCCGCCCAGGTAGCCGGCGGTGGCGCCATAAAGCACCCCGATCACCAGCGAGACCAAGGTGGCGACCACGCCCACCGCCAGGGACACGCGCGCGCCATAGAGCACCCGCACAAACAGGTCGCGCCCCACCGCGTCGGTGCCGAACCAGTGCGTGCCGCCGGCAAAGCAAGCCGCATCGCCCGGCCACCAGCTTGGCGCGCAGGTGACCAGGTCGTAATCGACCGCGTCATAGGCGTAATGCGAGAGCAACGGCGCGAAGATCGCCATCAAGGTGATGATTGCCAACACGATCATGCTGGCGACCGCGGCCCGGTTCCTGAACAGCCGCGCCCTTGCGTCGGCCCACAGGCTGCGGCCGACGAAGGCGCGCTCGAGGGTCTCGGCCTTGCGCCCGCTGTGCCCGGCCCAGCTCAAGAGAGCCTCACACTCATGTTAGCCGGACTCTGGGGTCGAGCAACCCATAGAGAATGTCGGCCAGGAAATTCAGTGCGATGATCAGCGCCGCGTAGCAGATCACCACCCCCATCACCAAAGTGTAATCGCGGTTGAGCGCCGCCTGGATGAAATAGCGGCCGATGCCGGGCACCCCGAAAATCTGCTCCACGATCAGGGAGCCGGTAAGGATGCCCGCCACCGCCGGCCCCAGATAACTCACCAGCGGCAACAGCGCGGCGCGCAGCGCATGGCGCCACACCACCATCTCGCCCGACAATCCCTTGGCGCGGGCGGTCCGGATATAGTTGGAGCGCATCACTTCGATCATGCTGCCCCGCGTCAGACGCGCGATGATGGCGATCTGGGGCAAGGCGAGGGTGATCACCGGCAGCACCATGTTGGGCAATGCCCCGCCGTTCCAGCCGCCCACCGGAAGATAGAATTCCTGCCCGAAAACATGGATGCCATAGACGCCGAAGATCAGCGCCAGAAGCGGCGCGGTGACGAAAGTGGGAATGGTGATGCCCGCCATCGCCAGCGCCATCACCGAATAATCCTGCCAGCGGTTCTGGCAGAGCGCCGCCCACACGCCCAAGAGCACGCCCAGGAACAGGGCCAGGGTCATCGCCGAGAGCCCCAGCCTCACGCTCACCGGCAGGCCGATGCCGATCAACTGGGCGACGGTGAAATCCTTGTTCTTGTAGGACGGCCCCAGATCGCCCCGCGCCAGCCGCCCCAGATAGATGCCGTATTGGACGATCAGCGGCTTGTCGAGATTGTAGGCGACTTCGATATTGTGCTCGATCTCGGGCGGCAATTTGCGCTGGGAATCGAACGGCCCGCCCGGCGCCGCGCGCATCATGAAGAAGGCCAGGGTGACGATGATGAAAAGCGTGGGCAGCGCGCCGAGGAAACGTCGAAGGGCGTAGCGGAACATTATTCAGTCCCCTCCGGCCTTCGCAGCTTTGCTTTTGGCGCTCCGGCTCTCGCCAACGCGCCTGCAAGCGTTGCTCGGCCAAGACGCACTGCCCTTTTCTTCATCAATTTTGCGCGTTCATCCAGGCCTGGAAGCGTGCTTCCAGGGCCGGGCCGTGCGTCAGCCACCAGCTATCGTCCACGGCGAAGGCGTTGGTGAAATGGCTGGTGGGCAGAAATTGCGCCATGGCGATGCCCAGTTCGGGATTTTTGGCCACCAGCGGCCAAGCCGAGCGCCTGGCCGGTCCCAGCGCCACCCAGTCGGCCACGCCGGCAAGCGGCTTCGAACCTGTCGCCCAGCGGATGAAATCGAAGGCGCGCTGTTTGTTGGGATCGCCCTTGGGCACACCAAAGACATCGAACTCATAGAGCTGGCGGTCCCAGATGATGCCGGGCAGCGCCGCGCGCGCATCGAACACGTCGCCATTGAGCGCGGTCGAGAACACCGCCTTGCCGGCCTGGATCAAGCGCGCCGGCTCGCCCGGCTTGTGCCACCAGATCAACACCGGCTTGATCGTGTCCAGCTTTTTCAGCGCGCGGGCCACGCCCGCATCGGTGGCAAGCGTCTTGTAGATGTCGTTCGGCGCCACGCCATCGGCCAGAAGCGCCATCTCCAGATTGAATTTTGCGCCCGGCCGGAGCGCGCGGGGTCCGGGATATTTGGCGAGGTCGAAGAAATCGGTAAGCCGGGCTGGATCGGGACCGCGAAAGCTGTTGTGGGCGAAGAAGATCACCTGCGAATAGGCGACGCTCGCAACCCAGCAATCGCCCATGGCTCCCGGCACGAAATCATTCGCCGCCCTGGCGCCGTCGCTTCCTGCGGGCAAGGTGGAGGCGTCGAACTTCTCCAGCAATCCCTCGCGGCAGGCCTGAACCGCCTTGGGCAATTCGAAGTCGATCACATCGCCCTTGAAATTGCGGCTGGCCACGGCGCGGCGCACCTCGGCCAGGTCGCCGTCCCATTCGGCGGGCTGTGTGTCCACATGGGCCACATCGCGATAGGGCTCGATCATGGCGGCGCGCTGGGACCGGCCATATTGGCCCGGCCAGGTGACGATCTTCAGCACGGGCAGGGGCCGCGTATAAAGGTAAAAGCCCACCAGCGCGGCGGCTGCACATATAAGTATCGCGATGACGATGCGGCGCATTAGGCCCTGCGGTCCGGACAGATGGCCGGACCATACATTTTTCTCAGGGGACGCCAAATGCCCGGGAAACCCGCCCTTTCCGGCAACGTTTCAGTCCGGAGAGCCTTGCTTTCCCGGGAGGTGGCCCATAATTTCCGGCCCCCGAGGACGCCATGACGTCATATGGGCAGTTGTAGCTCAGCTGGTTAGAGCGCCGGATTGTGGATCCGGAGGTCGGTGGTTCGACCCCACCCAACTGTACCATTCGATTTCCATCCATGTATGGTCTCACCTGGCTGATTTCGGGGACCGTCATGAGATTCGGTTTGATCGCTCAAAGCTGCATCGTCGCCTTCCTGGCCATCGCTGCCGCAGGCGCTGAGGCTGCAGTGACGCCGTCGCTGTATCAGGACCTGCATTGGCGCTCGATCGGCCCGTTCCGGGGCGGCCGTGTCCTCACCGTCGCCGGCATTGCCGGCGACAACCGCCACTTCTATTTCGGCGCGGTCGATGGCGGGGTGTGGGCCACCGGCGACGCCGGCCGCACCTGGGACCCCATTTTCGACCAGGAGCCCGCGGGCTCGATTGGCGCCATCGCGCTGGCGCCGTCCAATCCCAACATCATGTATGTGGGCACCGGCGAAGCCGACATGCGCTCGGACATCGCCCACGGCAATGGCCTCTATAAGACCACCGACGCGGGCAAGCATTGGAGCTTCATCGGCCTTGCCGACACAAGGCAGATCGGCCGCATTCTGGTCAACCCGCTAAATCCCGACATCGTGCTGGTGGCGGCCTTGGGTCATGCCTATGGCCCCAATGCCGAGCGCGGCGTCTTCCGCTCCACCGACGGCGGCGCCCATTGGAGCAAAGTGCTGTTCAAGGACGACAACACCGGCGCCATCGAGCTGGCCTACAAGCCGGGCGATCCCAACACCGTCTATGCCGCCTTGTGGCAGACGCGGCGTCCGCCCTGGAGCGTCTATCCGCCGTCCAACGGGCCGGGCACCGGGCTTTATGTCTCGCATGACGGTGGCGTGCATTGGAGCCAGATCAGGGGCAATGGCTTCATCGCCCATCCGGCCCGCATGGGCATTGCGCTCTCGCCGGCGCGCCCCTCGCGCGTCTATGTGCTGGCCGACGGCCCCGCCGACGAAGCCGGGCTTTATGTCTCCGAGGATGACGGCGTGCACTGGACCCGCGCCACCGACGACAAGCGCATCTGGGCGCGGGGCTGGTATTTCTCCAGCATCACCGCCGACCCCAAGAATCCCGACCGCATCTATGTGATGGACACGATCGTGCTGCGCTCCGACGATGCGGGCAAGCATTTCATCGCGCTGAAGGGCGATCCCACGGGCGATGATTTCCACACCATGTGGATCGATCCCACCAATCCCGATCATCAGGTGCTGGGCGTGGACCAGGGCACGTTGATCACGCTCAATGGCGGGGCGACCTGGAGCAGTTGGTTCAACCAGCCCACCGCCCAGATCTATCACGTGAGCACCGACAATCAGTTTCCCTATTGGGTGTATGGCGCGCAGCAGGATTCCGGCGCGGTGTCGCTTCCGAGCCGGACCATGAGCGGCGCCGACGGCATCACCATGCAGCAATTCCACGAGATCGCGCCCGGCGGCGAAAGCGACATGATCGCGCCCGATCCCAAGGACCACCATGTCGTCTTCGGCGGCCGGGTCGAGAAGCTGGACACCCGCACCGAACAGGTCCGCCAGGTCGATCCCACCCTGGCTTACCCCGCGCTCCACTATCGCGCCGCCTGGACCCTGCCTCTGGCCTTTTCCAAGAAGGACAACAAGGTCCTTTATTTCGCCAACCAGATGCTGTTCCGCACGTCCGATGGCGGCAATCACTGGGAGGCGATCAGCCCCGATCTCACCCGCGCCGATCCGGGCGTTCCGGCGAACCTCGACCCGCCCACGGCGGCGGACGACGATCACCCGGGCAAGCAGCGGGGCGTGATCTATACCATCGCGCCGTCACCGCTCAGCGCAGCCGCGCTCTGGCTCGGCACCGATGACGGTCTGGTGTGGCGCACCGATGATTCCGGCGCGCACTGGAAGAACGTCACGCCCAAGGCCGTGACCGCCTGGTCGAAAGTGGGTGGCATCGAGCCGTCGCATTTCAGCCCCGGGATCGCCTATCTCGCCATCGACCGCCACCGCCTCGAGGACGAGGCGGCCTATATCTACAGGACCGGCGACGGCGGCCAGACCTGGACCCGCATCGATGCCGGCATTCCCCAGGGCAGTTTCGTCAATGTGGTGCGCGAGGACCCGGTGCGCAAAGGCCTGCTCTATGCCGGCACGGAACGGGGCATGTACATGTCGTTCGACGATGGCCTGCACTGGCAGTCGCTGGAGCAGAATTTGCCCATGACCTCCATCCGCGACATCGAGGTGCATGGCGACGACCTGGTGATCGCCACCCATGGCCGCGGCTTCTGGATCATGGACGACATCACCGCGCTTCGGCAGATGGACATGGCGCAGAATGCATCCGGCGCGGTGTTGTTCAAGCCGGCCGACGCGATCCGCCTGCGCGCCGCCGCCTTTGCCGGCACGCCCATGCCGAAAGACGAGCCCCTGGCGGTCAATCCGCCCGATGGCGCGCCCATCGATTATGTGTTGCCGGCGGGCACGCAAGGCGCCGTGACGCTCACCATCCTGGACGCGCAGGGCAGGAAGGTCAGGGCTTATTCCAGCACCGACAAGCATCCCGCCCCCGACGCAGCGAAGCTGGCCTTCGCGCCGATCTGGGCGCGGGTCGAGCCCGATCTTCCGGCCTCGCCCGGCATGCACCGCTTCTATTGGGACGTTCATTATCCCAGCAGGGTGCCTCAGACCGGCCGCGCCGCCGCGGCGGGTGTCTGGGCGCCGCCCGGCGCCTATACCGTCGAACTGACCGCGGACGGGCAGAGCCTCAGCCAGCCGCTGACCCTGAAGGCCGATCCCCGGATCAAGCTGCCGGAAGCGGCCTTCGCGCGCGAGTATGAGCTGGCGGTGAAGGTGGAAGCCGGCCAGGCCAAGGCCGCCGCCGCGCTGGCCGATGCCAACCACGCCATGGCGGCGCTGGAGAAAGAGCAGAAGAGCGCGCGCGTCACTGAGGCGATGGCGAAATTGTCGGCGCTGGCCGATGTTCCCGTGCCGTCGCCCGACGGTGCGCCACAGGTTCTGCATCATCCCACCTCGTTGAAAAGCCTGGCCGCCGATTTCGCCAAGCTGGAGCAGGCGGTGGACGGCGCCGATGCCGACCCCAGCCCCGACGCCGAGGCGTCCTATGCGACGCTCACCAAGATGCTGGACACGACCCTGGCAAGCTGGGAGCAGATGAAGCGGACCGATCTCGCCGCCGCGGGGGGCGGAGGCGAGAAGTCCGTCAATCGGTAAGCAGAGCGCTCACTCCGTCCGCGCGCGGAAGATGCTCTCCGGCAGCGGCTCGGGGCGCGCATCGGTATTGGCCACAGGGATGGCGCCATCAGCGTTCCTTAAAATCGTGACCAGGAAAAAGGGCGCCCAATGTCTGAGCACCAGTTCTGCGCCTGGGCATGTTTGAAACGCGGCATAGATGCGCTTCGATGCCCGCGTGGGCTGATCCCATAGGCAATGGTGATTGACGATGGCGCAGCATCCGCCCGGCCGCAGCAATTTCATCATCCGGCGGGCGATGGCCTCTGGCCTTTCACCCGGCGGGCAATAATAGAGAATGTCGGCCAGCACGATCAGGTCAAATTGTCCGTCCATCGCGGGCGGCAAGTTGAACATGTCGGTCGCCAGGAATTCCACATTGGCGAGATCGGCGTGGGCGCGCCTGGCGCGCTCGATCGCCGATGCCGAAAGATCGATGCCGACAACGTGTCCGGCCCCGTCCGCCAAGGTGCGCGTGAAGCAGCCGATGCCGCAGCCGCCATCCAATACGGTCTCGAATCTGCGCCCCTTGGGCAGGAGCGAGAACAAGGTGCGATATTTCCGTTGCTGGTATTTGTTCGCGGGGTCGGCCAAATCCCACGGGTCGTCATTTTCCGCATAGAGGCGGTCGAACGCGGCGCGGTCCCCGTGATTCAGCCTGAGTGCGTCCAGGGCCTTGTCCGTCCGCCCGCCCGAAACAAGGGTGACGACGTCCGACGGCCGGATCAAGAACCGGTCGAAATTCGCAAGCCTTAATCGCTGCCGCTGTCCCTCAACGAACCTGGACGCAACAGCGCCTAAGGCGGCAACGTATGACGTCATGCCAGCCCTCGCCCGTAAGGATGCCTCAGTTCAGGAGATCAAGCCAGCCTTTATTCAGACGGGCGGCGGAAGATGCTCTCCGGCAGCCACGCGGGCCGCGCATCATTGTTGGCAATATGGAGCGCGATCGCGGCGGTGTAGGCGTCCAGTTTCACCGCGTCTTCCTTGAAGACGCCGGGCTGTTCCAGGTCGTCGGATGGCGAATGATAGCGGTTGGCGCGCCAGTCATGCTCGATCTGGTATTCGGGCGTGCCCTTGAGAAAGCCGAACTTCATGAACAAAGACGGCACGCCTTCCTTCACGAAGCTGTACTGGTCGGCGCGGATGAAGACATTGCGGTCGGGATTGGGGTCCGGCACCACCTGGACGCCTTGTTCGGCGCCCACCGCGCGCGCGTCTGCGCCCAAGGTGCTTTCGGTTTCGCCCGGCAGATAGACCATTTTCAGCGGCCAGAGCGGCAGCGGCATGTCGAAATTCAGGTCGGCGACGATGGCCTTTTTCGGCACCGTGGGGTTGGCGGCGAAATAATGCGATCCCAACAGGCCCTTTTCCTCGGCCGTGAAGATGGCGAACAGCACCGTGCGGCGGGGGCGGGGGCCGGCCTTGATGCGATGGGCGATATCCAGCACCGCGGCCACGCCCGACGCGTCGTCCATCGCGCCGTTATAAATTTTGTCGCCATTGATCGGCTCGCCGATCCCCAGATGGTCGAGATGGGCGGACACCACCACATATTCCGATTTCAGTTTCGGGTCGCTTCCCTCCAGCCTGGCGATCAGGTTGGGTGAGGTGAGCCGGGTGCGCGTCGCCGCGACGCTCGCTTTCAGGCGCGTCTTCAGTTCGAAGCGCGGTACCGGCTTGGAGGCGTCGGCCAGCGCGCTCATCTCGGCGAAGCTGTGCCCGCTGCCGGCAAAGAAGGCTTCGGTCTGTTCGGGGTCGGCGCTGGCGGTGAAGAATCCGTCGGGCACGGCATGGAATTTCGCGTCGGCCAGATACATGCCGGCCTGATGGGAAATCAGCCGCTGGCGTGACCATTTGATCTCGACCTGGTGCGGCGTGGTGAGGCTGATGATGCCCACCGCGCCCAGCTTGGCCAATTTGGTGGCGCGGCCGGCGCGGGCGTCGGACTTGATGGGGGCGGAGATATTGTCCGGCCCGCCGCTGATCACCACGGCGATCTTGCCTTTGAGATCAAGTCCGGCGAAATCGTCATAGCCCTGTTTGGCAAGGCCCAGGCCATAGCCCACGAACACCAGCGGCGCGTCCACGCTCTTTGGCCGCGCTTCGCCGCCCGGGCTGATGAGAAGGGCATCGCCCACCTTGAGCGGCGTCTCCGCGCCATTCGCATTCACCAGTGCGGCGCGCGAGGCGTCCTGGTCCACCACCTGGCTCTCGAACCCCACCTGTTGCAGGAAGCCCTTCTCGCCGGCGGGCGAAAGGCCCTCGGCCTTCATCCGCGAAATCACGTAATCGGCGGCGCGCATGTAGCCGGCCGAACCGGTCTGGCGGCCCTCATTGGCGTCGCTGGCGATGAAGCTCACATCGGCCCACCATTGCCTGGCCGCGGGCGAGAGATTTTCATCCGGCGCGGCCACGCTGGGTGCGGTGAACAATATGGGAAGTATCGCGAGGGCGAGGCGGCGGATCATGACGTTCCCCTTTGGCCGACAGCTAGAGATAACAGGATATACGGAAACCGGGAAAAATTCATTACCGCCACAGGTTCAGGAAGGTGGTGATGATCAGGGCATTGGCGAAATCGATCAGGAAGGTGCCGACCATCGGTACGGCCAGGAAGGACTGGGGCGCCGGGGCGTATTTCTCAACCAGCGAGCGCAGGATCGCCATCGCGTTGGCGGTCGTCCCCATCATGAAGCCGAAGAATCCGCCGCTGGCGGCGGCCGCTTCATAGTCCCGGCCCAACAGTCCATAGACGGGCCACAGCACCAGCAACGCCAGCATCACGGACTGCGCCACCAGATTGACGAAGAAGGGCAGCGCCAGACCCGCCAGCGACAACAGGTCGATGGACATCAGCGCCATGGTGAGGAACAGGGACAAGGTCACCACGCCGATGATCTCGATCGCCCTGTGCGGCAGCGTGAACCAGCCGGTGGCGTCGGCCAAATTTCTGAGCGCGCACGCCACGACCATGGCGCCCACATAATTGGGCAGCGTTATGCCCATGGATTGAATGGCGCCGCCCAATTTCGTGCCGCCCCACATCGCCACCAGCACCAGGGCGATGGCGGCCAGCGCGGCGAAGACGGGATCGCGGGCGTCTTCGGCGGGCGTTGCCTCAATGCGCTCCATCGTGCCTGACATTGCGCCTGGCACGGCGCTCGAGGCGGGCCGGTTTTCGGCCAGCCTGTCACGCTTGATCAGCAAGGTGGCCAAGGGCGAACCGAACATTCCGGCGATGACAATGCCCGCCATGGCGGTGGCAATGCCGATGGTGGCCGCATTGTGAACGCCGGCCTTTTCGAACAGGGGCGCAAACGCCATCGCCGTGGCGGGGCCGCCCGACAGGGTCACCGTTCCGGTCAGGACGCCATAGAGCGGCGGCAGCGAAAAGATGCGGGCGACGCCGGCTCCCAACAGCGCCTGCAGCACCGCCGCGACGGCGGAAATGGCGAACAGCAAAATGATTTTGGGCCCGCCATGGCGCAACACGCCGAAGCCCGCGCCAAAGCCGATGCTGGTGAAGAAGCCGACCATCAGGGGTTGTTCGGTGACAAGATCGAACGTGACCGCGCCCAGATGCGCCTGGCCGAGAATGACCACCAACACCGCCATCAGGAAACCGCCGATCACCGGGGCCGGGATGTTGAACCGGTCCAGCACCCGCACCAGGTTGCGCACCCTGTAGCCCAGCATCAAGAGCAGGCTGGCAAGGGTCAGCGTTTCGATGGCGGAGAAATCCATTCAGCGGGCGGCCTGGGTCAGCACGCTGGCGACGGCGTCGCGAAAGGCATAGCTGGTGTCGGTGGCGGCCGAGACGATGTCCACCTTGGCAGCTTGCGTTCTCACCACCTCGCTGTTGAGGATCGGGGCTGCCCTCCGGCTGATGTCAAGCGACTCGGTGCGGTGGTCGGGATAGAGCGTCAGCACCACCCCCCTGATCTGTCCCTCTTGAATGGAGATTTTCACCTGCAGGTCGCCCCACTCATATTTCTCGATGGTGCTGAGATAGTCGCCGTCCACCAGACGCATGCCGGCCGGGATGGGCACGGCCGCGCCGGGGTCCGGCAGGCCGGTGACCGGCGCCAGCGGCGGCTGGGGCGCGGGCGGCTGGTACATGCGCAGCATCGCCATTGCGGTGAGCGGAGGTGCGCTGGCCTTCGGTTGCGCGGGCGGTGCGGCAGTCGCGCCGCCACCCGGCGCGGCCGGTGCAACCCGTTCTGGCGGGGCCGCCACCGCCGTCGGCGCAGGAGCGGTAATGTCCGGATTTCTGGGCGGGGGCAGGTTCACCGTGAGCGGCGCCAAGCTGGCGGCCGCGCCGGACTCGCGTTCATGGTGTCTTTGCCACCGGCCATAGGCCAGCGATACCGCGATAAGGGCACCGGAGACGAGCAGCCTGGTGATCAGGCTGGTGTGCTTCTTGACGCGGCTCAGCATCACTTGCTCATCCGCTGGCGCCAGAAATCGATTTCATTGTCGCCAACCTGCGGCGCATGCATCTCATAGGTTCTGTAGCCGCCTTGCTCCCATTCCTGGTTGAGCATGTGGCCGGTGAGATCGAACCTCATCAACCAGGAATCGTCCTTGTCCGGCTCGATGTGGAACATGGTGATGGTGGGAACGCCCCCCAGCTCGAACGCGGTGATGCCGCGCTTGTCCCTGTCATCGGTGGCAAGAATTTCCTTGCCCCGAATGTCGGAGGACGGCGCGCCCAGCTTCAATCTTTCCAACAGGCTGGCCGGAATGGTCACTTCATGGCCTTTGCTTTGAAGGGCGGTGTAGAGGTCATGCAAGTCGCCGGCCGCACGGGCGGGCGCAATGGCGGCGAACGAAATCGCCAAAGCGCAAAAGAATCCGGTCCGGCCCATATGCACTTTGCTATTCCCGCTCCACCCTGGATATTTGAGCGTTTCCCGGGCGGCTTGGCAATTGCCCAGAACTTCGCGCAGTATCGCGTGCGTCACGAGGGGGATATTCCACATGCTCCGCATCACCGCCCGGGCGCTGGTCGCGCTTGCGATCCTGTCGCCCCTTGCGGCGCTGGCCGCCTATCCGGGCCATCCCGCGACTTCGCCCGAGATCACCGCCGCCGATCTCTCGGCCCGAGACAAGGCGATTTCCGACGACGCGTTCGAGGGCCGGGGGTCGGGCACCAAGAACGGGGAAGCCGCCGCGCAATGGATCGCCGACGAGCTCAAGCGGATGGGAATCAAGCCCGCCAATCATGGCAGCTATTTCCAGGCCGTGCCCGCCGTCTCCATCACGCTGGATGCGCCCCATTCGCGTTTTTCCATCGCCACGCCCAAGGGCGCGATGACCCCGCGTTTCGCCGATGACGTGATGTACTGGACGCCGCAATTCGCCGGCCCCGATGTGGCGGTGAAGAATTCGGCACTGGTGTTCGTGGGCTATGGCGTGGTGGCGCCGGAATATCACTGGAACGACTATGCCGGCCTGGACGTGAAGGGAAAGACCGTGGTGATCCTGGTCAACGATCCCGGCAACGAGGACGCCCATCCCGATCCCAATTTCTTCAAGGGAAGGGCGATGACCTATTATGGCCGCTGGACCTACAAATACGAAGAGGCCGCGCGCCATGGCGCCGTCGCCGCCATCATCGTGCATGAGACCAAACCCGCCGCCTATCCGTGGCAAGTGGTGCGCTCGTCCAACGGCGCGGCCAAGCTGTGGCTGGAAGCAAGCGACCAGAATCGCTCCGCCTTGCCGATCGATGCCTGGATCACGCTCGACACCGCCAAGGATCTGTTCGCCCGCGCCGGGCTCGATTACGAAAAGCTCAAGGCGGCGGCGAACAGGCGCGGCTTCAAGGCGGTGCCGATGACGGGCGAAAGCCTCACCGTTGCCGCTCATTCCACCATCAGCCACCTTCAGACCCGCAATGTGGTGGGCATCATTCCGGGCAACACCCATCCCGGCGATATCGTGATGTTCTCGGCGCATTGGGATCATCTGGGCCGCAAGGACAATCTGGCCGGACCGGACAAGATCTATAACGGCGCGGTGGACAATGGCATGGGCGTTTCCATGATCTCGGAGCTGGCGGAGAAATTCGTCCATGAGCCGCCACCTGAGCGCTCGCTGGTGTTCGCCTTCTGGACCCTCGAAGAACAGGGCCTGCTGGGCTCGGAATATTTCGCCGAGCATCCCATCTGGCCGCGCAATCACATTGTGGGCGTGATCAATCTCGATGGCGACGGCCCGCGCCCGCGCTCGCATGACATCGAGGCGTCAGGCACCGGCCAGTCGGAAATGGAAGACGTGTTGAAGAAGGCGCTGGCCACCCAGCACCGCACACTCTCGCCCGATGCCGAACCGGAGAAGGGCGGTTTCTACCGCTCCGACCATTTCAGCCTGGCGAAGCTCGGCATTCCGGCCATCAGCCCCGGCGGCGGGCGCGATCTTCTGGTCGGCGGCAAAGTGGCCGGCCAGAAGCTGGCCGACGACTATAACGATCACCGCTATCACCAGCCCAGCGATGAATGGCGCGCCGACTGGGACCTGTCGGGACCGGTGGAAGACATGCAGGCCTATTATGTGGCGGGCAAGAATCTGGCCAATAGCGATTCCTGGCCCAACTATTACAAGGACAGCGAATTCCGCGCCGCCCGCGACAAGGACATGGCGGCGAAGCGCTAGAACATGATCCATCCAGCGCCGAGGCCGGGGCTCTCTGTTCCCGGCCATTCGGGGCGCTATTTCTTGATGTACATCTGGCACCACCCGTTCGGGCTGACTTTGCCAGCCACGATCTGGCAGGAGGCGGGCGGCTGGAAGTGTTCGCAGGTGGCGCACCGGGCGCCCTCCTTCGGCTTGGCCTGATAAAGCGCGGCCTTCTGTGTCATCTTCGCGACGGCGGACTTCAGCGAGCCGCCAAGCCCCGCCGCAATAGTGGCGGTGAAGACGGCTGCACGGGTCAAGAGATCGCGCCGAGAAACCGGCGCCACGCGTTCATCTTTTTCGGAATAGGTCATGATCTGGATATGATCGCGATGGCGCGGCGTTCCGTTCCTGCGAATCTGTGACGCTGCCATTGCCGGCGCGCGCTGGACGTTCCGGCTATTGTTCCGGCCGGTTGCTGTCTTGGCGCTATCGGTTGGGAGGAATCGAGACGATGTGCTCGGCCAGGGCGCGCCAGCGTCCCTGGCGCTTGACATAGGTGATGGTGAAGCGCAGCGGCGCCACTGGCGGCTTGGTGGCGCTGTGGAAGGTGTCGGTGCCGACGATGATGGCGGTGTCGCCATCGACGATCACGCTGGTGTCGGTCAGGTCTTGCGTCTGGGTGGGATCGACGTCGCCCCTGGTGATGCCCTTGATGAAGCTTTCTTTGTTGCCCGGCTTGCCCGCCGCATAGGTGGTGATGAAATTGTCGTCCAGGATGTCGCGCAGCGCCGCGGCGTCATGCTTGTTCTCGGCGGCGATCCATTGATTGGTCCTGTCGATCACCTCCTGCTTGGCGTCGCCCTCGGCACTCGCGGGCGCGCAAATGGATAATCCGGCGGCCAGCGCCAAACCCAGCAATTGGCTTTTCATGCATCCCCTCCGGCTTGCCTTGGAAACCATAGGCCCCGGCACGATGGCGCGCAATTTGAGCCGTGAACCTCAATAGGGCTTGCCGTCCTTGTGCACAAAGCGGCCGTCCTTGTTGCTGCTCATCAGGTCGATGTCGGAACAGGTAGTGAGGTCATCGCGCTGGCGCGAGCCCATCTCCAGATAGACCGCTGTCCGCTTCGACCGGTTGATCATGTGATGGCCATTGCCGGAATTCTTGGCGAAGGCCGCACAATCGCCCGCCTTGAGCACCGTCTCGCCGCCATCCTCGACCAGAACCAACTCGCCCTCGATCACATAGACGAACTCGTCCTCGTGGCTGTGCCAGTGGCGCTGGCTCGACCAATTGCCCGGCGGCAGGTGCATCAGGTTGACGCCGAAATCGGTGAGGCCGCCCGCGTTGCCGACCCGTTGGCGGATGCGGTCTGCGCAAGGTGCCGAGAAGGGCGGCGGATAGCCAACGCCCCTGACTTCGGGCACGGCGGCAAGATCGATCTTGGGCATGGCGCCTCGCTGGGTTCAGTCCAGCAAGGCCATTACCGCAACGGGTGCTGCCGGGCCATGCAATATTTCTCGAATTCCTCGCCGCCCAGTTGGAAGCTCATGGCCGCCTGCCAGCGGGCGATGAAATCGGCGTCCGGGGCGGGGGCCGGGTCCAATTGATCGAGCCCGAAGATCACCGTTGCGCCCACCGCCAGGGGATGCCTGGGCCCGGGCGCGGGCACGCGTTCCACGGCTTTCAGCGCAAATGAGGTAATGGTCCCAGCCATGCGACACCCCGTTATTGTCCCGGAAACGGAGGGGCGGGGAGGCGGTTGCGGCGGTTCCCTTCTATCCACAGAAATCGCGCCGGCGCACGAAGATTCAGGGACGAGGCCTCAGCGGATATAGACCGTCATGCCCTCATAGATCCGGGTTAGTTGTCCGCAATTGGGACAATTGAGGCTCTTGCCGTGATGATGGCGCTCCAACCGGTCTTGCGTGTCGGCGTCCACTTTGTCGGGCAGCTCGGCATAGACCAGCATGTTGTTGCAGCCCAGGCCGTTGCATCGGATCGAGAGATACTTCTTTCCGGAGGTTACTGAGGACGGTGCTGGCGGCATGGTGGCAAATGTTGCCGAAAAATATTGCGGAAAGGTAATTGCATCGCTGCCGGCCCGTCTTGGCCAGGCCTGCCTCCCCCGCCGGCACGCTTCGTATGCCCCGGGGGAGGAGGGCCATGGTTCTGAGAGGAACGCTTAAGTCTTACTCTTCGCCAGCGCCTGCGCCATCTTCAAATGCTTCTTCAAGGTGGGAAGCTGCTCGGCCGCCATGGTGCTGGCCGGGCCGTTCTTGGCGTCGGCTTCGGCCTGGAATTTGTCGATGTCCTTCTGGTGGTCGTCCACCATGAAAGAGGCGAATTCATTGTCGAAGTCCGCGCCCTTCATGCCTTTGAGCTTCTGCATCTCGGCGTCGGCATCGGCTGACGTCGCGGTTGGCGGCGTGACGCCGACCTTTTGGGCGACCTGGTTCATCTGGTCCTTGGCCTTGCTGTGGTCGGAAACCAGCAATCGGCCGAAACTCCTGATCGCGGCGGAGTGGCCTTGATCCTGGGCCAGCTTGCCCATCTGGATTTCCGAATTGTCGCCCTTGATCGCGTCGCTGACGAAATCGGATGGCGAAGGGGCCGGTACGGCATAAGCGGCGGTCGCCGCGGCAAATGAAAGTGCCAGAACAGGGATGATCACGCGCATGAAACACTCCTTATGGTTGAGAAGATGTCGAAGTGGGGGACGTTCCTGCGCGCCGCCCGCCAGCGGGCCAGTGGTGCCCCGAGCGTCAGAGTCGAATTGCCGGCTGCCAGGCCGCCGGAAACGAAGCCGCTGGCAGGTGTCAATCCCGGCACGCTGTTGGGGGCGAGGCCCGGTGCCGCCCTGGCCCAGATCGATGGCATCGGCGCAGGTTCCTGCCGCAAGGCCTCCCGCCTGTCCCCACGCGGCCGCGGAGAGAGCAACCAAACCCGGGCAGACGGCGAGCACCATGGGCATGGTATGGGAATGATCGGTCCCTGGTGAAGTTGCCGGGTTCCGCCGCAACGCGATCGGCCGGGCAATCAACGTTTGTTGAGTTCGGCGATGGCGGCGCCGAAACCCGAGACGCCTCCGCGCCAGCGCGAAGACGTCGTGAGCGCGGCAATCGCCACCGCGCAGAAGAAAATGACGAATGCGCACCAAACCAGCATCCTCTTGCCGGACATGCGAAGCCTCGCCAAAAATACGGAATACCTGTTTCTGTAACGGGCTGGCCGGGCGCTTGTTCACCCGCGCTGGGGCCTTTAGGTTGGGGCGAGGGGAGTAAATTTGCACCGGAACATCTTGATCGCACTGGTTGCCGTCCTCACCGGCGCGCCGTTCCCTTTGGCGGCGCAACCTCTGCCCGGCGATCGCCTGATTGTGCCCGGCGTGCGGATCGGCGCCGCCGAGCTCATGCCCGCCGACCAGGGCGCGCTGGAACGCGCCTTGGGCGCGCCGGACCAGACCGACCGCCGCGGCGATCATGATGTCTATCGCTATGGCGCGGACCAATTGGTGGTCGATTTCGACCTCGTTCTGGATGCGCCGTTCGAAATCTCCACCACCTCGCCCCTCTATCGCACGCGGGATGGCTTGGGTGTGGGAAGCCCCCTGACCACGATCCGCGCGCGGCTTGGCGCGCCCATTTGCCAGGGCGGCGATGATGCGGGTGAAGGATTGCTGGCCTACGATTCGATCTGGTTTTTGTCGTCGCGCGGAATCGTGAGCAGAGTTTCGATCCGCGCCAACGTGAATCCCACGACGCTCAGCGCCGGTTCCATCGCCTGCCGGTGACGTTCAGCCGGAATGGCCGATCTTGATGAACAGGCGCATCACGCCTTGCAGGCCCTCGAACTGGCTGTAGGCGTCGGCCAGCAAAAGGAACAGCGCGGCATGGATCCAGGCCTTGCGCGGTCCGAATTCTTCCAGATGCCGTTGCAATCGCCCCGCGAAAGGCGAAGCCGCCGTGAAAAGCATGACCATGCCGACGCCCAGCACGATGCCGGCAAGAATGTCCGTGGGATAATGGTATCCCAAAGCGGTGCGGCAGATGCCGGCGGTAAGGAAGGACCAGGCATAAGACAAAACCCCCGCCAGCCGCCATTCCAGGAAGATCACGGTGGAAAGCGCGAAGTACAGGGTGGCGGTATCGCTGGGAAAGGAATTCATCCGGCCCCAAGCGACTGCATCCTGATACTTGGCTTGATAGAGGTGGAGAGCCGGATTGAAGAAGGGCCGGATGGTCAGATGCAGATGTTTCTGCAGCAACACCGATATCAGGGTCGCCAGGCAGGCCCCCGCCAATCCCAGCACCATGCGCCCGCGATCGGCAATATGGTCGGGTGAGAACCACAGCACGATCAGCGGCACGAACACCGGAACTCCGCGCGCGATGGGATTGAGCGCGAGCCCGCTGACGAACTTGCCCAACCACAAATGCGACCGGAGCAGGCCGTTGAGCAACAGCACCAGTTCCGTATCGAAATGTCCCACCATGCAATTGCTCAGCGTACGGCCCGTTCGGCCTGTCACAAAAACGGCATCGAATTATCATCGTTCCGCCGCGCAACTTTTTTGGCGCATAAACCGCGGAGAAAAAAGCATTCCGCGCTGTCGGAGCGCAATGATGCGCCGGGCAACTTTGGCGCGTATCGATGCGGGAAACATCGGAACAAAAGTTTCGTGGCCGCAAAAAAAATCGCGCAGGGAACATCGCAGCGAATCAATCTCCAAGCGCGACGGCATGCGCGCAACCCAGGCAACAATCACTTTGTGTGAACGTTTTCTGCCCAGCCGAAAGACGCGGGATCGTCGCCCGCCGGGTCCTCCTCGTGGTTCGCATCACGTGGGCCTGTAGCTTAGGTGGGAGAGCAGTCGGCTATGAGTGAGGCCGGTTATTCCGGCCTCACTCCCGGGCGGGGGAACTCTTTCCCACCCAGCGAGTTGCGCATTTGCCTCTGCAAAGGGTGGACAATGCGGAACCAGATTCTCGGGCCTGCGGCAGCGATCGCTTTCAGCGCGATGTTCTCGTCCGCCGCGTGCGCGCAAGCGAATGGCTATTTTACTCTCGACCAGGCCACCGCGGGCGCCGATATCTACGCGAACAAGTGCGCCAGTTGTCATGGCGCACAGATGGAAGGTTATATCGGTCCTTCGCTTCGGGGGCACGCTTTCCAGGTGATCACCAGCCGGCAAGCGACGGCCGACCGGTTGCTGCTGATCATTTCCCGCAACGAACCGCAGGACAATCCCGGCTCGCTCACGGACGAACAGGATGGCGATGTTCTCGCCTATATCCTGCAAGTGAATGGCTATCCCGCCGGCAAGGCAAAATTGTCGGCGTTCACGGCGCGCCAGCTGAACCTCACCGCCGGACGTTGAGGACAAGTACTCTCGAAGCTAGG